>OGCL01000067.1_pt1 | contig 112988 bp, 86 predicted proteins | sample 1570041 | NCBI WGS metagenome assembly OGCL01 (sample SAMN06266162, study PRJEB24511) | hot springs metagenome | isolation source: Hot spring water | place: South Africa: Limpopo | collected 2015-06-22
TCTTCACGCAAAATTTCCTTGATCCGATTAGGAGAAAATTCTACTTCTGACGAGTACTGATTTCAGGGGGGATTACCGAAGGAGTCAGGGCGTCCAGACGTCTATTTCGACCTGAATAAAGGGGTTCTCATTAAAAATGAGGGACTGCTTTTTGATCTGGATGGATCTGGCCAATATTTGAGATTTGACGATCCCGCTGTTGGTCTTGCCAGGCTTCTGGCATTGCTTTCAAAGGTAACTGGCCGGCTAGTCATGCGTGGGGTGAAATGGGATGCCTATCTTTCATGACTGGCTAGATGCTATTGGTCATGCTTCTAGAGTTCGTAATCTTTGAGCCCTAGCGCTGTACCGATCACATACCAAATGTTTTGCCAGAGTACATGTGCCAATTCTGTGCCGACAAAGGATGTTTCCTCATTCCCAAGGCGTAGAAGCTTGGCGTTTGCAAGATACTTGTGAGTAAAGGTTTCTATGGTTCGTTCGCTGAACTCTGTTGGCAACACAGTCCGAATGCGTTCTGTGTAGATTGGGTCGTCAGCGACCACCATGAACTCGTCAAAGAGGTGAGCAAAATCCTCCATGTGCTCACCCAGGTCAAACGAGTACCACTCACTCGCCAGCGTATTGAACCTGATCTCTCCCTTGGCATAGTCAATGACTGTTGAGTTCAGGTGGGCGATTTCACTGTGAAGGTCTTCAGGGCAGAAGACGAAAGCGGTGATGAATGATTTCTCATGCAGCCACTCGATTGCATGAGGGATGATCTTCTCAAGGGGTTGGGGGGTCAGCGCCTTCTCGGGGTGGATCTCGCGATAAAAGCTCAGGGCCTCCGTCATCTGGCTGCTGACAAATGAGTAGTCAACGTACATGACCCGATACTTGGCAGGCGCACGTTGCATGCGCTCCTTGTACATCTGCCTGACCTCTGCAACGCAGCTCTGTACGTCATTGACGATCTCCCGGCCAGTGAAGCGGATGACCGTGTAGCCAGCCCGAGTTAGGTAGCGCTGCCTGATTGCATCCCTTTCTAGCTGCTCCTTGGTCGAGTGATAGGCATGCCCATCAAGCTCGATGATGAGCCGTGCATCTTTCAAGAAAAAATCTACTCGGTAGCGATGATGCTTCTGCGCGTCACCGAACCAGTGTTCCCGCTCGATCAAATCCGCCAGGTCAGCAGCAGCCTTGCTGAATTCATCCTCGATGTGGGATGGCCCACGATCCTGATACCAGCTTGGGGATGTTGACGTAGGGTGGCCCGGCTTTTTCATCAAGCTGTCTCTCGTGGTGTGACTGAACTATCGGGCCGAATGTGAGCGCTGGCAATGAGGTTCGTTGCTCGGGCGCCCCTCAGATCGAAATTTCTGACTTTGGGTTTTGCAGGCCTTGGATGCGAGTCGGGCGCTTTGCTTCAGGCTGCCGGTCTTCATCCTGATCGTAGGTCGTCATAGCTGTTGGGCGTCGCAGTTTCTCTCCATGAGATGTTAGTCATTCTCTTACGAAACTCGCGTACTGCTTCCTCGAATGGCCTCAAGAATTATTCGTACAACCTTGATGGCAGGGGCATCTAATTACGCTTCTGGAGGCTCTAGAATGTGGTTCGTAGTCGGTTTGCTCGCGAATCTGCAAGTGCACTCTAAGTAGTTTATAAGGAAGCTATTGACATTCTATTAGATAGCTATAGGATCGCTTCAAACCGCCTCAGTCACTGTAAGGAAGGGCGTCATGGCTAAGTCAGCACAAAGCATCGCCACAGATCTGAACGAGATCATGCGCAAGAACGGAAACGAGTGCGTAACCCTGAAATGGGATCAGTTTTACAAGCTCTGCGAGCGTGACCGGCTGGCTGATGTGGTCATGGAGAATATCGCCAAGCAGGTAAAAAAATTCGATTTGCACGTCATCTACGGCAACAACGTGATCGTGGTTCGCGATTTTTGCTGGCGTCCCGTCACCCTCTAAACCGCAGTGACGAGGAGCCCTGTATGAGCAAATCAGCGGTTCAGATTGACCTCGTTTGGGTCGACGACGAGTCTCAGACGATGAGGATCCATGCGGTTCTCTCTGGCGGGAAGCTGGCGTCCGAAGAGATGTATTTCCATCTCTATGAGGAGACTGATGAGGGGCGGCAGCTAATGCCAGGCCTTCTGCATAGCGAGGATGAGTCCTTCCTGAGGTACGTCGCCGAATGGGGCTACGCAGACAAGAGCAACATCGCTTTCGAGCTGCTGGATCGCCCCTTGGAAATAGGGCAAGAAATAAAGCGTATCGACACAGTGGAAAGCGGGCGCCACGAGTACACATACCGCATTGTCGAGCTGACAGACCTTTTGGCTTGACGCGCTTGTGTGGCTTTTGGCGGGTACTCCTGCCAGTGCAGGTGCGCGGCAGGAGATGAGTTTCAGCTCACGCCCTAATCCCAGAACTCTGTGGGCGGATAGTCGTCGATTGATTCCTCGATAAAGCCCTCCTCATCGTTGACCTCCAGGCGCATTGAGATCGATGAGGAAACGAGCTGCCAGCACTGCTTTCGGAACTTCACCTCAAAGTCCAAGGGTGCGCTGAACCAATGGAACCCCTGTCCATAGCGATATTGCTCGATGCAGGTTAGATCAGCTTCGCCACAGGCGATCAACACTCCTTTCTCGGCGTCATACCGGCTCTCCACGAGCAGGTTGTCCATGACGAATCTGATGTCCGGAGCTTTTGGTGCCAGGTCGTCAAGGTGGGCGCGCTGAGTAATCTGCTCGGCCAGTTCCTTGCTTACCTCTGGAAGAAAAACTACGTCAGCGAACTTTTCAACGCCGAAGGCAGCGCGAAGCAAGCGCGCGTCATCGGGGTATCGCTGCCCGACGCTCTGTAGCTCGTGGTAGCTGGAAAACCCTGCGGCGAGCGACTGTTGCTCTCGTGTCTCTGAAAGCTGCCGACCGTGTTGCTGGGCAATGGATTTGGAAAGGGATTTGAAAACGGTCAGTGCGGAAAAAGTAGACATGACATTCCTCGTGCCATGGACGCGATGACCGATTGCCTGTTCACCGGACTGTCCATGATGGGATTGCCATGGTTCTTCTGGGGGAGGTAAAGCGATGGGCTCTTGCTTCGCGTAACAGGCGCCAGGCGACCATCACCGCCTAGGGTAGAAGATAACCAAGCGATTGGGCGAAGACAAGATCCGCCGATTCACACCAGGACGCTGCCCTTTGGATTGCCCACGAGACAACACTGTTGGGTCGCGACGCGAGGATATCGCCGGGCCATCTGCGCGGCCTCACAAGGACGAAAATATTTTTCAAAAAAAACCCAAAACGGGGTCGTTTTGAACGGTCACTTCACTAAATACATGGTAACCACAAGGAATTACCATGTTCAAAAAACTCAAAGAACCCGTACTTACACTCATCATCCTGATCACCTTCCTCATCGATACAGGACTCATCCGACCTCTCAATCACGAACCAGTACCGGAGTCGGTTCCATACCGACTCTGTGTTCCGGTGTCACCGGCCAAGACCTGTACGTTGTGGGTATAGGTGACCTGCTTCGGTGGCGGCAAGGACGTCTCGGGCGTTTTAGGAGGCTGGGCAGGCTGCTGTCGGCCATAAGTTGCATTGGCAAAGATTATCTCGTGGAAGCCTGATTGGCCGCGTGCTCATCCTGCAATGCTTGGGGAGTAAGGCGCTCGCCCTTATGATGTCTTCATGACACTGTTCGGGTAAGGGCTAGGCACTGCATGAGCACTCGGAAGTACGATCTACACCAGTTGGGGTGGCACAGCTTCCAGCAGCTTTGCATTGCGGTTACCACGAAAGTCCTAGGTCAGACAGTCGAATCTTTCCTTGATGGCAATGATGCAGGCCGAGACGGCGCCTTCAGAGGGTCTTGGTCGCCTCAAGAAAATGAGGTTTATCAAGGGAAATTTGTCATCCAATGCAAGTTCAGCGCTCGACGCGAACATAACCTCACATACTCCGATGTCGCCGGTGAGCTGAGTAAGGCTAAAAGTCTGGTCAACAAAGGCCAGTGTGATGTTTACGTGCTTATGACGAACGCTGGGGTGACAGGCAACAGCCATCTCAAAATCACCACGGCTTTCGAGGCGGTGGGGGTCAAGCACGCCCTGATATTCGATTCGACCTGGATCTGCCAGAAAATCGATACGTACAGCAGCCTCAGAATGAACGTCCCAAGGCTCTACGGACTGGGCGACCTGAGTCAAATCCTCGATGAGCGACGCTACATGCAGACGAGAGCCCTCTTGAGTGAGCTCCAGCCTGACTTGGCTAAGACGGTGGTCACTGATACCTACCGGAAAGCTCTGCAAGCCCTTCAGGAGCATGGTTTTGTTCTCCTTGTCGGCGAGCCGGCGGCTGGTAAGACCACCATCGCCTCTTTGCTGGCCATGTGTGCGATGGATGAGTGGAAGACTCCAGTGCTCAAGCTTGAAACCCCTGATCAGGTCAGGGAGCACTGGAATACTGAAGAGGTGTCGCAGTTCATTTGGGTAGATGACGCCTTCGGTGTCACCCAGTACGAGTCTCACTTGGTGATGGGATGGAACCGCACCCTAGACTCTGTTTCAGCGATGATCAGGCGCGGTCATCGTATCGTGATGACCAGTCGGGATTACATCTACAACCATGCCAGGCGTGACCTCAAACGGTCGACCTTCCCAATGTTTGAAGAAAGCCAAGTGGTGATTGATGTAAAGAAGCTGACCCCTGAAGAGAGGCAGCAGATTCTGTATAACCACGTGAAGCTAGGTGATCAGCCCAAGTCCTTCCGATCAAACTTGAAACGCTTCCTCCCGACCGTGGCTGCACATAGCCAATTCGTCCCAGAAACAGCGCGAAGGCTGGGAAATAGCAACTTCACCAAAGCGCTTGTGATCACCGAAAACTGCGTCAACGACTTCGTCGCCAAGCAGGAGCAGTTGCTTGTTGAGACGATGCGTTGCATGGATGCTGACAGCCATGCTGCCCTAGCACTGATTTACATGAAGGAAGGGGCGATAGAAAGTCCGATCACGCTAGCGGCAGAGGAAGTCAGGGCAATTGCAAGGCTGGGGAGCGGCGAGGCAAGTTGTATTCGAGCGCTCGAAGACCTTAATGGCAGCTTCGTGCAACTGGTAGACACCCAGGATGGACGTGTCTGGCGTTATAAACACCCTACCATCGGTGATGCCTTCGCTCTGATCCTTGCCAAAAGTCCCGAGCATCTCAGGATCTTTATCGACGGCACCGCTACGGAGCGGTTGATGGATCTAGTGTCCTGCGGGGATGTAGGGTTGACGAACGCAACGATCATTCCTAGTGGCATGTTCGAGGAGCTCGTACAGCGGATTTATCAGTACACAGTGGCAGATCCCACATTCTCTAAAGACTATCGGAGGCGTGGGCGTCTTTACTCGTTCCTGTTGAATCGAAGCAGCCGTGACTTTTTGGTTAGGTATCTGCAAGTCGATGCCGGCTTGATCACCGGCCTCGTAGATGAGTTTGCGAGGTCGTGGTTCACCAGCACCGCCGATCTAGCTCTGCGCTTGTACCGTGAAGGGTTATTACCAGAGCCTGCCAGAGCCTCGATAGTGGCCAAGATCATAAGTGCAGTCGTGGAGATCGACGAGCTCTCTTACATCTATGATGAAGATATGCACGAGTTCTTCACGCCCAGTGAACTGCATGGCTTTTTAGATGATGTGCAGAAATTTGTCCTGCCCAATCTCGATGGCGTACGTCAAAGCTTAACTCGTGCGTATGACTACGAGAATGATCCGGAAAGTCATGTAGCTGATTTGGTGGATCATCTGGACTGCATTCTATCCGTTTACCCGGACTGGCCTGGTATTGAGCAAACGATCCAAACTCAGCGGGAATGCATCAACGATTGGTTATCTGAGGTTTTTCACGAGCGAAACAGCGAAGCCTCAATAGGCAATGAGGATCTCATGTTCGCATCCAGTCATCGAACTGAACGGAGCATTTTTGATGACGTCGACCTTTAAAACCAAGCCCATGAATTTAGTCCACCTGAATCGGGCTATATCAGTTTGCTTTTGGCCGGCAGTTGTCATTCGTGAGAGACCGTTTTGGCCATCTATCCCCAAGGTTAAGTTCTACGAGCACCTAGCTGTTTGCCATTCCGCGTAGGCGCGGTCACTTAAAATTATCGAGCAACCCAGCAAATGAATTCAAAAGACCTAATAAGCAATATTGAAGAAAATATTGAATTTAAATTCAAGAAAATTCAGAATTTGCTCAGCAAGAGACAGATAACAAACAATAAGTATCTCAATGATCGCTTGAATCCCCAGATAGAAGCCGATGAAGACAACTCAATACTAAATCAGGCTTTGTCCGACGCAATACTTAACTCAATGGCATCGCTTATTGATTATTACTGCATCTGCTGTATGTTGAAGATTGGGGCTGCGGAGGACAAGGTAACAAAAATACAATACAGGTCATTAAGCAATAGTTTCCTAGTTAAAAATTCAAAGCTTCTGAAGTCTGAAAAGTCAACAGCCACGATCAAAACATTGCGAGATGCTTTCAATGCAAGGCTTTCGGACTTAATGGATATTAATTCAGTTGACCTTCGTGATTACTGGTCAGCCTTTCTAAGTGACGCCATCACTCATACACTAAAAGAGTACGGAGTATCGGGTGTTAGTGATTTTCATCTTGAGATTGGTGAGTCAGAAGGCCAGCTTAAGATCGATCCAAGAGTAGAAAAGTATATCTACTACATGCAGCCTCTTTTCTGTAACCCCATGAGTTCGTCAGGCGTAAAGCACGGCATCTACATCGATATCAATAATTTCCTGAAGCACAATGCTGTGCCCTATCTCTCACCGCAAATTGATAGTTTTGGAGAAGAGTGGCGCATCTATTCATATTTTGAGATCAAGAGTGCACAAAGTGTCTTCTTGAAGGATGGAATATTAAAGGATCTCGTTGTTTCAAGCTTTGATGAAATGAAGGCCAGCCTAGAAGCAAAGTATTCAAAATCAGATAATTTCGATCTTTGCCAGCTAGAGGAAAGGTGGGGGTTAGGGAACATTCTAAGAGTAGATTTAGCAAACGGCTTTATCAGTTCAAATAAAGAGTTCTTGCATTTCTTTATCGATAATATTTTGATCGCAAAGAGTGAAAATGCAGTGTTGGTTGAAGCTGACAGTTGCTTGCGGGATTCAATATCAGAGCTGTACCGTGAGCTTCGACCGAAGCTCAAGTATAATTTTGATTAATATAGGCATAACTAGGGTGATAGGCTCTCGCGCTCTTGGCTGAAGACCAATTGAGTAGCAACCTGGGCTACGCGAATGAGGTGATTTTGTGTCGAGCAAGGAAGATAAGAAGAACCCGCTGATGGATCTGGCGACGCTGGAAGACTTCGCGCATATCAATCCAGCCTCCATCATGGCGATGAGCAACTCGCTGCATTTTCACACGCTGGAGCATGCGTTTAGAGAGGCTGCCCAGACCGCAGAAAATGCAGGCGATGCCGCTGCTCATAGGGCCTACAGCGTCTTGGCAGTTGTCTGTAGCTATCACTTCAATCCCAGCAGGCCCGACACCTTCTCTCCCCAGATCATTTTTAAGGGTAAGCGCACGCTTATCCCGAGTGATTACCTGGGCGCGCAACAGGGCGTTCTTGTCCAGATTGCCGAGCAGATTGACCACCCCTTGCTACGGGCCCGAATCGCTGACAGCTGTTGGTACGTCAACCGAAGGCTTCATGCTGTTGCCGCGCTTGCCGCCAGTTCGTATATGAATGCGGTAGAGCTCTTCTTCAAAAAAGAGCTGCTCGATCAATACGAGTCGGATTCTGCGATGCCATTCAAGGTGGTTAATCTCATTGACCGGGCATTCGCTATCTACGCCTCTGCTGGCAAGCGCAATGAAATCCCAGACAGTGCCAAGCAGGTGCTGAAACTGGCCTATGAAACGGCCAAGGACAATGAGTGCCTGGTCGCCTTCGTGAAGTTGTCATCCATTGCCCAGGAATGTGGGCTGCTTGAATGGCAGGAAATCGCGGTTGTGGCCGAGGCATTGGCGCAAGCGACGAAAGATAAGCTGTATGCCGAAGCCGTGAAGAAGGTATGGCACCACGCGGCTCGTGCTTATCTCAAGGTGGACGACAAGGAGTCTGCTGTCAGATGCAGGGTGAGTGCTGTCGAGCAGACGCTACGGATGCGTGATGCAGTCAGCACCGCCATGGCAAAAGCCTCATGGACACGCACTGCTATTGGGGAGTTCCGTGCAATTGGCGGCATGGCAGAAAGAATCGAACTCCTCAAGAAGGAACTCCAGCAGCACGAAGAGGATTCTCTTTCCGAGTTTGGCTCGTTCAGTCTGCCGCTGGACTTAACGGATGAGCGTCGGGCGACGATAGAAGAATTTGAGCCGCTTGATGTTCACGAAATGCTGCTGCGGTTGGCATTCACATCTCGTGCCCCTGACAAAAAAGCGCTTCATAAAAACTGCTTGGAGAAGAGAGACACATACTTCTTCTCGTCGATGGCCGGTAAGTCCTTTGCCGATGATCGAGGAAAGGTGATCGCGACAGCGGCGCATGTGCCCCATGACAGTGAACCGCCGCAGGAGTGGTTTGATCACGAAAGCCTTACTGAAGCGGGACTTCACTATCACATAGCGACAGAGGCCTTTATTCGGCCAGCGTGCATCACGATGAGCCGTTGTCAGCTCATTGATGATCGGCATTTTGAGCCCATTGTCTGTAGCAGCGGATTCGTGCCGCCAGGGTTCGAGGCAATTTTCGCCCAGGGTTTTTCGAAGCTTGTACAGGGGGACATGGTCGCGGCAGCTCACCTGTTGATCCCGCAGCTTGAGAACGCCCTTAGGCATGTGCTGACCAGCCGCAGATCGAATACCGCCAAGCTGAATGTGGATCTCACCCAGGAAGATCAGTCACTCAAGCTGTTGCTCAAGAACTACTGGGAAGAGATCGAGCAGGTGTTTGGGGTAGATAACACGTACCTATTCCACATCCTGTTCAACCTCAAAGGTGGCCCCATGCTGAGGCACGAAGTGGCGCACGGTAAGCTCTCAACGGCGCAATGCTTTGAGCCTTCATGCATCTATGCGTGCTGGTTTATTTTCCACCTTACGTGCGCTCCTCTCGCCTCGCACTGGAGCTCAGGTATAGCGGGGGCGATTCAGGAGATCTCGGGCTAAGAGGAGGGGCCCAGGAGCTGGCTGAATTTGGGGTTCGCAATGAGCTCCATCATAGGGTCTTGGTTCATCCTCCGCCATTTGTCTCTGGACGCTACAACCCGCTCGCACCACTCTGCCCAAATGTCGAGGCAGTCATAGTCCGTTTTTCTAACGGATCGAGCAGAGGTCTCGGAGCTGTAGGTGCCATTTTCAATGGCTTCCCAGCTATACCAGGTAGCCTCGACGACCCTTACGCTGAAAGGGTTCATGCCTAGATCCAGCATGGCGTAAATCAGCTCATGCAAATTTCCTCGCCCGCAGCCGTGCGATGAAAATGAGCACAACAACATACCCACGGCATGTCGAGTGAAATCTGCTTCACGCTTCTCGAAAGTGATGTAGCAGTAGAGCTTTTCTGTGACCCCCAGGGGTCTTGGGATGGTCGCTATCACGGGGGTGAAACCCCGCCGCAGATACCCGATCATGGTGTCTTTGTCGGTGGGGAAGCCGGTGAATACGGCTGAGGTCTTTCCGTCTAAGTAAGCCGGGTCGACGTCGTACTCTTGTTCTATCTGGCGAGTGATATGGATCGGGATTTCTTCCGTCCCGGCCTCGTACTTCTCAAGCTGCGTGACGCTCTCGATGTTGAGCTTTTCGCACATCTGGCGCATAGAAAAGCCAAGCAGGCTCTCACGAATAAAACGAACTCTGCCGCCGACCTCTTGAGCGTAGGTGCTGGCCGTTTGTGAAGCCTGGACTGGGGGAGTGGGCGCTTCTTTCTTCGTGGGAAAGAATCTGTCGAATAGCTTGCCGACCACCTTTTCCGTGATCGTTTTGAGGATCGTTGCAGCTGCGGATGAAATCACATCTGTCACATCAGCACCTATGGTTAGCCGCGAGGGATGTGTTGATGATGGCACTCCAGAGACGTGGGTTTCCAGAGGCTTCATTGAAGGGTGGGCTGAGGTCAGCGGTGCCCCGGTGCGGCCACGTCGACTACAGCGCTAAAGGCTCTCTACTCGTTTGAGCAAATGCAGCCCATGCAGGTCTTCGTCCCACATATACCCGCCCAGCTTGGAAACGCTAACGAACCATTCCGACCTCTCGCCGCCGACCAGAAGCACAAGCCGTCGATTGCTGACGAAGTCGCCGTCGAAGCTCATCGAGTAATCATCGATCTGTAGCCTTGCGCCAGGCTCGACCACAGCAACTGCCGCGATGCCGTCAGCAAAGCCACTGCCTGCGCCACTGTACTCATCGATGCCGTCGTCTGTGCTCGCATACGCATACAGCCTCCGTCCGATGTAGGTGGTCGGCTGGGTCGTTCGATTAACGAGAAAAACCGGCTGTTTGTCCGAGCAGCGGTCGAAATATGGGATGCCCAGGTAGAGGCCGGGGGCTGCCTCTTCTTCGAATGCAGTCAGATTGGCGTGCGCAAGGACATCGGCGATCTGCCGGCGACGCTGAGCCATGGCCTGGAAAAGGTCTTCATCGTCACCTGGCCGGCAGCCGTTGAAAGACTCGAAGGCGGCGCAAGCCGTAGCGAGGCGTGCGTACCGTGCGAGCAACGAAGCGTGCTGATCGGCGACACCTGGGTGGCACCTCTCGGCGAGCCGGGCGCTCAGGTTCATCACTTCATCGTAGATGGGACGACGCATCAGATTTTCGCCTGCTGAGAGCTTCTAGGTGCCTCTAATGGGCAAAGAAAAAACTGGCTACGGTTTCGAGCGTCGCCCGTTTGCGCACGCCATCGCCCATGAGGAGGTATGCGGAGTTGAGCGTGGCAAAGATGAAGCCCTCTTCAAAGCGGTAGAGCGGGCTAGTGCGCACCAAGTCTCCGACATCGAAACGACGCGAAATGTCGAAAATGACTGTGCGCGCGAAGATGATCGCAGGTTTGCGCTGCGTTCTCGCGAAGGCTTCGGCTTGCTCCGGAGTTAAGTCCAGGTCAATCCAGGCCCAGTCGCGCACCAAGCAGTAGTCGAAATAGGGGAAGTGCTTTCGTGTGACCTGGATGGCTTCATCTTGGGGGATTTCGAGTCCGGGCATGGGAATGCCGTCGCCGTAGATGAGGTCAGCAGCTTGTTGTACGACGCTCATGGTCATTCCGCGTAATAGCGTTTGGCTGGGCGTTTAGCGGAGTAGATCCGCACGTTCCAGTCGAGATTTTCCTGTCGCGCTGGCAACTGAACCGGCCCTCCAAATCGGAATACGCCGAACTTGGTTTTAAGCCGATAGAAAACCTCACCCTTCTTTGTTTTCCCTTCCGTGAGGTCGTAAACCTCTGCCACGCCGAGGCCGCTGTTGTCTGGAAAGTCGGAGGCGAAGACCGCTTGAAACGACCGCACCACGAGACCTTCGCCGGGCGCCATGAGGGTCTGCTTGATCTGCTCGATGTCGTTGGTGGCGACGGTTCTGACGACTGTTTGCTCGGTTGCGCTCGCAAGGGTCAGGTGCATCCAGGCTTCACTGCCTTCGAGGGATAAGTTCCATGTACCAGGCGATGTGGAACTGAAGGCAAAGTCAGCTTTGCCTTTGTGGGCGGGATCGTGGGGACGCATTCGGTGGGTCTCGGGATATCTGGGCGGCTGGTTGCTCTGGTCGCATAGATGCTTTTCCATTGGCGTTAATTGACAGCTAGGAAAGTCATCTAATGCGACATGAGACGATGCTACGCCCACAGGATATGTCGCGTCAAAACTGGCTATATGCTCTCTTTTGCCAGGCGCGATGAGATGAGCTACGAAAAGGTGCTTGGCGAAGTGCTCAGAGATGTGAGGCTGCGACAAGGCATCCCACATGAAGACCTCGCTGGGATCATCAACTCATCCCACCTACGCGAAGTCGAGAAAGGCATGAGCATCATTAAGCTCAATACGCTGGGTGCTCTATGCGAAATACTTGGCGTCACCCCTAGCCAGCTACTCCTGGCTGTTGAGGCGCGTCTTGCCGGCCAGCCCCTTGAAGCGTGCCTTGCCACTCATGCAAAGGTGTTTCGTAAGCACGTGGTCGCAGGCATCTTCGAGCCTTTTTCTGAATCTGAGGCTTCTCGGGGTGTCAGGGGGCTGAGGTCGAATTTCGTTCGCGATGAGGTTCTTCGTTTACAGCAGTTAGGTCTGTCGAATGCGCAGATCGCCAAAGAGCTAGATGTGACGATCAGGACGGTGCAGCGGTACTGCGCCAAGCCCACAGGAAAAGACTGCTGATCCATCGATCATCTTCCTTGTGTGCAGATAGCTGGCCCTTCATCCACCCATTCTCATGTCGGTAGGGTGCCTCATGCAGGTGGTGTAAGGGAAAACCGTACACACAGGCGAGTCGCAGTGACATTCAGGGCGATGGATTGATATTGGTCTACGCGAGCCAAGAGTAGTTAGGCGGCTGTAATCGCTTCATATCTTCTTTGATTTCTTGCGACGAGCGTTACCGGCTTCAGAAACAGTTTGAAGGGGGGCCATTAAGCGTTCACGAGATAGCCCTGCTAAAGAAGCATTGTGGATAAATCTATTTGCAATTTCCGCCATTTTTGCAAGCTCTAATTTCAATGCATCATTTTCATCCTGAAGACGAGAAATTTGTTTCATCGCATCAAGGCTACTACGTGGCTTAGGAACTCCTTTGAGTTTGGCTTTTTCACTTTTGAGGCTGTTTTTCTTTGTTGTATAAGCGAATTTAATTAAGGGTTTTTTATCTAGTGCTTGACGAGTTGGGGGCTTATCCCAGCCCAATATTTCTTGGGCGCCAAGGCAAACCGAATTCCAGTCAAGCGAATCGCTAGTCGGCCAGTTTCGGATCATCTGTGAGATTTGCTTTATATGTTGATCGCTGATTAATTTAGGCATCTTCGTCGTCAAGTAGAGTGTCGAGACATTCAAGCAGTTCTTGGCTGTACGTCAGGGCTAATGATTCCCTGTCAAGCAGTCGTATGCCTGCCGCTTCGGCCTTTTGGGAAACGATTACGCGTTCATGACTGAAGTCTTCACCAGCAATCTCAATAGGACTGCCATCAGGGATGTTGGGGTCTTGAAGAACGTCGAGTAGTTCAATTAGTCGGGGAATCTGTACTTCGGCAACCTCTGTCCATCGGGTGGCAGAGCGCTCTCCTTGGGAAATGGCTTCCTTTGCAGCCGTATAGGTATGAGCAAGGTTATCGTGATCTTGCTGAACTAGCTCTAGAGCAATCTTGTCACCTTTGCACATCAGTAGTTCCGAGCAGTTGAGGCAGTCGGCAAATTTGTTACAAGGCCCCATGCGCCAGCTGCGACGGCACATTCCGTAGCGGCTGCGGTGATAGGGGCCTTGCCTGTAGAGCAATGCTTCTTCTTCAGTGATAGGGTTTAGCGGAGTCTGCTCTTGGATCGTGCCGAGAGCAGCTGCTGCACGTGCGGCTACTTGCGCTTGATCATCGTGAAGATAGGTTCTTGTTTGTTTGACACTTGCTCGGGCACTCCACTCTGTGATGAGTTCTATGGGGATTCCCGACTGTTTCGCAAGTCGATTCAGTAGATGCCGTATGCCATGGGAATTTAGTTTAAGAGAGTCATAGCCGTGGCGTGTGAAGAAGTTCAGCGCATCATGGGATACTTCCGCCCCTAGTCGAAGCGAATAGGCGTCTCCGGAAAAGGGAGATAATAGTACCGGGCTTGTCCCCGACCGGGTGCCAAGTTGGTTTCTTCGGAAGCACATTAGCGATTCTGACATCTTTAATGGTGTGTATTTCTGTGCGTCTGGATCTTCCTGATAAGGGAAATGCGGGTTCAACGACTTGTGTTCGGCTAACACCAACTGCCATAGCGAATTGAGGCTATAGCCTTTTCCCGAGCGACTTCCTGTATGTCTGACAAGGAAGTCAGACGCAGATCGACGGCTTGAATATCCTAGTGCTTGGGCTATCTGCGTTGGGGTCAGTTCTTCTTCATCGCTCACGCTAGGGCAGTCTTGATGGCGATAGAACCTAGTAGGCTCGGATTCCATATATAGAGCTAATCTGCGACCTTCCTCTGTGATAGTTATCAGACGGTCAATGGCGATTTCAGTGACTTCGAAAATTACGGCAGGTATACCCTTTCGGGTAAACTGCCCAGTCTTCGGGACGTAATATTTGAGAAAGTGTTCTACTATTCCATGTTTGTTTGTGTCATGGTCTACGCAGTTGGTTCGAAGTCGACGTACTTCATTAATGCGCATCGGCGCGCTAAGTAGAATTGCAGTGGTTGACGTTATCATGGTGTCGACGTCAGAAATCGAACTGGTCAGGCCCTGAGAAAATACATTAGCAATCGCGAGAAGCGCATCTTGGTCAGCTACCTTGCTATCTTTAACTTCAGCTGAAGCACCTGCTCCGTTTAACGAGTCATAAGATAGCTTTCCTTTATAGGGGTGGCGCCATGAAAGAGCATCGCCTGTTACGATATAAAGCTTGGCCATGGCGGCCAAGATCTTAAGTATGCAATTACACACATCCTGGCGATTGGGTACGGGCTCTAAGAGTTCAACTGCTGCATCAAAATGACGCCGTGAGAACTGAGTTATATCGGGGATGAGCGCGTTTTTAAGAAGAACATGCTCAATGACTCTCAGTGATTTGATTTCAACGTCCAGAGTTTTGGTGTCATGAAGCGTGTGCGAATACCTTAGATAAGCTTTTGCAAATAGAATAAAATTTGGATGAAGAAGCGCCTCGGCAGGAATGGTTTTGCTTTTGGCGAGGTGAGTGTGTTTTAAGCTTAGAAAGGTTATGGTTTTGAACGTTGTGGGCCAGCGCTCTGCATTGTTCCAGTTAAATCCAGGTAAGTTGCTCCATAAGGTTAGCTGGTCACGAGAAAGGGATATGAACGCTTCTAAGTTTTGAAGCGCAGTCAGATCGCGCTTTGGCTTGAACTCAGCTATGGCATTCATTCTTCATCTTCTCGCTCTGCCTTGCGTGCTTCACATCGGGCAATACAGCTCTCAACCGCTTTAATATCTGCGGTCAGATCAATAGGCAGAATCAGTCGCCGCTGACCTCCAATCTTAATATTCTGACTTTCGGCGTTTTGCCTTTGGTTCAACGCATTCAGCACCTCAGTGTGAGGCGCATCCACCAGAGGCTCAAAATATTTACAACGATAGCAGGGGATAGGAATTGTTGTAAGTGAGCAAAAGCTATATTTTCCACAGTGGCCGACGTTTAAAAGTTCGCCAGATCTGGCCATCTCAACTCTTTTACTTGAGTCGTGGGCAAGGCTAGCTTCTTCGACTGTCTCAATGAGATTTCCGGTAAATGCCATTGCCAAGGGCGCTAGAGCTGGCGCCATAGATTCATTGATCATCCTGGCCTGCTCTGCGGGATCATTATAGTAATGCTTGATGGCGTCTTCTGATGTGTGCCCAAGCCAATGTGAAAGGATATGGCGCGGCATTCCTTTTCGCGCGAGTTGGCGTGCTCTTGTATGTCGCATTCTTATGGAGCTGACGACTAATGTTCGCCCGGTTCTGTGGCTTACTGGGGGAACAGGTCTTTTAGTGTTTTGATTTCTCCCAACTCGCTGGATCAGATTTGGACTTAGGCTTCTCCAGCATAGGCACTCTTTAATTAATGCCGGCCTTAAATGAAATAGTTCATGATGTAGATTGGCGGTTACGTCAAGTTTGTAATGATTTTGAATAAAGTTGACCGCTTCAATAAGTCGGAGGTCAGAGCAAAAAAGTGGAAGGTTTTTTAAGTCATGATCATTAATTTCGAATCCGAGACTGCTCTCAAAAAGAGTTTTTACCTCGCGGATTTGCAAATTAACCAACTGTAGAAGGTGGTCGGGCAGCGGGTGTGGCTCGAATTTGCTATCACGAAATCCTCGTTCCGCGTTTATATCTTTAACGCCAGGGAAATTTAGTACCCATTCGTTGAAAGAGTTGTCTGGTGCTCCCGGAGGGAGCAGGTCTCCTATCTTCAGATGAGCAAATTGTCTAGGCCTTCTGGCGTATTGCATTGAGAGTAGTCGTAAGAGCGTAACTTGGGTGCAGGCAGTGTTGCTCTCATAGTTGTCCCAAACAGTGCGCAACAGAGACTCATACTCTTCATCTGTTAACCAACTTTTCTTGGGATCATCAGAAAGTACGTTAGCGAATTGCGAATGACTTGCTTTCGTTAGAAGAAGGAGGCGTAACGCTTCTTCGCTAACACTTCCATCGTAACGGCAGCCGAGATGGTCGAGGAAAGAGTGGTGCATAACCCTGAGCCTTCGGAACTGATCAGACTTAACCGCATTGGACATCCAGGGAAGATCAAAGCTAGTGGTTGGATAGGACTTCAATACGAAACTTAAATTTTGAAGTTGAGTCTTGTATGAGATCTGAGAGTAGGATGCCTCTTCCATGAAGCTTATATAGCTTTCTTTAAATGCAGATCTCATAGCTGCGCTCATTGGGCTTAGCGCCTCCGCCATGGTGACACTTCCGTGTCCTGGCCACACCATCGCATCTTCGTCCCAGTAAAACTCATTGCTTGTGGCCTGGGTGCGACAGGTTCGATCTAGGTCGTTGTGATCCCAGTCAGCGATAATCGTTTCTACTGTTCCATCTGCGCTCATTAACGATACCTGCTAGTGTCTGCTGCGACCAATAGGCCCATCTCGAATGCTTTTTCTTCAATATGCCTACGGTTATATTTCTTCGCTGATTTTGATCCGGTCTCCCAGCCTTCTAACTCTTCGCGGCAGCGTGCCTCTTCTTCGCTCGGCATGTTTAGCGAGTCGGCAATAATGGAAAACCGATAATTCCAGTCATGCCTAAGAAGGTGCGGGTGCAGAGATGAGAGTGCAGGGAATGTGCGTTTAAGATGGCCGACGCCAGCCTCAAATGCACTTATCTGTAGAGGGTCACCTTGGCTGCGACGAGCTCGGTGGGTAATGAAGATGAAACTCTCGTCAGAAAAACCTGCGCCTGGTACGTCTGCACGCCAATCCGTTATGTACTCTAGAATCTGCGCCTCAAGCTCTTGGGAAATAGGGAGCTTTCGTCCGCGTGTCTTCACCGCAGGCTGTCTTGGGCGTGGGTCGTGTGGATCATCATGGTTACGTTCAATAATTAGATATGCACTCTCTCCGCCTACAGCCTCAACAAAATTCTTCAACTTCAGGCTGAGTGCTTCTCCAATTCGCATTCCTGTTGCATACAGAATGCGTAGGATCACTACATTACGTAGGCGAGGGCCGTAGTCTTGCTTGTGCTCCGCGCGTATAAATGGTGATTGAAACAAATCAAGAAGTTGATTTTGCGCTGTGGCGGGTAATTTCTTCGAGATTGCGCTCTGCTCACGTGCTGACTTTGATCCAGTCTTACGGATTTTTTTCTTGAGAATGAGTTTGGACTGGGTTTCAGCAGCAGCTTTAACTTCTAAGTTATTAGAATCGGTGATCACTTCATGTAACAACCACCGCAGATATTGTTCCGTATAGCGAATGTATGTGTTGTATTTGAGGTTTCCGATCACCCCGGTTTGATGGGGGGGCTTTCTTGCTCTGATGTGGAGAGCAAGATCATCAATTTCCGCTACGGTTAGATATTGTCTCGTGTGGAATCGAGAGGCTAAATCTATATCTCTCTTCAACTCCCACTCACAAACACGCTTTATGGCTTCTAGATAGACCTTCTGCGTTTCATGAGTCGTGCCTATACGCACCGAGCGAGATATGAATGCAGTGGGATAGAAGAGAGGGAAGCCAGGATGCTCTAGGTCGTACAACTGAGAAAATCTCTCGCCGTTGCTGGCTATGAACGTTCTTACTGAGTACGGCATTCCAATCCCGGTATCGCTTCTGAAAAGATGTTTACAAAAAAGCGTACTTAGAAGGATAGTTCTTCGCGGTTTACAAAGCAAGCAGTTGATTTCCCTCAGTTTCTAGGGGGCGTGGTACGATAGCAGGACTCAATCTAGGCACCTCTTTGCTCTTAGATTTACAGTTTTGTGCGTAGTGGAACGTATGATCCGACTCCAGAACCTCACTCTACAGCGTGGCCCCCAGCGTTTGCTGGAAGGCGCCGAGCTGACCCTGCACCCCGGCCACAAGGCCGGCCTGATCGGCGCCAACGGTGCCGGCAAATCCAGCCTGTTCGCCCTGCTGCGCGGCGAGCTGACGGCCGATGGCGGTGACTGCTTTATCCCCGCCACCTGGCGCATTGCCCATATGCGCCAGGAGGTCGATGCGGTCGAGCGCCAGGCCGTGGACTATGTGCTCGATGGCGATCTGCAGCTGCGCCGGGTACAGGCCGAGCTGGCCGCTGCCGAAGCGGCCCATGATGGTGCGGCCATCGCCCGTCTGCATACCGAACTGGACACCCTCGACGGCTACAGCGCCGATGCCCGGGCGCGCAAATTGCTCGCCGGTCTGGGTTTCGACAACGCGCAGATGGACGGCCGGGTCGGCGACTTTTCCGGTGGCTGGCGCATGCGCCTGAACCTGGCCCAGGCACTGATGTGCCCCTCCGACCTGCTGCTGCTGGACGAGCCGACCAACCACCTGGATCTGGATGCCATTCTCTGGCTGGAAGGCTGGCTGCAGAGCTACCCCGGCACCCTGTTGCTGATTTCCCACGACCGCGATTTTCTCGATGCCGTGGTCGACCATGTGGTGCATGTCGAGCAGCGCAAGCTGAATCTCTATCGCGGTGGCTACAGCGCCTTCGAGCGCACCCGTGCCGAGCGCCTGGCCCAGCAGCAGCAGGCCTACGAGAAGCAGCAGGCGCAGCGCGCCCATATGGAAAAGTACATCGCCCGCTTCAAGGCCCAGGCCACCAAGGCGCGCCAGGCGCAGAGCCGGATCAAGGCCCTGGAGCGCATGGAGGAGCTGTCGGCAGCCCATGTCGACTCGCCCTTCGACTTCAGCTTCCGCGAGGCGGACAAGGTCTCCAGCCCGCTGCTCAGCCTCAGTGAAGGGCGCCTGGGTTATGGCGACAAGGTTGTACTGGGGCAGGTCAAGCTGAGCCTGGTGCCCGGCACCCGCCTGGGCCTGCTGGGGCCCAATGGCGCCGGCAAGTCGACCCTGATCAAGAACCTGGCCGCCGAGTTGCAGCCCATCAGCGGCCATCTGCAGCGTGGCGAGAATCTGGTGGTGGGCTACTTCGCCCAGCATCAGCTCGATGCCCTGGATGACAAGGCCAGCCCGTTGCTGCACCTGCAGCGCCTGGCGCCGAGCGAACGCGAGCAGACCCTGCGCGACTTTCTCGGCGGTTTCGATTTCCGGGGTGTCCGCTGCGACGAACCGGTGGTGAATTTTTCCGGTGGCGAGAAGGCGCGCCTGGCCCTGGCCCTGATCGCCTGGGGCAAGCCCAACCTGCTGCTGCTGGACGAGCCGACCAACCACCTCGACCTGGAAATGCGCCTGGCCCTGACCATGGCCCTGCAGGAGTTCTCCGGCGCCGTGGTGGTGGTGTCCCACGACCGTCACCTGCTCAAGAGCACCACCGACGAGTTCCTGCTGGTGGCCGATGGCCGGGTGCAGCCCTTCGATGGCGACCTGGACGACTACGCCCGCTGGCTGGTGGACTATCGTCTGCGCCAGGCGCCGGCCGCCACTGCGCCGAGCAACCCGGACAAGACCGACAAGCGCGCCCAGCGCCAGGCTGCTGCAGTGTTGCGTCAGCAGCTGGCACCGCACAAGCGCGAGGCCGACAAGCTGGAAAAAGAGCTGGGCCAGCTGCACGAGAAGCTCGCGGCGGTGGAAACGCGCCTGGGCGATAGCGCGATCTATGAGGCGACGCGCAAGGACGAGCTGCGCGATGCCCTGGCCGAACAGGCCAAGCTGAAAGGCCGCGAGGCCGATCTGGAAGAGCGCTGGATGCTGGCGCTGGAGACGCTGGAGGAGCTGCAGCGGCAGTTGGAGGAGAGCGAATGAGCGAGTGGCTGGAGCTGTTGAGTGGCTTGCCCGAGCCGTTGATTCGTGGCCCGCAGATACTGCTGATCCTGCTGCTGGCCTGGTTGGCCCAGCGCATCGTGACCCGCAGTGTCAGCCGTCTGGGCCAGCGTTACAGCCTGCCGCCGCCGGAAGTGCTGATGCCTCTGCGCGGCTTTCTGCGCTGGCTGATCATCGGCAGTGCGCTGATGCTGGTGCTGGAGCGCCTGGGCGTGTCGGCCACGGTGCTGTGGACCGCCCTGACCGGCTTTACCGCCGTGGCGGCGGTGGCCTTCTTCGCCATCTGGAGCGTGCTGTCGAACATGTTCTGCGCGCTGCTGATCTTCACCATGGGGCCGTTCCGCCTGGGCGATACCGTGGAGGTCATCGACAGCGCCGACAAACCCGGGGTCAAGGGCCGGGTGCTGTCGATCAACCTGTTCTACACCACCCTGGAAGATGTCAGCGCAGAAGCGGCCGGCGCCTTGCTGCAGGTGTCCAACAGCCTGTTCTTCCAGAAGTCGGTGCGGCGCTGGCGATAAGTCGTAGGCCGCTCGCCAGCCTGCAGCGTCAGGAGTAGGCTCTGCCTGTTCGCTTTCCTGATTGAGGTATTACGTCATGGCCATGGAAACCTGGCTCGCCTTCTTTGTTGCCTGCTGGGTGATCAGCCTGTCCCCCGGTGCCGGCGCGGTGGCCTCCATGAGTGCCGGCCTGCAGTACGGCTTCTGGCGTGGTTACTGGAATGCCCTGGGCCTGCAGCTGGCCCTGCTGGCGCAGATCGCCGTGGTGGCCGCGGGCCTGGGCGCGGTGCTGGCCACCTCGGAGCTGGCCTTCAATTTGATCAAGTGGTTCGGTGTGGCCTATCTGGTTTATCTGGGCTGGAAACAGTGGGTCGCCAAGCCCAGCGAGATCAACACCGCCGATGGCGAACGCCCCCTGGGGCGGCCCCTGACCCTGGTGCTGCGCGGCTTTCTGGTGAACGCCAGCAACCCCAAGGCGATCATCTTTATCCTTGCCGTGCTGCCGCAGTTTCTTGATCCCAAGGCGCCACTGCTCAGCCAGTACCTGCTGATGGCCCTGACCATGGTGGTGGTCGATCTGGTGGTGATGGCCGGCTACACCGGCCTGGCCGCCCGGGTGCTGCGTGCCTTGCGTTCGCCGCAGCAGCAGCGCCTGCTCAACCGCACCTTCGGCGGGCTGTTTATCGGCGCGGCAGCCCTGTTGGCCACGGTGCGGCGCACCGCCTGATTCACCAGGGGATGGGCTGGCCGTCCCAGGCCCAGAAGCTGCCGCTCTGCTCCGGCCCATGACATGCCACCTGCTGCAGCAGGCAGCGGGCGGCGTACTCGGGAGTGAACAGCTTGTCCTCGGCGACATTGGCCTGAAAGGGCCGCGACAGCTCGGTGTCGGTGGTGCCGGGGTGCAGGCTGAGCACGCAGCTTTGCGGGTTCAGGCGTTTCAGCTCGATGCTCGCCGTGTGCAGCAGCTGGTTCAACGCCGCCTTGCTGGCGCGGTAGCTGTACCAGCCGCCCAGGCGGTTGTCGCTAATCGAACCGACCCGCGCCGAAAGCATGGCCGCCGTGCACGGATGGCGGCCGCGCAGCAGCGGCAGCAGATGCTTGAGCAGCAGGATGGGGGCGAAGCAGTTGCTCTGGAAGCTGGCCTGCAGTCCGGCCAGATCCACCTGCGCCAGGCCCTTTTCCGCCTTGGCGGCGTCCGTGTGCAGAATGCCGACGCTGCATAGCAGCAGGTGCAGATGGCTGATCTGCTCGCGCAGCCGGGAGGCCAGTTCGGCCAGCGCCGCTTCATCACGGATATCGCAGGGCAGCAGCTGCAGGCGCGGGCCATGGCGCCGGGCCAGTTGTTGCAGCTCGGCGCTGTCCTGTACCTGGCGGGCCAAGGCAAAGACCTTTGCCACCTCCGGGCGCTCCAGCAGCTGGGTGGTCATCGCTAGGCCGATACCCCGGCTGGCTCCGCAGATCAGCACCTGGGCCGGTTCATCGATACGTTGCCAGAAGTCCATGGGCTCTTACCTCATCTTCGTGTGACCCGTGCTCGGGCATACTAGCCGCTCAACAGAGAGGACAGTCAAATCATGCGAGTCTGGATCGATGCCGATGCCTGCCCCCGGGCCGCTCGGGATCAGGTGGTGAAGTTTGCCTTGAAGCGCGGCTTCGAAGTGGTGCTGGTGGCGGGGCAGGCGGTGCCACGGCCGAGCTACAACTGCGTACGCCTGGTGGTGGTGCCCAGCGGCCCGGATGCGGCCGATGATCATCTGGTCGAACAGGCCGTGCCGGGGGAGCTGGTGATCTGCAGCGACGTGCCCCTGGCCGCGCGCCTGGTGAAGAAGGGCGTGGCCGCCCTCGACCCCCGGGGCAAGGAGTTCGACGAGGGCAATATGGCCGACAAGCTGGCCACCCGTAACCTCTTTACCGAGCTGCGCGAGCAGGGCCAGATGGGCGGCGGCCAGGGCGCCTATGGCGAGAAGGAGCGCCAGGCCTTTGCTAATGCCCTGGATCGTATCCTTACCCGATTGATGAGGTAGCCCGGATGTAATCCGGGAGCAGGTGGCTCAGCAGTTCCCGGATTGCATTCGGGCTAGCCACACAGATAGGTGCCGGTGCCCACTGCCACCAGGGTGCCGTCGTCGCTGTGCAGCTCGCTGCGTACCACCGCTACCTTGTTGCCCGAGCGCAACAGCACGGCGGTGGCGGTAAAGCGTTGGCCGCGGCCGGGGCGCAGGTAGTCGATGCGCAAGTCGATGGTGCCGAGCTTGGACAACCGGCTCATGCGTTCGCTACCGGACAGGTGCTGGTGCTTGTCGAAGGCGCCGATCAGGGCCATGGCGCCACCGGCCACATCCAGCAGCGAGGAAATCACCCCGCCATGCAGGATGCCCTGAACGAAGTTGCCGATCAGTTCGGGCTTCATCGGCAGGTGCATGGTTACCCGCTCCAGGCTCAACTCATCCAGTTCGATGCCGAGCATCTGATTAAAGGGGATGCGCTGGAAGAAGCTGGCCACGGCCTGCTGCAGTTCGGGGTCGAAGGCGGGAGTGGTGCTCATGCTGGCGACATCCTGAGGAAGAGACGATCAAACTGCCGCAGGGCGCAGCGCTTGGCCAGGGCCGCGGCGGGAGTGCCACGACCATTGGCATAAACAACCTGCTGGCGGGCCGCTATTAGTCCCCACTCCCCAAAGGGGAGAGGGGACTAATCGGAGAAATCGTCCAGCGCTACATAGCCTTCTGCGCCAGCTAGTCGTGGTGAGCCAACTCCAGCACCCGATCCACCAGCTTGTTGATGCCCGAGGCTGCTTCGCTGATGGATTGGGCCAGCATATAGGCCGGGGTGGTCACCAGCTTGCGCTCGCTGTCTTCGATGATTTCGCTGACTTCGCACTCGTGATGGCTGGCGCCCATCTGGGCCAGGGCGGCGGCGGTGTCATGGTCATTGCCGATGGTGCAGACCACTCCGGCGCCGAAAATCTTCGCCGCCAGGGCCGGGGCGATGCACATCAGGCCCACCGGCTTGCCGGCTTTGACAAAGGCCTGGGTGGCCGCCAGTACGTCCGCCTGCACGGTGCAATTGGCGCCGCTGATGGCGAAGTCGGAGAGGTTCTTCGCCACGCCAAAGCCGCCGGGCAGGATCAGGGCGTCGAAGTCGCCCACATGCAGTTCGCGCACATCCTTGATCTTGCCGCGGGCAATACGCGCCGATTCCACCAGCACATTGCGCGTCTGGTCCATTTCGTCGCCGCTGTAATGGTCGACCACATGCAGCTGGGGGATATTGGGGGCGAAGCACTGTACCTGGGCGCCGCGCTGGTCGAGGCGCAGCAGGGTGATCACGCTCTCATGGATTTCCGCGCCGTCGTAGACGCCGCAGCCAGACAGAATCACCGCGACTTTCTTGTTCATCAAAGGCTCCTGTGCGCATGTCATGCGGATTGCCTGGGCGGGGGTTGCCCAGGGCTTGTCGTCAAATGCCCCCTGCCGTGGCATCTCGCGTCGCGAGGCGCTGATCGCTGAGGGCTAGTATGAGCTGAGTAATATCACGTTCAGGCGCCTCTATGAATTACATCCTTTACGCCGTGCCCGTCTTCTTTTTGCTGATCGCCCTGGAACTGCTGGTGGATCGCTGGCGTGGGGTCAGCACCTATCGCCTGGCCGATGCCATCAACAGTCTCAGTGCCGGCGTGCTGTCCACCACCAGCGGCCTGCTGACCCGGGTCGTGGGGCTGCTCACCTACACCCTGGCCTGGCAGCAGTTGGCACTGCTGGAGCTGAGTGCCGATAGCCTGTGGGTGTGGATGATGGCTTTTGTCTTCTACGACTTCTGCTACTACTGGAACCACCGCCTGGGGCATGAGCGCAACGTGCTGTGGGCGGCCCATTCGGTGCATCACCAGAGCGAGGACTACAACCTTTCCACCGCCCTGCGCCAGACCAGTACAGGCTTTATCTTCGGCTGGATCTTCTACCTGCCCATGGCCCTGGCCGGGGTGCCGCCGCTGGTGTTCCTCACGGTGGGTGCGCTGAATCTCCTCTATCAGTTCTGGGTACATACCCGCCATGTGCCCAAGCTCGGCTGGCTGGAGTGGGTCTTTATCACTCCGTCCAATCACCGGGTGCACCATGCGCAGAACCCGGTCTATATGGATCGCAACTATGGAGGGGTGTTTATCCTCTGGGACCGGCTGTTCGGCACCTTTCAGGAGGAGCTGGATGAAGAGCCGGTGATCTTCGGTGTGACCACGCCCCTGGCCAGCTGGAACCCGCTATGGGCCAATGCCCAGTTCTATATGGCGCTGTGGCGCGATGCGGTGCGTGCCCAGTCCTGGTGGGACAAGCTGCGCATCTGGTTTATGCCCACTGGCTGGCGCCCGGCCGATGTGGCGGCCAGGTATCCCCAACCCAAGCCGGATCTAAGCCAGTTCGTCAAATTCGAGGTGCCGCTCGGTGGCGCGCAGAAGGTGTATGCAGTCCTGCAGTTCACTGTCTATCTGCTCGGTGGCACCTACCTGTTGGCGGTGGGCGAGGGCTTGAGCCTGCCGGCCCTGCTCCTGGGGCTGGGCTGGATGGCCTTTGGTTTGTATGCGATTGGCGCCTGGCTGGAAAACCGGCCCCAGGCCCGGCGCCTGGAACTGCTGCGCCTGGCCCTGAACCTGCCGCTGGCCTGGCTGGCCCTGCAACTGGACCTGCTCGACGCCCAGTCGCTGCTCTGGCCGCTGCTGCTGGGTTACAGCCTGCTGAGCCTGCTGGCACTATGGCGGGCGCCGAGAGGGGCGGGCGCCCTGGCTGCCTGATAAGGTTGGCTGTATCTACTGCTGGCGATTGCCCTGTGTCGAGGTTTCAGCGCAGTGCCAGAATCGCCTGCCACTGCATCTCGCTCACCGGCATCACCGACAGGCGTGTGCCTTTCTGTACCAGGGGCAGCTCCAGCAGGGCGCTTTGCTGTTTGAGCAGACCCAGTGGCAGTACCCGGGGGAAGGCTTCGGCAAAGCCCACATCCACCGCGCTCCAGGGGTTTTTCTCCGGGCTGGCCTTGGCGTCGAAGTAGTGGCTGTCAGGCTCTAGCGCCGTTGGGTCGGGGTAGTGATCAGCCATGATGCGGCCGATACCGGCGATGCCCGGTTCCGGGCAGCTGGAGTGGTAGAAGAAGAACAGATCCCCCGGTTGCATGGCGCGCAGGAAGTTGCGCGCCTGATAATTGCGTACCCCATCCCAGCGGGCCTCGCCCAGGCGTTGCAGGTCGTGGATGGAGAGTTCGTCGGGTTCGGATTTCATCAGCCAGTACGGCATGAACTTTGCTCCAGTTTTCCGGTCTTTGAGCGGGCAGACCCTGTCAGCCAGGCAGCCCTACAACCCTTTCAGGTCGTGGGGCGAGCCGGGCGCAGGCCGCCAGGCATTTGATAACAATAACGATCGCGGCTTAACCGCGTGCAACATGCCTTCAAGGGGGAGGCATCCAATGAAACGCAAACCCGATGTCATGTGGGTACTGGTCATTCTGTTCACCCTGGGTGTGGTTACCACGGGTTACACCCAGAGTTTGTGGGAGCGTCAGAATGAGGTACCGGCCAGCCAGGTGCAATCCGCTGGTTAAGCAGGTGGCAGCCGCAGGGACAGCGGCGCCCCTTTGGTGGTGTGCTCAGGCATGCCAGCCCCGATCCGTCACCGTGCCCTGTAGTGGCACGTCCCAGCTGGCCATGGCCAGGCTCTCGACCTGCTGACAGGCATGGGCCAGGCCCAGCAATGTCGGTTTGTGCCAATTTTTGCGCAGTTTGCGGTAGGCCAGGCTGCGGTCATAGAAACCTCCGCCCATGCCCAGGCGCCCGCCCTGGCTATCGAAGCCCACCAGGGGTAGCAACAACAGATCCAGGGCCCAGGCCTTGCGTTGCCGCTTGGGGTTGCGTCGTGGTTCAGGGATTCCGAAGCGATTCTTCACCAGGCGCTCACCCGGTGCGATGTGCTGAAACACCATCTTGCTGCGCGGCCAGGGGCTGAGCACCGGCAGGTAAACGGCCTTGCCGCGACGCTGGGCGGCGCGCAGCAGCGGGCCGGGATCGATCTCGCCGTCATTGGGCAGGTACAGGGCAATCTGCCGGGCGCGGCGAAAGTGCGGGTGCTGGGCCAGTTGTCGATACAGATCGCGGGCCGCCTGGCGCTGGGCCAGGGGGCTGAGGGCACGGCGTTGCTGGCGCAGCAGGCGGCGCAGTTGCGGGCGGCTGAGGGCTGTGGCGTCAAGCATGGTTTAGCGGGCCGCGCCGTGCCGCATAGGGGCAGGGCGCAAAAAAGAAGTGACTCCCCGACGTGCCGCTGTCGGTTTAGCCCTTGAACCCGAGAGTTCAAGGTGGAGGTTGCAGGAGGCGTTAAGGCTTTCCGTCAGGCGGACATGCACACCGGCCTCAACATGCAACCCCCGGGTTTGTGCGTATCGGCTCAGGGACATCACCAACTGGCGCACACTCCAGGGAGCGGTGGCCAGTATACCCGAAACCATCGCGTTGCAATCAGACGCCTGGGCCATCCGCATCACTGAGGGCGTTGTCGACCCGGCCGAGCAGGGTGCGCAGGTGCTCGCGGGTGCTGCTGGCCTGCTGGTCCAGGTGCTGCTGCTTGTGCAGCAGGTCGTGGGTGATGTTCAGGGCGGCCATCACCGCCACTCGGTCGGCACCGATGACCTTGCCGCTGGAGCGGATCTCGCGCATCTTGCCGTCCAGGTAGCGGGCGGCGCTTTCCAGGTTGGCGCGCTCGTCGGCCGGGCAGGCGATGCAGTACTCCTTGTCGAGGATCTGCACGGTTACGGTATTGGGCTGGGTCATGAGTCTTGCTCCAGGGCTTTAAGGCGCGAAATCATGGATTCGACCTTGTGCCGGGCCATTTCGTTCTTTTCGATCAGATGGGCGCGCTCTTCGCGCCAGGCCTTTTCATTCGCCAGGAGACTGCGGTTGTGGGCCTTGAGCTGCTCGACGCGCTGGATCAGCAGGTCCAGCTTGGTCGTAAGGGCTTGCAGATCGGCGTCTTCCATGGGGGCTCGCTAACGCTAAGGGTGACCGACTATATAGGCGCGGCGGGCTTGCGGGTCAAACCCTCGGATAGTCTTGGCGCGCCTGCCGGTGCTAGGATACAAGGCCTCCATTCTAGTGATTGCGCCGTCTGGCGCCTAGTGATCTATGTCGACTTCAAGCTCTCCCTATGCCGCCTTTGCCGCGCTGCTGGCCAGCCACGGCGTTTCCGTTTCCCCTGCCGAACTGCATGGCCTGTTGCTGGGGCGCAGCTGCGCCGGCGCCGGCTTCGACAGCGAAGCCTGGCTGCAGGACGCCGCCGAACTGCTCGGCAGCGAGCCCCAGGATGCCGTGCGTCAGGCCCTGATCGGCCTGCAGGAGATGGTCCGGGGCGAACTGGGCGGCCAGGACGTGACCCTGGTACTGCTGCTGCCCAGCGATGACGCACCTCTGGTTGAGCGCGCCGTGGCCCTGGGCCAGTGGTGTCAGGGCTTTCTCGGTGGCTTCGGCATCATCGCCGGGGACAGCGCCCTGAGCGCCGAGGCCATGGAGGTGTTGCAGGATCTGTCGGCCATCGCCCAGGTGCAGAATGCCTTGGAAGAATCGGAAGATGGCGAAAGCGATTACATGGAAGTCATGGAGTACCTGCGCGTGGCGCCGCTGCTGCTGTTCAGCGAGTGCGCCAAGCCGCCGGTGGCGGTCGACAAGCCGTCGCTGCACTGATTTCCCGTAACCGCAACCGGACTCAATCTGCCCATGATCAGCATCCCCAAGTCGGAATACGCCCGTCGGCGCAAGGCGCTGATGGCGCAGATGGAACCCAACAGCATCGCCATTCTGCCGGCTGCGCCGGTGTATATCCGCAACCGCGACGTCGAGCATATCTACCGTCAGGACAGCGATTTCCAGTACCTCTCCGGCTTCCCCGAGCCGGAGGCGGTGATCGCCCTGATCCCCGGGCGCGAGCATGGCGAATATGTGCTGTTCTGCCGCGAGCGTGATCCGCAGCGCGAGCTGTGGGATGGCCTGCGCGCCGGTCAGGAGGGCGCCATCAGCCAGTACGGCGCCGATGATGCCTTTCCCATTGGTGATATCGACGACATCCTGCCGGGGCTGATCGAGGGTCGCGACCGGGTCTATTCGTCCATGGGCACCCACCATGAGTTCGACCGCCAGCTGATGGAGTGGATCAACGTGATCCGCTCCAAGGCGCGTCAGGGGGCGACGCCGCCCAACGAGTTCATCACCCTGGAACACCTGCTGCACGATATGCGCCTGTACAAGTCGGCGGCCGAGATCAAGGTGATGAAAGAGGCCGCCGAGATCAGCGCCCGCGCCCATGTGCGGGCCATGCAGGTCAGTCGTGCCGGGCTCTACGAATACCATCTGGAAGCCGAACTGGATTACGAATTCCGCAAGGGCGGGGCGAAGATGCCGGCCTATGGCAGCATCGTCGCCGCCGGCAAGAATGCCTGCATCCTGCACTACCGCGAGAATGACGCGCTGCTCAAGGACGGCGATCTGGTGCTGATCGACGCCGGCTGCGAGATCGACTGCTACGCCAGCGATATCACCCGCACCTTCCCGGTCAGCGGCAAGTTTTCCCCCGAGCAGAAGGCCATCTACGAGCTGGTGCTGGCCGCCCAGGAGGCCGCCTTCAAGGAAATCGCCCCCGGCAAGCACTGGAATGAAGCCCACGAAGCCACGGTGCGGGTGATCACCGCCGGCCTGGTGGAACTGGGCCTGCTCAGCGGCGAGGTGGATGCGCTGATCGAAAGCGAGGCCTACAAGCCCTTCTATATGCACCGCGCCGGCCACTGGCTGGGCATGGACGTGCACGATGTCGGCGAATACCGGGTGGGCGGTGAATGGCGTGAGTTGGAAGTGGGCATGGCCATGACCGTGGAGCCGGGCATCTATATCGCCGTGGACAATCAGGATGTGGCCAAGAAGTGGCGCGGCATCGGCGTGCGCATCGAGGACGATGTGGTGGTGACCAAGACCGGCTGCGAGATCCTCACCACGGGTGTGCCCAAGACCGTGGCCGAGATCGAAGCGCTGATGGCTGCCGCTCGCAGCGCGGCGGCCTGAGCCATGCACAAGGTGGATATCGCCATTATCGGTGGTGGCCTGGTCGGGGCCAGCCTGGCGGTGGCCCTGCAGGCCGAAGCCAGGCAGCGCGGCTGGCGGCTCTGCCTGATCGAGCCCTTTACCCCGGGGGCGGGCTACCAGCCCAGCTACGACGCCCGCTCCACGGCGCTGTCCTTTGGCTCCCGGCAGATTTACGAGCGTCTGGGGCTGTGGGCGCAGATCGGCCAGCGCGCCGAGCCGATCAAACAGATTCATGTCTCCGACCGTGGCCGCTTCGCCGCCGCCCGCCTGTGCGCCGAGGACGAAGGTGTGCCGGCCCTGGGCTATGTGGTGGAAAACGCCTGGCTCGGCGAATGCCTGTGGCAGGCCCTGGACCCCGAGGTGGTGCAATGGCTTAGCCCGGCCCAGGTCACGCGCATGCAGCCCCTGGCCGAAGGCTATCGCCTGAGCCTGGATCAGGGCGATGAGATCGATTGCGCCCTGGCGATTATGGCCGAGGGCGGGCGCAGCGGCCTGCGTGAACAGCTGGGCATTCAGGTGCTCAACAGCCCCTACGGGCAGAGCGCGCTGATCGCCAATATCAGCTGCGAACACGCGCATCAGGGTCAGGCCTTCGAGCGTTTTACCGAAGAAGGGCCCATGGCCATGCTGCCCCTGGAAGGCCAGCGCTGCGCCCTGGTCTGGACCCGCGCGACCCTTGAGGCCGAGCGCCTGCTGGGCTTGGACGACGCTGCCTTTCTCGCCGAGTTGCAGCAGGCCTTTGGCTACCGCCTGGGTCGCCTGCTCAAGGTCGGCGCCCGGCATCTCTACCCCCTGGCCCTGAATGCGGCCCAGGAGCAGGTGCGCCGCCATCTGGTGGTGCTGGGCAATGCCGCCCACAGCCTGCATCCGATCGCCGGCCAGGGCTACAACCTGTCCCTGCGCGACACCTGGGTGCTGGCCGAGACCCTGTTGCAGGCCGAGGCGCCCCTGGGCGATCTGGCCACCCTGCAGCGTTACCTGGCCAGCCAGCAGACCGACCAGAGCCTGACCGTGGGCTTTTCCGACCAGGTCACCCGCTTGTTCAGTACCGGCCAGCCGCTGCTGGCGGCGGGGCGCAATATCGGTCTGCTTGGGCTGGATCTGCTGCCACCGGCCAAGCGCTGGTTTGCCCGCCAGGCCATGGGCCTGGGCACCCGCGCGGAGCCCTGAGCCATGAGTGCGAAGAAACTGGCGCGCAAGGCGCGTCTGTTGCGCTGGGCCATGAACCTGTATCCACCCTATCTGGGCGCGGGCGTGCGGGTGCGGCAGATCAGCGCGGACTTCCGCCAGGTGCAGGTGAAAATGGGTCTGGGCTGGTATAACCGCAACTATGTCGGCACCCAGTTTGGCGGCAGCCTGTACTCCATGACCGATCCCTTCTTTATGTTGATGATCATGGAGAACCTGGGGCGCGATTACATCGTCTGGGACAAGGCCGCGCGCATCGACTTTATCGCCCCCGGCCAGGGTCCGGTGTATGCCGATTTCAGTATCGACGACTGCCTGCTCGATAGCATTCGCCAGTACACCGCCGACGGCGACAAGTACCTGCCCGAGCTGCATGTTGAAGTGCGCGACGGCAGCGGCACCCTGGTGGCGCGGGTACACAAGACGCTTTATGTGCGGCTGAAACCCCGCGCTCGGCAGGCAGCCTGAGCGCCTGCCAAAGTCTGCTGCGCGTCGGCCCTGCGGCGTTAAAAACAGGTTCGGAATGCTCATGTACAACAGTACACTCCGCTTCCTCGCCTATTTTCGCCTTGCATGGCTCTAGCTCGCGAGCCTTTGAAAATGCTCTCAGTAAGAAGGAAACAGGATGCAAGCGGATCTGATCATCGTAGGTGCCGGCATGGTCGGCAGTGCCCTGGCCCTGGCGCTCAAGGAGCAGGGGCTGGATATCATCCTGATCGATGGCAGTCCTCTTAGTGTCAAACCCTTCAATCCCGCGGCGGCCTTCGAGCCGCGGGTCAGTGCTCTGTCCCTGGCCAGCCAGCGGGTGCTGGAGCGCATCGGCGCCTGGCCCGGCATTGCCGCCCGGCGCCTCTGCGCCTATGGCGAGATGCAGGTGTGGGACGGCTCCGGCACCGGCCAGGTGCACTTCAGCGCCGCCAGCGTGCATGCCGAGGTGCTCGGCCATATAGTCGAGAACCGCGTGGTGCAGGACGCCCTGCTCGAATGTCTGCACGAAAGCCCCATCGGCCTGCTGCCCGGCGCCCGCCTGGAGCAGTTGCGCCGCTCCGGCGACGGCTGGCTGCTGACCCTGGCGGACGGACGTGAGCTGCGCGCGCCCCTGGTGGTGGCCGCCGATGGCGCCAATTCTGCGGTACGCCGCCTGGCCGGTTGCGCCACCCGCGAATGGGATTACCTGCACCACGCCATCGTCACCAGCGTGCGCTGCGCCAAACCGCATCAGGCCACCGCCTGGCAGCGCTTTACCGATGATGGCCCGCTGGCCTTTCTGCCCCTCAGCGGCCCGCCTGGCGAGCACTGGTGTTCCATCGTCTGGTCGGTCACCCCGGCCGAGGCGCGGCGTCTGATGGAGCTGGACGACGCCGGCTTCTGCCGTGCCCTGGGCTTTGCCTTCGAGCACCGCCTGGGCGAAATCCTCCAGGTCGATCCGCGCCTGTGCATTCCCCTGCGCCAGCGTCACGCCAAGCGTTATGCCGAGCCAGGCCTGGTACTGGTCGGCGATGCCGCCCACAGCATCCATCCCCTGGCCGGCCAGGGCGTCAACCTGGGTTTTCTCGATGTGGCGGTGCTGGCCGAGGTGTTGCTGCACGCCCACGCCCGCGGCGAGTTGCTGAGCGATATCAAGGTGCTGAGCCGCTACGAGCGCCGGCGCATGCCGCACAACCTGGCGATGATGGCCGCCATGGAAGGCTTCCAGCGCCTGTTCCAGGCCGACCCCCTGGCCGTGCGCTGGCTGCGCAACAGCGGCCTGAACTGGGTGGACGACCTGCCCGAAGCCAAGGCCCTGTTCGTGCGCCAGGCCCTGGGCCTGTCCGGCGATCTGCCGGCGCTGGCCAGGGCCTGAACGCGAGCATCGCTGACATGATGTGACCCGACAGGACCTTTGGTCATAAGTTCAGGGCTAATGTCCGGTTCTGTGAGTTGGGTCACGCACGCGTTGCCTGATGGCCAGGCGCCATATGGTTTAATGCGCGCCGTTTTCAACATTGCTATTCAAAGGACTGAAGGCATGCCCCTTCGCTGTACGCCATTGGCCGTGCTGGCCCTTTCGCTTGTATCCCTCCCTGCCCTGGCCCAGACGCCTGCCGACCGTGAATTAATCCGCGAGCGCCAGGAGCGCCTACTGCAGGAGCAGCAGCGGCGCCTGGATGAACTGCAGCAATTGCCCGGCTTTCCCGAGTCGTCGCCTGCTCAGGTTCCGAGCGAGGATGAGCGCTGCTTCGATATCCGGCAGATAGAGCTGCAAGGTGCCAGCCTGCTCAGCTCGGCCGATCAAGCCAGCATCCTCGCGCCCTTTGTCGGCCAGTGCCTGGGTGTCGGTCAGCTTAACCAGTTGCTCAAGGCCATTACTGATCACTATATCGACCGCGGCTATGTCACCACCCGCGCCTATCTGCCGCAGCAGGACCTGACCAGTGGCACCCTGCAGGTCATAGTGGTCGAGGGCTTGCTGGAAGGCCTGGATAGCTCTGAACTGGCCAGCGAGCGTGAACTGGCCATGGCCTTTCCTGGCCAGACGGGGCGGGTACTGAACCTGCGTGAACTGGAGCAGCTGGTGGACCAGCTAGGCCGTTTGCCCTCGCGCCAGGCGCAGCTGGAGTTGCTGCCCGGGGATGCGGTGGGCGGCAGCCGGGTACGCCTGCAGGGGCAGCGTAGCAAGCCCTGGCGCGTCAGCCTGGCGCGGCACAACGATGGCCAGCGCAGCACCGGTGAGCAGCAGTGGGGCCTGGGCCTGGACTGGGACAGCCCCCTGGGCCTGGCCGACCAGCTGAGCCTGCGCGCCAGTCGCGATGCGGTCAGCGATCACTGGCGCCATTCCGAGAGCCAGAGCCTCAACTACAACCTGCCCTACGGCTGGTGGAACTTCAATTACAGCTACAGCCAGAGCTACTACCGCACCCAGAGCGAAGCCAATGGCTTCGTCTTCGATACCGATGGCGATAGCCAGAACCATGCCTTGCGCGGCGAGCGCGTACTGCACCGTGACGGCCTGAGCAAGACCGGGCTCAGCCTGGGGGTCAGCCACCTGCGTAGCAATAACTTTATCCTCGGCAACCTGATCGACGTGTCCAGCCATCGCCTGAGTGAAGCGCAGCTGGGTTTCAACCATGGCCGGCGCATCGGCAGTGCCTTCGTCAACGCCGATCTCGGTTGGCAGCACGGCACCGGTGCCTTCGATGCGCAGCGCAGTGGCAACCCGCAGGCGGGGCAGCCGGTGGCACGGTACAACAAATACAGCCTGATCCTGAGCTACCTGCAGCCGTTTCAGCTGTGGGGCGAGTCGTTCAGCTTCGACAGCCTGGCCAGCGGCCAGCGCAGCGAGGACGTGCTGTTCAGCCCACAGCGCATCAGTGTCGGTGGGCTGCATTCGGTGCGTGGCTTCAAGGAGCAATCCTTGTCCGGCGACAGCGGCGGCTATTGGCGCAACCAGTTGCGCTGGCGCCAGGCCGTGGCCTGGGAGCCGCTGCGGCCCTTCGTCCAGGAGTACGGTGTGGCGTTCGCCTATGACGTGGGGGTGATCAGCGGCGGGCGTTACAACCCCGAGCAGCGCGGTCGCCTGTCCGGCAACGCCATCGAGTTGAGCGCCCGCGGCCAGCATCTGGCCGCCTCCCTGACCTGGGCGCGCTCGCTGGAGCGCCCGGATGCCATCGAGGACAAGGAGCGGCCGCTGTATTTCAGGGTCGATCTGTTCTTTTGATTTTTCTGGTTTCTCTGATTTAAGCCTGCGGGTTGGAGTTATTACATGGACGTTCGCACGCCCTTCTTTCAAAACATTGCCTGTGTCCTGATCGGGGTTCTGTTCCTCAACCCCATCGTCGCTACCGCCGCGCAGCTGACGGTTGACGCCCAGGCCGGTGGCAATACCAGCCTGGCTCAGGCCGGCAATGGCGTGCCCATCGTCAATATCGCCAAGCCCAATGACAGTGGTCTGTCGCACAACAAGTTCAGCGAGTACAACGTCGGCACTCAAGGGCTGATCCTCAATAACGCCACCGACAAGCTGCAGACTACGCAACTGGGCGGCCTGATCCTCGGTAACCCGAACCTCAAAGGGCAGGCCGCCGGCCTGATCCTCAACGAAGTGACCGGGGCCAATACCAGCCAGCTCAAGGGCTACACCGAGGTGGCCGGCAAGTCCGCTGCAGTGATAGTCGCCAACCCCCATGGCATCAGTTGTGACGGTTGCGGTTTTATCAATACCCCGCGGGTCACCCTCACTACCGGCAAGCCGATGGTCGAGAACGGCAAACTCGACCACTTCGATGTCGATGGCGGGCAGATCGCCATCGAGGGTGCCGGTCTCAACGCCAGCAACGTCGAGCAGTTCGACCTGATCACCCGCAGCGCCAAGATCAACGCCGAACTGCATGCCAACCAGCTGAATGTGATTGCCGGGCGTAACGAAGTCGACGCCGCCAACCTCACTGCCATCGCCAAGGCCGATGATGGCAGCGCCAAGCCGCTACTGGCCATCGACAGCTCCGCCCTGGGCGGCATGTACGCAGGTGCCATCCGCCTGGTGGGCACCGAGGCCGGGGTCGGCGTCAGGCTGGCTGGTGATATGGCCAGCAGTGCCGGTGATATCCGCATCAATGCCAATGGCCAACTGAGCCTGGGGCAGACCGCCGCTAGCCGGGACATCGTCCTCAAGGCACAGGACATCGAACTGACCGGCAAGGCCTATGCCGGGCGTCATGTCGAGGCGCAGGCACAGCAAGGCCTCAGCCTGGCCCAGGGGCAGAGTCTGGCGGCCCGTGAGCGCATTGAGCTGAAGGGCGGCCAATTGCATAACCGGGGCCTGATCGAAGCCGGGGTGAATAGTGACAACAGCCGCAACCTAAGCGGCGATGTGACGCTGAGCGCTAACGGCCTGCGCAACAGCGGCAGCGTGATAGCCAGCCGTGAGCTGAGCGCTGCCCTCGACGGGCAGCTGGATAATCGCGCAGGCACGCTCAGCGCCAGGTCCAGTGCCAGCCTCACTGCTGGCAGCCTGAGCAACGGCGCTGATGGTCGCCTGTTGTCCCAGGGCAGCCTGACGATCGAGGCGGAAGAGCTGGATAACCGCGACGGTTTGATCGCCAGTGCTAAGGATTTGCGCGTCACAGCTGGGGCCGATCTGCACAACCAGGCTGGCGAAATTTCCAGCCAGGCTGCCATTAGCCTTGAGGGGCGGAAGCTGGATAACCAGGGTGGTCTGATCGCCGCCGACAGCCACCTGCAAGTGAACGTCGTCGAACTCGACAACAGCGCTAAGGGCACACTCAGCAGTCAGGGTTCCTTGCGCGTCCAGGCGCAGGAGCTGGACAACCGCCAAGGCGGCTTGCTCTCCAGCAAGGGTGGCATGACGCTGACCAATGCCGCACTGGACAACCAGGGTGGCGTGATCGTCGCCGAGCAGCAACTAAGCATTGACGGCAAGAGCCTCGACAACCGTGGTGGCCTGGTCAGTGGCAAGGCGGATCTCAGCGTTAGCCTGGACACTTTGCTGGACAACCGCAGCCAAGGCACCGTGATTGCCGACGGCAAACTGAGGGTCGGTGCTGCCGAGTTGCGCAATAGCGACCGGGGCCAGGTGGCGGCCAAGGGCGACCTTGAGATTAGCGTCGGCGAGCTAAGCCAGCAGGGCGATGCCGCGACAGCGGCTGGCGAGCTGCTGAGTCAGGGCCAACTGATCCTTGGCGCCGAGCGCATCGATAACCGCCAGGGCGGCTTGATCGCCGCGAGCCAGGGCCTGGATATTTACGCCAGCGAACTGCTGCGCAACAGCGGCGGCGAGATCTCCACCCAGGGCCAAGCCAGCATTCGCGTGCAAGCTGCTGGCGGGCAACCGGCCGCGCTGCTGGATAACAGCGGCGCCGGCACCATTATCGGTGACCAGGGCTTGATCTTGACTGTGCAGCGCCTGCTGAACAACGCCAAGGGCTTACTCGCCGGGCGCGATAGCCTGGTGCTGATCGGCGACAGCCTGGATAACCGCGACGCGGGCACCCTGAGCAGCCAAAAAACACTGAGCGTGCAACTGACCGGTGAGCTACAGAATAAGGTACAGGGCGGCCTGCTCAGCGGCGGTAGCCTGACAGTCGACGCGACCAGTGTGAATAACAGTGCCGGCGGCCTGCTTTCCAGCGCCGGTCAGCTGGACGTCGGTGGCGGCAGCCTGAACAACCAGGGCGGCCAGTTGGTCAGCGACAGCCAACTGACGATTAGCAACAGCAGCCTGGACAACAGCAATAGCGGCATCATCAGCGCCAAACAGGCGCTGAGCATTGGCACTGGCCAACTGGATAACCAGAGCAAGGGCCTGATCACCACCGGCGCCGGCCTGACGGTTATCGCAGGCCAGATCAACAACTACCAGCAGGGGCTGATCGCCGCCAAAGGCGCTGCGCAGGTCAGCGCGACCGGACTGGATCAACACGACGGCGGTGAGCTGATCAGCGAAGCAGCGCTGACCCTCGATCTGCAAGGCGGCGCCCTGAACAACAGCGGCCAAGGCCTGATCGCCACTCCCGGTGCCTTGCTGCTGAACAACCTCGGTGCGGTCAACAACAGTGCTGGCGGCGAGATCTCCAGCAGCCAGAGCTTTCTGCTCAAGGCCAGCCAGCTGAACAACAGCGCCGGCCGCGTGATCAGTGGCCAGGAGCTGCAGCTGCAGATCACCCAGGCGTTGCTGAACAACCTCAAGGGCGTGCTCTCCGCTGCCAAGCTCAGCGTCGCGGCCGCCAGTCTGGACAACTCAGGTGCAGGTGTCCTCGCCAGCCAGGGCGATATCCAGCTGAGCCTCACCGGCAAGTTGGACAACCACGACCAAGGCACCCTCTCCGCCGGGCAGGCGCTGAGCATTGCCAGTGCCTCGCTGGATAACTCGAACGATGGCCTGCTGGCCAGCGGCGGCGCCTTGCAGTTGAACACAGGCGCAGCGAATAACCAGGACGGCAGCATTCTCAGCCAGGCCGAACTGGACGTCAGCACCGCCGCCCTGGACAACCGTGGCGGGGTGCTGAGCAGCCAGCAGGCGCTGACGCTCAGCGCTGACGCCATCGACAACCGCGACAACGGCCTGATCACCAGCGCCGCCGCATTGACCCTGAACGCCGCCAGCCTCGACTCCAGCCGCCATCTCGCAGGCAGCGGTGGTGAAGTCTCGGCCAGGCAGAGTCTGCAACTGACGGTCAACCAACTGATTCAACAACAGGGCCGCCTGATCGGCGAAGCTGGCATGCACATCGACTTCAAGGGTGGCGAGCTGGATAACCGCGGCGGCTTGCTTAGCGCCACCGGTCCCTTGACCCTGCTTAACCTGGGCAAGCTGGATAACCGCAACGGCGGCGAAGTCTCCAGCCTGCAGAGCTACAGCCTCGCTGCCGGCGCCATCGACAACGGCAACCAGGGCCGCTTGATCAGCGCTGGCAACCTCAATCTCGATCTGGGCAGCGGCACCCTAGGTAACGCTGAGGGCGGCTTGATCTCCGGCTGGAAAGGCTTGACGGTCAAGGCCGGCAGCCTGGACAACAGCGCCCTGGGCACCCTGTCCAGCCGCGATGGCGATCTGCTCGTCGAGCTGAGCGGCGCGCTGAACAACAGCGGCCAAGGCGCGCTGGTCAGCAAGGGCATGCTTGCAGTCGATGCTGCCAGCCTGAATAACAGCGATAAGGGCATTGTCTCCAGCGAAGGCGACCTTAAGCTGAGCCTTAGTGGCGCGCTGAACAACTCGGCCTCCGGCTTGATCGACAGCCAAGGCACGCTGCTCGCAAGCGCCGGCGCGATCAACAACCAGGCCGGGCAGATCGGCAGCCTGCAGGCCGCCAGCCTGACCGCCAGCAGCCTGGACAACCGCGCCGGCCAGCTTTCCAGTGGGGCAGGTCTGAGCCTGACCCTGAGCGGCAATCTAACCAATACGCAAAACGCCAAACTGGCCAGCGCCGGCCCGCTGGTACTCAAGGCCGCGGCTATCGACAACCAAGGCGGCAGCCTGGTCAGCCAGAACCTGCTGCAACTGACCGCCGCCAGCCTGAACAACGCCAATGGCGGCACCCTGGCCGCCCGTAACGGCCTCAATCTGTTGCTCACCGGCGCGCTGAACAACAGCGCCGACGGCCTGATCCACAGCCAGCAGGGCGCAATCGACCTGCGCGCCGCGAGTCTGAATAACAGCGGCGGCACGCTCAGCGCTCAGCAGGATCTGGTCGTTAAGCTGGATGGCAAACTGGATAACCAGGGCGGTCATATCCAGAGCCAGGCGGGCAACCTCGACCTGCAACAATCCAGTGCGCTGGACAACAGCAATGGCGTGCTCAGCAGCCTCAAGGGCTGGCTGAAGCTGGTCACCACAGGGCTGTTCGATAACGACGCCGGCACTACCCAGGCGCAGACCCTGGAGATCAATGCCAAGGGCATCGACAACCGTGGCGGACATCTCTCCGCGCTGTCCGGCGACACCTCGATCAACCTCAGCAGCGCCACCTTCAACAACCAGGGCGGCGGCCTCTATGCCCATCAGCTGCTCGAAGTCATTGCCGGCGACTTCAACAACCAGGGCGCAGCCCCAGGCCAGGGCGGCAACGTGGCCGCCGGGCAGATTGACTTCAGCCTTTCCGGCGCGCTGAACAACGGCTACGGCATTGTGGAAAGTGCCAGTACCCTGGGCCTGGCTGTCAGCAGCCTCGACAACCGCCATGGCAGCCTGCGTGCCCTGGGCAGCAGCGGCGATACCCGCATCGCTGCGGCCAGCCTGGATAACCGCAACGGCAAGCTCGAAACCGCCAACCGCAACCTCGACCTGAGCGTCGCCAGCCTGCACAGCAGCGGGGGCCGCATTCTGCATGTCGGCACCGGCGATTTTGGCCTGAGCGCCGCCCAAGTCATGGGCGCCGGTGGCGATCTCAGCACCAACGGTCTGCTTAGCCTGACGGCCGATAGCTGGATCAACAGCGGCGTGCTGCAGGCCGGAGAGTTGGTACTGAATATCGGTAACTTCACCCAGACCGCGACCGGCCAACTGCTGGCTGGTAACGCCTTCACTGGCAGCGGCACTAACTGGGTCAACCACGGCCTGCTGGCCAGCGACGGCACCTTCAGTCTGAACCTGAGCGGTGCCTACAGCGGCAATGGCCAGCTCAGCAGCCTAGGTGACCTGAGCCTGAGCGCCGCTAGCGTCAACCTGAGCAGCAGTGCCCGTATCGCCGGCGGCGGTCTGACCAGCGTGACCAGCAGCGGCCTGCTCAGCAACCTCGGCAAACTCACCTCGGCGGGCGACCTCACCGTTACCGCCAATACCCTGAACAACCATGGCACCCTGGGCAGCGCGGGAAAACTGCGCCTGGTTGCGCCGACACTGCTTAACGAGAACGGCCTGATTTTTAGCGGCGAGGATATGACGCTACGGGTGAATAACTTCACCAATAGGTATGCGGATGTTTATAGCTTGGGGGCCATCGACCTGGCTAGAAATGACCAGGGTGCCAACGCCAGCCTTCTCGACAATCTATCCGCAACTCTGGAAAGTACCGGCGATTTCAGCCTGAAAGCCACTGTTATCAACAATGCACGTGCAGTATTGGTCATCAATAATGCCGGCAAGTACACGGCTAAAATCACCGAATTGCCCTGCAGCGGCTATTACGGTGCTGGAGATTGCAGCGGCAAGCGCAATGGCGTCTGGGAGATTATCGAGCGCGACAAGCTTGAAGTGACCGAGGCCAGTGCGGCGTCGAGCATTCAGGCGGGCGGTAATCTGCTGCTGGTCGGTGATACGCTGACTAATAGCAGCAGCCTGATTAGTGCCGGCGGCAATATCACGGCCAATCTGGCTCGCCTGGAAAACACCGGGGTTGAAACCGGTGAGATCGAAACTCGCCGTATCTTCACCTCTGAGCGTACGCGTAATATTGGCTCCTGGCAGACCGAGGCCAATCAGTTCACTGCCAAATATTGGTACCTGAGCCCAGGCTATAACCCGAACAATTTGAGTGGTCTGGAAGCGGCACTTGCCCATTTCATAGGCCGTATGGAGCGGGAGCAGACAAAATTCCGCACTACCACCAATATCGCCTCCGGCGACCAGTCCTATGCCGCCATCATCCAGGCTGGCGGCAACGTAAGCATCACTGCCAGCCAGCAGATCAACAGCGGCGTAATCCGACCGAGCTACGCCTATGTGGCTGGCGGCTCCCGCAGTGGTGACACCGCCACTGGCGGTCCCCGCTTCTCCACTCCGATAAGCCTGAATGCCCAGCTGCCGCCAAATCTGCAACAGCAACAGGTCAACCCCCTGACCTTGCCCGGCTTTAGCCTGCCGCAGGGTGAACATGGCCTGTTCCGTTTGAGTGGGCAGGGCGGCACAAGCGCTACGGCCACTGCGGTACAGGGTGCAGCAGGCGTCAACACCCTGAGCGGTAGTTCGGTAACGGTCGGCCAGGGTTCGGTATCTCAAGGGCCGGTAGCCACCACTGGCAGTACATGGAGTGTGCAGAGTGGACAAAGCGGCAGCAGCGCTGGCGTCACGCCGACAAACGCCGCGGCCCTTGCGCCGGGCGGTGTGCAGGGCCTGCCCGGCAGCACGGTACCTACTACCAGCCACAAGTACTTGATCGAAACCAACCCGGAGCTGACCAATCTCAAGCAGTTCCTCGGTTCCGACTATATGCTCGGCAACCTCGGTTACACCCCGGACAACACCCAGAAACGCCTGGGCGATGGCCTCTACGAACAGCGCCTGATCCGCGAGGCGGTGGTGGCCCGCACAGGCCAGCGCTTCCTGGCCGGCCTGAACAGCGACGAAGCGATGTTCCGCTACCTGATGGACAACGCCATCGCCAGCAAGCAGGCGCTGCAACTGTCAGTGGGCATCAGCCTGACCGCCGCACAAGTGGCCGCGCTGACCCACGATATCGTGTGGATGGAAGAGCATGAGGTTCTGGGCGAGAAAGTACTGGTACCGGTGCTCTACCTGGCCCAGGCCGAAGGCCGTCTGGCACCCAATGGTGCGCTGATCCAAGGTCGCGATGTGGCCTTGATCAGCGGTGGTGAGCTGAATAACCAGGGCACCCTGCGCGCTAGCGACAACCTCAGCGTGACGGCCAGCAACATCAGCAACACTGGCTTAATGCAGGCCGGCGAGCGCCTGAGCCTGCTGGCCACCGACAGCATCCGCAATGCCCAGGGCGGCATTATCAGCGGGCGCGACGTCAGCGCCATCGCCCTGACCGGCGACATCGTCAACGAACGCAGCGTGACCACCCATGAGTCCGCCCAGCGTGGTTATACCCACCGCGCAGACTTCGTCGACAGCGCGGCGCGTATCGAGGCGATCAACGACCTGACGCTCAGCGCCGGGCGCGATATCCACAATATCGGTGGTGCCCTCACGGCCGGACGCGACCTGCAACTGCATGCCGGGCGCGATCTGGTGATTGCCTCCGCGCAGGAACACGACCTGACTGCTCGCGAAGCGCGCAAGAGCAACAGCCGCCTCGAACAGATCACCCAGCATGCCTCCGAGGTCAGCGCCGGGCGCGACCTGACGCTCTCTACAGAGCGCGATCTGGCCGTGGTGGCCAGCCGCGTGAGCGCTGGGCAGGATCTGACGCTGTTGGCTGGAGGCGACGTAACCCTGGCCGCGGCCGCCAACGAAAGCCACTTCGAAGCCCACCGGCGCGGCGGCGGCAAGAAGGTGGATAAGGTCGATAGTCGGGTAAGCCAGCAAGCGGCCGAGCTGAGTGCAGGTGGCGATCTGCACGTGCAGGCCGGCAACGACCTGACCGCGGTGGCCAGCCAGCTCAAGGCCGGTGACGAGGCCTACTTGTATGCCGGCAACCAGTTGTCACTGCTGGCTGCGCAAGACAGCGACTACTCGCTGTACGACATGAAGAAAAAAGGCTCTTGGGGCAGCAACAAAACCCAGCGCGATGAAGTCACCACGGTGCGCAATGTGGGCACCACCATCGAAACCGGCGGCGACCTGACCCTGGTCAGCGCAGGCGACCAACTCTACCAGCGTGCGCGCCTGGAAAGCGGTGCTGATCTGACCCTGGCCAGTGGCGGCAGCATCACCTTCGAGGCGGTGAAGGATCTGGATCAGGAGAGTCACGAGAAGAGTAAGGGCAGCTGGGCCTGGACCTCGGCCAAGGGCAAGGGCACGACCGACGAAACCCTGCTCCAAAGCCAGCTGATCGCCCAGGGCGATATCGTCATCCAGGCCGTCGAAGGGCTGAAGATCGATATCAAACAGGTCAACCAACAGAGCGTCAGCCAGACCATCGACGCCATGGTGCAGGCCGACCCGCAGCTGGCCTGGCTCAAGGAGATGGAACAGCGCGGGGATGTGGACTGGCGGCGGGTGAAGGAGGTGCATGACTCCTTCAAATACAGCCATTCCGGGCTGGGTGGGGCCGCGGCGATGATCATCGCGATCATCGTGACCTACCTTACGTGGGGGGCGGGTGCTGGCTTGGTAGGAGCTGCGCAAGGTACTTGGCAGGCCGCTGCCGCGAACACAATTGCTAGCTCTGTCGCATCGAATGCGGCCACTAGCACCATCAATAATCGGGGCAATCTAGGTGCGGTTGTTAAAGACGTCACGTCCAAAGAAGCTGTCCGCGGTTATGTGGTATCGGGAGTTACCGCAGGGCTGACCGCAGGGGTATTTGACGGGTTACTCAAGACCAGTACCGACCCGCTTACCGGAAAGGTCACGGTCGACCTTTCAAGCCTGGAAGGCGTTGGCCGCTTTGCAGGCAATCAGCTGCTGCAGAACGGTACTTCGACTCTGTTGGATCGCGCTCTAGGCGGTAATAGCAGTATCAGTGATGCCCTACGCAGCAGCCTGGCCAATACCTTTGCAGCGGCGGGCTTCAACCTGGTAGGTGATCTGTCGGCGCCAGAAAAATGGGACCTGAAAGACGGCAGCCCGGCCAAGATCGGTCTGCACGCGGTGATGGGCGGCTTGGCGGCGGAAGCGGCGGGCGGAGACTTCAAGACTGGCGCCCTAGCGGCTGGCGTGAACGAAACCCTCGTCGATAGCCTGTCCAATTGGTACGGGCAGATGGACCCGGAGCAGAAGAAAAGTCTGCTGGTGATGAACTCGCAGGTGATCGGTGTGCTGACGGCAGCGGCACAGGGAGGGGATGAGAAGGCGCTGCAGACGGGGGGATGGGTGGCCGGAACTGCTACGCAGTACAACTACCTCAACCACACGGAAGCCGAAGATCGCCGTGAATCGCAAGAAAAGTGTATTGCTGGTGACAAGAACGGATGTGAACGAGTTGAACAACTGAATGCGTTGGACAAGCAGCGTGACCTGGTGCTCCACCAGACCTGTCGAGCCAATGCAGCCAGCGCTGCCTGCGGCAAATTGCTGGTCGATGCCCAACTCGCCCGTGAAAGCTTCAAGCCATATGTCGGAACGGCTGAGTGGAATGCCCAGATAAACGACGACCCGCGCCTCTGGCAGTACAGTCTTGAGCGGGAAATGCTAAGCGTCACTAACGCCATAAACCAGACTCCCAATACAACTCCCGAACTCAAGCGGTTGGTCGCCGCTATCGTTGGAACGGCATTGGATTTCACACCGGCCGGCGATTTGAAGGGGCTGCTTGAGGCAGAAACACCATTCGATTACCTGATGTCGGCGGTGGGCTCGGTGCCAGTCGTCGGTGATGGAATTGCGGGAACAATTAAGCAGGCAGAGAGGTTGTACAAAGAGGGGAAGATCGCTGAGGCTGCGGCGACGCTGGAGCAAGGGGCAAAGAGAGGAACACAAATCCCGGCGGCCGGTGGCGGCAGTCAAATTACCCCAAGCAATGGCTCAACAGTTAGCCGAAGCGACGGGGATGTTTCAGGAGGTGCGCATCGCGATACATCCAAGCCCGCGAATGATGGCTTTGATTCGCACCATTGCCCAGCAAAGAACTGCTACGCTGGTGCGCCGATCAGCAGCCTAGATGGGCCAGCAATCAAGATGGAGCCTGCTGATCATAGGCTGACCGCTAGCTATGGTAGCTCCCCTGAAGCCAAGGCCTACCGTGCGAGGCAAGAACAATTACTACAGGAGGGTAAGTTGCGAGAAGCAATTCAAATGGACGTGGACGATATACGCTCTAAGTTCGGGGGCAAGTATGATGCGGCTATAGAGCAAATGCTCAAATACGCGGACTCTCTTGACGCTAGCCAATTTATTAAGAGGTGATAGTTGTGAAGTTCATCTATAGTGAGGCGGACGGCCTAAGTATTTTTCGGGGAATGCGTAATAGGAAAGCAGTTAGAGAATCGATAGGACTTTCGTACCTAGAGCTTCCTAAGACAGAATTTTCCGAGAATTCGACTGACGCGTTTGGGGAGGCCGTTCTCAAGGCATGGTATGATGCCAGTAATAATATCAGTGGCGTACAGCTATACCATCCTGCAGCAGAGTTTTATTTTTCAGGGCTGCAGCTTCTCGGGATATTTATGAAAGATCTTGCGGCGTGTTTGCGGGTCTTGGGTGTGGAGTTCGAATATGATGAGGATGGAACTGGCCTGAATATAAAGAGCAATACGGTTAGATTCTATGCTCCCGATTTTTTTGATATTGGTGAAGTGGCAGTGGTTGAGGCGGTTTATATCGATATTCCCAAGCGTAATCTGAATTAGTTGTATTTGAAAAAGGGGACGAAAAAGGAAAAACGGGAAAAAGGGGGCACCCATTAGCCGGCCTGGCGTCAAGACTCAAAGCAAGCTGCTCTGCTTTTTAACGGCAGAGTTTCTCCAGTGCCGAACCTGATGAGTTGACCCGGTCGAGACCGTTTCCTAGAAAAAGGGGACAGATTTATTTTTCGTTCGATTCAGTTCCATAAGGATGCCGAGATCGCTGGGTTCGAAAGAGAGCAAAGCGCTTTCCAAGTCAATCGACCTAATGAGACAGTGTTCTTCGGTCTTCTGCCCAAAACCGATACGGTCTCCGATTTGCCGCTGCTCCTGGGAGGCAATGCGCAGTATTCGGATGATCCGGTGGCGCGCACGCTGGGCGCACTGTTTACCGTGACCAGCCTCTTTGATGATACGAAAAGCCCGCACAGCAATTACGCATGTGTCACTTGCAAGCCTTCGGCGCCGGGCAGTGCGGATGCACAGATCCGTGACATTGTAATCAAGCCAACACTGATCGATAGCCAGGGCAATACCAGGGGGCTGGAATGAGTAAGTATTTATTGCCTCTGTGTGTCCTGCTGACGCTATTGAGCGGCTGCGGTGGTTACCAGATGAAATATGGCGTAGTGGAAAATGGTAGAACTTTCTATCCCTTATGCGAAAGAGCAAAGCAGCGCATCACCGATATGCAGCGCATCAGCTTCGAATTGCCGTCGCTGTTCAAGCAGGCGCCCTGCCGAAACTGGCCTGGCTATAATTACAACTTCCGAACAGATAGCCTCTCTGTTGAGATTCCTGGTGTTATTGCTAACGAGTCGCAGATGTCCATTGGCGGTGTTTATTCCATGCTCTTTCGTGCAGGTCATGCGCGCATAGAGTATTACCTGCCGCCTGAGGAGTTTTTCGAGGATTACAAGCAGTATCTCAGCGAACGTAATCATATTTCCCGTCTGGTGACGGCAAGTTGGGTGGACTGGCAGGGAGGCCGTTGCGCACGTTTCTACTCGGATAACGACGCCGGGTTTTATCTGCTTCGGGTGCTCGACTATTTCTGTTGGGAGTCTGTCAGTGGTTCGAGCTTTCCCCTTCATATTGGTGCTAGAGAGAAGTTGCCCCCTGGTCATACATCAACCAACCTGGACAAGGAGCTGATCGAGCCGGTATTGGCCAGCTTGCAGATCAACCCCGTTCCAGCGGAACGTTTGGCCCTTTGGGGCGGTTATCGGGCTGATTTCTGTGCTGATTTGAAAAAAGGCTATGACGAGAAAACCACGAGCAGGGTGCGTGACGGCCCCAATCGTCAGCGCGCTATCCTTTTCTTGCGCGAGTGCGGTTATCAAATGCCGGATCCTGTTGGGCCAAGAAGTTGGGCAGAGATTTTAAGGCCCAATGGGCAATTGATTGGTAGAACCGATGGCGAGCGAACGCTGCGCAAAGTAACTTATGCGCAGTTTGCCGAGCTGGAGGCCAAATTGATGTCCTTGCAACTCAAACGAGGTGAGCGCCCAGAAATCCGATCTTCTCGACTGTCACAAGATGGTAATGTTCTGGTGGAGAGCTATAGGGCTACTGGTTCCTATGCTGGTGAGTGGTACAGGGTTCCACCCTCTTACAGCGAGCAGAACGGAGTCGGTATTCGTAATGATCCGGTATTGGGTCGAGTGATAGATGTGCACTTAATGGACTTTCCTACAGGTTTGAGAATTGTAGGTGAGTAAAAATGGCGGTTGCAGAGTTTGGTAGCGGTTGCCCCCTCTTTTACGGTTCGAATGAGTGGCTTTTAAAGATTACAAGTTTATCTTTTGAGCAGTTTTGTTGAAGGAAAAAAGGGGACACCCATTAGCTGGCCTGGGCTTTCTCGATGTGGCAGTGCTGGCCGAAGTGCTGTTGCACGCCCACGCCCGCGGCGAGTTGCTGAGCGATATCAAGGTGCTGAGCCGCTACGAGCGCCGGCGCATGCCGCACAACCTGGCGATGATGGCCGCCATGGAAGGCTTCCAGCGCCTGTTCCAGGCCGACCCCCTGGCCGTGCGCTGGCTGCGCAACAGCGGCCTGAACTGGGTGGACGACCTGCCCGAAGCCAAGGCCCTGTTCGTGCGCCAGGCCCTGGGCCTGTCCGGCGATCTGCCGGCGCTGGCCAGGGCCTGAACGCGAGCATCGCTGACATGATGTGACCCGACAGGACCTTTGGTCATAAGTTCAGGGCTAATGTCCGGTTCTGTGAGTTGGGTCACGCACGCGTTGCCTGATGGCCAGGCGCCATATGGTTTAATGCGCGCCGTTTTCAACATTGCTATTCAAAGGACTGAAGGCATGCCCCTTCGCTGTACGCCATTGGCCGTGCTGGCCCTTTCGCTTGTATCCCTCCCTGCCCTGGCCCAGACGCCTGCCGACCGTGAATTAATCCGCGAGCGCCAGGAGCGCCTACTGCAGGAGCAGCAGCGGCGCCTGGATGAACTGCAGCAATTGCCCGGCTTTCCCGAGTCGTCGCCTGCTCAGGTTCCGAGCGAGGATGAGCGCTGCTTCGATATCCGGCAGATAGAGCTGCAAGGTGCCAGCCTGCTCAGCTCGGCCGATCAAGCCAGCATCCTCGCGCCCTTTGTCGGCCAGTGCCTGGGTGTCGGTCAGCTTAACCAGTTGCTCAAGGCCATTACTGATCACTATATCGACCGCGGCTATGTCACCACCCGCGCCTATCTGCCGCAGCAGGACCTGACCAGTGGCACCCTGCAGGTCATAGTGGTCGAGGGCTTGCTGGAAGGCCTGGATAGCTCTGAACTGGCCAGCGAGCGTGAACTGGCCATGGCCTTTCCTGGCCAGACGGGGCGGGTACTGAACCTGCGTGAACTGGAGCAGCTGGTGGACCAGCTAGGCCGTTTGCCCTCGCGCCAGGCGCAGCTGGAGTTGCTGCCCGGGGATGCGGTGGGCGGCAGCCGGGTACGCCTGCAGGGGCAGCGTAGCAAGCCCTGGCGCGTCAGCCTGGCGCGGCACAACGATGGCCAGCGCAGCACCGGTGAGCAGCAGTGGGGCCTGGGCCTGGACTGGGACAGCCCCCTGGGCCTGGCCGACCAGCTGAGCCTGCGCGCCAGTCGCGATGCGGTCAGCGATCACTGGCGCCATTCCGAGAGCCAGAGCCTCAACTACAACCTGCCCTACGGCTGGTGGAACTTCAATTACAGCTACAGCCAGAGCTACTACCGCACCCAGAGCGAAGCCAATGGCTTCGTCTTCGATACCGATGGCGATAGCCAGAACCATGCCTTGCGCGGCGAGCGCGTACTGCACCGTGACGGCCTGAGCAAGACCGGGCTCAGCCTGGGGGTCAGCCACCTGCGTAGCAATAACTTTATCCTCGGCAACCTGATCGACGTGTCCAGCCATCGCCTGAGTGAAGCGCAGCTGGGTTTCAACCATGGCCGGCGCATCGGCAGTGCCTTCGTCAACGCCGATCTCGGTTGGCAGCACGGCACCGGTGCCTTCGATGCGCAGCGCAGTGGCAACCCGCAGGCGGGGCAGCCGGTGGCACGGTACAACAAATACAGCCTGATCCTGAGCTACCTGCAGCCGTTTCAGCTGTGGGGCGAGTCGTTCAGCTTCGACAGCCTGGCCAGCGGCCAGCGCAGCGAGGACGTGCTGTTCAGCCCACAGCGCATCAGTGTCGGTGGGCTGCATTCGGTGCGTGGCTTCAAGGAGCAATCCTTGTCCGGCGACAGCGGCGGCTATTGGCGCAACCAGTTGCGCTGGCGCCAGGCCGTGGCCTGGGAGCCGCTGCGGCCCTTCGTCCAGGAGTACGGTGTGGCGTTCGCCTATGACGTGGGGGTGATCAGCGGCGGGCGTTACAACCCCGAGCAGCGCGGTCGCCTGTCCGGCAACGCCATCGAGTTGAGCGCCCGCGGCCAGCATCTGGCCGCCTCCCTGACCTGGGCGCGCTCGCTGGAGCGCCCGGATGCCATCGAGGACAAGGAGCGGCCGCTGTATTTCAGGGTCGATCTGTTCTTTTGATTTTTCTGGTTTCTCTGATTTAAGCCTGCGGGTTGGAGTTATTACATGGACGTTCGCACGCCCTTCTTTCAAAACATTGCCTGTGTCCTGATCGGGGTTCTGTTCCTCAACCCCATCGTCGCTACCGCCGCGCAGCTGACGGTTGACGCCCAGGCCGGTGGCAATACCAGCCTGGCTCAGGCCGGCAATGGCGTGCCCATCGTCAATATCGCCAAGCCCAATGACAGTGGTCTGTCGCACAACAAGTTCAGCGAGTACAACGTCGGCACTCAAGGGCTGATCCTCAATAACGCCACCGACAAGCTGCAGACTACGCAACTGGGCGGCCTGATCCTCGGTAACCCGAACCTCAAAGGGCAGGCCGCCGGCCTGATCCTCAACGAAGTGACCGGGGCCAATACCAGCCAGCTCAAGGGCTACACCGAGGTGGCCGGCAAGTCCGCTGCAGTGATAGTCGCCAACCCCCATGGCATCAGTTGTGACGGTTGCGGTTTTATCAATACCCCGCGGGTCACCCTCACTACCGGCAAGCCGATGGTCGAGAACGGCAAACTCGACCACTTCGATGTCGATGGCGGGCAGATCGCCATCGAGGGTGCCGGTCTCAACGCCAGCAACGTCGAGCAGTTCGACCTGATCACCCGCAGCGCCAAGATCAACGCCGAACTGCATGCCAACCAGCTGAATGTGATTGCCGGGCGTAACGAAGTCGACGCCGCCAACCTCACTGCCATCGCCAAGGCCGATGATGGCAGCGCCAAGCCGCTACTGGCCATCGACAGCTCCGCCCTGGGCGGCATGTACGCAGGTGCCATCCGCCTGGTGGGCACCGAGGCCGGGGTCGGCGTCAGGCTGGCTGGTGATATGGCCAGCAGTGCCGGTGATATCCGCATCAATGCCAATGGCCAACTGAGCCTGGGGCAGACCGCCGCTAGCCGGGACATCGTCCTCAAGGCACAGGACATCGAACTGACCGGCAAGGCCTATGCCGGGCGTCATGTCGAGGCGCAGGCACAGCAAGGCCTCAGCCTGGCCCAGGGGCAGAGTCTGGCGGCCCGTGAGCGCATTGAGCTGAAGGGCGGCCAATTGCATAACCGGGGCCTGATCGAAGCCGGGGTGAATAGTGACAACAGCCGCAACCTAAGCGGCGATGTGACGCTGAGCGCTAACGGCCTGCGCAACAGCGGCAGCGTGATAGCCAGCCGTGAGCTGAGCGCTGCCCTCGACGGGCAGCTGGATAATCGCGCAGGCACGCTCAGCGCCAGGTCCAGTGCCAGCCTCACTGCTGGCAGCCTGAGCAACGGCGCTGATGGTCGCCTGTTGTCCCAGGGCAGCCTGACGATCGAGGCGGAAGAGCTGGATAACCGCGACGGTTTGATCGCCAGTGCTAAGGATTTGCGCGTCACAGCTGGGGCCGATCTGCACAACCAGGCTGGCGAAATTTCCAGCCAGGCTGCCATTAGCCTTGAGGGGCGGAAGCTGGATAACCAGGGTGGTCTGATCGCCGCCGACAGCCACCTGCAAGTGAACGTCGTCGAACTCGACAACAGCGCTAAGGGCACACTCAGCAGTCAGGGTTCCTTGCGCGTCCAGGCGCAGGAGCTGGACAACCGCCAAGGCGGCTTGCTCTCCAGCAAGGGTGGCATGACGCTGACCAATGCCGCACTGGACAACCAGGGTGGCGTGATCGTCGCCGAGCAGCAACTAAGCATTGACGGCAAGAGCCTCGACAACCGTGGTGGCCTGGTCAGTGGCAAGGCGGATCTCAGCGTTAGCCTGGACACTTTGCTGGACAACCGCAGCCAAGGCACCGTGATTGCCGACGGCAAACTGAGGGTCGGTGCTGCCGAGTTGCGCAATAGCGACCGGGGCCAGGTGGCGGCCAAGGGCGACCTTGAGATTAGCGTCGGCGAGCTAAGCCAGCAGGGCGATGCCGCGACAGCGGCTGGCGAGCTGCTGAGTCAGGGCCAACTGATCCTTGGCGCCGAGCGCATCGATAACCGCCAGGGCGGCTTGATCGCCGCGAGCCAGGGCCTGGATATTTACGCCAGCGAACTGCTGCGCAACAGCGGCGGCGAGATCTCCACCCAGGGCCAAGCCAGCATTCGCGTGCAAGCTGCTGGCGGGCAACCGGCCGCGCTGCTGGATAACAGCGGCGCCGGCACCATTATCGGTGACCAGGGCTTGATCTTGACTGTGCAGCGCCTGCTGAACAACGCCAAGGGCTTACTCGCCGGGCGCGATAGCCTGGTGCTGATCGGCGACAGCCTGGATAACCGCGACGCGGGCACCCTGAGCAGCCAAAAAACACTGAGCGTGCAACTGACCGGTGAGCTACAGAATAAGGTACAGGGCGGCCTGCTCAGCGGCGGTAGCCTGACAGTCGACGCGACCAGTGTGAATAACAGTGCCGGCGGCCTGCTTTCCAGCGCCGGTCAGCTGGACGTCGGTGGCGGCAGCCTGAACAACCAGGGCGGCCAGTTGGTCAGCGACAGCCAACTGACGATTAGCAACAGCAGCCTGGACAACAGCAATAGCGGCATCATCAGCGCCAAACAGGCGCTGAGCATTGGCACTGGCCAACTGGATAACCAGAGCAAGGGCCTGATCACCACCGGCGCCGGCCTGACGGTTATCGCAGGCCAGATCAACAACTACCAGCAGGGGCTGATCGCCGCCAAAGGCGCTGCGCAGGTCAGCGCGACCGGACTGGATCAACACGACGGCGGTGAGCTGATCAGCGAAGCAGCGCTGACCCTCGATCTGCAAGGCGGCGCCCTGAACAACAGCGGCCAAGGCCTGATCGCCACTCCCGGTGCCTTGCTGCTGAACAACCTCGGTGCGGTCAACAACAGTGCTGGCGGCGAGATCTCCAGCAGCCAGAGCTTTCTGCTCAAGGCCAGCCAGCTGAACAACAGCGCCGGCCGCGTGATCAGTGGCCAGGAGCTGCAGCTGCAGATCACCCAGGCGTTGCTGAACAACCTCAAGGGCGTGCTCTCCGCTGCCAAGCTCAGCGTCGCGGCCGCCAGTCTGGACAACTCAGGTGCAGGTGTCCTCGCCAGCCAGGGCGATATCCAGCTGAGCCTCACCGGCAAGTTGGACAACCACGACCAAGGCACCCTCTCCGCCGGGCAGGCGCTGAGCATTGCCAGTGCCTCGCTGGATAACTCGAACGATGGCCTGCTGGCCAGCGGCGGCGCCTTGCAGTTGAACACAGGCGCAGCGAATAACCAGGACGGCAGCATTCTCAGCCAGGCCGAACTGGACGTCAGCACCGCCGCCCTGGACAACCGTGGCGGGGTGCTGAGCAGCCAGCAGGCGCTGACGCTCAGCGCTGACGCCATCGACAACCGCGACAACGGCCTGATCACCAGCGCCGCCGCATTGACCCTGAACGCCGCCAGCCTCGACTCCAGCCGCCATCTCGCAGGCAGCGGTGGTGAAGTCTCGGCCAGGCAGAGTCTGCAACTGACGGTCAACCAACTGATTCAACAACAGGGCCGCCTGATCGGCGAAGCTGGCATGCACATCGACTTCAAGGGTGGCGAGCTGGATAACCGCGGCGGCTTGCTTAGCGCCACCGGTCCCTTGACCCTGCTTAACCTGGGCAAGCTGGATAACCGCAACGGCGGCGAAGTCTCCAGCCTGCAGAGCTACAGCCTCGCTGCCGGCGCCATCGACAACGGCAACCAGGGCCGCTTGATCAGCGCTGGCAACCTCAATCTCGATCTGGGCAGCGGCACCCTAGGTAACGCTGAGGGCGGCTTGATCTCCGGCTGGAAAGGCTTGACGGTCAAGGCCGGCAGCCTGGACAACAGCGCCCTGGGCACCCTGTCCAGCCGCGATGGCGATCTGCTCGTCGAGCTGAGCGGCGCGCTGAACAACAGCGGCCAAGGCGCGCTGGTCAGCAAGGGCATGCTTGCAGTCGATGCTGCCAGCCTGAATAACAGCGATAAGGGCATTGTCTCCAGCGAAGGCGACCTTAAGCTGAGCCTTAGTGGCGCGCTGAACAACTCGGCCTCCGGCTTGATCGACAGCCAAGGCACGCTGCTCGCAAGCGCCGGCGCGATCAACAACCAGGCCGGGCAGATCGGCAGCCTGCAGGCCGCCAGCCTGACCGCCAGCAGCCTGGACAACCGCGCCGGCCAGCTTTCCAGTGGGGCAGGTCTGAGCCTGACCCTGAGCGGCAATCTAACCAATACGCAAAACGCCAAACTGGCCAGCGCCGGCCCGCTGGTACTCAAGGCCGCGGCTATCGACAACCAAGGCGGCAGCCTGGTCAGCCAGAACCTGCTGCAACTGACCGCCGCCAGCCTGAACAACGCCAATGGCGGCACCCTGGCCGCCCGTAACGGCCTCAATCTGTTGCTCACCGGCGCGCTGAACAACAGCGCCGACGGCCTGATCCACAGCCAGCAGGGCGCAATCGACCTGCGCGCCGCGAGTCTGAATAACAGCGGCGGCACGCTCAGCGCTCAGCAGGATCTGGTCGTTAAGCTGGATGGCAAACTGGATAACCAGGGCGGTCATATCCAGAGCCAGGCGGGCAACCTCGACCTGCAACAATCCAGTGCGCTGGACAACAGCAATGGCGTGCTCAGCAGCCTCAAGGGCTGGCTGAAGCTGGTCACCACAGGGCTGTTCGATAACGACGCCGGCACTACCCAGGCGCAGACCCTGGAGATCAATGCCAAGGGCATCGACAACCGTGGCGGACATCTCTCCGCGCTGTCCGGCGACACCTCGATCAACCTCAGCAGCGCCACCTTCAACAACCAGGGCGGCGGCCTCTATGCCCATCAGCTGCTCGAAGTCATTGCCGGCGACTTCAACAACCAGGGCGCAGCCCCAGGCCAGGGCGGCAACGTGGCCGCCGGGCAGATTGACTTCAGCCTTTCCGGCGCGCTGAACAACGGCTACGGCATTGTGGAAAGTGCCAGTACCCTGGGCCTGGCTGTCAGCAGCCTCGACAACCGCCATGGCAGCCTGCGTGCCCTGGGCAGCAGCGGCGATACCCGCATCGCTGCGGCCAGCCTGGATAACCGCAACGGCAAGCTCGAAACCGCCAACCGCAACCTCGACCTGAGCGTCGCCAGCCTGCACAGCAGCGGGGGCCGCATTCTGCATGTCGGCACCGGCGATTTTGGCCTGAGCGCCGCCCAAGTCATGGGCGCCGGTGGCGATCTCAGCACCAACGGTCTGCTTAGCCTGACGGCCGATAGCTGGATCAACAGCGGCGTGCTGCAGGCCGGAGAGTTGGTACTGAATATCGGTAACTTCACCCAGACCGCGACCGGCCAACTGCTGGCTGGTAACGCCTTCACTGGCAGCGGCACTAACTGGGTCAACCACGGCCTGCTGGCCAGCGACGGCACCTTCAGTCTGAACCTGAGCGGTGCCTACAGCGGCAATGGCCAGCTCAGCAGCCTAGGTGACCTGAGCCTGAGCGCCGCTAGCGTCAACCTGAGCAGCAGTGCCCGTATCGCCGGCGGCGGTCTGACCAGCGTGACCAGCAGCGGCCTGCTCAGCAACCTCGGCAAACTCACCTCGGCGGGCGACCTCACCGTTACCGCCAATACCCTGAACAACCATGGCACCCTGGGCAGTGCGGAAAAACTGCGCCTGGTCGCGCCGACGCTGCTTAACGAAAGCGGCCTGATTTTTAGCGGCGACGATATGACGCTGCGAGTGAATAACTTCATCAACCGTTATGCGGATGTGTACAGCCTGGGGGCCATCGACCTGGCCAGAAATGACCAGGGTGCCAACGCCAGCCTTCTCGACAATCTCTCCGCCACTCTGGAAAGTACCGGCGATTTCAGTCTGAAAGCCGCCGTTATCAACAATGCGCGTGCGGTATTGGTCATCAATGATGCCGGCAAATACACGGCCAAAATCACCGAATTGCCCTGCAGCAGTTATTACGGTGCGGGTGATTGCAGTGGCAAGCGCAATGGTGTCTGGGAAATCATCGAGCGCGACAAACTGGAAGTGGCCGAGGCCAGTGCGGCATCGAGCATTCAGGCGGGCGGTAATCTGCTGCTGGTCGGCGATACGCTGACTAATAGCAGTAGCCTGATCAGCGCCGGCGGCAATATCACGGCCAACCTGGCTCGTCTGGAAAACACCGGGGTCGAGACTGGCGAGATTGAAACCCGCCGGATCTTTACATCGCAGCGCACGCGCAATATAGGTTCCTGGCAAACCGAGGCCAATCAGTTCACTGCCAAATACTGGTACCTGAGCCCAGGCTATAACCCGAACAATTTGAGCGGTCTGGAAGCGGCGCTTGCCCATTTCATTGGTCGCATGGAGCGGGAGCAGACAAAGTTCCGCACTACCACCAATATCGCCTCCGGTGATCAATCCTATGCCGCCATTATCCAGGCTGGCGGTAATGTCAGTATCACTGCCAGCGAGCAGATCAATAGTGGCGTGATCCGCCCCAGCTACGCCTATGTGGCGGGCGGTGCCCGTAGCGGCGACACCGCCACCGGTGGTTCCCGCTTTTCCACTCCGGTCAGCCTCAACGCGCAATTGCCGCCCGATCTGCAACAGCAACAGGTCAATCCCCTGACCTTGCCCGGCTTTAGCCTGCCGCAGGGCGAACACGGCTTGTTCCGCCTGAGCGGTCAGGGCGCCGCCAGCGCTATGGCCAGTGCGGTACAGGGGGCTGCGGGCGTCAACACCCTGAGTGCTAGTTCGGTCACGGTCGAGGCTGGCGAAACTGCCCAGGGACCGGCCGCGGCCACTGGCAGTGGCTGGAACCTGCAGAGTGCGGGCAACAACCCTGGCGGCAGCCCCATAAATCCCGGCGCGCTGCAGGTCGCAGGCGTGCAGGGCCTGCCCAGCAGCGTGTTGCCGTCCAGCAGCCATAAATACCTGATCGAAACCAACCCGGAGCTGACCAATCTCAAGCAGTTCCTCGGTTCCGACTATATGCTCGGCCACCTCGGCTACACCCCGGACACCACCCAGAAACGCCTGGGCGACGGCCTCTATGAACAACGCCTCATCCGCGAGGCGGTGGTGGCCCGCACCGGCCAGCGTTTCCTGGCTGGCCTGACCAGCGACGAGGCGATGTTCCGTTACCTGATGGACAACGCCATCGCCAGCAAGGAGGCGCTGAACCTGTCGGTCGGCATCAGCCTGAGCGCCGCGCAAGTGGCGGCCCTGACCCACGATATCGTGTGGATGGAAGAGCACGAGGTGCTGGGCGAGAAAGTACTGGTACCGGTGCTCTACCTGGCCCAGGCCGAAGGCCGTTTGGCACCCAATGGTGCGCTGATCCAGGGCCGCGATGTGGCCTTGATCAGCGGTGGTGAGCTGAATAACCAGGGCACCCTGCGCGCCAGCGACAACCTCAGCGTGACGGCCGGCAACATCAGCAATAGCGGCCTGATGCAGGCCGGCGAACGTCTCTCGCTGCTGGCCACCGACAGCATCCGCAATGCCCAGGGCGGCATTATCAGTGGGCGCGACGTCAGCGCCATCGCCCTGACCGGCGACATCGTCAACGAGCGCAGCGTGACCCGCCACGAGGTGAATGTCGGTAACCGCCACAGCATCCAGGACTTCGTCGACAACGCCTCGCGTATCGAGGCGGCGGGTAGCCTGAGCCTCAGTGCTGGTCGCGATGTAACCAACCTTGGCGGCGTATTCGACAGCCGCGGCGACCTCAGCATCTCTGCTGGCCGCGATGTCACTATCGCCGCGGTGGAAGAGCGCAGCCTGCAGGCCCGCGGCAGCCGCTACCTGGCCGAACAGGTCAGCCAGCATGGCGCCCAGGTCAGTGCCGGGCGTGATATCGAGATCAGTGCCGGGCGGGATTTGACCGCCATCGCCAGCCGCGTCGAGGCGGGTCGCGATATCGCCCTGGCGGCGGGCAACGACGTGCTGATCGCCTCTGCGGCCAACGAGGAGCATTTCTATTCCAGAAGCAAGAAGGTCACCCGCAGCACCGATAGCGTGCGCCAGCAGGCCAGCACCATACACGCGGGACGGGATATCGCCATCGAGGCCGGGCAGGATCTAACGGTGATAGCCAGCCAGGTGAAGGCGGGTAACAACGTTGCGCTCAATGCCGAGCAGGACATCAATGTCCTCTCCGCCATGGATGAAAGCGCCTCGTTCTACGCCAAGAAAAGCAAAGGCTCTTTCGGGCGTAGCAAGAGTAAGCAGCAAGAGAAGTACGACAGCACCAATATCGCCTCGGTAATCGAGGCGGGCAACGACCTGACGATCAATACCAGCAAGACTGAAGGCGGTGGTCTGAGCATCGATGGTGGCCGTGATGTCACGGTTATCGGCAGTCAACTCAGTGCTGGCAACGACCTGCTGGTTGGCGCTACTGGCGATGTGGCGATCCTGTCCGGGGTTGAGGAGCATGGCGCCTACAGCAAGAAGACCAAGTCCGGTTTCCTTGGCATGTCGAAGAGCGGCAAGAGCCAGCTCAAGACCAGCGCGACTCAGGTCGCCAGCGAGCTGGGGGCCGGCAACGACGTGGTGATCGCGGCGGGTAACGATATTCGGCTGCGCGCCAGCGAGACCATGGCCGGCAACGATGTGGAATTGCGCGCTGGGCTGGTTACCGATACCGGGGATATCAATCTGGTGTCGGCCAATGACAGCGCCTATAGCCGATCCACTGAGTACAAGAAGAAAGTCGGACTGTCCTTTTCCGACGCGGTTGGGTTGGCTGTAGGCACTCCATCTTGGGGCGGCGATATCGCGCTGTCCTCGGCGAAGAAGGCCGGCAAGGAAGCGATCAGCTCGACCAGTGTCGGTAGCCAGGTAACGGCTGATCGCGATGCAACGCTCGCCGCTGAACGCGATATCAATATTGTTGGCAGTGGTGTCAGCGCCGGGCGCAACGTCCTGCTTGATGCCGGGCGTGATGTCAACGTAATGGCTGGTTCCAGCAGCCAGCAGACCACTGCCTGGGAACACACCAAAACCCTGGGCATGCAGCAGGACTTCGACCGTAACGGCTTCACTACCTTCGTGGGTGAAGAGAAGCTTAAAGACAAGCAAATCAATGGCCAGCAAACGGCCGCTGGCAGTCTGATTGATGCGGGTCTGGACATCGATATTCGGGCCGGGCGCGATATCGTCCAGGAAGGTTCTGATCTGGCTGCCGGCTACGATCTGAACCTGCAGGCCGGGCGCAATATCCTTATCGACGCGGCCGGTGAGCAATCGCTAAGTGTGCGTGAACAAAGTCAGAAACGCACGGGCACCACCACCACCGTCAATCACAACTTCGGCAACACCATGGATGCCCTGAGTGGTGCCGGTAAGGGTGACAACAGCGTTAGCCAGGCATCCAGTACCCTGAAGGCGGTGGATAGTGTCAGCCAATTCCTTGCTGGCCCAACCTTCGACGCTCATATCGGCAGTACCAGCCAGAGCCAGAGCGTTACCCAGGTGGTGCAAGGCAATCGCACCTCAACGCTGTCGGCGGGTAATGACATCAACCTCCTGGCACAAAATGACGTCACTGTACGTGGCGGCCAGTTCAGCGCTGGGCGCGATATCAATGTGGCGGGGCAGGATGTTGTCTTCGATGTGGCCCGGGGCGAGCAGCGTTTCGACAACCAACAGAGCCAAAGCAAGGGGGGGATTGTTGGCGGCACCACTGGCGGTTTCAAGGTGGGGATTGGCGGTAGCAGCGGAACAGCGACCCAGGAGGGTAGCCAAGGCACTTCCAGCGGTGCACAGCTCAACGCCCAGCGCGATGTCAACCTTAGCGCCGAGCGTGATCTCAGCCTGATCGGTACGCAGGTACAGGCCGGCCGCGATATCGATCTGTATGCCGGTAACGATCTGGCAATCGGCGCGGCTGCTAATGCTCACGCCAATGAGGATCGTCGCCGCAGTGGAGGCGGTGAAGTCGGCCTGACCTTTGGCAGTGATGGCATCGGTGTATATGCCAGCGTCAATATCGGTCGCGGCTCGTTGGATCGTGAGGGCGCACGACAGCAGGAGGCTTATCTCTATGCGGGCCGTAATCTGAACTTCGAGAGTGGCAGGGATACCACCGTTGCGGGCGCCAAGCTGGAAGGGGAAAACGTAACCGGCGAGGTTGGACGCAACCTGACAGTCTCTTCGGTGCCCGACACCGGTAAGGTCAGCGGCAAGGAGTTCGACCTCAGCGCCACTGTCACCATTGGCTACGGTGCCAGCGTCAGCGGCTCGGTGGGCTATGGCCAGACCACTGGAAAAACCAATTGGGTTGGCAACCAGACCTCCATTACCGCCCGCGACAGGCTGGATATTCGTACTGAAGAACACACGCAGATCGATGGTGCGGTGCTTGCCTCGCAGACCGGCAACCTCAAGCTGGATACCGATACCCTGGGCTTCCGCGATATCAAGGGCGAGGACAAGGAACGCAGCTACTACCTCAACGCCGGTGGCAGCTATGGCACAGGTCAACAGGACCAAAGCCAGCAGGGCAAGGGCGAGGCCGGGGTCAACGGCTGGAGTCTCAGCGGCTACGAATATGAGAAAGAGCGTGAGCAGATCGTCCGGGCCACGGTGGGCGCAGGCGAAATCGTTGTCCGCAGTGATGCCGAAACTGGCAAGGACTCCACGGCTGGGCTGAACCGCGATACCAGCAAGGCTTATGAAATCACCAAGGACAAGGAGGAGCGGACTGATCTTTATGTCAGTAAGTCTTCGTTGGAGGCGGTAGGTGATCCCCAGGCGACATTCCAACAGTGGATTAAAGCGGTTGATAACTATGGCGACAGCAGTGATGCTGCTTTAACTTTCGCAATTGAACTCCTCGCTGCTGCCACTGCTGTAGTTGATGGACGAAGTCTCGACGATATTCAGTATCAGCAGCGGAGAATTGATGAGGCACGCCGTGCGGAAGTACTGATTAGAAAACTTACTAAAGGAAGTGTCAGTCAACGAAAAGACACGGCTGCACTTATTTTAGGTGGGATAACACAGGGGCGTGATACTGAGCAGGCTCGGGCTCTTGCCGAAAGTATTGATCGGCTTGCGGTAGAGAATCCAAACGCTGCATTTAAAGCTTTGGTTCTCTTAAGCCAGTTCAATAATAACGACGGCCAGTTAAACGTGTTACCAGCTGTTCTCGGCAGTGCATATGCCGCAGAAATCCTGGGAATTTCGTTGCTGGCGACTGCAGCTCTTCCCGGAAATCAGGAGGCCTTGGCGAAGGCTGCAAGTTCGGTCATTGAAGCTGCAGGCAAGGCTAACTCGGACTTTGAGCTTCAGATGCGCTTGTATGCCGAGCTGTGGCCGTTGGTTCTGGGCACGGCTTTCCCCATTCACGTGCTTGGCCCCGAGGATAGAGCGCTAGTTAGTCCGATATTCAATCCGTTGGCCGGAGGTAATGCCTCCAGCGGAGGCTACAATGCTGGAGGGACAGTTATTACTGTTCCGCATACCGGAGGGAACCAGCTAGACGGGCAGCAAGGAGAGTTGATCTATACGACGCCGGTGCATCAGTTGAATCCGGGTAATATGTATAGTGAGGATGGTCCAAAAGCGACTGCTGGTACTCCAAGTACGGGGCCGAGGTTTATTGCGGGCTCTACCGGTAATACCATTGATTTAAATTATACGAAAGGGCTTACGGAAACGAATGTGACAGTTACGGGATCTCGTGGTGGTGTTCAGTATCCGTTGCAGGGCCAAACACCCAACTCCTACGCCAACCTTGGAAATGGACATGTCATTGTCTACGGCCCTGATGGGCGTGCACTGTATGATGTGTCCAATTCTCGAATAAAAGTGGTAGAGTGGCATCAAGCACCTAGTGGGCAATATTTCCCCAAGAAGGGAAGTGACACGAAAGTCTTTGAGGGGAATGTGCCACAATCAGTTCTTAATGACTTAGGGTTGAATTGATGAAGGGTTGTCAGGGCGGTATTTCCAAACACTCGTTGAATATGTTCGCTTCGGATATCGGTTCTGGGGAGTTCTTTTCATATGTGGGAAATTTGGTTTCATTGGAGCAAGCTATTGCAGTTCTAGGTTTGCTCTCTCCCGATTTTATTGAGCGCGATGGTCATGTCTTCTGGCTGCCTAATATTCAGCAATACGATCCACAAAAATTTCCTTTGATAGGGTTGGTTGAGACTGGCGCTGGGGAGTTAAAGCAAAGCGTGTCTCGTAAGGATGTTGAGCGATATAGGAATAATTTTCCAATAAGTCAGTTTTTTTTAAAGTGGGAAAGTTCTTCTGGTCGACCTGTGTTTAAGGTTGGCTTGTCGGAAGAGGATTATTGCCTTTGTCATATATTCGCTGAGCAACTTAAAAAATATTGGGGGGGCGCATTATCTGATTGCTTTCCGGGGAGAGTGTTTCAGTTTGAAATTGCCGATGATCTTCTCGATGAGTATGGGGTTTGTCTGACGTTTTGGCAGTTGTAATGTTCTTTATTGGTTAGCGTAAAAGAGCGTAAAAGAGCGTAAAAGAGCGAAAAAGAGCGAAAAAGAGAAAAAAGGGAGGAAAAACGACCAAAAAGGAGACACCCATTAGCTGGCCTGGCCGGCGACTTGCCGGCGCTGGCCAGGGCCTGAACCGGGGGTTAATCCCGGCCGGCAAAGGCCGGCGGCACGATGCACAGCTTGGCCGGCAGGTGGATATAGGTGGTGAAACCACGGTAGTCGTCGGCCTCGTCACCAATATCCAGCACCAGGTCGATGTGCCCGCCTTCCTCTTCGAGAAATTGCTTCACCGCATCCATGCCCACTCCGCGGCCGGAGATCTCGGTGACCTGGTCGGCGGTGGAGAAGCCGGAGGCGAAGATCAGGTTGGCTACTTCCTGGGCGCTGGGGCGGGGGCTGCCTGCGGGGTAGAGGCCGAGGTCGATGGCCTTCTGGAAGATGCGTCCGATGGCGATGCCACGGCCATCGTCGCGGATGGCGAAGCTCACCGCACCGTCCTTTTCCAGGGCATCGACCTGAATCCGCCCGCGCGCGTCCTTGCCTTTGGCCAGGCGCTCCTCGGGGCTTTCGATGCCGTGGTCGATGGCGTTGCGCATTACATGCATAAAGATGTTGTTGAGCATGGCGTGGGCTTCCTTGCGGGTGAACACGTCATGGTCGTGGATCTCGATCACGGGTACCGGCTTGCCCAGTTCGCCGGCCAGGGATTCGACCGATTTGATCACGTCGGCAATCACTTCGGTCATGGGTTCGGCATCGATGCTGACCAGCGAGTGGAAGGTGTCGCGGATGATGTTGACCACCGCCTCCGGCAGCTCGCTGCTGGGTAGCGAGGCGATGCTGTCCATCAGCTTGGCAATGCGCTCACGGTCCACCTGGGCGCCGGCAATGCCCTGGTTGCCATCGCGGCCGAGCTTGTCCTTGAAGATGCTGCTGTAAATCTTGATCGCCTGCTCGGCGAACGCCAGTTCATCCAGCAGCTCGCCAGGTTGCCATTGCAGTTCATCGTTCTTGCGCAGCTGGTCGAAGGTGTTTTCGATCCGGTGCACGGTGTCGGTGATGTGCTTGAGGCCATAGGTGCGGGCATTGCCCTTGACCGTGTGGATATTGCGGAACAGCTCGGCCAGTTTGTTGAGGTCCTTCTGCTCGGTGTTTTCGATGATGGTGCGGCACTTGTCGACCAGGTCGGAGGAGCCGGCGATAAAGTCGCTGAACTTGTCGGCATCCACCGAGAGAATCTCGCCGATGATCATCAGTTCCTGCTTCTGCCCTTCGGCTTCGGCCTGCAGCACCTTGAGGGCGGTGACGTCGCGCACGGTGACCATCAGCTTGGTGACCACATCCTGATCGTCGATGATCGGGTCCCAGTCCAGCTCGATCTGTTTGACCGGCTTGTCCGGCAGGCCGATGGCCAGCTCCTTGACCAGCAGGTGCGAGTTGAACTCGTACATCATCGCGTCTTCACCGATGATCGAGGTGACCGCCGTGGCCGCTGCATCGACGATATCGGCGCTGAGGTTGGAGTGGCTGAACATGAAATCGACGAAGTGGCGGTTGGCGATGTTCTTGGTTTCGAAGATGGTTTCCAGGTAGGCGGCGTATTCCGGGTGGATCTGCCCGCCTTCGACGATGGTGAACAGGCCCTGGTGCATGTTGGAGAACATGTTGGCGATGTCCTCGTTCTTCTGCTTGAGGGCCGCGGTGCGTTCCTCGACCTTCTTCTCCAGGGTGCGGTTGTGCTCTTCGATGACCTCGACCATGCGGATGTTCTTGATGGTGGTCACCAGGGAGCGGGCCACCGAAGAAACGAATTCATAGTCGCTGTCGGCGAAGGCCACCTTGTGCACGTCACCGGAGAAGTTCATCACCCCGATAAGGATGTCTTTATCCACCAGCGGCACGCAGAGCAGGGCCTTGGCCTTCTCGTTCTCGCCGCCGATATAGTCGCTGGAGCGGCTGGTATCCGGTACGAATAGCGCCTGCTTGCTCTGCGCCGCCTTGCCGATGATGCCTTCGCCCATGACGAAGGTGATGGCCGAGGGGGCGCCATCCATCTGCTTGGGCGGCAGAAAGGCCTTGGCCTCCAGTTCGTTGTCCTTGTTGAACAGGTACACCGAGCCACTCTCGATGCCGATTTTCTCGTACATGGCATGCAGCACCAGTTCCAGGGCGGTGTCCTGGTCACGGGCGGCGGCCAGCGTGCCACCGATGCCGTTGAGCTTGGCCAGGTCGATCATCTTCTTGCGGATGGCCAGGCGCATGGAGTTGAAGTTCTGCGTGGCCAGGGCCAGCAGGATCAGCAGGATGACGATGGTGCTCTTGAAGCCGAAGCTGACGCTGTCGGCCAGCGCCTGCTGCAGGCGGGTGAACTGCGAATCGGCCGAGACCAGCACGCTGTCGAGGCCGCTGACGGCCTTTTGCGCCGAGGTCTTGGAGGTATTGAGCGCCTGCCAGGAGGTTTCCTCCTGCTGCAGTTGCTCGCGCTTGTGCACGATAAAGTTGGGCTCGGCCTGCAGTCTTTCGCGCAGCTTGGCCACGCTGTCGCGGGTCATGTCGATGATGCCGTCCTGGTCCATGGGTTCGAACAGCGGTACGGCCTTGTCGAACCAGAGCATGGCGCCGTTGATGATAAATTCCAGGTCATCCTCGGCGGTGGCCAGGCTGTCGGCATTCTTGCTGTTCTGCATCTCCTGGGCCGCCTTGGCCACGCCGGCCAGCAGGGCGTCGGCCTGGTTGGCAAAGCCCTGGGCCAGTTGCAGATCCTCTTCCATGTCCCGGCTGGGCGCGCGGGCGTTGACGATTTCCATCAGGGCAAAGCCGACATCGTCGGCGCGCTCGGTGACCACGGCCACTTCGTCGAGCATGCGCTGCTCGGCGCCGAGGGCGGCCAGCTTGGCCTCGAACATCTCGCCGACCGCCAGCTTGTAGGCCTCATAGTCGGCCTGGATGGCGCTCACCAGTTCGGCGCGCTGCGGATCGTTGGTCACCAGGGCTTCCAGGCGGCCGAAGGTGCTGCTGAACTCCAGGGCGCCGGCGTCGAAGTCCTGGCGATAGGTGACGATGTCATCCTCGCTCAGGGCGTTGAAACCCAGGGCGCTGAGGTTGGCCAGTTTGAGCAGGCTGATCTGCGCCTTGTTGACCTCGGTGACCACCGGTACGGCGGTTTCATGGACGCGATCGTTGGAGGTGCTGATGTCGGTCAGGGTCCAGAGCGACATCCCGCCGGAGATGGTGATAAGGCCCAGAATGATGGCAAACCCCAGGGCTACCTTCTGGTTGAAGCTCAGATTTAACGATGGCATGTAATCACCCAGTTGGAATAATTGTTCTTATCTCCTTTCGGTGAAGCTAGGCATCCATATCGGCCGCCTAAGGCCGGTAGGCCGCCCTTGGGCGGCCTTGCGTCTCAACCTGCTACGAGCTTCTGGATGGCACCCAGGGCATTGCTGCCGTTGAAGGGTTTGACGATCCAGCCCTTGACCCCCGCAGCCTTGCCGCGGTTCTTCATGTTCGGGTCGTTTTCGGTGGTGAGCATGATGATATTGACGGTCTGGTTGCCCAGTTCGCTGCGGATCTTTTCGGCCATGGTCAGGCCGTCCATGTTCGGCATGTTGACGTCGGAGATCACCAGTTTGATGCCGCTGTCGGCCTTGAGCTTGCTCAGGCCATCCTTGCCATCCACCGCGCTCTCGACGTTGAAGCCGTTGGATTTGAGAAAGGAGGCCACCTCATTACGGATGGCGGCGCTGTCATCGACTACGAGTATCTGTGCCATGGGCGTTAACCTTGCTGTCAATTGTTGTTGTGGGTCCGGTTGGAAAGGCTAGAAAAACTCCAGGCAGCCGCTTTCCACCAGGTCTTCGATATTGTTTTCGTCGGCCTCCAGATAAGCCTCCGGTGACCAGCGGATATTGAAAATGAATTTCTGATAGAGCGTGGCCGGGGGCAGTTTGTTGTGTTTGTCCGTTAGGCTGTACTTGAAGCAGAGCTGCGAGCGGTCGGTACCAAAGGAGATAAACTCCTTGTACTGGTTGACGGTGATCGGCACGCTGATGCGCGTACTGTCATCCACGCTTTCCGGGTGCAGGGCCAGCAAGCGCGTGCGCAGGCCGCCCCAGGCCAGGTTGGTGATTTCGCTGAGCATGCCCATCACGTCACGGAAATCGACGTTGCTGCCATCAATGGCGGTGCGGCCATCACGGATCAGCGCCAGCATGGGCTGCTCTTCGCTTTGCACCATCATGTAGCCACTGAACCAGGGTGCTTCAACCGGGAGCAGGCTGAGAATGTCGCCGTAGGTCAGCTTGTCCTTGACCAGGTAGGGCAGCTCATTGCTGATCTCGACATCCTTGAACAGCGCGGCGAGAGAGGCGTGGGTGACCTCTTCGATTCGGCGGATCAGGGAAATCGGGTATTCGGTGTCGGCCAGGTACTGGTCGAGCAGGCTATTGAGTGATGCGGGCTGGTCGATATCGAAGGCGCCCGCCACGCCGTCGGCCTGGGCCGTTGGCATGTCGATCAGGTCGGTCTTGCCCTCGCGGCGGATAAAGATAGGCAGTTCGCGGCGCATGCGGTGAATGCGTCGCGCCAGCTCCAGGCCGTCGCTGATTTGCTCGGCCGCGTTACTGTAGTGCTCGGCAATCAACACGGCGCCGAGGTCGATATTGTGCTCCAGCATATGCATGCTGGAGTGGGTGGTCTGCTTCAGGGCGATCAGACCATTGGCGTTGCAGAAGGCTTTCAGGGCCGCGGATGCCGTGGGCTCGTCTTCGAAGATCAGTACCTTGCTTACCAGTTGCTTCTCAAAACCGATCATTGAGGGTGGTTCTCTTTCTGCTCGGGTTAGAAGAGTTCCAGTTCACCGGAGGCATCGGCCTCGTCGTTGCTATCCCTGACGTATTCCTTGTAGTGCTGGAGTTGGAAATCTTCGGCTTGGCTGCTGAAGACCAGAATGCTGGCGGCGAAAAGGGCCGTGTTGCCTTGGTTGTCGCGGCAGCGCGCATGGGCACTGTGGCGTGGCGGCTGGGCATGTTCGATCGCCAGACAGGCGCGATGCAGGAAGTTCGGGGTGGACATGCCCAATGGCGGGCAACTGCTCTGCATATGCCGCTTGAGGGTGCCGCAGAAGCTGTTGCTCATTTCCAGCAGGTAGTCGGTATAGGCATCCTCACCCAGTTCACTGCGCTTGATATGCAGAGCATCGGCGACAAACTGGCGATTGGTTTCATCCATATTCATGTGCAGCAGGCACATCAGCTTGAATCTGAACGATGAAATGGTCAGGACGATGCACTGCTCGAATGGCAGTTCATCCAGCGATTCGGCGCGGCTGCAGTTCCAGGTGCTGGAAGGCTTGCAGGCGCCGAGTGTCTGCTCCAGCGTGCTCTGCAGCAGACGGCCCAGGGTGGATTCGACTTCAGAGAAGGATTTCTGCATGGCTCACTCGGCACTTGCCAGGCTTTGATCGAGGCTGCCGATCTGGCTTTGCACGCCATGTACGGCGGTCATGATCATATTGCCGCCGGCCTGAATGTCCTGAAAGGCCAGGGTGGCGATCAGGGCATTCTTGTCGAGGTTGGTGCGATAGTCCTCGTTGAGTGAGTGCGCGCTGGTGGACAGCTTGCGTACTTCGTCGGCGACCACGGCGAAGCCGCGGCCCGATTCGCCGGCCCGTGCCGCCTCGATGGCAGCATTGAGGGAGAGGATGGCGATCTGCCCGACGATATTCTTGAAGTCGCCAATCTGCTTTTGCATGATCTTGTTGTGCACCATGATGCCGTTCATGCCTTCATGCCAGCGCTCGATGGTGGTGGTGATGTTGAGCAACTCCTGCACGGTTGCCCGCAGCTGATCCATTTTTTGTCTTAATTCGCCAATGCTGTGCTGGCGTGTCCCCTGGCATTCGGCCAGTTCGTGCTCCAGCGCATTGCAGCGTTCGGACATTTCCTCAATCCGGGCCAGGTCGCCCTGGTGGGCCAGGTCGGCGTCCTGGGCGAGTGACAGGCGCAGCGCGGCCAGGGCCTGGGCATGTTCCTGGCGCAGGTCTTCCAGGGCTGTGGCGCTGACCATCGTGCGCTGCTGTTGCTCGCTGTCGTGCAGCTGTTGCTGGAGCTGAGTGATGGCCTTCTGCTGGCGGCTGTGGATGACCCAGAAAGCCAGGGCGGTCAGGACCAGCAGGGTCAGCAGGGCAAGGATGGGCAGCCAGGCGATCTGCCCGCTGGCATCGGTCGCACTCGCGGCCAGTGTGGCCGGACTGGGGGCATTGAGCGGCAGTGACATAGAGGCTCTCGAAGGGTTGTGCCGGGCTGGGCCAGACCGTTGTGCAGTCGTTGCCCGCTTGGCTGTTGTTATTGGTTTTCCTTGCTAATTGCCTGGGCGCTCCTCTTGAAGAGGTGTGGAGCACGATGCTCGATCCTCTTTCGCCCATGTCACTGCCATATCGGCCAGGTCGCGGATAGCTTGACGCCAGAAATTAGGCTTGAGACTAGCTGTAGTGGCGCAATGATGCTAGTGCGTCTTGTCGGCGACGAATTGCAGCGATCAAGGACTGAGTATGTGCACACTATTGAGCGATCTGACTGGAGAGGAATTGACTTGGATCACGCCGGGCTGGTGTAAAGCGAAGAGAATAGTTGAGAAGCTAAATGCTATTGACTACTATTTGTCACTTACATCTACTCTCGTTTGAGGCCATCCCATGCAGCTCAGCAAGTCCCTGTTCGCCGCGTTCACCCTTAGCGCCCTGGCTGGTGCCGTGCAGGCCGCCGATGAGGTGGTGGTTTACTCCGCTCGTATCGACGAGCTGATCAAGCCGGTGTTCGATGCCTATACCGAAAAGACCGGGGTCAAGGTCAAGTTCATCACCGACAAGGAAGCGCCGCTGCTGGCTCGTCTGCAGGCCGAAGGGGCCAATACCCCGGCCGATATGCTGATCACCGTAGACGCCGGCAACCTCTGGCAGGCCGAGCAGGAAGGCGTGCTCAAGGCCCTGGAATCCAAGGTGATCGAGGCCAATATCCCCGCCCAGTACCGCTCCAGCACCGGCAGCTGGACCGGCCTGTCGCTGCGTGCGCGGACCATCTTCTACTCCACCGAGCGCGTGCAGCCGAGCGAACTGTCCACCTATGAGGCCCTGGCCGACAAGAACTGGGAAGGCCGCCTGTGCCTGCGCACCAGTAAGAAGGTGTACAACCAGTCGCTGACTGCCACCCTGATCGAGACCCATGGCGCCGAGAAGACCGAGGAACTGGTCAAGGGCTGGATCGCCAACCTGGCCACCGACGTGTTCCCGGACGACACCGCGCTGCTGCAGGCCATTGATGCCGGTCAGTGCGACGTGGGTATCACCAACACCTATTACTACGGTCGTCTGGTGCAGCAGCAGCCCAACCTGAAGGTCAAGCCGTTCTGGCCGAACCAGGCCGACCGTGGCGTGCACGTCAACCTGGCCGGCGCCGGCGTGACCAAGCATGCACCCAATGCCGAGGCTGCGCAGAAACTGCTGGAGTGGATGACCACCGAAGAGGCCCAGGGTCTGTTCGCCGGTCTGAACCAGGAGTTCCCGGCCAACCCGGCGGTCGCGCCTTCGCCCGAGGTTGCCGCCTGGGGCAGCTTCAAGGCCGACAGCATCGCTACCGAGGTGGCCGGCAAGCGTCAGGCCGAGGCCACCATGCTGATGGACCGCGCCGGCTGGCGCTAAACGCTCTGCAGTAGCGGGCAGGATGGGGCGAGCATAGCGATACCCATCCTGCGACTGCGGTTATACTCCACGCCCCGGCCCAGTCCGGGGCGTTTTGTTTGCCTAGAGGTTTTTGCGTGGCCCATCCTGCCCAGCGTCGCTGGTATCCCGTTGCCTTTGCCGTTGCCCTGCTGGTGCTGCTGCCGCTCAGCGTATTGCTGCTGAGCTGGCATGAGGTAGACCAGCAGATCTGGGCGCACCTGTGGCAGACCCAGTTGCCGCGCCTGATCGGCAATACCCTGGTGCTGGTGCTGGGGGTCGGGCTTGGGGTGACGTTGCTGGGTGTCAGCCTGGCCTGGCTTACCGCCCTGTGCGAGTTCCCCGGGCGGCGCTGGCTGGACTGGGCGCTGATGCTGCCGTTCGCCATTCCGGCCTATGTGCTGGCCTTTGTCTTCGTCGGCCTGCTGGATTTCGCCGGGCCGGTGCAGACGCTGCTGCGCGACTGGTTTGGCAGCGATTTCCGTCTGCCGCGGGTGCGCTCCACCGGCGGGGTGATCATCGTCCTGGTGCTGGTGTTCTATCCCTATGTCTACCTGCTGGCACGCAACGCCTTTCTGGCCCAGGGCAAGGGTCTGATGGAGGCGGCGCGGGTGCTCGGCCTGACACCCTGGCAAGCCTTCTGGCGGGTGGCCCTGCCCATGGCGCGGCCCGCCATCGGTGCCGGCCTGGCCCTGTCGATCATGGAGACCCTGGCGGATTTCGGCGCGGTCTCGGTGTTCAACTTCGATACCTTTACCACCGCCATCTACAAGACCTGGTACAGCTTTTACAGCCTGCAAAGCGCTACTCAGTTGGCCAGCCTGCTGCTGCTGGCGGTGATGCTGGTGCTCTACGGCGAACGCCGCGCCCGCGGTGCGGTGCGCCCGGTCAACGAGCGGCCGCGGGGCAAGGCGTTGTACCACCTGCGCGGCGGCAAGGCCCTGGCAGCCAGCGCCTGGTGCGGCCTGGTATTCGCCTGCGGCTTTGTGATTCCGCTTGTGCAGTTGCTGGTATGGTTCTGGCAGCGCGGACGCTTCGACCTGGATGAGCGCTATGTCGCGCTGATTCTGCACACCCTCTACCTGGGCGGCATGGCGGCGCTGATCACGGTCAGCATGGCCCTGCTGCTGGCCTTCTGCCGGCGCCTGACGCCGACCCGGCTGATGCGCAGCACCGTGGGCGTGGCCAATCTGGGCTATGCATTGCCGGGGTCGATGCTGGCCGTGGCGATCATGCTGGCGTTCAGCTGGCTGGATCGCGAGCTGGTGATTCCCCTGTCCAGCGCCCTGGGTGGTGCCGGCAAACCGCTGCTGCTGGGCAGCCTGTCGGCGCTGCTGCTGGCCTATCTGATCCGCTTTATGGCGGTGGCCTACGGGCCGCTGGAAAACAGCCTGGCGCGCATTCGTCCGTCATTGCCAGAGGCCTCGCGCAGCCTGGGGGTGGGTGGTATTGGCCTGTTCTTCCGGGTTTACCTGCCGCTGCTACTGCCTGGCACGCTGTCGGCGGCGCTGCTGGTGTTCGTCGACGTGCTTAAGGAAATGCCCGCCACCCTGCTGATGCGCCCCTTCGGCTGGGACACTCTGTCGGTGCGGGTGTTCGAAATGACCAGCGAAGGGGAGTGGGCTCGGGCCGCATTGCCGTCCCTGACCCTGGTGCTGGTTGGGTTGTTGCCGGTGATTCTGCTGATTCGTCGTTCGGCGCGGCGGATCGGCTAGTTCGCGGCGTTTAGCTGCGCAGGGAGATCACCGGCCAGCCGCGCGCAAGGGCGGTGGCGCACAGGACCTCGTCCGGGTCCACGGCTACCGGGTGGCTGGCCACCTCCAGCAGCGGCAGGTCGTTGCGCGAGTCGCTGTAGAAGTAGCTGCCGTCCAGGCTGTAACCGGTTTCCTGCAACCACTGGTTAAGGCGTACGACCTTGCCCTGCTGGTAGCAGGGAATGCCGGCGATCTGCCCGGTATAGCGGCCATCCTGCATGCCGCATTCGGTGGCCAGCAGGGTGTCTACGCCCAGGCGCGCGGCGATCGGCGCGGTGACGAAGCGGTTGGTGGCGGTGATGATCACCAGCTTGTCGCCAGCGCCACGATGCTGTTCCAGCAGGGCCTCGCCCTTGGCCAGAATCATCGGCTCGATCACCTCGGCCATAAAATCGCGATGCCACTCCTCCAGCTGGACCATGCTGCTGCGGCCTAGAATCGCCTGGCTGAAATTCTGGTAGGCCACCACGTCCAGTTTGCCGGCGCAGTAGTCGGCGTAGAAGGCGTCGTTGCGCGCCTGGTACTCGGCAGCATCGACCAGGCCGCGCTGGCAGATAAAGTCGCCCCAGCTGTGATCGCTGTCGCCGGCGAGCAGGGTGTTGTCGAGGTCGAATAAGGCCAAACGCACGGGGCACCTGTATGCACGAATCAAAAGGGCGCCAAGGATAGCGAGTTTTCCCGGCCATTCCCATCGAGCCGGCCACCCCGGCCACCGCTCGCGTTGCTGCTGCCGCGGGCTTTGTGGAACAATGCCGAAACATGCGTTTACGAGGTTGTGCGCCGTGATCGACTCTGATGGTTTTCGCCCCAATGTCGGCATCATTCTGACCAATGATGTGGGCCAGGTGCTATGGGCGCGTCGGATCAACCAGGACGCCTGGCAGTTTCCCCAGGGTGGGATCAATGACCGGGAGTCTCCGATCGATGCGCTGTACCGCGAATTGAATGAAGAAGTGGGCCTTGAGCAGCAGGATGTGAAGATTCTCGCCTGCACCCGGGGCTGGTTGCGTTATCGTCTGCCCCAGCGCCTGGTGCGCACCCATAGCCAGCCGTTGTGCATTGGGCAGAAGCAGAAGTGGTTCCTGCTGCGCCTGACCGGCGCCGAGGAGCGGGTGCGCATGGACCTGACCGGCAAGCCCGAGTTCGATGGCTGGCGCTGGGTCAGCTACTGGTATCCGCTGGGTCAGGTGGTGACATTCAAGCGCGAGGTGTATCGCCGCGCCCTCAAGGAACTCGCGCCGCGCCTGCTGGTGCGGGACTGAAACCAACGCAGCAGCCATCTAGAGTCGAGCCATGCTCAATACCCTGCGCAAGATCGTCCAGGAAGTAAACGCCGCCAAGGACCTCAAGGCGGCGCTGGGCATCATCGTGCAGCGGGTGCGCGAGGCCATGGGCAGCCAGGTCTGCTCGGTCTATCTGCTTGACCCGGAAACCAACCGCTTCGTTCTGATGGCCACCGAGGGCCTGAACAAGAAGGCCATCGGCAAGGTCAGTATGGCCCCCAACGAGGGCCTGGTGGGCCTGGTCGGCACCCGCGAGGAGCCGCTCAACCTCGAACATGCCTCCGAACACCCGCGCTACCGCTACTTCGCCGAAACCGGCGAGGAGCGCTATGCCTCCTTTCTGGGCGCGCCGATCATCCACCACCGCAAGGTGATGGGGGTGCTGGTCATTCAGCAGAAGGAGCAGCGCCAGTTTGACGAGGGCGAGGAAGCCTTCCTGGTCACCATGAGCGCCCAGCTGGCCGGGGTCATCGCCCATGCCGAGGCCACCGGCTCGATCCGCGGCCTGGGCAAGCAGGGCAAGGGCATCCAGGAGGCCAAGTTCGTCGGCGTGCCGGGTTCGCCCGGCGCTGCCGTGGGCACCGCGGTGGTGGTGTTGCCGCCGGCTGATCTGGAGGTGGTGCCGGACAAGACGGTGGACGATATCGCCGCCGAGCTGAAACTGTTCAACGATGCCCTGGAGGGCGTGCGCAGCGACATGCGCGCGCTGTCGGCCAAGATGGCCACCCAGCTGCGCCCGGAAGAGCGCGCCCTGTTCGATGTGTACCTGATGATGCTGGAAGACGCCGCCCTGGGTAACGAGGTGGTGAAGATCATCCGCACCGGGCAGTGGGCCCAGGGCGCCCTGCGCCAGGTGGTCAGCGAGCACGTCAACCGCTTCGAGCTGATGGACGACGCCTACCTGCGCGAGCGCGCCAGCGACGTCAAGGATCTCGGTCGGCGCCTGCTGGCCTACCTGCAGCAGGCGCGCCAGCAGGCCCTGGTGTACCCGGATAACTGCATTCTGGTCAGTGAGGAACTGTCGCCGACCATGCTCGGCGAGGTGCCGGAGGGCAAGCTGGTGGGCCTGGTCTCGGTGACCGGCTCGGGCAACTCCCATGTGGCCATCTTCGCCCGGGCCATGGGTATCCCCACGGTCATGGGCGCGGTGGATCTGCCCTACTCGAAGATCGACGGTATCCAGCTGATCGTCGACGGTTACCACGGCGAAGTCTTTACCAACCCCGGCGAAACCCTGCGCAAGCAGTACGCCGATGTGGTCGAGGAAGAGCGGCAGATGGCCCAGGGCCTGGATGCTCTGCGCGCGCTGCCGTGCGAAACCCTCGACGGTCATCGCATGCCGCTGTGGGTCAATACCGGCCTGCTCGCCGATGTGAAGCGTGCCCAGGAACGCGGGGCCGAAGGGGTTGGCCTGTACCGCACCGAGGTGCCCTTTATGATCAAGGAGCGCTTCCCCAGCGAGAAGGAGCAACTGGCTACCTACCGCGAACAGTTGGCCGCCTTCCACCCGCTACCGGTCACCATGCGTAGCCTGGATATCGGCGGCGACAAGGCCCTGAGCTATTTCCCGATCAAGGAAGAAAACCCCTTCCTCGGCTGGCGCGGCATTCGCGTCACCCTCGACCACCCGGAAATCTTCCTGGTGCAGACCCGCGCCATGCTCAAGGCCAGCGAGGGCCTGAACAACCTGCGCATTCTTTTGCCGATGATCTCCGGCACCCAGGAGCTGGAAGAAGCCCTGCACTTGATCCACCGCGCCTGGGGTGAGGTGCGCGACGAGGGCACTGACGTGCCGCTGCCGCCCATCGGGGTGATGATCGAGATTCCCGCCGCGGTCTATCAGGTGCGCGAGCTGGCGCGTCAGGTGGATTTCCTTTCGGTGGGCTCCAACGACCTGACCCAGTACCTGCTGGCGGTGGACCGCAACAATCCGCGGGTCGCCGACCTCTACGACTTCCTGCACCCGGCGGTGCTGCAGGCGCTGGTCAAGATCGTCGATGGCGCCCATGCCGAAGGCAAGCCGGTGACCATCTGCGGCGAGATGGCCGGCGATCCGGCTGCCGCCGTGCTGCTGATGGCCATGGGCTTCGACGGCCTGTCGATGAACGCCACCAACCTGCCCAAGGTGAAATGGCTGCTGCGTCAGCTGAGCATGGGCAAGGCCAAGGAGCTGCTGGCTCAGGTGATGAGCATCGACAGCCCCCAGGTGACCCACAGCACCTTGCAACTGGCCCTGCGCAACCTGGGGCTGGGGCGCATGATCAATCCGGCTTCGGATATTCAGGCGTAAGCGGGCTTTCTGGCCTTCTTCGTAGGGTGGATGACGCTCTTTTCATCCAACGCCCGGGGCATCGAAGTGGTGGATGGATGAAGCGTCATCCACCCTAGGCCCGTACCCTCAGCAGCCGATTCGCACTTCACCCACTGGCTCGCCATCCGGGCCAAAGCTGCGCTCGACTATCTGTTGGCCACCATCGGCCTGCAGGATCAGCGCCGTGCTGGCGCGGGTGCCGTAGCCGGGGCTGACGATAAAGGCGCTGGACAGCAGGCGTTCCACCTCAAGAGTGACCCCGGTTTGTGGCAGCTGTTCGTCCAGGGCTCGTTCACGGTCGCTTAGCAGTGCCAGCAGCTTGTCCGGCTCGGCTTGGTCGAGGCATTGGCGCAGCGCCTCGCGGGTGCGCAGCAGCTTGGGCCAAGGCGTATTCAGGCTGGCATTGGACAGTCCATAGACGCCCGCAGGCAGGCGCTGCGCCTCGCCTTCGCGGGAATTGAAGTGATAGAGCTGCTGGCGGTCGCCCAGGAGCAGGTTGAAGCCGCTGTACTGCTCGTGCGGGATCTCTCTGAGATAGTCGGCTGGGCTCAGCGCGCTCTGCAGGTAGTGGCTCACCAGCTCGCCCCGGGAACGCTGGCCCTCGGCCTGGCGTGGGTCGCGGATATTGGTCAGGGCGGCAAAGCGCCCGGCCGCATCGATGCCCAGCCAGGTGCCGCCGGCTTGCAGGTCGCGTCCGGCCAGCAGTCCCGGCATTTCCGGCCACTCGCCCAGGGGCAGGCTGGGGCGGGCATGGAACTCGTCGCGATTGGCCGCCAGCAGCAGCGGCTGGGGGTGCTCGGGGCGCCAGGCGAAGACGATCAGGCACATGGGGGCAGCTCCTGAAACAAGACGCTCAGCTTGCCGCTCGCCCGTATCAGCTGCAACCCTGATAAGCCGATGCATGTCGCTTTCGGCGCAATGGCCGGAGCGGTTACCATGGCCGCCTTGTTTTTGGGGGTGTCGATGGAACTGCTGCTATATCTGCTGCTGGGCGCTGCGGCCGGGGTGCTGGCCGGGCTGTTCGGTGTGGGCGGCGGCATTATCATCGTGCCGGTGCTGGTGCTCAGCTTTACCGCCCAGGGCTTCGACCCGGCGGTGCTGACTCACCTGGCGGTGGGTACGTCCCTGGCCACCATTATCTTTACCTCGATCAACTCGGTGATCGAGCACCAGCGCAAGGGCGCGGTGCTGTGGCCAGTGTTTACCTGGATGACCCTGGGCATCCTGCTCGGTGCCGGTTTCGGTGCGGCCACCGCTTCGGCCATCCAGGGACCCTTGCTGCAGAAGATCATTGGCGTGTTCGCCATTGTCATTGCCGTGCAGATGGCCTTCGAGTTGAAACCCAAGGCCAGTCGTACTGTCCCAGGCAAGGCTGGGCTGACGGCGGCCGGCGGGGTGATTGGCTGGGCCTCGGCGATTTTCGGTATCGGCGGCGGCTCGCTGACCGTACCCTTCCTGACCTGGCGCAGCGTGCCCATGCAGCAGGCGGTGGCCACCTCCTCGGCCTGCGGTCTGCCGATTGCCCTGGCCAGCGCCCTGGCTTTTATCTGGCTGGGCTGGGACAAGCCGGCGCTGCCCGAATGGAGCCTGGGCTTTGTCTACCTGCCGGCCATGGTCGGGATTGCCATCACCAGCATGTTTTTTGCCCGCTTCGGCGCGCGCCTGGCGCACAAGTTGTCGCCGCGCCTGCTCAAGCGCCTGTTTGCCCTGCTGCTGTTTGCGGTGGGTGTGAATTTCCTGATTTAAGGAGTTTTTGATGCTGCCTTACCCGCAGATTGACCCGGTGGCTCTGGACCTGGGGCTGATCAAGATTCACTGGTACGGCCTGATGTATCTGGTCGGTATCGGCGGTGCCTGGTGGCTGGCCGCGCGTCGTCTGGCCGGCTTCGATGCCAGCTGGAACAAGGAAAAACTCTCCGATCTGGTGTTCTGGGTGGCCATGGGCGTGATCCTCGGCGGGCGCCTGGGCTATGTGCTGTTCTACGATCTGGCCGCCTATATTGCCGAACCGGCGAAGATGCTGCGCATCTGGGAGGGCGGCATGTCCTTCCATGGCGGGTTGATCGGCGTGATGCTGGCCACCTGGTGGTTTGGCCTGCGCAACAACAAGGGCTTCTTCCAGCTGATGGACTTTATCGCGCCCCTGGTGCCGATTGGCCTGGGCGCCGGGCGCATCGGTAATTTTATCAATGCCGAGCTGTGGGGCAAGGCCACCGACCTGCCCTGGGCCATGGTGTTCCCCACCGATCCTGAGCAGCTGGCGCGCCACCCCTCGCAGCTGTACCAGTTCGCCCTGGAAGGCGTGGCCCTGTTCACCATTCTCTGGTTCTATTCGCGCAAACCGCGGCCAACCATGGCGGTGTCCGGCATGTTCGCCCTGTGCTACGGCATCTTCCGCTTTATCGTCGAATTCGTCCGCGTGCCGGATGCCCAGCTCGGCTACCTGGCCGGTGGCTGGCTGACCATGGGCCAGGTGCTGTGCCTGCCGATGATTCTCGGCGGCCTGGGCCTGATCGCCTATGCCTACAAGCGCCAGGCTGCACAGGAGGCCGCCCGATGAAACAGTACCTCGACCTGATGCGCCTGGTGCGCGAAACCGGCACCTTCAAGCAGGATCGCACCGGCACCGGCACCTACAGCATCTTCGCCCACCAGATGCGCTTCAATCTGGCCGATGGCTTCCCCCTGGTGACCACCAAGAAGTGCCACCTGAAATCCATCATCCACGAACTGCTGTGGTTCCTGCAGGGCGATACCAATATCAAGTACTTGAAGGACAACGGTGTACGCATCTGGGACGAGTGGGCCGACGAGAACGGCGACCTTGGCCCGGTCTATGGCTACCAGTGGCGCAGCTGGCCGGCACCGAACGGCGAGCCGATCGACCAGATCAGCAAGCTGATCGAGATGATCAAGAAGAACCCGGACTCGCGCCGCCTGATCGTCTCGGCCTGGAACCCGGCCCTGGTGGATGAGATGGCCCTGCCGCCGTGCCACGCGCTGTTCCAGTTCTATGTGGCGGACGGCAAGCTCAGCTGCCAGCTGTACCAGCGCTCGGCGGATATCTTCCTGGGCGTGCCCTTCAATATCGCCAGCTATGCCCTGCTGACCATGATGATCGCCCAGGTCTGCGACCTGCAGCTTGGCGACTTTATCTGGACCGGCGGCGACTGCCACCTGTACGCCAACCATATCGAGCAGGCCGACCTGCAGCTGACCCGCGAGCCACTGCCGCTGCCGACCATGCGCCTCAACCCCGAGGTGAAGGACATCTTCGCCTTCCGCTTCGAGGACTTCGAGCTGCACAACTACCAGGCTCATCCGCATATCCCCGCCCCGGTCGCGGTCTGACCGGCCCCCGGGTGGTCATACGTTTTCCCGGATGACCACCCGCCGATGAGGGCCTTCTCGGCCCAGCTTGCCCAGCGCGCCCTGCCGGGCTAGAGTGCGCTTGTCACGGTCAATCCCGTGACCGGGTGTAGGAACCCGACTCAAACCAAGGCGCGGATGCGCCATAGCTGAGTAGCCGGCGCTTTTTTTGTGCCCGGCTAGCGCATTTCTATGGTGGGCCGTGCAAGGCAGGCTTCGGCCTGGCCGGTGTCCTTGGTTGCCGGTTTCCTACCCTTGTACGGTCCGCCACCCTTACCTGTAGGAAGGTTGGGTGACGGCTCCTTAATCGAACCAAGGAGCATAAGGAAAATGCACTATCCCCCTTTTACCCAAGGGCTCCGCCTTGGGCTGTTGCTGTTGTCGCGTGCCTCTGTCCTGGAGGTGCGCCATGCCTGGATTTAAACCGGCTGTTATCCCCTTCCCTAAACGTCACGAGCCCCGCGACTGGAGCCGCTCCGCTGTCTGCCATTTCCAGGCCGCGGCCGAATTGCGGGTCGCGATGCTGCATCGGCTGTTCGACATTCTGGCGCGTACGCCGGCCCCCACCTGCAACGACCAGCCCCTGCATGAGTGCTGCGACAGTGCCCGGGCGCTGCTCCACGACGTGGTGGTGCTATACCGCCGCTCGCTGGCGCAGGCATCAAGCCAGGGGAGGGGCGGTAATGAATAAGCCCTTCACCTGTTACCTGCCCAGCTATGACGGCCAGCGCGGCGCGCTGATCGAGTGGCCGCAGGATTGCCGGCAAGCCTTCGACAAGGGCGTGATCTGCGCTCAGGCCTGGCTGAGCAACGACGACGCCGGCTGGCTGTGGGCCAACCTGATCGTCGAGCGCGACGCCTTGCCCGCCGGGGTTCAGCGCCGCGCCTTCGAGATCGGCTTTCTCAGCCGGGTGCACCAGCGCCTGTGCTCGCCCTTCGGTGGCAATCACCGGGCCAGAAGAACCTGCTTGAACCTTTGAATCTGGGGCGTTGCCCGCCGCAGGCAGTAAGCCGCCGTTTGGTGAGCTGCCGTGGCGCGGCAAGGGTGTTCCAACTGCTTGCGCAAGTTCTTGCGCAAGCAGGCTTTTGCTTACGAACCAACGCACAGTTTCGACAGCTTGGCTTGCGCTGCGCAGATTCTTTGCGCAAGGTCGCAAACCTTGCAGCAACCGATAAGGAGATCGGCCATGTCCGGCAAACCCGCCGCCCGCGTCACCGACCCCACCGCCTGCCCCGTGCCTGGGCATGGCACTAACCCCATTACTGCAGGCTCGCCGGATGTGCAATTCGACGGCCTGCCCGCCGCCCGCCAGAACGACCCCACCGCCTGCGGCAGCACCCTGGCCGCCAATGTGATTCCCAATGTGCTGATCAATGGCCTGCCAGCCACCACCCTGGGCACCCTGGGTAGCCACGGCAATGTGGTGATCGGGGGTTCCGGCAGCGTGATTATTGGCAATAGTCATGCCCCGGCACCCTTTACCCCGCCCGCCGCACTGGCCGTTGCTGCCGCTGCCGTCCAGGCTTTGCTGCCCAGCACGCCGAGCCTGCCGCAACGCCCCAGTGCGCCGCTCGCCCGTGGCTGGCAGGAAGAACCCGGTGACCCGGCAGCGCAGGGCCTGGAGGAAGAGGAGGAGGAAGAAGAGCTGGAAGAGCCGGTGCAGCAAGGCATTACCCTGCGCGTGGGGGTGTTTTTTGATGGCACCGGCAATAACTCCAGCAATAGCGAGGTCGGCAGCCAATGTCGCGCCGCCGCCCTGAATATCGGCGAGCAGGAAAGCCAAGCCATCTACCAGCGCTGCAAAAGCTACCAGCTCGACCCGGACAGCAGCTACGGCAACGATGTCAGCAATATCTGGCGGCTGTATCAGTTGTATCGTGATGACTCTGGTCAGGTTTTGGATGCGGAGGCAACGACTGCTCAAGTGCGCGCTTATGTCACCGGTATCGGCACCACCAGTGGTAAGAAAGACACGCTGCTGCCGGGGCAGGCTTTTGGCCAGGGGGCCACTGGGGTACTGGCCAAGGTGGATGAAGGCTTTGCCGGGTTGGAAGAGGCGCTCAGTCGTTTCCAGGATGAAAACCCCGAGGCCCGCCTGGCCAAGCTGGAACTGGATATCTTCGGCTTTAGCCGGGGCGCGGCGGCGGCGCGGCATTTCGCTAACCAGATCCTCAAGCGTAAGCAAGGCCCCCTCGGCAAATTGCTGCCGGGCCAGGTGCCGCAGGTGACTGGCTTTAACTGGCAACGCGATATGGCCATCAACTTTATCGGCCTGTTCGATACCGTGGCGGCCATCGGCAGTTGGGAGGACTGGGGCAACCCAGCCGATGCCCATAATGGCAATGTTGATTTATACCTGGCGCCGGACGCAGCGCGGCAAGTGGTGCATTTGGTCGCCCGTGATGAACACCGGCGTAACTTCGCCCTTAACCGGGTGGCCGCACCCCACCGGGAAATCGCCTTGCCCGGCGCTCACTCCGACCTTGGCGGCGGCTACCAGTCTGAGGCCATGGAAAGGCTGTACCCCATACGCCCGCGCAGCAACTGGGTGAGCCGCGATACCCGCGCAGAAAGCACCCCGGCGTATCGCAACGCCGTTCACGATACCCGCTATGTCCGCGAGTTTGACCTGCTTGACCCGCAAGACCCGGCCGCCAAACTGACCACCCATCTCTGGGAGCACTTTCAGCCCTTTAGCGGCGGACGTGATGACCAGATGAAGCATGTGCTGGCCGCTCCCTTGATCGAGCGCCGGGTCTATGGCCATCTCTCGCGGGTGTATCTGCGGGTTATGCATAGGTTGGCGCTGGAGGCAGGGGTTCCATTAAATGACGTGCCTATTACAGATGATCTGAGCCTTCCAGCAGAGCTATTGCCGATTAATAACAAGCTGATTACATGGGCCATCAACGGCAACGGCGCATTGAGTGGTGAAGAAGAGCGCCTGCTGCGCCAACGCTATATCCACCTTTCCGCCAACTGGAACGCCAGTGCGGGCAGCGGTGGCAGCGTACTGGATGTGGTCTTTATCAATGCCCCGGCCGAACGCGAGCGCGCCTGTTATGCCGACCAGCCAACAGGAAGCACCCCATGAAAGCACTCCTCTTCTGCCTGGCTTTTGCCTTGCTGGGTGGTTGCGCCCATGCCGATAAAGGCCCCGGCAGCCTGCCCTACAAGTACTGGCGGCTGGGTTTTCTGGCCCCGGACTATATGGAAGTCTGGGTAGAGACCGCCGATGTGGAAGATATCCGTGGGCAGAAATTTTTCAAGATGGGTGGTGGGATAGTCGCGGTGCGTACACCGCCCAATAATCGTGGCAAGGCTGCAGGTTGGGGTGAGCGTTTTGGCTGGGGTGCTGGCCGCTACGTCAATGGTGCCGACCTGCCCAAACGCCTCTATGTGCGCTGGCAGTCGTTAGCCGAGCCGCAGACCTACCGGATTATCGTGGAGATTCCCGAGCGAGCCCGAGAGCTGATGAGTGAACGCCTCGACCCGCCCTGCTCAACCAGCGCCTATCGCCATGCCCTGGCCATTGGCCTGGCCCCCGGTGGCGTGGTCAAGGGTTGGGTCACCAGCTCCTGCGGCAAGCTGATCGAAGTCTTCCATGCCCAGGCGGAGATTGAGCCCAAGGGGCCGTCTCAAGGTAAAACCAATGGACAATATGCGTTGCCGCTTGCCCCAGCATCCAAGGCCTATATCGAACAGCACGGTATCCCCTACGGCTCATGGTAGTCATGAAGTCGGCGCTCAGAGGGATGGTGTTCTGCCTGGCCTTTGCCCTGCTGGGCGGCTGCGCCCATGCCGATAAAGGCCCCGGTAGCCTGCCCTACAAGTACTGGCGGCTGGGCTTTCTGGCCCCGGACCATATGGAAGTCTGGGTAGAGACCGCCGATGTGGAAGATATCCGTGGGCAGAAATTCTTCAAGATGGGTGGCGGGACGGTTTCGGTGCATCTGCCCAAGGATGGCAGCGGTGATGCCAGAGGCTGGAGGGAAAACTGGGGGGCTGGCCGCTACGTCAATGGTGCCGACCTGCCCAAACGCCTCTATGTGCGCTGGCAGTCGCTAGCCGAGCCGCAGACCTACCGGATTATCGTGGAGATTCCCGAGCGCGCCCGAAAGCTGATGAGCGAGCGCCTTGATCCGCCCTGTCCAGCCAGTGAGTACCGCGAGGCCCTGGCCATTGGCCTGGCCCCCGGCGGTGTGGTCAAGGGCTGGGTCACCAGCACCTGCGGCAAGCATATCGAAGTCTTCCACGCCCAGGCGGAAATTGAGCCCAAGGGGCCGTACGGTGGCACCTCGGGGGGGGCGTCACCGTCCTCTCTCAGAGACATCTAAAGCTTATATCGAACAGCACGGCATTCCCTACGGCTCCTGGTAAGGCAGGCAAACCTGCAAGCCATTAACGAAAAACTGCTGACCTACGCCCAAGGGGCCCGCTACAGCCTGAGCGAAGAACAAGAGCAACTGCTATGGGCGCGCTATATCCACCTGTCCGCCCACTGGACGCCGGTTAAGGGCTTGCTACTAAACAAGCCCGCACCCAACCGGCGCCTGGCCTATAGCTGCACCCCCCGGGTTTTCTTACATGGCGCACTTTATATGTAAGGCTGAGCGGTCAACCCTTACACATATAAGTACATATGCAAGGGTTGGCTGGTGATTCTTACATATGGGGTCTAACAGAAATGCAGCGATGAGGTTGGTCAATCCCGGATGACCACCCGCCCCCTTGCCGCTACAATGCGCGCCATTCGCTGCAGCGGGTGCTGGTTCAGACCCGTATGGCCAGGCAGGCAACGCCTTGGGCCGTCTGATCGCAGCTTCGCCACGCCCGGAAGGAGAGCCCATGGGACAGCGTACCCCCCTCTATGACCTGCACCTGGCCCTGGGGGCCAAGATGGTGGATTTCGGCGGCTGGGATATGCCGCTGCATTACGGCTCGCAAGTCGAGGAGCATCATCAGGTCCGCCGCGATTGCGGTGTGTTCGATGTGTCCCATATGACCGTGGTGGATGTGCAGGGGCCGCAGGCCCAGGCCTACCTGCAGCGCTTGCTGGCCAACGATGTGGCGCGCCTGCACGGCCCGGGCAAGGCCCTGTACAGCGCCATGCTCAACGAGCAGGGTGGGGTGATTGATGATCTGATCGTCTACCTCACTGCCGAGGGTTACCGGGTGGTGCTCAATGCCTCCACCCGCGACAAGGACCTGGCCTGGATGCGCCAGCAGGGCGCCGAGTTCCAGGTACGGATCGAGGAGCGCAGCGAGCTGGCCATGCTCGCCGTGCAGGGGCCCCATGCCCGCAGCAAGACGGCCGAGCTGGTCAGCCATGCTCGCGCCGAGCTGATCCGTGCGCTCAAGCCTTTCGAAGGCCAGCCGGAAGGTGACTGGTTTATCGCCCGCACCGGCTATACCGGCGAGGACGGGCTGGAGATCATCCTGCCCGCCGATCAGGTGGTGGCCTTCCTCAATGAGCTGGTGGGCGCCGGTATCGCCCCCATCGGTCTGGGCGCCCGCGATACCCTGCGCCTGGAGGCGGGGATGAACCTCTACGGCCAGGACATGGACGAGAGCGTCAGCCCCCTGGCGGCCAATATGGCCTGGACCCTCGCCTGGGAGCCGGCAAGCCGCGACTTTATCGGCCGCGCCGCGCTCAAGCGTCAGCAGGATGAAGGTGTGGCCCAGCGCCTGGTCGGCCTGGTGCTGGAGGAGCGCGGTGTGCTGCGCGCCCATCAGGTGGTACGGGTGGAAGGCCTGGGCGAGGGTGAGATCACCAGCGGCAGCTTCTCCCCGACCCTGGGCAAGTCCATCGCCCTGGCCCGGGTGCCGGCGGCCACTGGCGAGCGCGCCGAGGTAGAGATCCGCGGCAAGTGGTACCCGGTACGGGTGGTCAAGCCAAGTTTTGTCCGTGCGGGCAAGGCGCTGATCTGACGCCACTGCGCATTTTTTACCAACCGGCCTGCCAGCCTGGCGCAGGCCTGCTAAATTTTCCGGACGGCGTGGTCGCCGTCCCGTCTGATGAGGAACGACATATGAGCAATATCCCCGCCGATCTGCGTTATGCCGCCAGCCACGAGTGGGCGCGCCTGGAAGCCGACGGTAGCGTGACCGTGGGCATCTCCGACCATGCCCAGGAAGCCCTGGGTGATGTGGTGTTTATCGAGCTGCCGGAAGTGGGCAAGCGCCTGGCCGCAGGGCAGGAAGCCGGGGTGGTGGAGTCGGTCAAGGCCGCTTCCGATATCTACGCGCCGATTGCCGGCGAAGTGATCGCCATCAACGAAGGCCTGGCCGACAGCCCCGAGAGCGTCAACAGCGACCCCTACGGCAGCTGGTTCTTCAAGCTCAAGCCGAGTGATGCCAGCGAACTGGACAAGCTGCTCGACGCCGCGGCCTACAAGGCCAGTGCCGACGCCGACGCCTGATACAGCTTCTGCTTAAACGACAAGGCCCCGCATTGCGGGGCCTTGTCGTTATGGGCGGCGCGTTATGCCCAGACCTGTTGCAGGTAATGCTGCCTTAGGCCGGGTAGCTGCAAGACCCCGACGCGTTGCAAACCATGCCGTTGATACAGCGGCAGATTGCGCGCCTCGCCGGTTTCCAGGGCCACACCGGGGCAGCCGTTCTGGCGCAGCCAGGCCAGGCTGGCGGCGAGTAGGGCGCTGCCGATGCCCTGGCCCTGGTGCCCGGACGCTACGCCGATAAACTCGATGCGCGCCAGATCCGCGCGCGGCAGCTGCTGCTCGAAGGCCTCCAACAGCTGATCCAGCCGGTTCAGGCAGTCGGCGCCGCAGCGCTGCTCGATCGTTCGGCCCAGGCTGTGCAGGCTGGGCGCGTCAGGGCTGTGACTGCCCGGACTGAAATAGCTGACACCGAGCAGTGCCTCGCCCTGCCAGGCACCCAGGATCGGCAGCGCGTTGTGCTGATGAAAAGCATGGTAGGCGTCCAGATAGGCACGGCGGCGCTGCGCATAACCCGGACGTTGAGCAAGCAGATACCAACCCAGGCTGGGGTCTGCGGCAAAGGCCTGGTCCAGCAGCGCAACGCCGAGCCTGGCATGCGCCGCCTGCAGCGGCGCAATCCACACTGCGCTCACGAACAGGCTTCAACCAGCAGAATCACCCCGTTCTGCCCGATCACCCGCACCTGGCTGCCGGCCGGCAGATCCGGGCCGCTGACCAGCCACAATGAGTCACCGGCCTTGATCTTGCCGCGCCCTTCATGGATGGCTTCGTGCAGGATGAACTGGCGCCCCTGCAACTCGCTGCCGCGCTGGTTCAGGCCGGGCTGATCGGAGGGTTTGGCGGCGCTGCGCTGGCGGCGCCACCAGAACACGGCGGTCAGAATCGACAGCAGGCCGAACAGGATGTACTGCCAGGCCCAGGGCAGTTCCGGGAAGACAAAGGTCAGCACGCCGACACTGGCCGCCGCCAGGCCAACCCAGAGCAGGTAGCCGCCGGCGCCGAACACCTCAAGGATCAGCAGCAGGGTGCCCATGGCCAGCCAATTCCAGTACGACAGGTGTTGCAGGTAGTCGAGCATGGTTTAGGCCTTCTTGTCGCCGAAGGTGGCCTTGACGATTTCGCCGATGCCGCCCACCGCGCCGATCATCTGGCTGGCTTCCAGCGGCATCAGAATCACCTTGCTGTTGTTGGCGCTGGCCAGCTGGCCGAGGGCATCGATGTATTTCTGCGCGACGAAGTAGTTGACCGCCTGCACGTTGCCCTGGGCGATGGCCTCGGAGACCATGCGGGTGGCCTCGGCTTCGGCCTGGGCTGCCCGTTCGCGGGCTTCGGCTTCGAGGAAGGCGGCCTGGCGCTCGCCCTCGGCTTCGAGAATCTGCGCCTGCTTCTTGCCTTCGGCGGTGAGGATGGCGGCGGCGCGCAGGCCTTCGGCTTCGAGGATCTGTGCACGCTTGATGCGTTCGGCCTTCATCTGCCCGGACATGGCCGCCATCAGGTCTTCAGGCGGGCTGATGTCCTTGATCTCGATACGGGTGATCTTGATGCCCCAGGGCGCGGTGGCTTCGTCCACGGTCTTGAGTAGGCGTTCGTTGATCGCATCGCGCTGGCCGAGCATGGCGTCCAGCTCCATCGAGCCGAGCACGGTGCGGATATTGGTCATCACCAGGTTGCGGATGGCGTGCTCCAGGTTGTTCACCTCATAGGCGGCCTGGGCCGAGTTGATGATCTGGAAGAAGCAGATGGCATCGATTTCTACCGTGGCGTTATCGGCGGTGATCACTTCCTGTGGCGGAATATCCAGCACGTTCTCCATCACGTTGAGCTTGCGCCCGATGCGGTCCATGACCGGGATGATGATGTTCAGACCCGGCTTCAGAGTGTTGGTGTAGCGGCCAAAGCGCTCCACCGTCCACTCATAACCCTGGGGTACGACCTTGAAGCCCATAAATACGATGGCTACGGCCAGGCCGACGAAGAGAAAAATTACGCTGCCAACTTCCATTGAATAAAGCTCCATATCGAGGGGGATTGCATCTATCTAAGCATAGTCACGGCCCTGACTGCTGGGCAGAGTGTGAGGGCCTGTTGCCGTTTAGTCGCGGCCGCGAACGAAACGGCAACAGACCCTAAAGCCTTTGTGTCAGGGCCGCGATCAGTCGTCCATCCCAGCCATAGGGATCGGGGGCGTAGTGCAGTTTGCCGTCTTCGTCGGCTTCCGCCGTCCAGTAGGCGATCAGCAGCGGTGCCGGGCGGGGCAGGCGGTATTCCGTGGTGTCGCCACTGGCGATGCGCTGTTGTACCAGGGCCAGCTCGTCCTCGCTTAGCAGCCAGGCCAGCAGGGTATCGACGCCCTGCACCCGCACGCAGCCGGAGCTGAAGGCCCGCGGCGCCTTGTCGAACAGGCGCTGGCTGGGGGTGTCGTGCAGGTAGACGGAGAAGGGGTTGGCAAAGCGCAGGGCGACCCGTCCCAGTGGGTTGTTTGGCCCGGCCGCCTGGCGCAGCAGAATCGGCCCGGGGTTGTCCCAGTCAAGGGTCTGCGGGTCGAGCGGATTGCCGTCGCGATCCAGCACGCTCATCTGCTGGCGCTCCAGGTAGGCGAGGTCTTCGCGGATGGCCGGCAGCTTGTCTTCGCGCAGGATGGTCGGCGGTACCGTCCAGGTCGGGTTGAGGGTCAGGCGATTGATCTGCGAGGCCAGCAGCGGGGTCTTGCGGTCCGGGCGGCCAACCTGGGTGCGGCTGCGCCAAAGGACCTGGCCCTGGCGCATGACCAGCAGTTCGGCGGCGGCGACGTTGATCAGCACCTCGGCCGTGGCCATGTCATCGGCCAGCCAGCGCAGGCGCTCCAGATTGGCGCGCAGTTGGTCGCGGCGGCGCTGGGCGTCCAGATTCAGTTCATGCAGGCTGGCCGGGCCGAGAATGCCGTCTGCTTGCAGCCCATGCTCGACCTGGAAGGCCTGCACGGCGGCTACCGTGGCCGGATCGTACAGGTTGCCCAGTGGCTCGGTGGATGGCCGCAGATAGCCCTCGGCAGTCAGGCGCTTACGCAGATCGGACAGTCGTTCATCCTCCTGGCCGGGTTTGAGCAACTTGCCGCCGGGCAGGCTGGGCCAGCTGCCCAGGGGCTGTTGCCGTTGCTGTGCATAGGCCTGGCGCAGGTGTTGGTAGTGAGGCGTGGCCGGGCGCGCATTGGCAAAGGCCTGGGCCGGGGTTTGCAGATGGAGCAGGGCGGTACTCAGCAGTGCCTGGCTGACCTGCGCCCGTGAGGGTTCAGCGCTGCGCCAGAGGGGCTCCAGACGATGTTGCGGGAGACGCCCGTGGCGCAGGTGCACAAGGGCCAGCAGGTAGCTCTGACTGCTCTGCAGATCGGCGCAGCTGGGCGTCTCTGCGGGCTCATGTGCCGTCAGGCTGGCCAGGGGATAGTCCTCTGGCTGCAGGCCGTCATCGGCCAGCTGGGTGATCTGCTCCTGCAGTTGCTGCCACTGGGCCGTGCTGTGCCAGGCAGGCTGGCCATCACGCAGGAGGTAGAAATCGATCAGCCGCTGTTGTGCGTCATTGTCCAGGCTTGCTGTAAGGCCGCACTGCAGGATGCGGCCGGCGAGGCTCTGGCGCAGAGCCTCGGCCTCACGCGCAGGCTGATCCGTGGCATGCGCGACCAATGGCAAGGTGAGCAGCAGGGCGCTCAGGTAGTATGTATATTTATTGACCAACTCGCTGCTCCAGTCCCTGGCTTAGAATGCAGAATGCGCCCCGGTTCGGGACGTACCTTAGCCAGTATAGGTCTGCAGGGGTTGGCATTTATGACAGGACGTCACAGTCATGCGCGTTTAATAAGGTGCTTACGCCTATGTTCGGACGTTTTGGCCAGGCTTGTCTGGCGGGCTTGTGGTTGCTCTGTACGCCGTTGTTGGCGGCCGACCCGCATAAGAGCGACTTGCAAGCCGATCTGGCCCGGGTAGCGCCGGGGCTGAACCCACAGGCTCTGGAACACGCCCTGGCCGCCATGCAGTGCGCGGTCAACCACGGCGCTGCACCGGCTCGGCGCCTGGCAGTTATCGACTATTCCCTGCCTTCCTCGCAGCAACGTCTTTGGTTGTTTGATCTGCAGCGCAAGCGCGTGCTGCTGCACGATTTCGTCGCCCATGGGCGCGAGTCCGGGGAAAATTTCGCCGAGCGTTTCTCCAATGTGCTGGGCAGCCACCAGACCAGCCTGGGGCTGTTTCGCACCGCCGAGAGCTACAGCGGCAAGCATGGCTACTCCCTGCGCATGGACGGCCTGGAGCCGGGTATCAATGACCTGGCCCGGGAGCGCGCCATCGTGATTCATGGCGCTGGCTATGTGCATCCGCGCTGGGTGCAGAAGCATGGCCGTATCGGCCGCAGCCTGGGTTGCCCTGCGGTGCGTCCGGAAGTGGCGCGCATGGTGGTGGACCAGCTCAAGGGCGGGCAGTTTCTCTTTGCCTGGCATGCCGATCAGCGCTGGCTGCAGCGCTCGGCAGCGCTTGATTGCAGGCCCCAGCAGTTGGCCAGCCTGCGCTGAAATCATTCAGCAAACTGTCGCCTGGGGCCCACAGACGCGGTTGCGGCCGGCTTGCTTGGCCTGATACAGGCGCTCATCCGCGGCGTTGATCAGCTGCTCCAGATTGTCCTGCCCGTCCCGGGCGATCACCCCGAAGCTGGCGCTTAGGCTCAGTCCGACCTGGGAGTTGTCCAGGCTCAGGCCGGCGAGCGCCCGACGCAGGCGCTCGGCCAGTTGCAGGGCTTCGTCCAGTTCGGTGGCCGGCAGTAGCAGGAGAAACTCCTCGCCGCCCCAGCGCGCCAGGATATCGCCGCTGCGACACTGCTGGGCGAGCAGGCGGGCGGTGCTGACCAGGCAGTTGTCGCCCATATCGTGACCATGCTGGTCATTGATGCTCTTGAAGTGATCCAGGTCCAGCATGATCAGCGCCAGCGGCTGGTCGTGGCGCAGTGCGGTGCTCCACAGGGCGTTGCCCTGTTCGAGAAAGGCGCGGCGATTGAGCAGGCCGGTCAGTGGGTCGATACGCGCCAGGGTCTCGGCCTGGAGCCTGGCCTGCTGATGCCGGCGCATCTGGTAGGCCAGGGCCAGGGCCAGCAGGGTGGCCTCCAGCAGGATGCCGATATCTATCGCGCGGTAGGTCAGGCTGCGGAAGGGGATCAGGCCCCACACGGCCAGGTCGGTCAGGGCGGTGCCCAGCATGCCGCACAGGGTGGCGGCCAGAAAGTAGCGGGCGGCCACGCGGCCATGGCTCAGGCTGACCAGGCCCAGCAGCACCATCAGCAGGGTGTAGAGCAGGACGCTGGCAAAGGCCAGCTGATTGGCCAGCACATGCCAGTCGAGCGCCACACAGAGCAGCAACAGCAACAGGGCGGCGCTGGCCCCCAGGCGTACGCCGCGGGACAGGCGCGGCGCATGGGCATCCAGTTCGAGAAAGTGCCGGGCGAAGTGCAGGCCCAGCCAGGCAAAGGCGCCCATCAGCAGCAGGGTGGCGTACTGCTTGAGCAGCAGGGACTGCGGCCACAGCCAGGCGCCCGCATGCCCGGTATAGGACAGGTTGAGCAGGATAAAGGCGCCCAGGTAGATGGAGTAGTTGAGGTTGTTGCGCTCCTTGAGGCCGGCAAAGAGCATCAGGTTGTAGGCCAGCAGGGCCAGAAGAAAACCGTACAGGGCGCCATAGCTGTACTGGGCCAGGGCTCTGGCCTGCTCCAGGGCCTGCGCGTCGAGCAGGCGCATGGGCAGAATCAGGGCGTCGTCGGTGTGTACCCGGATATACAGCTCGCTGCGCCCGGGCGGCAGTTGCAAGGCCAGCAGGTAGCCCATGCCCGGGGTGGCCTGCAGCCGCTGCAGGTCGCCGTCGCCCGCCTGCAATTGCTGCACAGGGCGCTGCCGGTCATCGAGCAGGTGCAGGTCGAGCTGGTCGATCCAGGCTTCGCCGATCTGCAGGGTGCGCTCCAGGGACTGGCCCAGGGGGTTGTGCAGGGGCAGGTAGAACCAGTGGTAGCCGCTGCCGATGCCGAAGCGTGGCACGGCCTGTTGCGAGGGGCGAAAGGCACCGTCGGCGCGGGCCTGGATGGCCGCGTTCAGGTCGATCGGTTGTGCCGTGCTGAGCAGGCTGGCCTGGGCGCCCAGGGATTGCCTGGGCTTGCTGGCATCGAGCCGATCCTGGGCCTGGGCGGCAGTGCACAGGCCCAGTAGCCAAACCAAGCAGAGCAACCCATACAGGCAGGAGAGGCGTGGGTTCATTGCGTACTCGAAGCGGGTCTGCCGTGAAGTCTAGTTGGCGGCTGGCACTTTGCCCGGTGTCAGCGCTGCTCGCTTTGCGGGGTGACCCGCAGCACTTCCTCGATGGTGGTCAGGCCGGCGGCGACCTTCTGTGCACCGGACAGGCGCAGGCTGCGCATGCCCTCCTTGAATGCCGCGCGGCGCAGGGCAACCAGATCGGTGTCGGCGCTGATCAGCGGCTTCATGGCATCGCCCAGCAGCATGATCTCGTACACCCCGGCGCGGCCCCGGTAGCCGGTGTCGCGGCACTCCAGGCAGCCCACGGCGCGATGGGCCTGGGTCGGCAGCGGGGCATTCCAGGGTTTGGTCAGGCTCTGCCAGCCGTCTTCATCCAGGGTTTGCGGCGCCTTGCAGTGCGGGCACAGGGTGCGCACCAGGCGCTGGGCCATGACCCCGAGCAGGGTGGACTTGAGCAGGTAGTGCGGTACGCCCAGTTCCAGCAGGCGGGTGATGGCGCTGGGGGCGTCGTTGGTGTGCAGGGTGGACAGCACCAGGTGTCCGGTCAGGGCCGCCTGGATGGCCATCTCGGCGGTCTCCAGGTCGCGGATCTCGCCGATCATGATGATGTCCGGGTCCTGGCGCATCAGCGCGCGCACGCCGCTGGCGAAGGTCAGGTCGATATTGTGCTGCACCTGCATCTGGTTGAAGGCGCCCTCGATCATCTCGATCGGGTCTTCGATGGTGCAGACGTTCACCTCGGGCGTGGCCAGTTGCTTGAGGGTGGTGTACAGGGTGGTGGTCTTGCCCGAGCCGGTGGGGCCGGTGACCAGGATGATGCCGTTGGGCTGGCAGGTCATGCTCTGCCAGCGTTTCAGATCGTCCGGGGAGAAGCCCAGCTGGTCGAAGCTTTTCAGCAGCACCTCGGGGTCGAAGATACGCATCACCATCTTCTCGCCGAAGGCGGTGGGCAGGGTCGACAGGCGCAGTTCCACCTCGCCGCCGTCCGGGGTCTTGGTCTTGACCCGGCCGTCCTGGGGTTTGCGCTTTTCCGCCACGTTCATCCGGCCCAGGCTTTTCAGGCGGCTGACCACCGCCATGGTCACCTGGGGCGGAAACTGGTAGACGGTGTGCAGTACGCCGTCGATGCGAAAACGCACGCTACCCTGCTCGCGGCGCGGTTCGATATGGATATCGCTGGCGCGCTGCTGGAAGGCGTACTGAAACAGCCAGTCGACGATATTGACGATATGCGCGTCGTTGGCGTCCGGCTCCTGATCCTGGGCGCCCAGGCTGAGCAATTGCTCGAAGTTGCCGACCCCGCTGACTTTCTGCTCGGGGTTGGTGGCGCCGCTGACCGAGCGGGCCAGGCGGTAGAACTCCACAGTAAAGCGCTGAATATCGGCCGGGTTGGCTACCACCCGCTTGATCGGGCGCTTGAGCACATGGGTCAGGTTGGCTTCCCAGGCGCGCATAAAGGGCTGGGCGCTGGCGATGGTCACGGCATCCGGGGCCACGGCCACGGCGAGAATCTGGTGGCGCTGGGCGAAGGCGTAGGACATCAGCGGGGTGATGGCGGCCACGTCGATCTTCAGCGGGTCGATGCGCAGGTAGGGTTGGCCGGCGAGGTCGGCCAGCCACTGGGTCAGGCCCTCCAGTTCCAGCTTCTTGCCGGGGTGCTGGAGGTCGGTCAGCTGCTGGGCGGCGAGAAATTCCAGGGGGTGCTGCTGGTTGTTGACCGCGCTGCGGCGGATGGCCAGGCACTGCTCGGCGCTGTCCTGATCGATGCGGCCCTGGCTGACCAGTTCGCGCAGCAGGTCGGCGAGGTCCAGTTGGCGATCGGGGCTGGGCGTGGCGAGTGCGGACATGGGGCTTCCTGAAGCGTGGCAGGCTGGAGATGGGCTCCAGCCTACAACGTTTTCCGGCTTTTAGCGCACCAGCTGTTTCCAGGCCTTGAGCGACTGCACGATCTGCGCCTGGGTCTGCCGCTCAGCCAGCAACTCGGGGCTGATGGCCTGGCTGGCCAGGCCGTGCAGCTTGCCCAGCTCGCCGAACAGGCGGTCGGTCTCGGCCACCTCCAGCACCGGGCGGGCCAGGCGCAGCCAGACCAGCAGGCGCTCCAGGCGCGGCAGCTGCTCACCCAGGTCTTCCGGCTGCTGCTGGTAACGCTTGAGTTGCAGGGCCTGGCCTTCCTCGCCAATCAGGGTCGCCAGCCAGCTGGCCAGGGGCGCCGCGCCCTGGCGCTCGCCGCGCTTGTTGCGCCCGGCCGCCCAGCCGCGTTGCAGCAGCCAGCGCGACAGTTGCAGGGACAGCAGACCCCAGCGATTGCCCTGCAGCTCGGCGGCAAACAGGGCCGGGGCATTGTGCCGCAGGCTGTCGTCCTCCTGGCCGGCCAGCAGGCGCGGGCGCCAGTCGGCCAGCAGGCTGTCCAGGGCTTCGCGCAGTTCCCGGCTGCTGGCGCGTGGGGCGGCCTGGCCGAGGCTGCCGAGCAGGGCGCGCAGATCGATCAGCTGCTCCAGCCACTGCTGCAGCAGTTTCCAGTGGCCGTTGAAGCGGTACTGTTCGGCCAGGCGCTGGCTGCTGCCCAGCAGGTGCCAGGCCAGGGCGGCAAAGGCCTCGTCCAGCGGCATCTCGGCATTCAGCTCGGGCGCCGGCAGGCTCAGGCTATAGCTGCCGGCATCGAACAGGCGGTAGCCGCGCTCGGCCTTGCTGATATCGCAGGGCATCAGCGCCAGGTCCGCGGCCAGCTCGCAGGCCAGCTCCAGCAGGGCTGCCGGTTCGCCCTGGCGCAGTTCCAGCTCCAGCTCGCAGATCTCTTCCTCGCCTTCACCGGCCAGCACCTTGCCCAGGTCCAGGGCGGCTTCGATCACCGTCCTGGCCTTGCCGCGGCCCCAGGCGATTTCCGCCTTGTCGCGGACAAAGTCGGTGGTGAACAGCGGCATCAGCTGTTTCTTGTCCAGCTCGGCCAGGCTGGCCGGCCAGCAGCTGTCGTCGAGCTTTTTCAGGTCCAGCTTGGCCTTGCTCAGGGTCCAGTCCCACTCGTTGCGCTCGGACAGGCCAGCGACACTCTGGCCGCGGGTCTTCAGGGTCTGGATAAAGTGCTCGCCGTCACGGCGCAGGCGCAGGGCGACCTTGGCCTGGGCCAGGTCGCGGGCGGGGGTGTCGTAGTACTGGTTGAACAGCTCGCGTCGCTCCCAGCCACTCTTGTTGCGCTTCTTGAGCAGAGGGTGGTCGCGCAGGGCGGCCAGGGTTTCGCGACTGACCCGCAGTTTGATTTCGGTTTCTTTGTTCATGGGGCTCGGTTTCTAAAGGGGGCCAGTGTTCATTCCGCCGCATGGCCATGTGCTCGGCGTGAATGCGGCGTACTGATTGGCGAATGGCCGTTTTGGTTCTCAATCAGCCTGGAGACGTACTGGCTGATATGCGTATGTCGATCCGGGATGTCCTTGTTGACGAAGGACGCTGCTGCAATGGTGACGTCATTGCCGATGCGCAAGTGGTGTCCAATGATACAGCTGTTGGCGCCGACACTGACGTTGTCGCCAATGATGATGGGACCACTGTCATCGTTCTTTTGGCCGATGGTGCAGTTCTGAAAGATGCTGAAATTCTTGCCGATGATGGCCTTGCGTGTAATGACAATGCCAACCGGGTGGGGAATAAACAGCCCCTCGCCGATCGTGGTATCCACGGGTATTTCAATGCCAAAGCGTTCGCTGATTCGATCGTTCAGGCGACGTGCCCGGTTTTTCCAGAATTTGGATTCCTTGGCATAGAGAAACTGCACCAAGCGATACCAGAACAGGTAGCGATAGCGTGAGCGTTGGCGGTATTTCATCCACACGCGGCGCCATGAAAAGCGTTTGTGCGCGCCGCCCAGCAGTTCGATATGCCAGTAACGTTTCAGTTGCGCGAATGTCATTGGATGGTTCTCTGATGACGGGGTTCGTGGTCAGGCCTGATCAAAGGGCGCTGGTATATGGAATTGTGACGTTCTGATGACGTGCGCTGGCGATAGGCGAGGCCGATCCCTATACTTGCCGACTTCTCAACGCCGGGGTTCACCCTATGCCAGCCAACCCATTCGCCAGTCTGTTCGGTCGTTCGCCTATCGGGCCGATGCAGAAGCATTTTGCCAAGGCCCACGAGTGTGCGGCCAATCTGGTGCCTTTCTTCGAAGCCGTGATGGCCGCGGACTGGGCCAAGGTCGAGCAGGTGCAAAAGGAAATGGCCGCTCTGGAGCACGAAGCCGACAAGCTCAAGAAGAGCGTGCGCCTGCATCTGCCCAAGAGCCTGTTCCTGCCCGTGCCACGCTCGGATCTGCTGGAGCTGCTCAGTGTACAGGACAAAGTGGCCAACCGCGCCAAGGACATCGCCGGGCTGATGCTTGGCCGCGAGATGGCCATTCCCGAGGCTCTGCAGCCCTTGATGCGGGCCTTCGTGCAGCGCACCGTGGATGCCAGTGCCCAGGCCCTGAAGGCCATGAACGAACTGGACGAGTTGCTGGAAACCGGTTTCGGCGGCCGCGAGGCGGCGCTGGTCGAGTCCATGGTCATGGAACTTGAACAAATTGAGCGTGACACCGATGTGATGCAGATCGAGGTGCGTCGCGCCCTGTTCAAACTGGAGAAGGATCTTCCTCCGGTCGATGTGATGTTTCTCTATCAGATCATCGAGTGGATCGGTGATGTGGCCGACCGCGCCGAGCGCGTCGGCAACCGACTGGAACAACTGCTGGCGCGCTAAGCGCCAGTTTCCTTTCTGGAATCTACGGATCAATTATTTATGTCTCTGATTGCGGACTACGGCCTCGTACTGCTGCTGCTCGCCTGTCTGTTCGGCTTTTTCATGGCCTGGGGTGTGGGCGCCAACGACGTGGCCAACGCCATGGGTACCTCGGTGGGTTCCCGGGCGCTGACCATCAAGCAGGCGATCCTGATCGCCATGGTGTTCGAGTTTGCCGGGGCCTATCTGGCCGGCGGCCAGGTCACGGAAACCATCAAGGGCGGCATCGTCAGGGCCGACCTGATTTCTCCGGAACTCATGGTGCTGGGCATGATGTCGGCGCTGCTGGCGGCCGGTACCTGGCTGCTGGTGGCCTCCACCCGCGGCTGGCCGGTGTCCACCACCCACTCCATCGTCGGTGCGGTGATCGGTTTCGGCGCGGTGGGCATTTCCATGGAGGCGGTGAACTGGTCCGGGGTTGGCCCCATCGTGGCCAGCTGGGTGGTGTCGCCGGTGCTTTCCGGGATGGTCGCCTTCGGGCTGTTCGTTAGCGTGCAGAAGCTGATCATCGACACCGATGAGCCCTTCCTCAACGCCAAGCGCTTCGTGCCGCTGTATATGTTCGCCACCGGCTTTATGGTGTCGATCATGACCCTGTCCAAGGGCCTCAAGCACCTGGGCCTGAACCTCTCCAGCGGGCAGAGCCTGTTGCTCTCCCTGGCGGTGGGTGGTGCGGTGATGTTGCTGGGTATCGCCCTGCTCAGCCGGATCAAGATCGACGAGGAGGCCGACCGCGACTTCCACTACGCCAGCGTGGAGAAGGTGTTCGCCGTGCTGATGATCTTCACCGCCTGCTCCATGGCCTTCGCCCATGGTTCCAACGACGTGGCCAACGCCGTTGGCCCGCTGGCGGCCATCGTCGGGGTGATCCAGAGTGGCGGTGAGGCGGTGGGGGCCAAGGCCGCACTGCCCAGCTGGGTGCTGCTGCTGGGTGCCGTGGGTATCGTGGTCGGTCTGGCCACCTACGGTTACAAGGTGATCGCCACCATCGGCAAGGAAATCACCGAACTGACCCCCAGCCGCGGTTTCGCGGCCGAACTGGCCACCGCCACCACCGTGGTCGGCGCGTCGGCCATCGGCCTGCCGGTATCCACCACCCACACCCTGGTCGGTGCGGTGCTGGGTGTGGGCCTGGCCCGGGGTATCGGTGCCCTCAACCTGGGCGTGGTCGGCAAGATCTTTATGTCCTGGCTGATCACCCTGCCGGTGGGCGCGGCGCTGTCCATCTGCTTCTTCTTTGTCCTGCGCGCTATCTTCACCTAAGCGCCGGGCCTGGCGGTTCCCTGATCCGCTGCGATGCCTCTATGATGGGGCATTGCCAGCGGAGACCGCCCCATGCCCCTTCCCTCGTTCAAAGAGCAGTTCGCCGCGCTGATCGCCGCGCCCTCGGTGAGCTGTACCCAGGCCCACTGGGATCAGAGCAACCGCCCGGTGATCGAACTGCTGGCGGCCTGGTTGGGTGATCTGGGCTTTGCCTGCGAAACCCAGGAAATTTCTCCCGGCAAATTCAATCTGCTCGCCAGCTATGGCAGCGGCCCCGGTGGCCTGGTGCTGGCCGGGCATAGCGATACCGTGCCCTTCGATGCCGCCCTGTGGCAGAGCGACCCGCTCAAACTCACCGAGGTGGATGGGCGCTGGGTGGGCCTGGGCAGCTGCGATATGAAGGGCTTTTTTGCCCTGGTGATCGAGGCGGTGCAGCCGCTGCTGAACCAGCGCTTCCAGCAGCCGCTGTTGATTCTTGCCACCTGCGACGAGGAAAGTTCGATGTCCGGCGCCCGCGCCCTGGCCGCCGCCGGTCGGCCCCTGGGGCGCGCGGCGGTGATTGGCGAACCGACGGGCCTGAAACCCATCCGCCTGCACAAGGGCATCCTGATGGAGCGCATCGACATCCACGGGCAGAGCGGCCATAGCTCCGACCCGCGCCTGGGCCATAGCGCCCTGGAGGCCATGCAGGATGTTATGGGTGAGCTGCGCGCCCTGCGCCGGCAGTGGCAGCAGGCCTTCAACAACCCGCAGTTCAGCGTGCCAGTGCCGACCCTGAACCTGGGCTGTATCCATGGCGGCGACAATCCCAACCGCATCTGCGGTCAGTGCGCCCTGGAGTTCGACCTGCGTCCGTTGCCGGGTATGGACCCCGAGCAGCTGCGCGCCGCCATCCGCCACAAGCTGGTGCCCTTGGCCGAGCAGCATGGCGTGCGCATCGACTACGGGCCGCTGTTTGCCAGTGTGCCGCCCTTCGAGCAGGCCGCCGATGCCGAGCTGGTACGCCTGGCCGAACGCCTGACCGGGCATACGGCAGCTTCGGTAGCATTTGCCACCGAAGCGCCTTATCTTCAGCAACTCGGCTGCGAAACCCTGGTGCTGGGCCCCGGCGATATCGACTGCGCGCACCAGCCCGGTGAATACCTGGAACTGTCGCGCATCGAGCCGACCCTGGTGCTGCTGCGCCAACTGATTCAGCATTACTGCCTGCAACCCCACCCCGAGTCATCTGGAGGAGCGAACGCGTGAAGCTGCCCCTACTGCGACGATAAAGCGCCTGCGGCTGCTCCGTCCGGCGCCCCTGCGCGCGCCATGCGTTCTGACTCTGACTCAAGGTTTTGCTAACAATGTTCGATCACGTCAACTGGCTGCGCCACGCTTCGCCCTATATCAATGCCCACCGCGACTGCACCTTTGTGGTGATGTTGCCGGGGGAGGGCGTTGCCCATCCGAATTTCGGCAATATCGTCCACGACCTGGTGCTGCTGCACAGCCTGGGGGTGCGTCTGGTGCTGGTGCACGGCTCGCGTCCGCAGATCGAGGCGCGCCTGGCCGCCCGCGGCCTGACCCCACACTTCTACCGCGACCTGCGGGTGACTGACGGTCCGACCCTGGAGTGCGTGATCGACGCCGTGGGCCAGCTGCGCATCGCCATCGAGGCGCGCCTGTCCATGGATATGGCGCGCTCGCCGATGCAGGGCGCACGGCTGCGGGTGGCCAGTGGCAACTTCGTCACCGCCCGGCCCATCGGCGTGCTGGATGGCGTCGACTATCACCACACCGGCGAGGTGCGCCGGGTCGACCGCAAGGGCATCAATCGCCTGCTGGATGAGCGCAGCATCGTGCTGTTGTCGCCGCTCGGCTATTCGCCTACCGGGGAGATCTTCAACCTGGCCTGCGAGGATGTGGCCACCCGCGCCGCCATCGAACTGGATGCCGACAAGCTGCTGCTGTTCGGTGCCGAGTGCGGCCTGCTCGACGAGGCCGGCAAGCTGGTGCGCGAATTGCGCCCGCAGCAGGTGCCGGCCCATCTGCAGCGCCTGGGCAGCAGCTACCAGGGCGAACTGCTGGATGCCGCGGCCCAGGCCTGCAGCGGCGGCGTACGGCGCAGCCATATCGTCAGCTATGCCGAGGACGGCGCGCTGCTCAGCGAACTGTTCACCCGCACCGGCAACGGCACCCTGGTGGCCCAGGAGCAGTTCGAGTCCCTGCGTGAGGCGACCATCGAGGATGTTGGTGGGCTGATGGAGCTGATCACCCCCCTGGAGGACCAGGGCATTCTGGTGCGCCGTTCGCGGGAGGTGCTGGAGCGGGAGATTGAGCAATTCAGCATCGTCGAGCGCGAGGGGCTGATCATCGCCTGTGCGGCGCTGTACCAGATCGCCGATTCGGATTTTGGCGAGCTGGCCTGCCTGGCGGTCAACCCGGCCTATCGCCATGGTGGGCGTGGCGATCAGCTACTGGAGCGCATCGAAGCGCGGGCCCGGGCCCAGGGCCTGAAGACCCTGTTCGTGCTTACCACCCGCACCGCCCACTGGTTCCGCGAGCGCGGCTTCGAGCCCAGCAGCGTCGAGCGCCTGCCGGCGGCGCGGGCCTCGCTGTATAACTATCAGCGAAATTCCCAGGTGTTTGAAAAGGCGTTGTAGGGGCGTTGCGTGGGGAGGTGGATGTAAAGAGCGACATCCACCCTACAGGTTGGCGAGGAGAAGTGGTTTCAGGCCGACATTTGCGTAGGGTGGATCACGCTGTACCGATCCACCAGGCGCTGGACCTGCATGGCGCCCAACTCCGGAGATCAGGCGATCTTGTGCCGGTGCATTCGGTACTGTTCCTGGCCGTCGTCCCAGCCGGCCTCCCAGGCGGCGACCAGCACCTCGGCACTGTGGTTGTGGCGATGCCCGGGCTGGCCGGTGAGGCCGGCCATATAGCCTTGCTGGTAGGCCTTGTTCAGGCTCTCCAGGCTCCAGTGCCGGTCATCTTCCTTCTCTTCGGGCGCCATGGGGGCGAACTCGCAGTGGGCTTACCAGGCTAATGCTAGCCCTGCCCTGGACGGCTGTCCGTGCCGCCGATCCCGCCCCGGCTACCGTTTGCTGGCTTTGTGCACCAGATCTCATTAAATGGAAACGGCCAGGATGCTGGCCTGATAGGCCGCGGCAAAGCTGTCGAAGTCCCCTTCCTCATGGGCTTCCAGTTCGGCCTGCTGCTGCAGGGATTGCGCCGCCATGGCCTCGAAGGTGGCCTGCTGTTCGGCGTTCAGGGGCTGGCGGCGGAAGTACTCGGCATGGGCCTGGCTCTGGCGCAGGGCGAACTGCACGAAGCTCTGGCCCTGCTGCAGTTCGGCCAGCACCTGGGCTGACGGGGTCAGGCTGGGGTCCTCGACTTTTTCGCGCTGGGCCTGCAGGGCCTGACCATGGGCATCGCCACCCTGGCTCTGGTCCAGCAGCTCGGCCAGCGGGCGGATCTGCTCCAGCAGTTCATCGGCCCAGGCCTGCAGTACCACCGGCTGGCCGTTGCGCTGCAGCAGCAGGCCGGGGCGCCGACCTTCCTTGACCACGGTCAGGAAGTTGTCGGTGCAGGCATGGCATTCGCCGCTTTCCAGCAGCGGGCTGTCGGCCAGGGCGCAGAACAGCAGGAAGGCGTCGAGAAAGCGGGCCTCGGTCAGGTCGATGCCCAGGGGCAGGAAGGGGTTGATATCCAGGCAGCGCACTTCGATGTACTGCACGCCCCGGGCCATCAGCGCCTGGATCGGTCGCTCGCCGCTGTAGGTCACGCGCTTGGGGCGGATATTGGAGTAGTACTCGTTCTCGATCTGCAGGATGTTGGTATTGAGCTGCAGCCACTGGCCATCGCGTTTGGCGCCGATTTCCACATAGGGCGGGTAGGGCGTGCCGACGGCCTGGCGCAGGCTGTCGGTGTAGCTGGCCAGGTCGTTGTAGCAGGGGGTGAGGCCGGCCTGGGCGCTGCTCTGGTAGCCCAGGTCGCTCATACGCAGGCTGGTGGCGTAGGGCAGGTAGAGGGTGTCGGCGTCCAGTTCCTGCAGCTGGTGCGGGCGGCCGCGCATAAAGCCCTTGTCCAGCGCCGGCGAGGCACCGAACAGGTACATCAGCAGCCAGCTGTAGCGGCGGAAGTTGCGGATCAGGCCGATATAGCGCGCCGACTGATAGTCGCGCGGGCTTTGCGTATCACCCTCGGCCTGCTGCTGCAGCTGCCACAGGGTTTCGGGCAGGGAGAAGTTGTAGTGGATGCCGGCGATGCACTGCATGGTCTTGCCATAGCGCAGGGCCAGGCCCTGGCGATACACATACTTGAGCTGACCGATATGCGAGCTGCCGTAACGGGCGATGGGGATGGTCGCTTCGTCCGGCAGGGCGCAGGGCATGGACGGGCTCCACAGGTATTCGCCGTCCAGCTTGCTGTAGGCGAAGCGGTGGATACGTTCCAGGTCATCCAGGGTGGCAGCCGGGTCAGGCTCGGCCGGGGTGATAAATTCCAGCAGCGACTCGGAATAGTCGGTGGTGATCTGCGCGTGGGTCAGGGCCGAGCCGAGAGCCGCCGGGTGCGGGGTCAGGGCCAGCTGGCCGTTGCCGTCCACGCGCAGGCATTCGCGTTCGATACCGTGCAGGCACTGGGCAAGCAGGGGCAGGTTGGCCGGCTCGCCAAGCTGGGCCAGGCGGCGGGAGAACAGGTCGCTCAAGATTGCATTCCTTTATGCAGCGGTTGACCCAATATGGGGGTGCTTGCGCCGCGCTACAAGGGGCGAAGGAAATCGCCGGTCAGGGCTGTCTTATAACCCGTGGCGGGTAAAGATTGTTATAGCTGGGCCGCTGTGCTTTGCGTCAGGGTGACGCGGGAGGAGGCAAGTCGCCGTGTCGATTTTGTAGGGTGTGCCGTGCGCACCGGCAACGTGCGCTGAGCGGTGCACGCGGCGCACCCTACGGGGCTTGTTACTTCTTCAGCTGCTTGGCATTGGCAAACAGCGCCGCCATGCCGCCGCTGGACGGGGCTGGTTTGTCCTGGCTGGAGTGGCGTTCGCTGCGTGGCGCATTGCCGGCCGGCTTGCCACCACGGGATTGGCCACCGCGCGGGCCTTCGATCTTCTCGCCCGGGGTGTCGCCCATGCGCATGGACAGGGCGATGCGGTTGCGCGGAATGTCCACTTCCATCACCTTGACCTTGACCACGTCGCCGGCTTTCACCGCTTCATGCGGGTCCTTGATAAATTTCTCCGACAGCGCAGAGATATGCACCAGACCGTCCTGGTGCACGCCGATATCGACGAAGGCGCCGAAGTTGGTGACGTTGGTCACCACGCCTTCGAGCATCATGCCCAGCTTGAGGTCGTTCAGGGTTTCCACGCCTTCCTGGAACTCGGCGGTCTTGAACTCCGGGCGCGGGTCGCGGCCGGGCTTTTCCAGCTCGCTGAGGATGTCGCCGATGGTCACCAGGCCGAACTGCTCGTCGGTGAACTTCTTCGGGTCCAGGCGCTTGAGGAACGCCGAGTCGCCGATCAGCGAGCGGATATCGCGGGAGGTCGCCTGGGCGATGCGCTGCACCAGGGAGTAGGTTTCCGGGTGCACGGCGGAGGCGTCCAGGGGGTTGCTGCCGTTCATCACGCGCAGGAAGCCGGCGGCCTGTTCGAAGGTCTTGTCGCCCAGGCGCGGCACCTTGAGCAGCTCGGCGCGGGACTTGAAGGCGCCGTTGGCGTCGCGGTAGGCGACGATATTCTGCGCCAGGGTGGTGTTCAGCCCGGAGATGCGCGCCAGCAGGGCGGCGGAGGCGGTGTTCACATCCACGCCCACGGCGTTTACACAGTCTTCCACCACCGCATCCAGGCTGCGGGCCAGCTTGAGCTGGGATACGTCGTGCTGGTACTGGCCGACGCCGATGGATTTCGGGTCGATCTTCACCAGTTCGGCCAGGGGGTCCTGCAGGCGGCGGGCGATGCTGACTGCGCCGCGCAGGGATACGTCCATATCGGGGAACTCCTTGGCCGCCAGTTCCGACGCCGAGTACACCGAGGCGCCGGCCTCGGACACCATCACCTTGGTCAGCTTCAGGCCTGGCAGCTTCTTGATCAGCTCACCGGCCAGCTTGTCGGTTTCGCGGCTGGCGGTGCCGTTGCCGATGGAGATCAGATCGACACTGTGCTTGCTGCACAGCTTGGCCAGGATCGCCAGGGTGCCGTCCCAGTCATTGCGCGGGGCGTGGGGGTAGACCGTGGCGGTTTCCAGCACCTTGCCGGTGGCATCCACCACCGCCACCTTGCAGCCGGTGCGCAGGCCCGGGTCCAGGGCCAGGGTGGCGCGGGGGCCGGCCGGGGCGGCCAGCAGCAGGTCGTGCAGGTTGCGGGCGAAGACGTTGATCGCCTCGTCCTCGGCGGCCTCGCGCAGCTCGCCGAGCAGGTCGGTTTCCAGGTGGGTGTAGAGCTTGACCTTCCAGGTCCAGCGCACCACTTCGCCCAGCCACTTGTCGGCGGCGCGGCCGCGGTTGGCGATGCCGAAGCGCTCGCCGATCATCACTTCGCAGGGGTGCATCGTTCCCGGTGCTTCGTCGCCGACCTTGAGGCTGACGCTCAAAATGCCTTCGTTGCGCCCGCGGAAGATCGCCAGGGCGCGGTGCGAAGGCGCGCCCTTGAACTTCTCGTCGTGCTCGAAGTAGTCGCGGAACTTGGCGCCCTCGTTTTCCTTGCCGGCGATTACCCGGGCACTGAGGGTGGCGTTGTCCTTGAGGAAGCCGCGCAGGCTGGCCAGCAGGTTGGCGTCCTCGGCGAAGCGCTCCATCAGGATGTACTTGGCGCCCTCCAGCACGGCCTTGAGGTCGGCGAAGCCTTTCTCCGCGTCGATAAAGCGTTCGGCCTCGCTTTCCGGGTTCAGCTCGGGGTTGCCGAACAGCGCGTCGGCCAGCTCGCCCAGGCCGGCTTCCAGGGCGATCTGGCCCTTGGTGCGGCGTTTCTGCTTGAACGGCAAATACAAATCTTCCAGGCGCGTCTTGGTTTCGGCCTGGTCGATCTCACGCTTGAGCTCGGGGGTCAGCTTGCCCTGCTCCTCGATGCTGGCGAGGATGCTGGCGCGGCGCTCGTCCAGTTCGCGCAGGTAGCGCAGGCGTTCTTCCAGGTTGCGCAGCTGGGTGTCGTCCAGGCTGCCGGTGACCTCTTTGCGGTAGCGGGCGATAAAGGGCACGGTGGCGCCTTCATCGAGCAGGGCCACGGCGGCGGCAACCTGTTGCGGGCGCACGCCCAGTTCATTGGCGATGCGGTTGTTGATGCTGTCCATATAAATCTACCCACACTGGAACGACAGGGCGGCCACGCAGGCGGCCAGACTCGAAAGGCGCGCATTATAACCATGAGCTGCAAGCTGCAAGCTGCAAGCAAGAGCGGGGTGCTTGCCTGTTGAGGAGACTGCCCTCAGCCTTTGAGGCTTTATGAATCGACAAATCTGCTAACAATGGGCCGTACGTCGGCAGCGGCGCCTGAGCCATAATGCCGGCAATTGCACACTGCCGCGCGCCCGCGCCTGGCGGGTGCCTGGTCAAGGAGCCCCGAATGAGCAGCACAGCCCTTAGCGTTGAAGGCGAAAAGATCCTGATCGTCGATGACGATGCCCGTTTGCGTCGTCTGCTGGAGCGTTTCTTCGACGAGCAGGGTTACCGTGTGCGGGCGGTGGAGAACGTCGAGCAGATGGATCGCCTGCTGGCCCGCGAGCTGTTCAACCTGGTGGTGCTGGACCTGATGCTGCCTGGCGAGGATGGCCTGTCCGCCTGCCGCCGCCTGCGTGAAGGCAACAACCAGGTGCCAATCATCATGCTCACCGCCAAGGGTGACGAGGCCAGCCGTATCCAGGGCCTGGAACTGGGCGCCGATGATTACCTGGCCAAGCCGTTCAACCCGCGCGAGCTGCTGGCGCGGATCAAGGCCGTGCTGCGCCGCCAGGCACCGGTAGTGCCGGGCGCGCCAGGCAGCGAGGACGAGACGGTGAGCTTCGGTGACTACGAGTTGAGCCTGGCCACCCGCGAGCTGAAGAAGGGCGATGAGGTGCATATGCTCACCACTGGCGAGTTCGCCGTGCTCAAGGCCCTGGTGCAGCACGCCCGCGAGCCCCTGACCCGGGACAAACTGATGAACCTGGCCCGTGGCCGCGAGTGGGACGCGCTGGAGCGCTCCATCGACGTGCAGATCAGTCGCCTGCGTCGCCTGATCGAGCCGGACCCGTCCAAACCACGCTATATCCAGACGGTCTGGGGTGTGGGCTATGTCTTTGTGCCGGACGGAAACAAATGAGTTGTAGGGTGGGTTAGCCGAAGGCGTAACCCACCAAAGGTGCTCTGGCCTGGCGCCCCTTCGGGCCGCATGGTGGGTTACGCCGCTGCGCGGCTAACCCACCCTACATTCACTTGTGAACGCGTTATGAAAACCCCGCTCTGGTTCCCGCAAAGCTTTTTCGCCCGCACCCTCTGGCTGGTGCTGATCGTGGTGCTGTTCTCCAAGGCCCTGACCCTGGTTTATCTGATGATGAACGAGGATGTGCTGGTCGACCGCCAGTACAGCCACGGCGCGGCCCTGACCCTGCGCGCCTATTGGGCGGCGGAGCCGCAGGATCGCGCGCGTATCGCCAAGGCCGCCGGGCTCAAGCGGGTGCCCCGCGAGCAGGTGCCGGCCACCGAGCAGCACTGGCCCTACAGCGATATCTTCCAGCGGCAGATGCAGACCGAGCTAGGCCCGGACACCGAGGTACGGGTGCGGGCCAAGAACCCGCCGGCGCTCTGGGTGCATGCCCCGGCGCTGGGGGATGAGTGGCTGCGGGTGCCGCTTTACCCGCATCCGCTGCGCGGCCAGCGTATCTGGAATGTGCTCGGCTGGTTCCTCGCCATCGGCCTGCTGTCCACCGCGGCGGCCTGGATCTTTGTGCTGCAACTGAATGCCCCGCTCAAACGCCTGGTCTTCGCCGCCCGGCAGATCGGCCAGGGGCGCAGCGTGCGCCTGCCGATCAGCGATACGCCGAGCGAGATGACCGAGGTCTACCGCGCCTTCAACCAGATGGCCGAGGATGTCGAACAGGCCAGCCGCGAGCGCGAACTGATGTTGGCCGGGGTCTCCCATGACCTGCGCACGCCCCTGACCCGCCTGCGCCTGGCCCTGGAGTTTCTGCACAACGATTCCGAGCTGACCGAGGACATGGTGCGCGATATCGAGGATATGGACGCCATCCTCGACCAGTTTCTCGCCTTTATTCGCGATGGCCGCGACGAACCGGTGGAGGCCCTGGACCTGCTCGAACTGATCCGCGAGGTGGTCGCGCCCTACAACCAGAAGGCCGAACTGGTGCGCCTGTGCCTGGAGCCGGTGCCGGCCTTCCCGCTGCGCCGGGTGTCGATCAAGCGCCTGCTGGTCAACCTGATCGAAAACGCCCTGCGCTATGGCGGCAATGCGGTGGAAGTGGCGGTATCCCTGTCCGGCGACTGCAGCGCGCCCTATGTGGTGCTCAGCGTGCTGGACCGTGGCGCCGGGGTCGATCCGGCCGAGCTGGGCAGCATCTTCAACCCCTTTATCCGCGGCGACCGTGCCCGCGGTGGCAAGGGTGCCGGCCTGGGCCTGGCCATCGTCAAGCGCATCGCCGCCCTGCACGGCGGCAGCGTGGAGCTGCGCAACCGCTCCGGCGGTGGCCTGGAGGCACGGGTGTGTCTGCCCCTGGGGCTGGTGCTGCCACGCGACGCGGTTTAAACCGCAGGCTTTGCATGGCAGCAGGCTGAGCCGCAATGGCTTGGTCACGTCCACGGCATAGACTTTGCTGGTCTCCCGGTTGAGTGAACTATGCTCAAAAAGTCTTGCCGCGCCTCGGTCGCCTTGCTGGCGCCTGCCCGGCAGGCTTCCGGGATTGTCCGCAGAGGTCCGTATGCCGGCTGCTTCCGACGCTTTGCCCAGATGGACCTGGTGGCTGCCGCTGCCTGTGCTGCATCTGGCCACCTGGTTCGCCCTGGCTACCCAGTTCATCGAGGGGGCGGCCCTGCTGCATCTGCCCTTCGCCCTGGCCCTGGTGATGACCCTCTGGTGGGGGCCGCGGGTACTGCTGGCGCTGTATCTGAATGCCCTGTTGAGCATCCCCCTGTGGGGCCTGGACTGGCGCTGGGCGCCGCTCTATGCCGTGCCCGAAACCCTGGGTGTGGGGCTGGCCTGGCTGTTGCTGCGGCTGCAACCGATTCGGCTGGGGCTGCCCCATCTGCGCGATCTGCTGCGCCTGATCCTGCTCGGGGTGCTGCTGCCGCTGATCCCGGTGGCCCTGGGGGTGCAGAGCAACCTCTGGCTGACCGGCCAGCTGCCCCGGGAGCAGCTGCTGTCGGCCAGCCTGACCCTGTGGCTGGCCGACAGCCTGACCTGCCTGGCGCTGGCGGTGCCCCTGCTGGTGGGCCTGAGCCCGCGCCTGCAGCAGCGCGGCTGGCTGGCCGCGGCGGCGCCGGCACAGGCCGAGGGGGCGCAGCTGGGCCCCTGGCCGCCCGGGCTGTTGCTGCTGGCCCTGTTGCTGGGCCTGCCCTGGGCGCTCGGCTGGCTGCCACTGGGCCTCAACCTGCAGCTGCTCGGCGTGATGCTGCTGGGGCTGGCGCTACCCTGGGGCTTTGCCGGGGCGCTTTGCGGCACCGTGCTGGCCACCCTGCTGGTGCTGCTGTGGCCCCTGCTGCAGGGCCTGGGTGATACCCAGACCTGGCTCGACCCGCAGCGCCAGGCCCTGCACCTGAGTGTGCTGCTGTTCGTGATCGCCACCCTGCTGGTGGGCCGTGCCCTGAGCGATCTGCGCCAGGCCCTGGGGCGCAGCGCGCAGATGCAGCAGCAACTGGCCCTGGCCAACCTGGCGCTGGAAGCCAGCCCCCTGGGGGTGATGATTGCCGATGCGCGCCAGCCCCAGCAGCCGCTGCTCTACTGCAATCCGGCCTTCGAGCGCATCAGCGGCTACGGCCCGGCCGAGAGCCTGGCGCGCAGCTGGCGCTTTCTCCTGGGCAGTGATCATCAGCAGCAGGAACTGGGCAAGTTCGAGCGGGCCATCCAGGCCGGGGTGAGCTGTGACGTGGTGCTGCGCACCTATCGCAAGGACGGCAGCCAGTTCTGGAGCGAGCTGATCCTGGCACCCATGCAGGACGAGCGGGGCCTCAGCCATTTCGTCATGCTGCAGCAGGATGTCAGCAGCCGTGAGCAACTGGCCGCCCAGGTGCGCCAGCAGCGCGAGGAACTGCTGCGCCAGAGCTACCTGTTCAGCCAGACCGAGGACATCGCCAACCTCGGTGGCTGGGTGCTGAACATGCCCGAGCGCAGCATGGACTGGAGCCCCGGCTGTTTCCGTATCTATGAGCTGGACCCCAAGCATGGCACCCCGGTGCTGGACGAGGCCCTGGGCTACCTGGATGCCAGTGGCCGCGAACTGGCCGAGCAGACCCTGGGGCAGCTGATCGACGGCATGGATCGCTTCGATATCGAGGTGCGCCTGCTTACCGCCCGCGGCAAGAGCCGCTGGGTGCGCATCCGTGGCGTGGTCGAGCGCGATGGTGCGGAACTGGTCAAGGTGTTCGGCGCCCTGCAGGACATCAGCGCGCGCAAGCATGCCGAACAGCAGTTGCGTGAGCGCGACGAGCGCCTGCAGCTGTTCTTCGAGGCGCCGCTGATCGGCATGGCCCTGACCGGGCCGAGCTTCGAGTGGGAGGAGGTCAACCAGAAGCTGTGCCATATCCTCGGGCGCAGTCGTGAGGCGCTGTTGCAGAGCAGCTGGGCGCGCCTGTCGCTGCCCGAGCAATGGTCGGCCGAGCAGGCCCTGCTCGATCAGGTGCATGCCGGCGAGCGCGAGGGCTACGAGCTGGACAAGTGTTTCCTGCGCCCGGACGGTTCCCAGGTGCAGGGACGCCTGAGCCTGCGCGCGGTGCGCCATGCCAGTGGGCGGGTGCGCATGTTCCTGCTGCTGGTGGAGGACATCAGCGAGCGCTTCCAGGCCGAGGCGCGCTACCGCACCATGATCGAGCATGCCCCCGAGGCCATCGTGCTGTTCAGCCCACGCCAGGGCATGGTCGATTGCAACGAGAATGCCCTGCGCCTGTTCGGCTACAGCCGTGGCGACTTTATCGGCAAGACCGTGCTGGAGCTGAGCCCGCCGCGCCAGGCCGATGGCCGCGAGTCGAACGCGGTCGGCGAGGGCTATCTGCGTCGCGCCATCGCCGGCGAGGCGCCGGTGTTCGAGTGGTTGCACCGCGACAGTGGTGGCCGCCTGATTCCCTGCGAGGTGCGCCTGGTGCGCATGCCCGGCGAACCGCTGCTGATCCGCGGCAGCATCACCGATATCTCCGAGCGCCAGCGCTACCAGCACGAGATCGAACGCCTGGCCTACAGCGACGAGCTGACCGGCCTGCCCAACCGGCGCCTGCTGCTCGACCGCCTGCAGCACGCCATGGACCGCGAGCTGCGCGAGAATACCCTGGGTGCCCTGCTGTTTATCGATCTGGATCACTTCAAGACGGTCAACGACAGCCTCGGTCACCTGGTCGGCGATGGCCTGCTGCGCGAGGTGACCACCCGTCTGGCCGGCCAGCTGCGGGCCGAGGACACCCTGGCGCGTATGGGCGGTGACGAGTTCGTGGTGCTGCTCGAAGGCCTCGACAGCTGTCCCCAGGTGGCCGCCGAACACGCCGCGGCGGCCGGCGAGAAGCTGCTGAAAAGCCTAAATGGCAGTTGCACCATCGATGGCCATGAGCTGGCCATCAGCGCCAGCATCGGCATCGCTCTGCACCCCTTCGGCGCGCAGAAGGCCGCCGATGTGCTCAAGCAGGCCGATACCGCCATGTACCGGGCCAAGCATTCCGGGCGCAATGCCCTGCATTTCTTCGCCCCGGAAATGCAGGCCGCCATCGACCAGCGCCTGCAGCTGCAGGGCGAGCTGCGCCAGGCCATCGCGCGCAACCAGCTGTACCTGGCGTTCCAGCCGCAACTGGCCCTGGCGACCGGGCGGGTGGCGGGCGCCGAGGTGCTGCTGCGCTGGCGCCATCCGGAGCGCGGCGAAATCATGCCCGGCGACTTTATCCCCCTGGCCGAGGAAACCGGGTTGATCGAGGAACTGGGCATGTGGGTGCTGGAACAGGCCTGCATCACCCTGGCGCGCTGGCTGCCGAGCTGGCCGCAGCTGGTGCTGGCGGTCAACCTCAGCCCCCGGGAACTGCGTCAGCCCGGCTGCGTGCTGCGCGTGCGCGACTGCCTGCAGCGCCACGGTCTGCCGGCCACGGCCCTGGAGCTGGAAATCACCGAAGGGGTGCTGGTGGAGGATGTGCAGCAGTGCATCGCCAATATGCAGGCGCTCAAGGCCTTGGGGGTGCGCTTTGCCATCGACGATTTCGGCACCGGCTACTCCTCCCTGACCTATCTCAAGCGCCTGCCCCTGGACCGGCTGAAGATCGACCGCAGCTTTACCTCGGACATGGACGGCAGTGACGGCAGCGGCCTGATGCTGGTGCAGACCATTCTGGTGATCGCCCGCAACCTGGGGCTCGAATGCGTGGCCGAGGGCATCGAGACGCCCTGGCAGTTCGACTGCCTGCGGCGCAACGGCTGCTCCCTGGGCCAGGGCTACCACTTCAGCCGGCCGCTGCGCGAGGCCGACTTTATGACCTGGATGCTGGCCAATAATCGCTAGCACCATCGGCGCAACAGGGTCTATCGCCTGGTGGGTTACGTGGCGCACGGCCTTCATCTGCGCCTGGAAAACCGGCATTCGGCGTCGCTAACCCACCCTACGAAGCTGCGTTTGTCTTTAGCACCGGCCCGACCCTCCGTGGTTGGGCGTTCGCCGGGGCACAGCAGGCTTCGCCTGTGTCCGGCTCACCCCTTGCCCTTGGTGCGGGTCAGGTGCGGGCCGCCGTTCTTTTCCAGGTAGTGGATGATCATGCCGGCCACGTCCTTGCCGGTGGTGGTCTCGATGCCCTCCAGGCCCGGGGAGGAGTTCACCTCCATCACCAGGGGGCCGTGGTTGGAGCGCAGGATATCCACCCCGGCGACGTTCAGGCCCATGACCTTGGCCGCGCGGATGGCAGTCATGCGTTCTTCCGGGGTGATCTTGATCAGGCTGGCGCTGCCGCCGCGGTGCAGGTTGGAGCGGAACTCGCCGGGCTTGGCCTGGCGCTTCATCGAGGCGATCACCTTGTCGCCCACCACGAAGCAGCGGATATCGGCGCCGCCGGCCTCCTTGATGTATTCCTGCACCATGATGTCCTGCTTGAGGCCCATAAAGGCCTCGATCACCGATTCGGCGGCCTTTTCCGTTTCGCACAGCACCACGCCAATGCCCTGGGTGCCCTCCAGCACTTTGATCACCAGCGGAGCGCCGCCCACCATGTCGATCAGGTCGGGGATGTCATCCGGGGAGTGGGCGAAGCCGGTCACCGGCAGGCCGATGCCGCGCCTCGACAACAGCTGCAGCGAGCGCAGCTTGTCGCGGGAGCGGGCGATGGCCACCGACTCGTTGAGCGGGAACACCCCCATCATCTCGAACTGGCGCAGTACCGCGCAGCCATAGAAGGTCACCGAGGCGCCAATGCGCGGGATCACCGCGTCGAAGCCCTCCAGCGGCTTGCCGCGGTAGTGGATCTGCGGCTTGTGGCTGGCGATGTTCATATAGGCGCGCAGGGTGTCGATCACCACCATCTCGTGGCCCCGCTGCTGGCCGGCTTCAACCAGGCGGCGGGTGGAATACAGGCGCGGGTTGCGCGACAGCACGGCGATCTTCATTGGGCACCAGAGGGGTCAGCGAGGGTGGGTTTGTTCTGTACATAGGTCAGTGCCGGGTTGACCAGCAGCTGGCCGTCGACCAGGGCCTTGGCCCCTAGCAGCAGGCGGTAGCGCATGGTCTTGCGGCAGGTCAGGGTGAAGTCCACCGGCCACTCGCGCTCGCCCAGCGTCAGCAGGGTGCGGATCACATAGCGCGACTGCGCCTGGCCGTTGGAACTCTTGATCTTCTTCACCGACAGCAGCGGCGCCTCGCAGCGGTGGCGGCGCTGCACCAGGGTGCCGATATGGGCGGTAAAGCGCACCCAGGGCTGGCCGTCGCGCTCGAAGGGCTGGATATCGCTGGCGTGCAGGCTGGAGGTGCTGGCGCCGGTATCGATCTTGGCGCGCAGGCCGACCACCCCCAGCTGCGGCAGGTTGATCCATTCACGCAGGCCGATCACGGCCAGTTGGTCGAAAGTCTTCACGCTGGGGCTTCCCCTGATTTGCCGGGCATTCTAGTTGGCTCTTATGACAGCCGCATCAGGCAAAATAGCCGCAATCAGGATCAGTGACGGGTAGCCGATGAAAGATAAAGAAGACGACAAGGTGCGCCTGGACAAATGGCTATGGGCGGCGCGCTTCTACAAGACCCGTGCCCTGGCCAAGGCGGCCATCGAAGGGGGCAAGGTGCATCACCGCGGCGAGCGCTGCAAACCGGGCAAGGAGCCGCGGCTGGGCGATGAGTATGTGCTGCGCACCGGCTTCGACGAGCGCACCGTGGTGGTGCTGGCCTTGTCCGCGGTACGCCGCGGCGCCCCCGAGGCCCAGTTGCTCTACCGCGAGACCGAAGACAGCATCGCCCGCCGCGAACAGGCCGCTCTGCAGCGCAAGGCCGGCGCCCTGGGCGTGCAGACCGAGGGCAAACCGAGCAAGAAGCAGCGCCGGCAGATTCACCAGTTCAACGAACAGCAGGCCGGGGGCTTACGCCATCCCTGGGCCGACGAAGAGTAGGGTGCGCCGCGCGCACCGCGCTTTCCTCTTCCCGTGATCCTGTTAGGTGCGCACGGCGCACCCTACGACTTAACGCCCGCTGATCACGCTCAAGCGGCCCAGCAGCGGCAGCTTGGCCAGGCTCTGCAGCAGGGGCTGGGTCACATATTCCAGCCACTCGCTGGTGCGGTAGGC
>OGCL01000068.1_pt1 | contig 112681 bp, 115 predicted proteins | sample 1570041 | NCBI WGS metagenome assembly OGCL01 (sample SAMN06266162, study PRJEB24511) | hot springs metagenome | isolation source: Hot spring water | place: South Africa: Limpopo | collected 2015-06-22
ATTTCTAATGGGAAGCTGGATCCAAAACTCAAAGAGGCGTTTGATAAAGCGTGGGAGCAATCAAATGCTGATGCCGTAGATCCCAACTTGCGTCGTGAAATTGGAGGATTTATCGGAATTGAAGAAGATGGGACAATTGGAGTCAGATTTTGGGCGCCTGGAGGCAATGCTCAAATTCGAGTCCCAAAAATTGATTCAACAAAGATGTATGAAGGGTTAAAAGTGACCGGTGAATTTCACACTCATCCACACCCTCATCCTGATTATCAGTCTTTTACGCCGGATATTGGCTCTAAAATCGGAGATGTCGGTGGAATTATGTCAATGAAGTACACCGGGCTGAGTTTTGTTATAAGTAGAAACTATATATCAACGCTCGATCAATTAGGCGCTAGAAAAATGTACCGAAGGGATAGGATTTGAGGATGCGAATAATGAAAATCATTTTACTGACATGTATGTTTTGTGTAGCGATAGCACAAGCGACAGAACAGAGAAACACTTTGAATTCTTTGGGCTACAAATCTGCATTTGAATATATTCTGAAAAAAAATTTAAAAAACATTAAATCTAACTCTTTTGCAGTTGTTTTCCTTCATGACAGAGTGGTTCTTTACTCTGCAAAAAGTTGCTCTATAAACTTTATGAAGATTGATTCTGCTGGCTATAGTGATAACAACATATATGAAAAAGATGAAACAATTAATAGGTATACTTCATATATAGATTTCTCCTTTCAGGATAAACGAAAAATTCCTTTCACTGAATTGAGTGATTATTATTTGTGCTTTATTGAGGATGGCAATACGACAACTTTTATGTACACGGGAGGTGAAAATTCCAGAGGTGGTGGCCCGCTTTATATAATAGATAACAAAAGTAATAAATTGCTCGAAGTGCATTATATGCAATGAGTAGACTTACTGTATAAAATCGGACACGCATATTTTAAGTGGGCAACGCACGTGCGTTTGTGCTGAAGGAGTTTTGCACTTTTAAAACCAAGAACTGTGGGTTAATCAATACAATGTCAGCGGCAAACCCAACCGGCTCGCCGGGGTCTGGCAAAACAGCAATTTTAGCGGCACTCAGTATTACAATTTCAGTTACGACAACAATGGTAATGTGATCAATGACGGTAAACGCAGTTTTACCTACACAGCCGATGATAAGCCGCTGCTCGTTACCCAGGGAGCAGAGACTACCAGATTTAGCTATGGTCCAAACCGCGAGCTGATTAAGCGTGTAGATGCCAGAAGTTCGGGTACGACGACCACCTTGTTAATCGACAACCTATATGAGCAGGTGCAACTTGCAAGCGGCGTCACAGAGCATAAGTTTGTTATCGGCAACGCAATTGTTACACGCAGAACTGTTGGTGGTCCGCAGGTTTATTATTTACATAAAGACCAGCAAGGCAGTACAACAGCCATTACCAACCTCGATGGCAATCCGGTACAACAATTATTGTACGACCCGTGGGGCAGACAATATCAAGTGAGTGCGGCAGTTCTGACTTATAGCAGTCAGGCAACCACTTACGGCTATACCGGCCACGATATGGTGAACGACTTTGAAGTGATCCATATGGGTGGCCGAAGTTACAATCCTGTGCTTGGCCGTTTTATGCAGGCTGACCCCTTTATTCAACAAGCATCAAATCTGCAAAGCTTTAACCGTTACGCTTATGTGCTCAATAACCCAATGCGCTATACCGATCCAAGTGGGTATTTCTTTAAAGCTATGAATCCATTTAAAAAAATAATCCGAGGTGCTATAAGAGCTCTTGGGGCCGAAGTAAGTGGTTTGTTCGTTGCCATAGGCTCAGTTTTCTGCGGTCCGGGGTATGCGGCTTGTGTTGCGGCAGGAAATTATGAAATAGCGCGTGCTTACGGTGCCAGTAAAACTGGTGCACTACGCGGCGCAGCTGCTGCTGGTGTTCTCGCTTATGCAAATCCTGCATCCCAAATTGGCTGGACTGATGTGGCAATACAGGGAGTCAGTATTGTTAACCCGGATGCTGGGCGCTTGTTAAGATTTACTCAGTATGGGATAGATGCCAACCTGTTTTCGAACGGTGTTACAACAGGGATGCAAAGTTTATACAGCTATGCCGCTCATGAGTATGTGAACTCAAAAGTGGGCGAAGAGCTCGCACGCTTTGCAAACAAAAACGGCATGTCTTTAAATGAATTTAATGCACTGTTAACTTTGGGTTCGTTTGCGGGCAACAAAGTTGCAGGTTCCCGCTATCGCGGCGATCGAAATGGTACGGAGTTAATTGATGGATTGGGGCGTCGTGGTGGCTTAGGTTATGAATCGTTTGGCCTGTCCGAATTCAACCCTTTAAGTTTACCCTTTGATGCAATGGATTATCTGTTAGGGACTCAAGGATTGCTGACCGCATCAGCCCATGAATACGCTCAAAGTGGTAATCGTTCTTCGCCTTTGGTTGGCTACAGCCTTGGGGCGATGGACGTAGGCAATCTGGCCGCGCGTGGCTATGCGAAGAATGTTTATGCTTATTCACTTCCATTGCTTAATGCAGGGGTTGGCTCATTGGGCGTGATGAATGGCAGATATGATCCGGTGAATTTAGGTGCTGTGGGTTGGTTATTTTCGCCACATGCAACATGGTCAAATGCGACTTTGAGGGATCATGCAAACTATCAGAACTATCCAGGACTAGATTTATATGATTGGAGGCCTAAGAAATGAGAAAAATTTTATGCTGTGTAATTTCATTCATTTTTATCAATGGCTGCACAAGCACCGCTGATAAGGAGATACTGGCAAATTTCACTTTTCCTGTTCAGCCTGCATCGGATGAGATAGTGATCTACGTTGCTAAAGAGCCAATATACGGCTCTGTCTGGGAATATTTTAGTCTTGAATTGAATGGCAAATACAAAATATTGAATGGTGGTGACTGCAATTACTTTATAGTAAAAGGTTCAGTTTTTACGCTACGCAGCAAAAAAAATATCGAGGGATATCCAGTTGTGAAGCTTATACGCTCAGGTCTCACTTTAGGTCAAAGCTATTATTTTCTACAAGAAGGTAATGGCAGGAACGAAGAACGTCATTTTGAAGAAGTAACAGCCAAAGATATTATCCCTATTTGTGCCAAATATGGTTTTGGTCGGGTTATGAACAATCCACCCAATGCCCGATGGGGTAAAAATGAATTAAAGCCTGAACACAAATAAAATATTTATCGACAATAGCTGACTCTACTCGATGGTGTGGCCTATAAAAACACCGATGTGACAGGTGGTGTGGTTGGCACTGTGTATCAGCAAATTATCGGATTTAATGCAGCTGGCCAGGTTGAAACCGAAGTGTATGGCAACGGTGTGGTGCAAAACCAGATGTACGATGCTGCGATGGGCTGGCTTGATAATGCGGCCGTCAGTAAAAGTGGTATGAATCGACTAGATTTTCTTATCCCAGTAAATATGTAATTCAGATATGTGGGGACCAGTTATTATGCGTCCCTTGGGGCCAGCCTCCTCAGGTGAGCCAGCGGCAAACTGATCTCCCTCAGCCGCATCACAAATCTTAAATCTGTCACTTTATTTTCACAAACCCGTCATTTCTGTGCCTCAGTATTAGCCGCCGTCGGTCACTGATCAGACCAACTACAACGATGAAAACAAACAACTATTTAGGCGCGTTTTTGTGCAGGCGCAATTTTGGGAGATTTGACTGTGTTATCAACCCGTTTACACCCTTTGTCACTGGCATTATTAATGGCGTTACCGGCAACAGCTGCAGTGCCGGTTGAAGAAATGGCCAGCAATGTTGCCGCTGAGGCTGCCATTGAAAAAATTTCGGTGACAGGCAAAAAAGTGGCTTACGCCAATAATGCGACTGACGAAAGTGCCAAACTGCAACAGGCCGCCATTAGCAACGTACTGGATTTAATCAATAAATTGCCTGGTGTTAATGTGGCACAGGGGGGTGCTTTTGGTAGTGATGACTACACCACGACTGTCAGTATGCGGGGTTTTGTTATCGACAGGGCCGATCAGCAGCTGGGTATTACCATTGACGGTTTGCCAAATGGTGGTTCGGCCTATGCCGGCGGCAGTAAAGCAAACCGTTATCTGGACAGTGAAAACACAGCTTTTGTTGAAGTCGGTCAGGGCTCAGGTGATATCAGCTCTGCTTCTTTGGATGCGCTCGGTGGAACCATTAACTTTGTGTCGGCCAACCCAATGGCAGAACAACAAGCCAGGCTTGATTACAGCACAGGCAGCTTTAATGCCCGCCGTTATTTTGCCCGTTTTGACTCAGGTGAAGTATTTGGCAATACCACGTCTTATGTCAGTTTGTCGGACAGCTACAACAATCGCTGGATTGGCACTGGCAGCAATGGTTTTTCCAATCGTTTACATGCTGAAGCCAAGTCGGTGACTGAGCTTGATAACAGCAAAATTACCGCCCGTTTTTCGTATGATGACGCCCACGAAGATAACTACGACTATCGTAGCCTCGAACAATTTAAACAAAATCCGAAATTCGACGGTTTAACCAACGTCTGGACAGGTAACCCGGATATTGATCAGAACTTTGCTGAAGCCTGGTCCACGTTACGCGAAAACACGCTGGCTTATGTAAAAGCAGAATTTACCTTAACTGACAGCATGCAGCTGGATGTCAGCCCCTATTTGCACTTGCAGGAAGGGCGTGGCGACTGGTTGCCGCCTTATCAGGTGTATGCAACTAACGCCAAGGGCGAGCAAATCAGCCAGGGCAATGGCGCAAAACGCACCACCTTTACTTATGTCGACGCACAGGGCAGGCCTATCCTGGACCCGAAAGCAGATCTGACTAACGCCAAAAGAGTATCCTCTTATCGCCATACCCACTATGACAAAGACCGTTTTGGTATCACCACAAATCTGAACTGGCAGCTGGACAGCCAGCTGATCCGCGCCGGGATCTGGCTGGAACAACAGCAGCGCAATCAAAGCCGCGACTGGCATCAGGTGCTGGATGCCAAGGTGTATCATTATTTTGATGAAAGACCATACTGGGTGCAGTTTAACGACGACTATCAAAACGATGTGATGAAGTTATACCTGCAGGACAAAATCAGCCTCGGTGATTTAGAGCTGACGCTGGGTGTACAGCAATATCTGGTGGATGTGGAGCGCACCGACAATTTTAACAGCGCCAATAGCGGCAAGCTGAATTCAGATTCAGACTTATTGCCAAGTGCTGGTCTGGTGTATCCGCTGAGCGACGAAGTTGAAGTTTTTGCTGGTTTTTCCAAAAACTTTAAAGCTATTCCGGATACTTTATTAAATACCGTCGGCCAGGACTTTAACAAGCTGGAGCCGGAAACGGCCGACAATATGGATTTTGGCCTGCGGTATCAGGGGCAAAACCTGAACGCGTCGGCCACTTTATATCAAATTAACTTTGATAACCGTATTACCTTATTGGCTTATCAGGAAGTGGATGGAGCGCCGGATTATCTGACTGAGCTGGACGGTACCTTTGTTAACGTTGGTGGTGTGAAATCCAAAGGTCTGGAAGCCAATATCGATTGGCGTTTTGCCGACAGCCTGAGCCTGAATTCGTCGTTAACACTGAATAATTCAGAGTACACGCAAAATGTAAACGGTTATCGCGCTGGTGACAAAGTCGCTGCCATTCCGGAGCAAATGCTCAGTGCAACCTTCAAATACCAGCATGATAACTACCGTGCCGGTTTAGGTGCCAAGTACACAGCTGAATATTTTGGTGCTGCAAAACGTACTGAAATGAATAAAGTAGCCATCTGGAACCGCGACAATATTCCAGCCCACACTTTGCTTAATCTGTATGCCGGTTATCATGCGGAAATGGCGCAGGCAGGTTTTGTACAAACCCTGGATTTATCTTTTGTCATCAATAACCTGACCGATAAAAGATATATTGCCGGTGGTCAGGAAGGTGCCTATTTATTAGGCGCTGAACGTTCCGCCAGCCTGACGCTGAGTTTAGGTTTTTAAGTAAAGTTAAACATACAGCAACAGAATAAGGACAAGCTGCGGCTTGTCCTTTTTTTGTTCAGATTGGCCTGAAACTCCCGCTGTTGACAGGCGCTTACCAAGCCAGCGCCACTGGCGCTGCTCGCAACCGAGTGCAGTTCACAACAGCATGACTTTTACAATGCAGAGCAGTGTTACAAAGCTTCCAGCTGGTAGTTACCTGTTTTCAGCGCCTGCGCCAGCTCAAAAGAACGTTCTGTGACTTGTTGCCAATAGGCGATGCGCTCGGCGTCTGATAATTTGTTAAAGTCGGTTCTGTCCGGAATTTTGCCATAAGGCAAACTTTTCACCCAGCTGTCGCTTGGGCACAACAACACTAAATTATGGAAGTTCGGCTTGTTACCACGGCGCCATTTTAAGTTTTTATCAAACCAGCCCGGGCTTAAATGTGGGTAAAAATGTGGATACAACACCAGGCCTTGCTCGCTAAAAGGCCAGTCAAAGTGGTAATCCAGAATACCGCCGTCAACAAAAATACCGCTTCCTGCTTTGGCGATGTGAGCGACAGGGGATATCACCAGCGGTATGGCACCCGTTGCCAAGAGCGCGGTTTTTAAATTGTCCTCATCAAGCGTCACACGCTCAGTGGGTAAATTGTCGAGCCTGCTAAAAGCATTGGCTGAAAGCGGGTGCTGAAACAAATATCTTTGATAAAACAGCCCCAGGCTGCGCCGGTGCACCAGATTGGCAGCAGCCACCAGCGATAAAGCGCCAAGCTGGGCCACTTTGGGTTGCAATTTGCTGATGCCTTTGGCGCGCGCCACCACAAAATTCAGCTGAAATACCGGGTTCTCCACCACCTGGCGCACATGTTCAGTAGTTGGAAATACCGCGTCCATCACGGTCGCGGAAATTGCCGTTACTTCGCGGATATCTGCCTTTGGCGGATAGCATAAGTTGCGGTAAGCATCACAAAAACGTCTGGAGGCAGCGGCCGCGTCGTGTTGACCATAACAGGCAAAACGCCAGGCGCCGGCCGAGCTGCCTAAAAGCTGTAACGGTTTTTGCCGGCCTTTAAAAAACTCACTACTAAGGTACTGATCAAGCCCGAATAAACTAAACCATTTGGGGCCGCCGCTGGCACCAACCAATACTTCAACGGCGTCGCTGGTTAAACCATGTTGCTGTAAATGTAAAAGGGCGGTCGGGCCTGCTTTTACAATAAGTGGTGAAGCCAAAGCTGCTCCTTGCTGTTGTCAAAATTGCCGGGAAAAAATGAAACTGCCGGATTATAAAATCCGGCCATATAAACGCTGATGCATACGCTCGGCATATTCGTCGGTCATGCCGGCAATATAATCGGCAATCACCCGCTCGCCGGCGCCTTTTTGTTGTTGCAGTTGCCAGCGCTGCTGCGTATTAAAGGGCAATAACCGCAGCGGGTCGCTGTTAAAAGCACTAAAGAGCTGTTGTACGATGCGCTGGCCACGAAATTCCAGCTGCTGTAAGCTTGGATGCAGGATCACATGGCGGTATACAAAAGACTTTAACAAGGCCAGCATCTGCTGTTCCACTTTGGGTAGCACAGCGTTATAACGAATTAAGGGCTCTGCTGCATCCGGCAATACCTCTGCCCATTGCACATGGGTAATAAGGCGGTTCACCAGCGCACCTATGGCATCTTTTCGAATGTGATGCGCCTGATGAAACAGTTTGTCGCCAACGTCCCGTAAAAACTGTGTGGCTTCTGCCGGCCAGTCACGACAGAGCTCAGGTAGCTCCTGTTGCCAGATTTGTTGTTGCACTGTGCCTGTCACAACAGCGTCTTCCAAGTCATGTACACCGTATGCAATATCATCCGCCAGCTCCATAATTGCTGCGTCTAAAGACTTAAAACGTGAACGGATAAAAGGTGCCTGAGTGAGTTTTTCAGTCTGACAAAATAAATCTCTGTCTGAAACAGACAGCGGCGCCAGGATCCAGTCGAGTAAATCTTCGTCTTCCCGATAAATGGCTTTGCAGGGTTTTTGTTTATCAATCACCTTCGGCTGTAACAGCGGATATTTTAATAACCCCAACAAAGTGCGGCGTGCTAAATCCATGCCACCCGATGCGGTGTAAGGTTCGAGTTTGCCGACAATCCGCAGTGTCTGGCCATTGCCTTCAAAACCGCCAAAATCAGCCATGACTGCGTTTAATGCTGTTTCACCGCCATGACCAAAAGGCGGATGGCCAATGTCGTGCGCCAGACACAAAGCTTCCATCAGGCTGTCTTCCGGCAATAAGGCATGCAACTGTGAAGTTGGCGCGTTTAATCTCAGCTGCGCCACCAAAGCAGTGCCAATTTGGGCGGCTTCCAGGGAATGGGTTAACCGGGTGCGGTAAAAGTCGTTTAAGCCAACCCCCATAATCTGGGTTTTGGCCTGCAGTCTGCGAAAAGCTGCACTGTGTAAAATTCTGGCTTTGTCACGTTGCCAGGCACTGCGATGATCCAGTGGTCTTTGTGTTGCACTGGGCTCGCGTCTTTCATTCCATGCCGACATATCAGTTCCTGTACTGCAAAGGTGCTTTATGCTACGTCATTTTTGAGTCGCTTGCGACTAGGGCAAAGGGCAGTCGCTTGCATGCTTTTGAAAAAAAGCTGGACAAAGATTTTATAAATACTGTATAAATAACCAGTATTCTTTATTTCTGATAAATATCGCTGATATTCACAACAAGAGGCAACACAACATGGCCGTGATCGTAAAATATGTGGTTGAACGCAACGGAGTAGAAAAAATGACTTTTGCTGCAAAAAACGAAGCCGATGCTTATGACAAAATGCTGGATATGGCCGATGACTTGTTTGTCGTGCTCGGCGCCAGTCAGCTGCTGCAAGATGAACAGATGCAGGAAACGCTGGCAATGTACTTAGCGCAGCATAAAGACGATGTGTTACAGGCGCTTGGTGCTAAAGCGAAAACGGTTAAAAAAGACAAAACCACTGAGCCTAACGAGAGCCAAACCGATGTAAAAACGGACACAGCAGAGCAGGAACAGGCAAATAACACAACATTAAATTTGGTTGCAGCTTAAGTTGAAGCCTTGATGCAAACCTAAGTGCAAGGGTGCTGTGGTTAAAAGCAGGGCGGATAAACTTATTATCGGATAAACAACAAGCCCGCTATAGCGGGCTTGTTGTTTATGACAAACCTGATTTAAGGCTGAGTCAGCTGTTGTTGCAAGGCTTTTGCCTGAGCCAGTGTCTTACTGGCAGCATCCAGTTTTGCTTTGGCGGTGGCAACTTCGGCCGGGCTGGTGGCTTTTGACAACAAAGCCGCAGCCGCTTCCACTTCAGCCTGTGCTTTGCTCACTGCCGCATTGGCAGCTTTTAACTGCGCAGCTTTATCGGCAACTGCAGTTTGTTGCGCCTTATTTTGCATCAGGCTGGCTTGTTCAGCGGCCATTTCTGCTGCTAAATCATTGTCTTCAGCCATTACAGCTGTTGGTGCTGCTTTAACCGCATTTAAACCTTGGCTGGCGGTATTTGCCTTATGTTCAATAGCAGTTTGCAGCTGCGTATTCAGCTGAGTTACAGGTTCGGTCAGCGCTTGTGTGTGCGCTTTAATTTGTGTATCGGCCTCTTGTTTGAGCTTTGTTTGTGCCTGAACCTTCAGTGCCTCGCTTTGTTGCGCTGCACTGGTTAGCGGGTCTTTAACTGCTGTTTGCACCTGTGTTTTGATGGCAGCAACAGGCTGAGTGAATGTTTCGAGCTCTGTTTTAGTTTGTTGTGTTACCTGGGATTTGACCGCCTCAGCAGGTTGGATTGCATCCTTGAGCTGGGTTTTTACCGCGGTCTGCACATCAGTTGCTGCTTTTACTTGCTGTTGTACGGCATTTATTTGTGATGCAACAGGTGCTGTTGTGGTATCGATCAACTGCTGTTTTTCCTGTTCAAGCTTTGCTTTGGCAAGATCTTCAGCTTTGGCCCCGCCAAGCACAGCGCCGGCCAGCTGCTGTTGCTGCTCGTTCAGGCCAAGCTGGGCTGAGGCTTCGCTGCTGGCTTTTTGCAGTGCTTTTTGTTTGAGCTTGACCGGGTCCGCATAGTCGGCCAAATCTGCCGGCCAGCTCGGAACCACTTTGGCCGCCTGATTATTCAGCTGCTCAGCAAAAATCATCGGGGCGCCGCCGGAAACCAGCATCACGGCCATTTGGTTGGTCTCGGAGTTCCAAACAAACCCTGCTTTTTCCGCCATTTGTGGGATAGGGGTGTGGTTGGACACCAGATAGAACAGCGGACCTTCCTGCTGTAACTTATCGGCAGTTTTTAACAAAGTGACGGCTGTGTCGTAATGTTCGCCCAACAGCGGTTGCATCCGGTTTTTGATCAGCGGTTGCTCCAGCAGGTTCATTTCATTAGGATCAAGCCCAACCAGCGGCTTCAGTAAAGCCCACATCAGTTGTCCCTGCGGGGATAACAACAGGGCAGGTGCAACACAACCGGCCAACAATAACATAAGGGCAAAAACCCAAGAGCGCTGCCATGAACGGCGAACTGATGCAGACACGCGAATATTCCTGATCTGATTGGATAAAATATGGCCGACAGGCTACCACAGCGATAAATAAACGGCCAGAGTAACACCGCCGGCAGATTAAACCGCTTGATGTCAAATCAGTACTGAACCGGTGTTCTGAGCCCCGGTGTTCTGAGTATGAATTACTGAGCTTCACCACGGCCAAAAGCCGGGTGCCAGTTGGTCCAGACGGGTTGCAAACCCAGGCTGACCATCACCTCTGCCATCTGAGCCGGGCTGCGTTCATCATCAATGCTAAATTGTTGCAGCGCCTGAGGCGCCACCCGATAACCGCCGGGCTGGGTTTTGGAGCCGGCGCTCAGGCTGGTGATCATCAGTGGCAACAACAGATCACGCAGTCTGGCGTTTTCCCGGGTGGATAAGATCAGTTCAAGTTCAGGGGCAAAAATACGAAAAGCACAATACAGCTGCACCAATTCGGCATCACCGACCAGCACCGCCGGTTCAACACCGCCACTGCAGGGCCTTAACCTGGGAAAAGCCACACTGTAATGGCTGCGCCAATAGTGTTGTTGTAAATGGCGCAGATGTAAGCCAAGCGCCAACGCGTCGAGCCGCCAGTCGGCAAGGCCTAATAAAATGCCAAGTCCTATTTTGTCCATACCGGCTACACCCAGTCTGTCCGGGCAATTCAGCCGCCAGCGCATATCAGTTTTATTGCCTTTTAAATGATATTGCTGATAAGCCAGAGGTTGATAAGTTTCCTGATACACCAGTACAGTGTCGATGCCAAGTTGTTTTAATTCCTGATAATCGCTGCTCGAAAGCGGCTGCACTTCTAACATCAGACGGCTGAATAAAGGCCGCAGCAACGGAACTTGCCGGCGAAAATAATCCATCCCCACTTTTCGGTCATGTTCACCTGCCACCAATAGCAGCTGATCATGCCCCAGAGCTTTAACAGCTTCTGCTTCCAGTAACAATTCTTCGCTTTGCAGTACCCGGCGTTTAACCGCCTGACTCATGGAAAAACCACAATAAGTACATTCGTTGGCACAAAGGTTCGACATATAAAGTGGTGCAAATAACTGCCGCGCCGCGCCAAAGTGCTGCCGGGTGAGTTCAGCGGCGCGAGCTATCAGCTCTGGTAACATTAATTTGGCTTGTGGGCTTAACAGCACGGCCAAATCCGTCAGATCCGGTGTTTTGGCATAAAGTGCCTGCAGTACCCTGCTTTGATCGGCAGTGATAAGTTGCAGCTCAGTAAAATCGGTTTGTGCCAGTACATCGCTAAATAGCGGCTGACTAAAAGTCGTTTGTTCGCTGTTGCTAGCTGCCGTTTCTACCTGATGATGATTCATCGTAAATAATCCAATAAAGCATCCACAGGGCTGGAGGCACTTGCCCCGTGCTGCGCCGGAGCAAAACGGGCTTTTAAGCCAGCAGCACCAGCTTCTACCGCCAGTTTAAAGGCGCTGGCAGCCAAAACCGGATTTTGTGCTGTGGCAATAGCTGTGTTCACCAGAACAGCGCTGGCACCCATTTCAATGGCAGCACAGGCATCAGATGCTTTGCCGATGCCAGCATCGATAATCACCGGTACCCTGGCCTGGCTGATAATAATGTCCAGCATCAGCCGGTTTTGCAGGCCCTGATTGGAACCGATGGGGGATGCCAGCGGCATCACAGCGGCACAACCTGCATCCTGCAGTGCCAGGCAATGCACAGGATCAGCGCTGCAGTATGGCAATACAATAAAACCTCTTTTGCACAGCTCTTGCGCCGCCACCAGGGTTTGGTGTGGATCCGGCAATAAATAACGGGGATCGGGGTGAATTTCTAGTTTCAGCCAGTTGGTTTGCAGCAATTCGCGGGCAAGTTCGGCGGCAAAAATGGCTTCTTTTGCGTTTACGGCACCTGACGTATTTGGCAATAACCGTACTCCGGCCTGCTGTAGTGGCGTCACTAAATCAGCAGAAGCCTGGCCTGGTTTAACCCTTTTTAACGCCAGAGTCACCATTTCTGTGCCACTGGCCTTAACCGCATCCAGCATTTGTTGTGCACTGGCAAACTTGCCACTGCCAAGCAATAAACGGCTGGAAAATTGTTGTTGCGCAAGTTCAAACATCTTAACCTCCGGCCACCAGATTAAATATCAGCAGCTCGTCTTTGGGCTCTAGTTGTTGTGTTGACCATTCTTTGCGGGTTAATACCCGCTGATTCAGCGCCACTGCAACCTTTAGCTGCTCGTCAGACTGACCGCTCCAGGCTGTTAACAGCGCTGCGACAGTTGCCTTAGCTTCAATCACAAAAGCTTGTTGATTAACAGTGAGTTGCATCATTTGGTGTCCGTGCATCAGAAACTCCTTGTGACTTGCGCTGTGCTATGGCGTTCAGCCATGAACACTGGTTGAGATGATTCTGTGGCTGCGCCAAGGTTGGGATCAGAGCGACAAAGCAGCTGCGCGCCCTGACAAACAGCGCAGTCTTTATCGACTGTGATGGTTAAAGGCACAAAGTTTTGTTGTTGATGCTGATACAGCAAAAACCAGCCTTGTTGTTGTACACCGCGTAAATAATTTAAGGCACCGCTACTGAGCTGCATGGCAAGCGTTGCGACCAGCGGCGCAAATACGCCCTGACTGGCGCAGCCGCCCGGTGTCAAAGGCACATCCTGCCCCAAACACTGCAAGCAGCCCATGCGCCCGGGTTTAGGCTGGTTTTGGGGGTTGTGTTTAATGTCGTGCTTACCAGGCTGTGGTTTTTGCACAAAAGCAGGTGGCGTCAACCAACTGTAGCCCTGATAAGCCACCACTGAGGCGCCAGCCCAGGCTTTCTGGTACTGATGGCACAGCCGGTTCAGCAGTAATTTTGTCGTCTGGTTGTCGGAGCAATCCAGTACAAAGTCCACTTTGGGGAGCAGCAGATGTAATAAAGCCTCATCAGCATACTGAGCAAGTGCCGTCAGCCGTATATATGGGTTATAGGATTGAAGAGCCGCTTTGGCGGCCTCTGCTTTATTCAGGCCAACATCAGCTGGACGATACAAGGGCTGGCGCGGCAGATTGCTAAGCTCAACGGTATCACCGTCACAAAGCCATAACTGACCTACACCAGCGCCAGCCAGATAGGTAGCGGCGGGGCAGCCTAAGCCGCCCAAACCAATTAGCAGCAGCTTTTTTTGTTTTAATAACAGCTGCGTTGCTTCACTCCAGTCCGGTAGCAGCAGCTGGCGGCTGTAATATAAAAACTCCTGATCCTGCAGTGTTTCAGCTCCTTGCGACGACGAAGTGGCAGCTTTGTGTTTGTTCAGCGACATAAGGTGCTCCCTGAATGACCAGCAAAACCATGACGTACTTCAGAAAAAGGCGGATACAAGGTCTGGCAGTAAGACTGCAACTGCTTTAACGCTTGCTCAGGTTGAGCCGCTTTTGTAATTGCAGACACCACAGCCACACCCCGCACACCGGTTTGCAGCACAGCACTGATGTTGTGCTCTGCAATGCCGCCAATCGCCACTGTAGGTATCTCGTCACAAAGCCAGACGTAATCTGCCAGACGTTTTAAACCCTGAGGTTGAGATGGCATTTGTTTGGTTTGGGTTGGGAAAATATGGCCAAGAGCAATATAAGATGGTTTTAGCGGCAGAACAGCAGCAAGCTCTGCATAACCGTGGGTAGACACACCCAAACGAAGGCCTGCGCCGGCAATCGCCGCTAAATCAGCTTCTTGTAGATCCTCCTGGCCCAGATGTACCCCATAAGCCTGATATTCAATCGCCAGTTGCCAATGATCGTTAATAAAAAGCTGAATTTGATAATCACGGCAAAACTCCACTGCGGCCGAAATTTGCGCCCTGAGTTCGTGTTCGGTTTTATTTTTCAGCCTTAGCTGCACAATGTGTAAACCCAGTGGCAACAAGCGCTTTAACCAGCTGATATCGTCCAGCACCGGATAAAGGCCAATACTCTGGCTTAAGCGCGGGAATATAGGGGCGCTAGACTGCAACAATGCCAAACTGACAGGGGCTGTGGCACCCTTTGTGGCTTTAACTGGCGCTGGATATAAGGCCGGAAAATCCTGTTGTTGCAGCGGCCAGCCCAATCGGGCCAAAGCACCTGCACCCTGACCAGTGGCATAACCGGCGCGCAGACTTTGTTGTAAATAAGCCCGGCCTAATACGATTGCATCAATCAGGTCGTAGTTTTGTGCCCATAAAGCGGCGATGGCTGATGCCAAGGTGCAGCCAGTACCATGTTGATGCGGGCTATTCAGTCTGTTGCTGTAGAGTTTTATTGTGCTTTGCTCGGCTGGGCTTTGCGCTACAGGGCTTTGCGCTGTTGAGGGCACAAACAGATCAACAATGTTGTTGTTTTCATTCGGTGCGGCATGGCCAGCTTTTAATAAAATGGCTCCCTGATAAAAAGTCCGCAGTACAAGCAGCTGCGCAGATGCTTCTTCGCAGTCGGCTGAATTTGCCTGTTGCTGCACTTTGGCAAAATAAGCCAGCTCCGGTAGGTTTGGCGTCAGCAGCTGCACTTGTTGCAAAAGTGCCAGACAAGCCTGCCGGCTGATATCTGATAAACAGCGGCCTGTGCTTGCTATCAACACCGGGTCCCAGATCACCGGGCACTGTGGTTGACGGGTGGCCAGCCACAATGCCAAAGCTTCAAGCTGTGCATCATCAGCCAGCATACCAATTTTAATTGCGGCCGGCGGTAAGTCCTGCCACAAGGCATGAAGCTGGCTGCATAAAACCTCGGCAGAGAGTGCGAATACATCTGTCACCGCCACACTGTTTTGTGCGGTCACCGCTGTGATCACTGTGCAGCCATGGCCTGTTAAATCAGTAACAGTTAATAAATCGGCCTGAATGCCAGCACCGCCACCGCTGTCACTGCCGCCAATACACCAGACAATAACTTTATTGCTCATAAAGGCTCCGCTTTCGCAGTTGCCTTAAGAGCCGGAGTTAAATTATCCGGCCGCACCGCATCCACCGGCACCGACAGCTCACGCAGTTGTTGGTTAAGTTTCATCGAACAGAATTTTGGCCCGCACATCGAACAAAATTCGGCGTGTTCATCGGCCTGCGGGCTGCTTTGCTGGTAATAACTGCGTGCCGTGTCGGGGTCGAGCGCCAGATTAAACTGATCCTGCCAGCGAAAATCATAACGGGCCGCCGATAAAGCGTTGTCGCGAAGTTGTGCCGCCGGATGGCCTTTGGCTAAATCTGCAGCATGGGCGGCAATTTTGTAAGTAATCAGGCCTTGTTTGACATCTTCTTTATCAGGTAAACCCAGATGCTCTTTCGGGGTCACGTAACACAACATGGCGCAGCCAAACCAGCCAATCAGCGCAGCACCAATTCCGGAAGTAATATGATCATAACCTGGCGCTATGTCGGTGGTTAGCGGGCCTAAGGTATAAAAAGGCGCTTCATGACAATGTTTTAACTGCTCTGTCATATTGGCCTGAATCAGATGCAAAGGCACATGGCCAGGGCCTTCAATCATCACCTGCACATCATAAGCCCAGGCAATTTTGGTCAGCTCACCTAAAGTTCGAAGTTCAGCAAACTGTGCTTCGTCATTGGCATCGGCGATAGAGCCAGGGCGCAGGCCATCGCCCAAAGACAGGGAAATATCGTATTGGGCACAAAGCTGACAAATTTCTTCAAAGTGGCTGTAAGCGAAGTTTTCCTGCTGATGCAGTTCACACCACTGCGCCATAATAGCGCCGCCGCGTGAGACTATGCCGGTTAATCTTTTGGCGGTAAGGGGTAAAAACGCCCGTAACACACCGGCGTGAATAGTAAAATAATCCACCCCTTGTTCGGCTTGTTCTATCAGGGTTTCTTTAAATAACTCCCAGCTCAGCTCATTGACCCGGCCACCCACTTTTTCCAGACACTGGTAAATGGGTACAGTACCCACTGGCACCGGGCTGTTACGGATGATCCACTCGCGGGTTTGATGAATACGCCGGCCTGTGGATAGATCCATAATAGTGTCAGCGCCCCAGCGCACCGACCAAATCAGCTTTTCTACCTCTTCTTCAATACTGGAACTCACCGCCGAGTTGCCGATATTGGCGTTTACCTTCACCAGAAAGTTACGTCCAATGATCATGGGCTCAGCTTCAGGGTGATTGATATTCAGCGGTATAATGGCGCGGCCAGCCGCCACTTCAGCGCGGACAAATTCAGCGGTAATTTGTTTGGGAATAGCAGCACCAAAACTTTCGCCCTGGTGCTGAGGGGCCAAACGTTCATCCTGCTGCCTGGCTAAATCGGCCAGCGCCATATTCTCCCGACAGGCAATAAATTTCATTTCAGCGGTGATAATGCCAGCGCGGGCATAATGCAGCTGAGTGACTCTGCGGCCAGCTTTGGCCACCCGGCATGGCACATCAAATTCGGTGGGCCAGGCATCCAGTTCAATATTGTCATCCTGATAACTGCGCTCCACCAGTTCGGTATCAGCGCGCTCATCCAGCCAGCTTTGACGCAGTTGTGGCAAACCACGGCGCACATCCAGGCTTTGTGCCGGGTCACCAAATGCACCACTACAATCGTACAGCAACACCTGACTTTGGCTTTTATCACTGAGCCTGACAGCACGGCAGGGGACCTGAATATTGTCACCAGCATCGAGATAAATCCGGCTGGAACCAGAGAATAACTGCGGGGTTAAAGCGTGAATATTATGTTGTGCCTGCTCACGGGCGGCGCGGCGGTTTTGTGGTTTAGACATAGCAATCCTTAATAAACCAAAGGGTTAAATTAAATTGCTTATCTGGAGTGAGTTGGAGTAATGACGGCTTAAGCTACAACTTTGCCGCTGCATAATAGGTTGCCAATAACTTTGTGCAAAAAGCCAAGGCAACGGTGAGGTGGATGCACATTACCCTTGTTCCCTTCGCAGGTTCTAGCCTGATCAGGTTCAACGGATCCCGCATAATGCGGTCTCAGCCCAAATGGGCACTCCGACAAGTGGGACTGAGTATAATGATTTGGTTACGTTAAATTCAAGCGTGATTTACTTTTTGCTGTGCTGGTCGGTGTTCTTATCCAGGATATTACTGCCAAAGAGGGCACTGAGTATTTGCCGGTAAAACTTGCGGCCAAGATGTTTTAATAACAGCCAGAGCGGCATTTTCAGGTAATGGCCGCGCAGTAATAACATAAAATCAGCCAGCGTATCGCTGCTATTGGCAAAAGCTTGGTGCTGCGGCACGAGTTTGTGCATAAAAATATAATCAAGCAGGCGCAGCTGAAACCGGCCTGGCTGGTAGGGCTCGAGCGTTTTTATCACATGCTCAGGCACTGCTAAAAACAGAATTTTCTGGTTATAACGCAGTGCCAGCAACAGCTCAGTGGCAAAACCAGTCTGTATTGCGAGCTCAACTAATTCTTGCCAGAACTCAGGGCTTTGATATTGCTCAATAATCAGATACAAGTCGGTCAGATCGCGAAAACCGTGTTTAATTTCTTCGCTGAGCATCAAGTGAATAGTGCTGTGTAATAACATAGCCGCCGGGCTAAATACGCTATAACCAGCACTGGTTTGTTGGGTATGGTGGAAAAACAGCTGAATATCCGGCGCCCGGCCTGTCATCAGCGGCAATAAATTATGATGCACGTCGAGTAAGGTTCCGCGACTGCCATGACGCAGTGGCGGTATTTCATGTGACCAGACGCGATAGTATTTCTGGTCGTATTCATCGAGATCTTCGGCGAAAAAGCCGTATAAACAAAGTTCACGTTCGATTTGCGGCAAACCTTGTTTGTCGACTAACAGATCAATGTCACTATATGTGCGGCCACGCCCCACAGCGGCATCATCCAACAGTGAATAGGCTGCGCCTTTTAAAAACAACAGATGTGGCGTAAGAGGTTGCAGCAAAGACTGCAGTAGTTTGGCTTCGTATTGCACCTGATGGTATTGTTTTTGTGCTATCAGTTCGGCATTTTTCAGATGATTCTGTACATACTGTGGCAGCGCATCTGTAAGACCATGTTGATCTAACCGCCAGCCAAGCCTGGCCAGACATTGCTGGTCACGTAGGATCCGCACTATAGTGGCCCAGTCTTCTAACGCTAAAGGGCCGGGATCTTTGCCTAAAAACAGCTGAATAATCAGGTTATGGCTGCGCATAAGGCAGTACATCCTGTTGCAGAAATTCAGCCAGTTCAGCCACCTCAGTGTAGGTCACTTCGTAGTTCTGACAACGCTCCACCAGCTGCACAATAGTGTGGAATCCCTGGCTACCGGCAAGGCTAAAATTAAAGGCATTTTCAGCCAGCGCCATAAAAGCCTGAGCCTGGTTTAATGCTGTGACTTGCAGCGGCTGCGCTTTTTGGTATTTGGGAAAAACAATAGCAACCACTTCGGCAGGTTCGGTATGTTGTTGCCAGCTTTGCGCTGGCGGTGACAAATGCACCACATCACCTTTGTGGGTGTTTTTTGCTATTGTCGAAAACCTTCCTTGAGGGAACCATTGCCGGGCAAGATCAATCGACTGATTTTTAAGGCATATAGGGCGCACAAAAGGAACCACCTGATTGGTGCCCGGAATAAGTAACGCCATTTCATCGGACAATAAACGCCAGCCGTTAAAGGCAAGCCAGGCGGTGAGGGTACTTTTACCAGAACCTGGCGGCGCCGGAAACAACACTGCTTTGCCATCTTTGGCCAGTACTGCGGCATGTACTATGACAAACCGCATCTCAGAAGTGGCAATACACCAGTTCATGCCCCATTCCAGCAAGGCAAAACCATTATCGATGTCAATCGGCTTAAAGGGTTCCTGTTGATCTGCAAGAAAACGCGCTTGCGGCCGCACGTATTTGCGCAGACCGCTGCCGGAGCTTAAGGTCAGATAATAATCAGGGATACCTGGTGTTGTGGAAAGCAAATCAGCATAAATCTGCTGTAAATTCGCAGTAACTTTGCTGATATCTGTGCGGATCTCAAAGCAAAAAGGCGAAAGATGAAGGTATCTGACGTCAAATGTCATCGGCAGTACTCAGGGTATTTAATGCCGCTTCGGACAAAAACAGCTTCAGGCGCTGTATCACCAATGGGGTTTGTCTGAGTTCAGAATTGACATCAGACAGTTGCTGCAAAATATCAGAAAGCGGCAAACTTAAGGCTAAAGTTTCACCGCTATACATATGAAAAAAAACAGTGCCTGAGTGATCGGCAAAATGATGAATAACAACTGCTGGCCCAAACCATTCTGTCATTGCAGACAACTATGGATTAAGCGTGGTAATTGTCAATAATAGCGCTCAGTTCGCTGCCCAATCCGCTGGGATTCAACAGTGCTTTGTTGTAAAGATACTTGGCAAAGTCGCTGGCAGTCGCAAAAGGCTGGCCAAAACCAATAATAGGGTAGTTGATACCAAAACTACCGTGGTTGATTGCATTCAGATACATACCAACCATATGGAAGTTGCAGTTACCTGCACCTTTATTGGCAGAATCGCCAACGAGGATTTCTCCAAAAGTTAAGGTTTTTTTCAATGAAGGCGACCCCATTTTTGTGAAAGCTCTGCCACCAAAAATGGTATAAAAATTCAGTTTATGGAATTGTAAATGATGGTTTGACCAATAGCCTGGTGACAGCAACTCAATAGGGTCGCCACCAGAAAAATCAGAACCGTGGCCTGAGGCGACAATAGACTGAGCAACACCACCACCACTGGCCCACACTGAACGTGCTGGCAGACTGGCAATCACTAAACCTGCAGTTGCTCTTGTCAAAAACTGGCGACGCGACTTGCCAGATCCTGTGGCATGCGCAGAGACCGAAGAAACGGATGATTCGACTGACTTGTTTTCGGGTTGCTCTTGCATAACTTCCTCCTGATACAACAGCACTGAATTAAGCATAATTCATGCCATTATATTATGCTGTTGTCGCCTATAGGTTTTTTGCCAAATCCAGCAAAAAAAATCCTATCTTTGTAAACTGGATTGACAGTTATCCTACGCCTGTTCTGGGTTTGAGTCCAGTTGGACGCTGCAGGTTTATGCTAACCACCAGCGACAAAACGATACAGCGCCTGCAGCAGTTGTAGCTTTTTCTCATTTCCCTGATGCTGTTCAACGGCGTTTTCCAGCGCGATGGTAAACTCTTCCAGCGTCAGAGACGGATTATCCAAACCCAAAGTTAATTTATCATGACAATAACGCTGCCATTTTTGCAGCTCGTCGTAGTTCAGGCTGTCTGGATAATTGCGGGCGCGGAATCTGAACAACAACTGATTAAGCCTATCGTCCTGAAACAGCAGTGGCGTGACCGCTAGTTGCTCCGGACTGAGCTGGTGCAACTGATGCATCAGTTGTTTGTCCTGGTCACTGCAAAAACCCTGATACAACGCATAATCGGGGTTGGTTTCTGCTTTAAAGTCGCTTTCGAGCTGATAAACTTCCACCACTTTTTGTTGCAGTTGCCTGTGTTGGCGTAACCAGTCCAGATGGGCAAGACAAGCGGCCCGGTCGATACCAAGTTCAGCTGCTCTTTGTTCAGATAAGGTTTTGGCGTTGGCAAGCACAGGGCATTTATTCAGATGCACCAGTTTTAACCCAAGGCGCTGCTCGTCTGGGGCCAGATCAGCCGTTTTGCGGTACAGCAGCTGATGTAATTCGGCCGCCGGCAATTCCAGCAGCGGTCTTGGGTCTGCCTGCAGATTAAAACAAATCACAGCGTTTTTATTGGTTGGATGATAAGCCAGTGGCACTATCCAGCTGCAGCAGCCCTGCAAGGCTGGAAACTTGGACGAAACATGCACCAGTGGCATCATGGCCGCCACATCAATCAACGCCTGAACCTGCGTTTTTCTGCGAAGTTCATACAAATAATGGAACAGTTTTGGCTGTTTTTCTTTAATCAGCTTAGCTATGGCTATAGTGGCGTACACGTCACTTAAGGCGTCGTGAGCTTGCTCGTGTGCGAGGCCATTGGCTTTGGTTAAATCTTCCAGCCGGAAACTTGGGCTGCCGTTGTCATGCATAGGCCAGTTGATGCCGTCCGGTCGTAACGCATAACAGGCGCGCACTACATCAATCAGATCCCAACGACTGTTACCCTGTTGCCATTCACGGCCGTAAGGGTCATAAAAGTTACGCCATAAACTGTAACGCGTGACTTCATCGTCAAAACGCAGGTTGTTGTAACCCACTACACAGGTTTCAGCAGTACTGAACTGCGCCAGTATGTGCTGCATAAAGCGGACTTCCGGCAGACCTTTTTTCTGGCACAGCTGCGGGCTAATACCTGTGATCAGCGCTGCTACCGGATGGGGTAAATAGTCGGGTGTCAGCTGGCAATACCACATTTGTGGTTCTGCACAGGGGTTTAGCTCCAGATCAGTACGAATACCGGCAAACTGAGCCGGACGGTCTTTTTTTGGATCCGCGCCCCAGGTTTCATAATCGTGAAAATAAAAAGTAGCTGGCAAAATACACCCCGGTGACAGGCAAAACTGGCGGCAGTATAAGGCAAAGTAAAGCAGGCGCAAATGCAATGCCTTGATTTTGTTGCCCCGGTGCAGCTGTGGCATAATGCCGCGCTTTTTAGCAAGACACTGTCGTCTGTTGTTCAACAAGAGTGGGTTTTATGTTGTTGCGGTTATTCTGCGTTGTATTTGGCCTGCTGCTATCAGCACCTTTAATGGCCGCTCCTGATGATTTTAATGAAGCAAAAAAGCTGGCCCAGCGTATTTATGCCGATGAAAGCGAAACTTTTTATTGTGCTTGTCCGCTGCGCTGGCAAGGCGGCAAAGGCATACCCGATTTAACATCTTGTGGTTACAAAGTCAGAAAAAACGGCCCCAGAGCCAGCCGGATTGAATGGGAGCACGTGGTACCGGCCCATCATTTTGGTAAAAGCCTGAGCTGCTGGCAGCAAGGCGGACGTGATCAGTGTCAACAGTCAGATCAGCGGTTCCGTTTGATGGAAGCGGATTTATTTAACTTAAAACCGGCCATTGGTGAAATAAACGGCGACAGAGCCAACTTTGCTTTTGCAGAATTGCCGTCACAAGCGCCACAGTATGGCGCTTGTCCATTTAAGGTCGATTTTCAGCGTCAGCTGGCCGAGCCGCGCGCTGAAGTCCGCGGTGATATAGCGCGGATTTATTTTTATATGGCGGATAAATACCAGCTCAATCTGTCAAAAGCGCAGCAGCAGTTGTTTATCAGCTGGCATCGGCAAGATCCTGTAGACGACAGAGAGCTGTTATTAAACCGCCGTATTGCCCAGCAGATGGGGCATCCGAATTATTTTGTCACAGGCACCCGTACTTGGAGCCTTGATTACCAGCCTACAGGTTATGGTTTATCTGCGCAGCTGGAACCTCAGCATCAGGCAAAAGTCAAAAGCCCAGAGCTAACACAACAGACTGCTCACAATAGCGTGGCTGAGCAGCACAATCAGGACAATCAGCTTCAGGTGCTTGGCAATCAGAACAGTAAAATTTACCACTTATCCACTTGCCCCGGTTTTAGTCAGGTCAGTAGCAAAAACCAACGTTGGTTTAGCACTGAACAACAAGCGCTGGCGGCTGGGTTTCGTAAAGCAAAAAATTGTGACTAACACAAGTCAGGCTGCAGACACCTGATGGATTGCTTGTGTATCGTACATAACACAAAAAGTAAAAGGCGTATAAAAACGCCTTTTACTTTAATGACCTGCGAACAGAGGATGCTTCATCTGCAAAAGCCGGTTTTTAGCCCTGAATAGCGCTAAATAAATCATCTTTTAATTTCAGCCGCAGCTTTTTGCGCTGTTCCAGATAATCATCTGAACTCACTTCAGTGCCTTGTTCAATCCGATACACTTCATGATCCACATCGTGGTACTCGGCAAATAACCGGGCAAAATGATTATCTGTAGTTTTGAGCTGATGAATACGTTCACGATACTGTGGAAATTCCTGCACCAGACTATGTTTTTCTAATGTCATATGTTTACCCCTTACGTCAGGCTGGCAGCCTGTTGATGTTGTACTGACATCATGCTAACAAGCTGGTTTGACACTGTTTTGATTTAACGCAATCTTTTGCTGATTGACCGCAACAGCTTGTGCCTGCATTGCAATTGAGGGCGGGTTCAGGGTATCACTGTTTTATTGATAATCAATTTCCGGGTGAAAATATGCGTTTTTCTGCTTTGATAGTGTCGTTGGCTGCTGCGGCTGTCAGTACTGCGGTGATGGCCAATACACCTTATGCCATAGTGATCCACGGCGGTGCCGGCACTATTAACAAAGCTGCGCTGACGCCTGCCCAGCAACAAGCTTATGAAACTGCACTAACCGAAGCAGTCAATGCCGGATATCAGGTATTGGAGCAAGGGGGAAGCAGTATTGATGCTGTTACTCAGGCCGTGTTGGTGATGGAAGACTCGCCACTGTTTAATGCCGGAAAAGGTGCGGTGTACACCTATGAAGGGGGCCACGATCTGGATGCTTCTATCATGCGTGGTGACAATCTGGCGGCAGGGGCTGTGGCTGGTGTCACCACAGTGAAAAATCCGGTGTTACTGGCGCGCGCTGTGATGGAAAAGTCGGAGCATGTGATGTTATCAGGTAAGGGCGCCGAAGAATTTGCCAAGCTTCAGGGTTTAACGCTGGTTGATAACCGTCATTTTGATACCCAGTTTCGTTATGAAGCACTGATCAAAGCCAAAGCCGCAATGGAAAAAGCCGAAGCGAAAACCCCGCACCAGGCATCAGTAAGGTTGTCTGCTGGCTGGAGCCCCGCCTGGAATATCGGCACAGTGGGCGCTGTGGCGCTGGATAAAAGCGGCAACCTGGCCGCTGCGACCTCAACAGGCGGCATGACCGCCAAAAGATACGGCCGTATTGGAGATGCGCCTATTATTGGCGCCGGTAATTTTGCCGATAACCAAAGCTGCGCCGTCTCTGCCACCGGCCATGGTGAGTTTTTTATCCGTTACCGTGTTGCGGCTGATATTTGTGCCAGAGTGAAATATGCAGGTGTTAGTGCGGCAGAGGCGGCCAACCAGGTGATCCATCAGGACCTGGTCAAAGCCGGTGGTACCGGTGGTGTGATAGTGATGGATAACAAAGGCAATATCAGCTGGCCCTTTAATACCGAAGGCATGTATCGGGCAAAACGCACGGCAGGTCAGCCGCCTGAAGTGGCTATTTTTCAGGACCTTGCGAAAAAGTCACAATAGCAAGGCTGAACTTTCGATTATGCACTACGCTTGAAACAGCAGCACAATAATTGCTGCTTTGAAAACGCCAGTGGTGTTGTTATTGAGGGGGAAGCATGAACTTATTAAAAGTGGCAGACCAGATGAATCACCATCCCGTCACTTTCGCGGCCGACATGACGCTTGAGACTGCAGTTGACAGGTTAGCCGCGTCCGGCCAGTTAGGCGGGCCAGTCATTGATAAAAACCATAAAGTGGTTGGTTTTTTATCAGAGCAGGATTGTCTGGCGCGGATGTTATTGTCGTCTTATCACGATCAGGTGAGTGCCCATGTCAGCGACGTCATGCGCACTGAGGTGCTGACGGTGAAACCTTATACCGGCATTATTGATTTGGCTCAGCAGATGCTGGGCGCTAAACCAAAAATTTATCCGGTGGTGGACGACAATGGGGTATTGCTTGGTGTGATCAGCCGTACCGACGTATTAAGAGCCATAGATCAAGAATTACATTCACATTATCGAGCTGTGAGTTAAGCTTTGTTGTTTGCTTTTTCCGCGCTCTGGCTTTGGATGAACGCTTATCTTGCTGTGTAGGGCTGAGTTTGCTGGATTTGCCTTCACGAAACTTGTTAGCATAACGCCCTCTTTGTGATGAGGGCGTTGTTTTGACTGCTGCTGTAACTGTATCTGCTTTATTTTCCCAATTAGCCGCTTGTATGCCAAAAGACCGTTTTGGTCTGAAAAAGCGTTTGCATGGTGCTGAAAAACTAGGCGCCGATGCTTTGCCAAAAGTGCTGGAAAAAATTGCCGCTGACATAGACCACTCTGCTGCGCTCAAATTAAAGCGCCTTGCCACAGTGCCGGGCATCAGTTATCCAGCCGAGCTGCCGGTGGTTGGTAAAAGGGAAGATATTAAAGCAGCGATAGCTGCACATCAGGTGGTGATTATTGCCGGTGAAACAGGCTCGGGTAAAACCACGCAGCTGCCGAAAATTTGCCTGGAGCTTGGCCGGGGAGTCGCTGGTTTTATTGGTCATACCCAGCCAAGACGCTTAGCGGCGCGCAGTGTGGCGCAGCGCCTTGCCGACGAGCTGCAATGCCAGCTGGGTGATCAGGTGGGTTATAAAGTGCGTTTTGGCGATCACAGTTCGCCTTTGTCGCATATCAAACTGATGACAGATGGTATTTTGCTGGCGGAAATTCAGCAGGACAGATTTTTAAATCAGTACGACACCATCATCATCGACGAAGCACACGAACGCAGCCTGAATATCGACTTTTTACTTGGTTATCTGAAACAGCTGCTGCCGCGTCGCCCTGATTTAAAACTGATCATTACGTCAGCAACCATAGACCCACAGCGTTTTTCCAAACATTTTGACAACGCACCTGTGATTGAAGTGTCGGGCCGAACTTATCCGGTGGAAGTCAGATACAGAGCGCCGGTGGATAACGATGATAAAGACGCTGATCAGCTGCAGGCCATTTTTGATGCGGTAGAAGAGCTGTACCGTGAACCGCCCGGTGACATTCTGATTTTTTTAAACGGTGAACGCGAAATACGTGACACAGCCGATGCACTGGAAAAACTCAAACTGCCACACACCGAAATTTTGCCGTTATACGCAAGGTTAAGTGCCACTGAGCAAAACCGTATTTTCCAAAGCCATGCCGGCCGTCGTATTGTGCTGGCCACCAACGTGGCGGAAACCTCGCTGACTGTGCCTGGCATTCGTTATGTGATAGATCCGGGCACAGCCAGGTTGTCACGCTACAGTTACCGCTCCAAAGTGCAGCAACTGCCTATTGAAGCCATCAGTCAGGCCAGTGCTAATCAGCGCAAAGGCCGTTGTGGCCGGGTGGCAGCCGGTATTTGTATCAGGCTGTATAGCGAAGAAGATTTTTTAGGCCGGCCGGAATTTACCGATCCGGAAATTTTACGCACCAACCTTGCGTCCGTTATTTTGCAAATGCTGGCGCTGGGGCTTGGTGATATTCAGCAATTTCCGTTTTTACAAAAGCCTGACAGCCGTTTTATTAACGATGGCATTCGTTTACTGGAAGAGCTGGGTGCTCTGAAAACTGCACAACAGGGCAAACTGGCGTTATCGCCGCTTGGCCAGCAGTTGAGCCGGCTGCCGGTCGATCCTAAACTGGCGCGTATGGTGCTGGCAGCAGCCGGCAATGGTGCTTTGCGCGAAGTTCTGGTGATCACCGCTGCGTTGTCTATTCAGGACCCACGCGAAAGGCCTTTGGATAAACAGCAAAAAGCCGATGAATTACACGGCCGTTTTACCGAGCCGGATTCTGATTTTGCCTCGATGCTGAAACTCTGGGATTACCTGCAGGCGCAGCAAGAGGCGCTCAGTAACAACCAGTTCCGCCGCATGTGCAAAATGGAGCTGCTGAATTACCTGCGGGTGCGCGAGTGGCAGGATTTATTTGGCCAGTTATCACAGGTGTGTCAGGAGCTGCAGTTTAAACTCAATAGCCAGAATGCCGATTATCACAGCATTCACAGCGCTATTCTGACTGGTTTATTAGGGCAGATTGGCCAGCGTGACACTGAAGCGGATTATCTGGGGCCAAGACAAAGCCGGTTTTATGTCTTCCCAGGCAGTGGGTTATTTAAGAAAAAACCCAAATGGGTGATGAGCGCCGAGCTTGTTGAAACCAGCCGTCTTTACGCCAGAACTTTAGCCAAAATTGAGCCTGAATGGATAGAGCCACTGGCGCAGCATCTGGTAAACCGCAGTTATGCTGAACCGCACTGGGAGAAAAAACGCGGTGCTGTTATCGCCTACGAGCAGGTCACTTTGTATGGCCTGGTCATCGTTGCAAAAAGGCCGGTACTGTACAGCAAAATTGATGAGGCTTTGTGTCATCAGTTGTTTATCCGTGAAGCGCTGGTGAATCAGGAGCTTGGCCTTAATGAAGCATTTTTAGCTTATAACGCCCGGTTAATTGATGAAGTCACTGAACTTGAAGATAAATCGCGCCGGCGCGACATTCTGGTGGACGAAGAAACCCTGGCCGGTTTTTATGCCGACAAGGTGCCACTCTGGGCCAATAACAGGGTAGATTTTCAAAAATGGTGGCGTACGCAAAAACAAAAAGATCCGGCCTATCTTAATTTTGACCCGGATAAACTGCGTAAACACAATGCAGACAGCATCACCGAAGACAGTTATCCGGAATTTTGGCGGCAGGACAATTTAACCCTGCCGCTGGAATATCATTTTTCCCCTGGTGCGCCGGACGATGGTGTCAGCCTGATAGTGCCGCTGACTTTACTCAATCAGCTTAAAGATGAAGGTTTTGACTGGTTGATCCCGGGCCTTCGGCATGAACTTTTGGTGGCACTGATTAAATCTCTGCCCAAAAGTCTGCGCCGTAATTTTGTGCCGGCACCCAATTATGCCGACGCTTTGCTGCAAAGTATCAAGCCGGAAGATGGCCCGTTACTTTCTGTGGTATCACAGCGCTTAAAACGAATGAGCGGTGTCACTATTGCTGAAGAAAACTGGGAGCTGAGTCAGCTGGAACCACATTTAAAATTTAACTTTAAAGTGGTGGATGACAAAGGCAACACGCTTAAACAAGGTCGTTCGCTGGCGCTGTTAAAACAACAGCTGCAGGGCAAGGTACAACAAACGCTAAGTGCGGTGGCAGAGCAGGGTATAGAGCAAGACAAGCTGACCGAATGGAGTTTTGGCGAGCTGCCACGCGAATATATCAAGGTACAAAGCGGTTATCAGATCAAAGCTTTTCCGGCGCTGGTTGATGAAAAAGACAGTGTGGCGATTAAACTGCTGGATAACCCGGAGCAGGCACAGGCGTTGTCAAAACTCGGGCTTCGGCGTTTGTTGCTGCTGAATATCCCATCTCCGGTAAAATACCTGCAGGATTCGCTGCCCAACAAAGCCAAACTGGGATTGTACTTTAATCCTTTTGGCAAGGTGCTGGAGCTGATTGATGATTGTATTGCTGCCGGCGTGGATTTATTAATAGCCTCGAACCCCTGGCCGGAAAACAACGAACAGTTTTTACAGCTGCGCGATAAAGTGCGTGCCGAAATTGGCGATACAGTGCTGCAAATAGCGCTGAAAGTTGAGCAAATTCTGACCATAGGTCATGAAATTTCGAAAAAACTTCGGGGCCGGCTGGATTTAGCCCTGGCTTATGCCAATGCCGATATTAAACAGCAGCTTGATACCCTGCTATTTAAAGGTTTTGTTTCGGCCCATGGCGCCGCCAAACTGGATGATGTACGCCGTTATTTGCAGGCGCTGCAAAAACGGCTGGAAAAATTACCGGTAGACCCACAACGCGACCGGTTAATGATGCACGAGTATCAAAAAGCCGAAGACGCCTATAAAAATCTGCTGGGCAAATTTGCCGGTAAGCCAATACCAGCCGAAGTTGAAGCCATTCGCTGGATGCTGGAAGAGCTTAAAGTGTCGTTATTTGCGCAGCAACTGGGCACACCTTATCCCATTTCCGGCAAAAGGGTACTGCTGGCAGTGCAGGAGCTAAAATAAGCAGTTGAAGGATCTGTGGCTGGGACGGTGGCGGAATATTGCCTTTACAGCATCTGTTATTGGCATTATAACAATGCAGAGCCCACGCAAAGCCTGAGGATTGTATGCTGAGCAGAAACGACAAACGCAATTATTTTAGGATGATGATTAATTGTGATGTGCAGATCCTGATCAATGATCCGGAATCAGGCCGAGAGCTTGACGGCATCTGCCGTGATTTAAGTGCCACCGGCATGTCGGTTGAAGTCGACGAGCCGCTGGAAATGGGCATGATGCTGCATGTCCGGCTTGATTCGAATAACCCCAGCGTGGCACCGCTGGACGCCCATGCCAAAGTGGTGCGTTGTGCCCAGGAAGGCGAAGATTTATACCTGTTGGGTTTATTGTTTATTGAACTGAATTAGTGATGGTATTGGCGGTCTGCGCGGGAACGACCCACATAAATGCCGCCCATCTGTACCAAAACCGCTGACCTGAAGCTGTTAAAAAATCGGCAGTTGTACGTGAAGAGCGTGTTTTCTGGATGACAGCCAGCGCGAAAGTCTTTACCCTTGCCGCAATTTTAATCGAGTTAACCAGATCCCTTATGTCAGAGTCCAAAGCCATCAATTATTTCAGCTGGCGTCATCTCGCCATCCTTACTCTCCCTTCTGCGCTTGGACTTTTTTTATTTATGACCCCTATTCCGGCGGAAAAGGGTTTAACCATTCCGGTTGCTGTGCTGGCCAACTGGTTAAAAACCACACTGGGTAGTGCCATGCCGTGGATTTTGGCTTTGATAGTGACCAGTTCCGCTTTATTGACACTCTGGACACAAATAAAACCAGCGGCATTTATGCAGCATACACTGTGGCAAAAACTGTTTAAACCTGCGCCTGTCTGGCTTTGGGTACGTTTAACAGGGGCTGTGTTTATTGTGCTGGCGCTTTTTGCCATAGGGCCAGCGGCGATTCACAGCAGCGCCACCGGCGGTTTGGTATTTCATGATTTATTGCCGGTGCTTCTGTGTGTTTTTGTGTTTGCCGGTTTGTTTTTACCATTACTTCTGAACTTTGGTCTGTTGGAAATGATAGGCACCCTGATGACCAACATTATGCGGCCGGTATTTCGGCTGCCTGGCCGCTCGGCTGTTGACTGTATGGCTTCCTGGCTCGGCGATGGCAGTGTCGGTATTCTGCTGACCAGTAAACAATATGAAGCCGGTTTTTATACAGCACGCGAAGCAGCGGTAATTGGCACGACATTTTCCGCAGTTTCTGTGACCTTTTGTTTAGTGGTCCTTGGGCAGGTAAAACTTGAACATATGTTTGTGCAGTTTTACGGCACCATTTGTCTGGCCGGTGTGGTCGCCGCTATAGTGCTGCCTTATCTGCCACCACTTCGAAATAAACCCGATACCTTTATTGACGGTTTTGACCATATGAAAGCTGAAGGCGGCCATTTTAGCCGTACTTCAGTCTGGAGCCGGGCTTTTTCCCATGCTTTACACCGTGCCAGTATGGCGCCTGGTGTCAAAGCCACCGCCAAAGAAGGGGTGGAAACTGTACTGGATATGTTGTTTGGCGTATTGCCGGTGATTATGGCCGTGGGTACCTGTGCTTTAATCATTGCCGAATACACACCCATTTTCAGCTGGCTGGGGGCGCCTTTTGTGCCCTTATTTGAACTGTTGCAAATTCCTTTTGCCGTGGACGCATCAAAAGCTGTGATGGTTGGTTTTGCTGATATGTTTGTGCCTTCGATCCTGATTGCCGAAGTGCCCAGTGACATGACCCGTTTTGTTATAGCGGCTTTGTCGGTGACCCAGCTGATTTATATGTCGGAAGTGGGCGCTTTATTACTTGGCAGTAAAATTCCGGTCACTTTATTGGATTTATTGCTGATTTTCCTGCTGCGTACGCTGGTGACTTTGCCGGTGATTGCCGGTATGGCGCACTTACTGTTTTGACTTTGTTGCTTAAAAAGTACAGATAAAAAAGACAAGCCTCGCTTGTCTTTTTTTATGCACCAGGTCGCGCTACAGCAGCTTTATTTGCGGCTAAATTCAACGTTAAAGGTAACGGGCACCAGCAGGCTGATATCGTTTAATTTGGCGATGTCCTGCAATTTACGTACACCAGCGTCCAGTTGGAAAGCCGCGCTAGTAACCAGTACAGGTGCAGTAGTGCTTGCCTGAATTTTATTGTTGCTGAGTTTAGTCAGCGTCAGCTGCACTGGTAAAGACTGAGTTTTATCCAGCAGTGTTAAGCTCAGTTCAGTCTGATGTTGCATGCTGGCACCGACGGTTAAATCAGACAGCAATTTAGGTTCAATTTGTGCACTGGCGCTGATGGTTGGAAAATTTTTGGCATTAAACACATGTTCCAGCATCCGCTCGTTACGAATAGGGATCAAGGTATCTAAAGTTGTTACCGGAATTTGCACCAAAACCTTGCCATCATCAGCCCAGTTGCCAGACAGCTGACTGAATTTATGTACTTCAGCCACGGTGCCGTTTTTAACAGAGACAAAACGCAGTTGTGATTGAGCGGGTTCCAGCTGCCAGGCTGCCTGGCTTGCAAAAGTCGTGGAAAGGGCCAATGCGGCCAATAATAAACGCATAACAACTCCTGTCAGATAATCAATTGCCGCAGTGGGCAAGAATGAAACAAACGCCGGCTGATGGTAACCAAGTCGGGCGCCAACAACCAGTAAAATTGCCGTTTTATACCATTTGCTGCGGTGGATGTAGTGGTTTGGCTGGCAGCATTCAATAACTTTTCAGCAAAGCTTGTGTAAAAAAAGCCGGAGCGACCTTTTGGCCACTCCGGCTGGATGTTTCATGCTGCAAGCGGCGGCTTATTGAATAATACAGACCAGACCTTTTAAATAATGGCCTTCCGGGTAGAAGCTGGCGATAGGATGATCTTTGGCCTGACTTAACCTTTCAATAAACAAACAGCCACGATTGGCATCAAGGGCGGCGTCCGCAACGACTTTCTGGAATAAACTTTCTTCCATTAAACCTGAGCAGGAGAAGGTTAATAACAAACCACCTGGCTTGACAATTTGCATCGCCACCCTGTTGATGTCTTTATAACCCCGGCATGCGCCAACCAGCTGACTTTTGTTTTCGGCAAATTTAGGTGGATCTAAAATCACCATATCAAACTGTTTGCCTTCGTCTTTATATTGGCGCAGTAATTTAAACACGTCAGCTTTGGTCATGGTCGCTTTGGACAAGTCCAGCTGATTCAGTTCCATATTGCGCTGTGCTGTGGCGAGCGCTAAATCCGACAAATCGGCATTGGTCACATGAGTGGCACCACCGGTTAAAGCGGCGAGACCAAAGGTGCCGGTGTAGCTAAAACAGTTCAGCACAGTTTTGCCTTTGGCATAACGGCCAGCGGCAGCACGGCTGTCACGTTGGTCCAGATAAAAACCGGTTTTGTGACCATTGACCACATCAACCAGAATATTCAGACCGTTTTCTTTTATCGTCACTTCGCCACTATCGCGCGGTAAATGTAACCAACCGGTGCGCGGTTCTAAACCTTCTTTTTTACGCACATCCACGTCTGAGCGTTCATAAATGCTATAACCGTCAAACAGTTGTTTTAACGCGGCCACAATATGTTTGCGCTGCCGTTCAGCACCTGCGCTTAACAGCTGACAGACCAGCACATCGGCATATAAATCAATGGTCACACCCGGTAGTGAGTCCGACTCAGCCGCCACCACCCGGATGCCATTGGTTTGGCTTAAGTCAAAAAGTTGCTGACGTACAGCCCAGGCCTGAGCGATGCGGCGCAGGAAAAACTCTGCATCTATCTGCTCGTTTTGGTCGAAGGTCCAGACCCGGGCCCGAATTTGTGAATTGGGCGAATAAGCACCACGGGCTACAAACTTGCCATCCGCGCTCAGGATATCAACAGTGTCGCCGGAATTTGGTGTGCCATGCACCTGTTTGACGGCTTGTGAAAACACCCAAGGATGGCGGCGTTTTAACGATTTGTCACGATCGTTTTGTAAAATGATGCTGGCGGTCATAAAAGGGGCTTCCGGCTAAAAAGAAAAGACGCGCATTTTAAGCACGAAAAGCGCAAAGCTAAAGTAAAACTTATGTTGTTGTGCTGATGTTGTGTTGATGTTGTCTGGTGTTTTGCCGCTCTGGCCTGCCCTCAGGCCGGATACCACCACAAAGAGATGTGAGTTATAGTGAATAACCGCCTGAGTCGGGCGCAAAAAATCACGCCTATTCAAGGAGTTCTGATGTCAATGTTAAGCACTGATACAAAATCTGCGTTAAGTTCAGTCAATACCACAATGCGAGCCATCAACGTGCTAAGCCCGGGCCCTGACAGCAAACTGGTGGTTGCCGAGCTGCCCGTCCCTGTGCCTAATGCCAGTCAGGTGCTGGTGAAAGTTTCAGCTGCAGGGGTGAACAGGGCCGATCTCGCCCAGCGCGCTGGCATTTATCCGCCGCCGCCGGGGGAAAGTCCAATTTTGGGGCTGGAAGTAGCCGGCACTGTGGTGGCTGTGGGAGATGTCAGTTTAGAACCTTGGCTCGGGCAGGAGGTGTTTGGCCTGGTGCCAGGCGGTGGTTATGCCGAATATGCGCTGCTTCACAGTGGTCATTTACTGAAACGTCCGCAGAATGTGAGCGCAGTTGAGGCGGCGGCAACAGCAGAAGTGTTTTTAACCGCTTATCAGGCGATGTTTGAACTGGGCGGATTAACTGCAGGCGGTGCAGTGCTTTTACATGCCGGAGCCAGCGGTGTTGGCACCGCAGCTATTCAGCTGGCTAAACTGCAACAGGCAACTGTGGCCGTGACTGTTGGCTCAGATGATAAAGCAGACGCCTGTCGTGACCTGGGGGCAGATTTTTGTATTAATTATAAAAAAGCTGATTTTGTCAGCGCGCTTCAAGCGGCTGTGCCTCAGGGGTTTCATGTGATTGTAGACCCGGTCGCCGGTGATTATATTGCCAAAGATCTGCAGCTGTTGGCACAGGATGGCCGTATTGTGGTGCTGGCTATGATGGGCGGTCGGCAGGTACCGGCTTTTGATTTGGCGCCAATGTTTAAAAAACGTGGTCAGCTTTTGTGTTCAACGCTCAGAAACCGCAGCGACGCTTATAAAACAGCGCTTTGCAGCGCCTTTCACCATCAGTTTGGCGATGCTTTGGCTGCAGGGACCATCAAACCAGTGATAGCTCAGGTATTTGACTGGCAACAGGCAGAGCAGGCGCATCAGTTACTTGCCAGTAATGCGGTGGTTGGCAAACTGGTGTTAACCCTCAGCCCTTCAAACAAGGGGGAAGAAAGGCTGAAGGTTGGCTAAAGCTTAGCTTTTCTTAAAGCTTAGCTTTTCTGGCGCCGTTGGTTCAGGACGTTTTAATATCTTTTGTTGCGACTGGGGTAGGGTCATCAGGCGCTGTTGTAACCTGCTCAGTCTGAGGCGGCACGGGTTCAGCGGTTTCGCTGCTGGCGACGGGCTCTGTTTCAAATACCAGCTCCTGCTGCACACCCTGACCGGGTTCAGCAACAACCACTTCTGGCTCGGCCATCAGTTGTTGTTGTGCTGTGGCCTGATCAACCCTTGGATCTAAAGCGGCAGCCAGTGGCGACGACACTAAGTCGCCCGATGCCATCACATAATCTTTAGGCTGGGATTTTTCCTGTTGTTTTTGCTGATAATTGACCTGAGTTAAGCGTAGGAACAACAAGGCCGCCACCAATGCCATAAAAGCGTATAACATACGGCTGCCGCCAAATTGCATAAAAGCGGACGCAATCAGTGGGCCTGTGCTGGCGCCAAGGCCAAAGGTCAGCAAAATAGTGGCCGACAGCGCCACCCGTTCATCCTGTTCAATATTCTGATTGGCAAGGGCAGTCGCCAGTGGATAAAGCGTAAAAGCCAGCACGCCAAAACAAAAAGTAAACACCAGCTGCAGATAACCCGTCAGCGGCAACACCGCCATCGCCAGCACCAATATACCCAGCAGCACTGTATTGGTGCGGATAAGTCTGGAGCGGCGAATTCTGTCTGATAATTTACCCATTGGCCACTGCGCCAGTAAACCTGCAATGACTGTAGTTGCCATATAAGCGGCAACCTGCTCGGTATTCATGCCCTGGGCTGCGGCAAAAGCCGGTGCCAGACCATAAAAAGAACCCACTATCATGCCGGCCAGCGCAATAGTGGTCAGTGATTGCGGCACTTTCAGCCAGAACGTCTTAATTTTTAACGGTGCAGGGCGCATAGGCTGTGGGTGAATACGGCGGGTCAGCGCCAAAGGCACTATACAAAGCGCAAAACAAATTGCGACCAGCAACAATGGTTTGATGGTCAGTTCCGGGTTTAAACTCATGGCGCCCTGACCCAGCACTAGGCCGAGATACGACACAATCATATAACTTGCGAACACAGTGCCGCGGTTTTTGCTGTCTGCTTGTTCATTCAGCCAGCTTTCCAGCACCATGTATTGGCACATCATACAAATACCGACCATCAGCCGAAGCAGTAACCAGACATTTAAATCGTCAATCAGCGCATGACCGAGCGCCGACGCCGTCACTATGCCTGCGGTTGCGACAAAAGCGCGGATATGGCCCACTCGGGCAATCAAACGGTGGCCAATTTTGGAACCAGCCACCAGGCCAAGGTAATAAGCCGACATCATGGCGCCTATCCAGATTTTGGACACATCAATAGCGGCCAGGCGTAAACCCAGATAAGTGGTTAACAAACCCGCCGCCAGTACCATCAGTAAAGTGGCGAGGTATAACGAAGAAAATGAGCGGATAGTGGCAGACATCTGCTGTCCTTAAGCCTGTCGGGATTTGCTTATTCTAACAAAAACAAATTTGGGGAACTGAATTTACATCAATAAAATCAATAATAAGCTGATAAAAACAGGGCGCTGTATTTGGCAGCGCCCTGATTGGGTTTATTTCACCTGCATACCAGGGGTTGCACCATCATCCGGTGTTAGCAGGAAAATATCACTGCCACCAGGGCCTGCCGCCATCACCATGCCTTCTGACATACCAAACCGCATTTTACGGGGTGCCAGGTTGGCCACCATCACAGTTAACCGGCCTACTAAGTCGGCTGGATCATAAGCTGACTTAATACCGGCAAACACCTGGCGGTTTTCAAAACCTAAATCCAGTTGCAGTCTCACCAGTTTGTCGGCACCTTCGACATGTTCGGCGCTGACAATTCGGGCGACCCTTAAGTCAAGTTTGGCAAAATCATCAAACTGAATCATCGGTGCTAAAGGTTCATAAGCTGCTGCATCTGCCGTTGTTACTGCTGCATCGGCTTTTGCCGTAGTTTTGCTTGTGGTTTTTGCAGGCTCAGCAGCCTGTAGATTTTCTTTGGATGCATCCACCATGGCTTGCACTTTAACCGGGTCAACCCGCTGCATCAGCGGTTTAAAAGTATTGATTTTGTGACTTCTCAGCGCTGTCTGGTAATTGTCCCAACGCAGTTCAATATTTAAAAAGGCCTCTACTTCAGCGGCCATGGCTGGCAGCACTGGTTTTAAATAATGCATCAATACGCGGAACAGGTTGATGCCCATAGAACAGACCTGATGGGTTTCCAGCTGTTTGCTTTCATCTTTGGCCAGCACCCAGGGCGCTTTGGCGTCGATATACTGATTTGCTTTGTCTGCCAGCGCCATAATGTCGCGGATTGCGCGGGCATATTCACGTTGCTCAAATGCTGCAGCGATACTTTCTCCCTGCGCCACAAAGTCTGCCAGTAATTCAGGCTCGGCAATGTCGGCAGATAAAGTGCTGTCGAATTTTTTGCTGATAAAGCTGGCGCAGCGGCTGGCGATATTAACCACTTTACCCACTAAATCGGCGTTCACTTTTTGCGAGAAGTCTTCCAGATTTAAATCCAGATCCACAATGCCGGAAGTGAGTTTTGACGCAAAATAATAACGCAGATATTCAGGGTTTAAGTTATCCAGATAAGTACGGGCCTTGATAAAGGTGCCACGTGATTTGGACATTTTGGCGCCATTCACTGTGACAAAACCATGGGCAAAGACGCTGCTTGGTTTACGGTAACCGGCACCATCTAACATGGCAGGCCAGAACAAACTGTGAAAATAAATAATGTCTTTGCCGATAAAGTGATACACCTCAGCGTCAGAATCCAGTTTCCAGAAGTCGTCAAAGTTAATACCGGTTTTATCACAGAGGTTTTTAAAGCTGGCCAGATAGCCGATAGGTGCGTCTAACCAAACGTAAAAAAACTTGCCCGGTGCACCTGGAATTTCAAAACCAAAATAAGGCGCGTCGCGGCTGATATCCCACTGCTGTAAACCTTCTTTAAACCATTCCTGCAGTTTATTGGCCATTTCACTTTGCAAAGAGCCACCGCGGGTCCAGTCCTGCAACATTTGCTCAAAAGCGGGTAAATCAAAGAAATAATGTTCTGAATCTTTTAATACCGGTGTAGCACCTGATACCACAGAACGTGGGTTTTTCAGCTCAGTCGGGCTGTAGGTCGCACCACAGGCGTCACAGCTGTCGCCGTTTTGATCCACGGCACCACATTTAGGACAATCGCCTTTGACAAAACGATCCGGTAAAAACATCTGTTTTTCCGGGTCAAACAGCTGGCTGATGGTTTTACGTTTGATATAACCACCGTCGTCCAGCTTTTGGTAAATTTCACTGGCAAAAGCGCGGTTTTCGTCACTGTGGGTGCTGTGGTAGTTATCAAAACCAATCAGGAAATCTTTAAAATCGGCCTGATGTTCTACTGAAGTTTGCGCAATCATTTGCTCCGGCGTTAAACCCAGTTGTTGTGCTTTAAGCATAATAGGGGTGCCGTGGGCGTCATCAGCACAGACGTAATAACATTGATGACCGCGCGCTTTTTGAAAACGCGACCAGATATCGGTCTGAATATATTCCAATAAGTGGCCTAAATGGATAGGACCGTTGGCGTATGGCAGGGCGCTTGTGATCAAAATTTTACGTTGCGTCATCAAATCAAACTCTGAATGCATAAATAACTGAAAAGAGATGACAACATGATACAATAACGGCCGTTAAAGCGCACTCCCGCTGCGGCAGTTCTGCCCGCTTTTCTGCTTGCAGCACATCGTATTTTTAGTTTTTTTCTGTTACGGCAGTGGCACAGGCAAAAACCCCAGAACATAAACTGGTTTTTGAACGCAGGTATCCAATGTTTGGTTGGTGGAAAAATAAAAACACAACAAAGCTCAGCAGCGCCCAACAACAGGTGCTGGATCAGTTTCAGACTGATGAAATGCCGGTGGCCTTATCACAGCTTGCCACTGATATAGAGTTTTCTGATAACCGTCTTTTAATTCAATTACCTTTTGCAGCGGATGCTATGTTGCCGTTATTGCAACAAGCCATGGCTGCGGCGGGTTTTAACGGTGAAGTAGCACTCAGGTATCAGAATCCGGTACCGCCAAGCCTTGGCAACATCCGCCAGGTCATCTTAATTGCGTCAGGCAAGGGCGGTGTAGGCAAATCCACCACGGCTGTTAATCTGGCTATTGCGATGGCACAGCAAGGTGCCAAAGTAGGGCTGTTGGATGCCGATATTTACGGGCCTTCGATTCCGACTATGCTGGGGCTGGTTGGCACTAAAGCAACCTCACCGGATGACAAACATTTATCTCCTGTGCATAAATTCGGCATTTTTATGCAATCTATCGGTTTTCTGGTTGACCCACAGGCTGCGTCGGTGTGGCGTGGCCCTATGGCGAGCCAGGCGCTGCTGCAACTTTTAAATGAAACGCTATGGCCTGAGCTTGATTATCTGGTGGTCGACATGCCACCTGGCACAGGGGATATTCAGCTGACATTGTCACAAAAATTGCCTGTGGCCGGCGCTGTGATAGTGACAACACCGCAGGATGTGGCTTTGGCTGATGCGCAAAAAGGTATTGCGATGTTTCGCCAGGTGAATATTCCGTTACTGGGCCTGGTGGAAAATATGAGTTATTACCAGTGCAGTAGTTGTGGTCATATCGACGACATTTTTGGCTCACAAGGTGGGGTAGCGTTAGCAGAACGTTATCAGGTGGCTGTGCTTGGCCAGTTGCCACTGCAAAAACAAATTCGGCAGCACAGTGACGAAGGTGTGCCTATAGTGCTAAACAAAAATGAACAATGTGCTGAAATTTATCAGAAAATAGCCAGGCAATTGATCTTCGCTTTATACTGGCAAGCCCAGCACAAAATTGCCCAACAACCACAAATTATTATAACGGACGATTAACATGAGACTGTGTGACCGCGACATTGAACGCTATCTGGCAGATGGCAAAATTTGTATTGAACCTATGCCGTCCCGCGACATGATCAGCGGGGTGAGTGTGGATATCCGCCTGGGGCATAAATTCAGAAGTTTTACCGCTTACGCCGCACCTTTTATTGATTTAAGCGGGCCGCGGGAAGAAGTACAACAAGCACTGGATTCAGTGATGAGTGAAGAGCTGGTGCTTGAAGACGATGAAGCATTTTACCTGCACCCAGGCGAGCTGGCGCTGGCTGTTACGCTGGAGTCTGTCACTTTACCGGCAGATATTGTTGGCTGGCTGGATGGTCGTTCCAGCCTGGCGCGGCTTGGTTTAATGGTACATGTGACAGCACACCGCATCGATCCGGGTTGGTCTGGCAATATAGTGCTGGAATTTTATAACAGTGGCCGTTTACCGCTGGCGCTGCGCCCTGGTATGAAAATAGGTGCACTGAATTTTGAACTGATGACAGGGCCGGCCGACCGTCCTTACAACAAAAGAACAGATGCCAAGTATCAGCAACAAACCGGCGCTGTGGCCAGTCGGATCAACCAGGATGATACAACCAGCCGCTGAGTTGTCGTGTGGCCAAAATGAAAAAGCCCATGCAAAAATGCATGGGCGGAAGCAATAAAGCAAAAATGAAGCGCGGTGATTATGCAATAAAACTGCGAAGTCATGCAAGCGGGTTTTTGCAGAAGATTGCAGTTTTACTGCATATTTACCACAAACTGAGTAGCGTCTGTTTATCGGGTCGCTGCTTGTCATGGAGTTGACGGATGTCGTTAATGAATGTCGGGCGTTTGTTGCTGCTGGCGGCTATCTGGGGCGCTTCGTTTTTATTTATCCGCATTGCAGTGCCAGCTTTGGGTCCTTCACTATTGATGTCCGGCCGGGTGTTATTTGCTGCACTCTTTTTGTCGGTGATTGCCATGGTATTGCATAAAAAACTGTATTGGCGGCAAAACTGGCTGCATTATCTGAAGCTGGGTTTTATTAACTCGGCCTTGCCATTTTTACTTTTTGCTTATGCGGCCACAGTGCTCACAGCCTCGTTATTGTCGGTGTTAAACGCAACAGCCCCGATCTGGGGCGCGCTGATTGGTATTTTGTTTTTCCGCCAGCCGTTGTCCTTTGCTGTGGTTGCAGGTTTGCTGCTCGGTGTCTGTGGTGTTGCCATTTTGGTTGGTTTTGACCCTGTGCTGCTTAAAAGTGGTGCCTTGCTGGCTGTGGCTGCAGCAGCAAGTGCAGCCTGCTGTTATGGCATTGCCACCCATTACACCCGAAGGGCCAAAGCAGTAGAACCTTTTGCCAATGCGCAGGGCAGTATGTGGGGCGCTGTGTTGGTGTTGTTGCCTTTGACTTTGCGACCAGGGCCAGAAACACAGTTGAGCCTGCAAGTTGCCCTTGCGGTACTGGCACTTGGTGTTGTGTGTACCGGTGTTGCTTATCTGTTGTATTTTAAGCTGGTGCAGGAAGTTGGTGCCACACCGGCGCTCACTGTGACCTTTTTGATCCCGGTATTTGGTGTGTTGTGGGGCGCGTTGTTTTTGCATGAACAAGTGGGTTGGCATACCGCAGTAGGTGCTTTGACAGTGTTAACAGGCACAGCGCTGGTCACAGATTTTCACCCGCGCCAGTTATGGCGTAAGTCCTGAGAAACAAGAAAAATATGAAAGTATCTGGCGAATTCAGAACCTGTTCAGATCCGCTGTGTCATAAGTTTTGATAACTGGGTGCTGTAAGACTGTTGCCCCCAAGTGTATCTGTGTCGTTTTAGCCTGAAGCTGCCAAAGCAGCGGGAGTTTGTTAATGAAAAGCTCAGTGTTACGGTTGTCAACCATGACCTTAAGTCTTGCGATGGCGTTGCAATTCCCGCTGGCAGGCGCTGCAGAGCAAAAGGCAGACTCCGCTAAACGCCAGACAAAAACCATTTCTGCCGGCACCAGTAAGCAGGCAACATCGCCAAATCCGCAGCAGCAACAGGCCAGTGCCGGTCAGAAGTTATTCAGCCAGGCAGAGCTTGATCAAATGTTGGCGCCTGTTGCCTTATATCCGGACACTGTGTTGTCTCATGTGTTAATTGCCGCTACTTATCCACTTGAAATTGTAAAGGCTACCCGCTGGCTCAGTGCACAAAAAGGCATGACGTCTGAGCAAGCCTTAAAAGCCGCCGAAAATGAACCTTGGGATCCCAGTGTGCGCGCGCTGGTCGCTTTTGCGCCCTTGCTCACCAAGATGAATAACGAACTGGAATGGACTCAAAAGCTTGGTGATGCGTTTTTAATTCAGCAGCAACAGGTGATGGCCACAGTCCAGGCGCTGCGGGAAAAAGCCTATGCCGCAGGCAACCTGCAAAATCAGGAACACATTACGGTGCAGCGCCGTGAAAAAGAAAAAGTCATTATCATCGAACCCCGTCAGCGTGAAGTGGTGTATGTGCCTGTGTACGACACCCGGGTTGTGTATGGCGACTGGTGGTGGCGTGATTATCCGCCCATTCACTGGCCACATCCGGTGTATGGCAACCACGCATCTTTGGTGTATTGGGGTTCAGGAGCAAGAGTCTCAACCAGCTTTTATTTTTCCACTTTTTATTGGCCAAGGCGTGAAGTGGTGGTGATTAATCATTACCACAGACCGACCCATTATTACCGTTATGACGATATTATCCGCCATGAAGAACGCCGGCATTGGCGCCACAACCCGCGCCACCGTCATGGTGTGGTGTATCACACCAGTTATCAGCCAAACCGTGAATTCAGCGGTGCGGATTACCGGCAGGACGACGTTGGCGAAAGAAGGCGCTGGGCTGCCGAACAGCGCCAGCAACAGAATGTAGCTTTGCCCGGTGATCAGGATATTCAGCGCCAGTATCCAGTTTCTACGCAGGAGCAGGTCATGGGGTCAGATCCTGCCCGCGATGTAGAACGGCTGCAACGCAACAGGGATATAATGCGGGATAACGACAGTAACGCCCTTGTTATTGAACATCAGAACGATGTTATGCTACCGGAACAGACTCAAACTGAGCCGACAGTAGAAAGCCGCACAGAGGACAGACTACATCCCGCCTTAACTGTGTCAGGAGACAAAAATGAGTACAGTCTGAAAGACGCAGGATTGGAACAGGAAATCAGACCTCAGCCTGTGCCTGATATTACTGACAACACAAACTCAGGTATGCCAGCCGACCAGCAGCTGCCAACCACAGAGGTTCCGGCCGAGCTGGAACGTACACACAACAGAGATATGTTCAGACCAGTTGAGCCTGTAGTTGAACAACCCCGGCCAATAGAACAACAACCAGAACCTGTATACCAGCAACCAGAGCCAGTGTATCAGCAGCCTGAACCCGTATATCAGCAACCAGAGCCAGTGTATCAGCGGCCTGAACCTGGATACCAGCAACCAGAGCCAGTGTATCAGCAGCCTGAACCTGTATACCAGCAACCAGAGCCTGTGTATCAACGGCCTGAACCTGTGTATCAGCCTCCTGTTGAACAACAGGCGGAAAGGCCGATAGAATCTAATCGTCAGATCGAATAAAACATGCTGTATCAAACGCCCGCTTTGCGGGCGTCTTGTTATAAAAAGGGAGTCAACATGCAATTATATGGTTCACAATCGTCACCTTATGTTCGCCGTTTACGTCTGCTACTTGCAGAGCATCCACATGAATTTATCAGCATGAATATTTTTGAATCTGCTGACAGAGAACGACTGATTAAACTCAATCCTACTCGCAAAGTGCCAATGCTAAGCGATGGTGCCCAAGTGGTGTTTGATTCCGGGGTGATATTCAGATACCTGTCGCAAAAGTTTGGTTGGGCGCCATTGAGCTGGGATGAAGAAAATACCCTGACATTGATCAACGCCGTGAATGATTCGCTGGTGGAAATTTTATTGTGTCAGCGCAGTGGGTTTGACACCAACGACAACAAGCTGTTTTTTAACCTGCAACGTGAACGTATTCAGGCGGTGTTAACCGTACTGGAGCAAAAAGCCCAAGCGGGGGAGTTTAGCCATTGGAACTATCTGGCGATGAGTTTGTATGCATTGCTTGATTGGGCGGCATTTCGCAATTTAACGGATTTATCCTCTTTTCATGCGTTAAACGCTTTTGTGGCAGAGGCAAAAACGAAGCCTGGCATTAATCTTACGGATCCACGTTTATCCTAAGAGCAGGTTTTACATGAATTAGTCTCAACTTGATCTGAGATATCGCCTTGAAAGGGTGAGAGTTACCAGTTTTGATTGTGGGTGTCGAATTCTTAATCAAAACAAAAAAGTAACTCTCATGCTCCATACTAACAATCCAATCTTTAAACACAGCATTGATTTTTGGTGGACGATGGCGGTGTTAATGCTCTGATCGAAAGAAGTCGTAGAAGTCTGAGTATCAAGAACCGAATCGAAGAAGCTATTGAACAAGCCGTGATGGTCTATGTGTTTGAATTTTCGGCACATGGCACTGATTAAAAAAGGCGAGTTGACGTACGAGCAAGCGGTAAAGAGCGTCAGGTCTAGAGTTAGTGCAGGCTGAACGCCTTTTGAAACGCCTGACAGAGACGCGCAAGCTACGGCAACTTCTGGAACTACACTATCGCAAGCGTATTGGCATTGGCCGCTACCTTTGATATGACTGACGGCTATTTTTGTTGTCAAAATGCGCTTGCTGAGCGGGTAAATGGCATTCTAAAAAACGAGTATTCGTGAGTGAATCCTACCAATACCGGGCAAGCAACGAGAATGATTGAAGAGTTGGTGCGTATCTGCCACACAGGTCGCCCTCATCAGGCGTTAAAATACAAAACGCCTGATGCAGTAGAGCAATTGTTGTAATGGCACAAGAGTCAACTTATTTCAGAACTAATCTTAGCCGCAGGACTTGAAGATTTTATGTAAACTCCGCGGGTGGTCATGTTGCTTGTTGAATCATGTTTTAATCGTCCCCCAGGCCTGAGTTCTTGCCCTGGTGCGAAATTCTGTCTATCACAATGACGGCAGCCAGCAACTGTGCTGTCCACTCGGCGGCATAAATTTCCACGCCATAAGTATCAGACCAGCTAAACCAGGCTTTGGATACAGAAGCCAATAACCGGCCTTGCTGACGAATTTGATATTCGTGCTGCCATAAATTACCGCTGATTTCGAGTTCACCAGCCGGGCCATAAACGCTAAAACGCGAGGTCCAGAACGGCCAAAACCGTTTTTTTATCAGCCATTCGCTGCCGTCGGCGCACAACAAACGGCAAGCTGGCAATAAAGTTAAATATTTGCGTTTAATTTTCAGAAGCTCGCGCCCATGCATATCGTACAGCGTTTGACTGCTGGAAATACTAAACAGCTTGCCTTTGGCCTGCAGCACCACTGCGCCCCTTTCATCCTGAATATCAAAGCTGTCGGTCAGGCTAAAGATTTTTTGCCGGATTTGGTATTTCATCACGTCTCCTTGTGCGTTTTTCGCAAGATAAATCAATTAACCCAAATAAGAAAGACTGGGCACACACAAAGGCAAACTTTGCGTCCGGCGTAAAAGGCTGTTGTTTTGGCCTCATCTGCTTTGAAGCAGGCGCTTTTTTCCGCTAAGGTAAGCCTGTGATTTGTTTATATAAACTTCAGGGTGATCAGGATGAAAATTAATATTGGTATTGAAGAGCAAGACCGTAAAGCGATAGCTGCTGGTTTAGCCGTGCTGTTGGCTGACACTTATACCTTGTATTTAAAAACCCACAATTACCACTGGAACGTGACAGGACCGATGTTTCAGGCACTACACACTTTATTTGAAACCCAATATACCGAACTGGCGCTGGCGGTGGATTTAATCGCTGAGCGCATTCGTGCTTTGGGTGAATTTGCGCCTGGCTCTTATAAAGAATTTGCCAAACTGACCAGCATTAAAGAAGCCGATGGCCATTTAACTGCCGAAGAGATGATTAAAGATTTGGTCAAAGGCCAGGAAGCTATTGCCAAAACAGCCCGCTCTATTGTGCCCGTGGCCGATAAAGCCTCTGATGAGCCGACACTGGATTTATTAACTCAGCGCATGCAAGCGCATGAGAAAAATGCCTGGATGCTCAGAAGTTTAGTCAGCTAAAACTCGGTAGGTCTAACAAGGACTTCAGCTGAAGTCCTTTTTTATAAAAGCGCTTTTGCAAAGCGAACGGTGAATCATGCTGCAGCTTTGAGCCGTTGTTGCTGTGCTTTGGCTCTGGTGGCAAAGCACAAGATGGTGTTTTGGCTAATAAATATTTTATAGCCAGCTTGTTTTAGTCTTTTTTTGCCTGATGCCTTGGCATAGGATGGAGTTTCGATGTTGAGCTCCGGGGGAGACTTATGATTTTTAACCGTGCGCTGAAAGAAGAAAACCAACAACTCAGACAACAACTGAAAGAACTACAACAACAATATCAGGCAGAACAACAACAAAAAGACCGTCAGCTGCAGCAATTGCGTCAAGAGCTGCAGCAATTACAACAGCAACAGGCAAACCAGTCACAGTGGCAACAGCAGTCTTTTGCCGGCGCAACAACGCTTGCTATGGTGCAACAGACAGTGAACCAGCTGGCAGAAAGTCTGATTGATGAAAGAACGGCTTTAGCCAGACTTGAAGATATTTTTGGTCAAACCCAAAGTGCCATCCGCACCTTAGAAACCCGCTCTGTGCATATTACCGACCACGCCAACCAAAGCGCGCAAACCGCCGCTGTGCTGGATGGCACCGCCAGCGCTATCACGCAGCTTATTTCCAGTATTCAGGAAATTTCTGACCAAACCAATTTACTGGCACTCAATGCGGCGATTGAAGCGGCAAGGGCCGGTGAAGCGGGCCGTGGTTTTGCCGTGGTGGCCGATGAAGTTCGTACCCTGGCTGGTAAAGCCAACGAAGCCAGTAAACAAATTGAAAATCTGATCCGTAAAGTCATTGAACAAACCAACAATATCAAAGCCATGGTGCAACAGAGCCAGCAAAGTGCCGCTGATATTTCGGTGTCGAGCAGCCAGATTGATCAGGTGGTGAATGAAGTGATCAACCGCTCTGAAGCGATGAAAAAACTGATTCGTACCACCACCACCTTAACTTACCTGAATGGCCTGAAACTGGATTATTTAACCTTTAAAGCTGAGCTGTATCAGGCGTTGCAACAGCACAAAACTTTGCCGGCGTCGCTGGCGGAGCAAAAATTCCAGAGCTGGTGCGGCACTACTGGTTATGGCTATAAACATTATGGCCAGCTAGCTAGCTTTAAAAGCATAGAAAGGCCACACCGTGCTATGCACGAAGCTGCGCGTGAAGCACAAAAAGCTGCGCTTGATCACAACGAAACCAGAATGAACAGCACGCTGGCGGACGTTGAATCGCAGTGTCTGCAGGTTGTTCAGGCCATCACACTGTTACAGCAGGATGTTGCTGCCGCCTGAAAACCTGCGTTTGATCTAAGACAAAAGTCGTGTTCAATATCTGATGCAAACTGGCCTAACATAGCAAATCAGGCCAGTGCGCACAGAGGTTTAAATGTTTTTCCGCAAGAAATTACATCAAGAAATCAACCAACTGCAACAGCAACTTGTGGAACACAGGCAGCAAGCAATTGCAGAACAACAGCGGCAGCAGCAAGAGCTGGTTTTGCACAAACACCAGCTTGATGAACAAAAGCAACTCTGTATACAGCAACAGCAATTATGTAGCTGCATGCTAAGTGGCAATGCACTGTTGAGCACCATCCGTGAGGACCTGGCTGATAATGCAACAACACTGGCAACAGAGCATCAGTCGTTACAGCAGCTCGAACAATTGTTTCAGCACACAAAATCGGCAGTGGCTGAACTCGACAGCAGGGCACAGCAAATTACCCGGGATGCTGCACAAAGCGCGCAGGTTGCAGCGGTGCTTGATGGTACAGCGGGTGCTATTAACCAACTGATTTCCAGTATTCAGGAAATATCTGATCAAACGAATTTACTGGCGCTCAACGCTGCAATTGAAGCCGCCAGAGCGGGCGAAGCAGGGCGTGGTTTTGCCGTAGTCGCTGATGAAGTCCGCACACTGGCAGGCAAGGCGCATCAGGCCAGCAGCCAAATTGAACAACTTATCCGGCAGGTGATGGATCAAACCAGCAACATCCGCCAGATGGTGGCGCAAAGTCAACAAAGTGCGGATGCAGTGGCAACAAGCTCGCTTCAGATAGATAATGTAGTCAATCAGGTCATTCAGAGTTCTGACCATATGCAAAAAGTGATTTCCGGCTCCGCCACTATTGCCTTTTTAAACACTGTCAAACTTGATCATGCCGTCTGGAAAACACAAGTCTACAATCTTCTGCAACAACAGAGTTATCAACAAACTCTGATAACCCATACAGAATGCCGGTTAGGTCAGTGGTATTTTCAAGGGGAAGGTGCCCGTTTATACGGTAATTTACCCGCTTTTAAGCGACTGGACGCGCCGCATCAGGCGGTACACAAAGCAGGTCAGGCAGCATTGGAAGCAGCTTTGCGGGGCGATTTCCCGGGCCTGAGCCATGCACTACAGCTGATGGAGCAAAGCAGCATGCAAGTGACAAATGCACTGACAGCTTTACAACAGGATGTCATTTCTAATGAGCGTCAACATGGAGCCGATTGGCAAATAAGCGGGAAAAAGCCATCAGTGACCTAAAGCCCGGGTTACGCGCAATACCGGCGTTTTCATCAGCCAAAACGCCGGCAACATACCACATAACACCAGCTTCAGAGCGCTGTCAGCACCTTATCAAGCAAGGCCTGGGTGGACCAATCCAGCTGGTGATAAGCAACCGCTGCCAGCGCCCAGTCTTTGGCGGTGGCAGGCAATACAGGTGTCGCTGTGTTCGCAAGCAGCGGCGATGCTGCCATTAGCATCAGACCGCAGCCAAGCGGGGCAACGGCTTTTGGCAAAAACATGGTGAAGCTCGGCCAAAATAATCGTTATTTTTTGTTAAAAGTTTAAAATGCTAACTGAAACAATAAGATGTGATCAATCAACACTTGAGTTTTCTGTGACACCAGTTTTATCCGGCAGCAGAGTGCGTGATGCTGGCGCAGGGTTAAGGCTGTTTTACACTGATGCTGTGGATCAGCACCGGCGTGTGGGGCCTGTGAAAGGCTACAGCTTGGCCTCCCGGATTATCCAGCCATTTTTCCGTGACTTTCACTGCGGCTATCTTATCCAGCACGGCTTCGCCTTCGATGAGCTGACCAAAATGGCTGTATTTGCCGTCTAAATGGGCACGTCGCGCCAGACAAATATAAAATTCTGTGCTGCCACTGTTGGGATCTTCATCCCTTGCCATGCCCAGGCTGCCTTTGATTTGTGGTTTATCGGGCGAGAATTCCGCGTCCAGCTGATATTTTTTATGGTCAGGGTGCAAATCGTCATTGATACCGGCCTGAATGACATGGCCTTTCACCACCCGGTAAAACTCTTTGCCGTTATACCAGCCGCTTTTTGCCAGCTTGATAAATTGCGCCGTAGTTTTAGGGGTTATTTTGTCATCCAGTGCAAAAGTCATATCACCGTAATTAGTGCTGATCACCACTTGTGGTGATGATAGATGCACTTGGGACGACGACGCAGCGAGCTGGGGGGAAGCTGCAAACAGCAGGGGGCTTATCAACAGTAATGGAAAAAAACAAAGAAATTTTGGCAACATCTGAGGGTCCTTGTTGCTGATTTTTTGCAGTGGTTGTCTAAAAATCAGCCTAACAGGACACAGCGCAGAATAACACCGACAAGGTGATTTTTATGTTGTCAGCGTGAAAGCAGCCCGCTAAGGCTGTTTTAACTTCACTTTGCTATCAATTAACTGGCAGAAGCATTTTCAGTACTAGCCTCGAAGTTTTAATACCGAAGCCTGTTGCGCCACTTCCTCTGTCAGTTGCTGCTGTCTTTTTGCCTGCTCACTTAAGCTGAACATGGCTTCGTCTGTGCTGCTGGCACTGCTGCTGATATGGTCAAGCGCACTGCCAATACCCTGACTACGGCTGGTTTCGGCCACACTGAGCTGATAAACCGCAGCTGTGGCTTGAGCAATGCGGCTGACTGCATCTAGGCTGATGGTCAGAGCCTGGTCGGCCGCTTCGGCACTTTTTAAACATAAAGCAGTGCTTTGTTGTTCATGCTGCAGGCCAGTGTTGGTTTGTTGTACCGACAAACTGAGCTGATTCAGCATCTGCTGAATTTCCAAAGTGGCCTGCTGGGTACTGCCGGATAAGCGCCGCACTTCATCGGCTACCACGGCAAAACCCCGGCCGTGTTCACCAGCACGGGCCGCTTCAATAGCGGCATTTAATGCCAGCAAATTGGTTTGTTCGGCCACACCTTTGATGGTATCGAGCACCTGAACTATATTGGCGGCGGCCTGTTCCAGTGCCAGCATACTGTCGCTGGAACTGCTAACCTGGGCAGATAACTGACTCAGGCGTTGTTGCATTTCTTTGAGCTGTGTCATGCCCTCAGAAGATTGGTGTTCTGCTTCTGTTGCCGCTTCGCTGGCCTGTTGTAACTGCAGTTGCATGCCTAACAGCGCCTGCTGGCTTTGTCTGGCGTCCTGATGTAACTGTAATAACGCACTTTTTTGCGCAAAAACCGCCTGCTGGCATTGGCTGCTGATCTCAAGCTGCGTTTTGGCCTGTTGCTGGCTTTGCGCGCCTGCTGCCAATAATTTATTCAGCACTTGTGATAGGTTGCTAAAAAGCTGATTCAGCGCATCGGCCATGGCCTGAAGCTCAGCGTCACCACGCCGTTCAAAATGGGTTTGTAAGTTATGAGAAGCTGCCGCCTGGCTAATAGCACCGGCAAAATACTCCAGTGGCGCTGCCATACTGCGGCCGATGCGCCAGGCTACAAATAACGACAACAGCGTTAGCACCAGCACGATGAGCACACTAAAAGCCAGGGTTTGTGATCTGAGATCGTACAGGGTGGCAAAAGCTTCGCTGCTGTCTTGTTGGGTCAGCAAGGCGTAGTTGCTATTACCAATCTGCACCGGCTGATAGTTCAGCAGTACTTCCACTCCCCGGTAGTCAGTGGTGTTAACCATGCCGGTTTTTCCGCCAAGTGCCGCCTGCACTTCTTTGGACGTCAGGGTTAAACGTCCGCTCAGGCCAAAAGCGCCTTGCTGCGTTGCAAGTTCAGGGTAGAGCTGTTTAAACTCTGCCGCTGATGCCAGTTCAGGCCGAAGTGATGTGACCAGCTTGCCATCGGGCGCGACCAGATAACTGTCGCCACTCTGACCTAAACCAATGTGCTGCCAGTTTTGCTGTTGTGTCATTAAAGCGGTGAGCGCACTGACCGGGAGCTGCAGCACCAGTACACCCTGAGTGTCATTGCTGCCACTCATCGGGCTTTGTACTTTGGCCAGCAGAAACAGCACCGGCATCTGAAAATAACCATCAAATGCCGCAGGTTCAGTGATGAGCCAGGATGTTTGTGAAGTGGAGCCTGCCGGCTGTTTCAGTAAGTTTTTAACGGCATTAGCCAGTGGGCTGGCGGCAAAAGCACCATCTTTGAGTGAAGTGGCAAAAACCGGGGTTTTATGTACTGAATACACCACATTCAGCTGCTTTGCATCCACCAGATACAGCTCCTGTAAGCCATAACGGCGGCTGACTTCGACAAAACTCTGGTGAAATCTTTTGTGTTGCTGTGCATAGACGGAGCCATCGGCGGCATCGGTGAAACTGGCCAGATGGTCGGCCTCTGCAGGGTTCTGGCTTAAGTACCTGTGTTGTAACAACAAAGTTTCAGTGCGGCTTTGATTGAGCCATTTGTTGATATCGGGTGCAAAGGCCTGATTTATTTGAGATGAAAGCGGAAGATACTTCTGCTGATACCAGGCCTTTAAATCGGCTTTTAAAGTGTCATCACCCGGGTTACTGACTTCATAACGGTAAGAAGAAAAAGGCCGCTCCAGTGCATACAAAGCTTCCTGTGTCAGCCGGTTGGCGGCCAGACTTAATAACAAGTCACGCTGCGCATTGAGATACAACCCCAGAGCCTGCTCACGGCCGCGAGCCACCGCATTAAACTGCTCGCTGACACTGCTAGTCAGCGCCTGCTGCGCTTTATGTTGCGACAGGGCTGCAGTAGTCAGCACTGCCAGTAACACCGCCGATACTGTGGCAGTCGCCATTATGGACATAAACTTTATTGCAATCTTCATACAACCCCGGATTAACTATCGCAACAGATGCCGGGCAGCTTAAGAGCTCTGCATGACAACTTTATGACAAAAGCCATTTGGATGGCTGTGTTGCGCAGATTCGGATGCTAAGGCGCTGTGGTGGGACAGCTTGCGGCCAGGGGGAGTTTGTCGTTTAGGGGCTGCTTGGTGCGGAGGCTGTGCGGTAAAACCAGCTTGTTATCAGCCTGAGCCTGCCTTTGCTTTGATAGCTATTGTTATGCAATATGGGTATATCCTTAGCTCTTTTTGTTATGAATTGACTTTGTTATAGTTGCGCCATTATCAGCACAGCCACAGGCGCGGCAAACAATGGGCTTTAGACATTATCAAAACGCCGCGCTATCAAATCAGACAGCGTTGGCACAGGAGAGCGACAATGGCGTTGAGCGTAAAAGAGTTTTTTGACAATGATTCAAACACTTATAGTTATGTTGTTTGGTGTGATCAGCGTCTGCAAGCGGCCATTATTGACCCTGTACTGAATTTTGATGCTGCGTCAGGCCGTACCAATGTTAAAGCTGCTGATGCGCTTATCGCATTGGTGAAAGAACTGGGACTGACACTTTGTTATGTGCTGGAAACCCATGTGCATGCCGACCATTTATCGGCTGCACCTTATATCCGTCAGCAACTCGGTGGACAAACCGGCATTGGCAGCCGCATTCATGAGGTGCAGCAGGTATTTGCCGGTATTTTTCATACTGAAGATGATTTTAAAACCGATGGCAGTCAGTTTGATTTATTGCTGGACGATGGTGCTGTATTGCCGCTGGGGGAGCTGCAGATCCGCGTGATCCATACCCCCGGACATACACCGGCTTGTGTTTGTTACCAGATAGCGGATGCGGTTTTTGTCGGTGATACCTTATTTATGCCGGATTATGGCAGTGCCCGTTGTGATTTCCCGGGTGGCGACGCTGCAACTTTATATAAGTCGGTACAAAAGTTATTTGTGTTGCCGGATGAAACCCGGATGTTTTTATGTCACGACTACAAAGCCGCAGGGCGCAATGAATTTAGCTTTCAAACCACAGTTGGCGCGCAAAAACAGCAGAATATTCATTTGCGCCAGGGGGTCACTGAGCAGGAATTTGTCGCACTTCGCACAGCACGGGATGCCACGCTGAGTATGCCAAAACTGTTATTGCCCTCAGTGCAGGTTAATATGAGAGCAGGGCAGCTGCCGCCCGCTGAGGACAATGGGGTGGTGTATTTAAAACTGCCGCTGAATTTATTTTAGGCTGTTGAACTACGAACAATGGTCAAAAGTACAGAAGGGGCCAAGATAAAGATGCGCAACAACCGTCTTCAGCAGCTGCCGTTGTTGGTATGCAGCGACATTTTTGGTGTTACGCCGGCATTACAGGCACAATTTAGCGCCTGGCGCGCTCCCTTGTTGTGGCTGTCGCCTTATCAGCAAACTCATCAGTTTCAACATGAAGAGCAGGCGTACCGGCATTTTGTAAAGCAGGGCGGCCTGGACAGCTACCGGCAGAAGTTACAACAGTTATTACAGCAACTGTCGCAGCACGATGCACAAAGCTGCCAGATGCCTTTGCTGGCGGTTGGTTTTAGTGCCGGCGCTGCCGCGCTCTGGTGTGAAATTGCCCAAATACAGCCTGGTCTTATCAAACAGGCGTTTTGTTTTTATGGTGGGCAAATTCGTTTTTACCCAGAGTTACAGCCCCAGTGTCCAACGTCGCTGATCTGGGCCAAAGAACAGCATTTTGATGTCAAGGCACTGGCGCAGACAGTTTCCGGGACTGCCAATGTCAGCAGCAGGTGCTGTGACTATGGCCATGGTTTTTTGAATCCCTCCTCTTTGCAGTATCACAAACAAGGTGCTGCTTATTATCAGCGCTGGCTGCTGCAGCAGTTAACGACCGCTCACACCAGTAAAGCCTGAGCATAAAAGTTCAGGTCTGTGGTCTTGGGTCGTAGCTGTGCGTTCTGATGCATGTGATGTGTAAGCGGGCATTATTTCGGCAAATAACCTGCCTGCAAAGCAGAAGCACTTGTCGGCGCAAAAAATACAGGTAACACTGGTTATCAGATTGTTTTCGCTTGGTATTCAGGCTGCTTTGAAAGGTGTTTTGTTGATGCAGGGAAACCTAATATTGTCTCAAAGGGCTGCTCAGCGGTTTTTTCGTCTGGTGTATGGCCGGGGCACTTTTGTTAATTTTGCTGCCAAGAGCCCATGCTCAGACAGCTGGCAGAGCAAAACTAAATGGCTGAGTGTGGTTTTGGTGATGCTGCTCAGTGCCTGTAGCAGCGCACCAGCACCTGTATCCAAAGCCCGGCCGCAACAAGAGCCGGTGTTTCAAAGTGCCCCAGGGCCTGCGCCTTTTGTGCACCCGGTGCCGGGCGCCCGTATCAGCTCAGCTTTTGCCAAATATATTGTCAAAAGCCGTAACAGACGTCATCACGGTGTGGATTTTGCCGCGCCTCAAGGTACGCCTGTGTATGCTGCAAGCTCGGGTGTGGTGCTCAACGCCGATATGGGCAGTATGAGTGACGCTTTTGGTATGGCGGTGCTGATTGAGCACGGTGATAAGTTGCAAAGCCTGTCGGCGCATTTATCCAGAATTGACGTGGAAATTGGCGACTTTGTGATGGCCGGTCAACAAATTGGTCTGGTTGGTGCAACAGGCCGCGCTACGGGGCCACATCTGCATTTTGAACTCTGGCGTAATGGTCATCCGCAGGATCCACTGCAGTATTTACCGGCAGAGGCGCAGCGCCAGCGTATTAGCGCACCTTGATGACGCTTTTGACGCGATTTACAAACAATAAAAAAGCGCCCAAAGGCGCTTTTTTATGTTCAATTAAAAACACTGTTAACGTGCGTTGGTGCTTTCAAAAATTTTGTCGGCAGACGCTGCCACAAAACCTGAATATAAGCTGCCATCTGCGGTCGGAAAACGACGGGCAAATTCATAAAAACAGCTTGGGATCATGGCGTTGCCGTCAGTAAATTCAACTAAAGCTTCGTCCGCCAGCGTTGATGATTGTTTTAACAATACATCTTTGCTGCCTTTAATTTCGCCGCCTGAGGTATTCAGTGCAAAACCGGCGTTTTTCAGCGCCTGGTTCACTGAATCCAAAGTTTCGAAGTTTTGTAACGCGTTCACTGACACTGTGAAGTGGTTGGCACGGAAACCCCACACACTCATCCAGGCGGCGTATTCACTTTCTGCCAATAATGTTTTGTAAGTGGCCTGATCAACAGCCCAGTGGCGGCCTGAATACAGGAAGTTATCTGCGGTTACAGCAGCCGGATCCATCTGAGCCACTAAATCTTTGACGATTTTTTGTAATTGTTCCGAGCATTTTTCCAGTAATAACTCAGAGATAAACACTTTTGGCTGGTTGGCATCCGGATGTTCATAGTGTTTGGCGTACAGTTTTTTCGACTCAAAGTGGTATTCACCTTTTTCAACATAACCCAGCGCCAGAAAATGCGCGGCCAGTTTGTCCAGGCCAATTTGTGGCAGGTTAAAGGTGCGCAGCGCGATATGGTCATTGATCACGTCGTTTTGTTGTGAAGAGCCGAGCAGAGCATGAATTTTCTGCGCTGAAGGCGTGACCGTCAGATAGTTTTCCCACAGTTTGGCAAATAATTCATTCACATTGGTATGCATGATAAATCCTATATTAAACAGCAATATGGCTACAATTTTTAAAAAGCGGGGCAGTGTAGCTACCTCGCCTGGGTTCTGCTTTGATCCAGTTAAACTTTTGTGGTGTTTACTGGTTCAGTGATTCGCTAAATACAGTTGTTTACTAAATACTGAGTCCGGGGCTTAAGCTGGCTGGTAAAGTCACAGCCTGCGCTTCCACCGACGACACCGGATAAGCACAATAATCTGCCGCATAATAAGCCGAAGCGCGGTGATTGCCGCTGGCGCCTATACCACCAAAAGGGGCAGCGCTGGAGGCGCCGGTAATAGGTTTGTTCCAGTTGACAATACCGGCACGGATGCGGGCAAAAAAGTGCTGATAATCCGCTTCATTGTCAGCCAGTAAACCAGCGGACAGACCAAAGGCGGTGTTATTGGCTTCTGCAATTGCCGCGTCGAAGTTGTCATAACGGTACACTTTTAGAAGTGGTCCAAAATGTTCCTCATCCGGCAATGCTTTGGCATTGGTCACATCAATAATGCCCGGGCTGACAAAAGCATCACCAATCGGTAATTGTTTCAGTTCAAGCAAAGACAGGCCGCCGAGCGCCTGAATATCGGCCTGGGCTTTGACCATGCCAGCTGCTGCTTTGGCGCTAATCATGGCGCCATAAAACGGCTGATTGTCGGCAAAAGGATCGGCCACCTGAATGTTGGCCACTGCACTTAACAGCTTGGCCAGAATGGCATCACCATTGGCTGAGCGTTCAATAAATAACCGGCGGGCACAGGTACAACGTTGACCGCTGCTGATAAAAGCCGACTGAATAATGTCATGCACTGCAGCGTCGATATTGGCCACATCTTTGACGATGAGCGGGTTATTGCCGCCCATTTCCAGCGCCAGAATTTTGCCTGGCTGACCGGCGTATTGCTGATGCAGATAATGGCCTGTGCTTGAGCTGCCGGTAAAAAACAAACCATCAATACCAACATGACCCGCCAGCGCTTTGCCTGTGGCCACTTCACCTTGCACCAGGTTGATGACTCCGGCCGGTAAACCCGCTTGCTGCCACAGCTGAACTGTAAATTCAGCAACTTTAGGCGTCAGCTCCGAAGGTTTAAACACCACAGTGTTACCGGCAATCAGCGCCGGCACTATATGACCATTAGGTAAATGGCCCGGGAAGTTATAAGGGCCAAATACCGCCACTACACCATGAGGTTTGTGGCGGATAAAAGCACGGGCGCCAGGCATTGGGTTTTCTACTGTGCCGGTACGCTCGTGGTAGGCTTTAATCGAAATGGCAATCTTGCCGGTCATGGCTGCCACTTCAGTGCGGCTTTCCCATAGAGCTTTGCCGGTTTCTTCAGCAATACATCTTGCCATTTGTTCGGTATTGGCTTTTAACTGCTCGGCAAAAGCTTCAACAATGGCAAGACGTGCTTCCAGGCTTAACTGCGACCAGCGGTAAAAAGCTTCACGGGCACTCTGAATAGCAGCATCAACCTGAGCGGCATCTGCACTCTGGCCCTGCCAAATCACACTGTTGTTCGCCGGATTCACTGAGCTGAACAAAGTACCGGCGCCTTGTTGCCACTCACCATTGATAAACTGTACCGCTGTATTCAAGGCTGTTGTTTGAGATTGGGTAGGCTGGCTCATTTGGCACCTTTTTCCAGATTTAAATAACGAACAAAATCACCGTTTTGTACTTTCAGTGCATCAGCCACTTCACTGCTGAGTAAAATCACATTCTGCTCAGTGCAAAGTTTTACATCATCACTGAAGGTGGCACGGAAATTTGCGCTTGAGGTGTTACAAAGTGCCAGCACCACACCGCCATGGCGTTTTTCGGCATTATCTTCAATACGCACTTCAACTTTATGGCTTTGCCGCACTGACTTAATTTGTTTTAGCTGCGCTTCAACCGTCGGGCCAGCGTCAAATAAATCGACATAACCACGGTGGATAAAACCCTCATTTTCCAGAAGTTTTAACGCAGGTTTGGTGTTTTCATGCACTTCACCTATCACTTTTTGCGCCGATTCCGGCAGCAAGCTGACATAAATAGGGTGACGTGGCATTAAATCAGCAATAAAACCCTTGTTGCCAATGCCAATTAAATGGTCGGCTGTAGGGAAGTCGATGCTGAAAAAATAGGTTTGTAACCATTGCCAGAACGGCGGTAAAGCGTTGTCGTCGGCCACACCACGCATTTCAGCAATCACCAGCTTGGCAAAACGTTTGGGCTGCTCGGCCATAAATAAAAACCGCACCTTGGATAAAAAACGGCCGTTCAGGCCTGCGCGGTAAGGCTCGCGCAAAAACAAAGTGCAAATTTCAGAAACGCCGGTGTAGTCGTTACACATGGTCAAGACTTCCACCGGATTAAACACATTCAGTTCATTCGAGTGGTGTATAACGGTACTTTTATGAAAATGGTATAGCGGATTGGTTAAACCCACAGAAGCTTCAATGCCTGAGGTGCCCAGGATCTCCCCTGTGGTGGTGTCTTCCAGCACAAACAAATAACCCTGATTGCCGGGTTTATCGGTGTCGATGGCAAAACTATGTTCTGAGTGAGCGATTTTTTGTTTGAGTTTCTGCTCATTCACCGGCAGCGATGTAAAGCCAGCGCCTGATTCAATGGCAATTTGCATCAGTGCCGGGTAGTCCGATTGTTGGATCGGGCGGATCAATAACATCTTATGTTGTCCTCAACAGAGCCTGTGTTGCTCATTACAAAGGTTTAAAACTAAGGTAAAACCGTCAGTTAGAACCCGTGGTGCCGCGAGGATAAAAGCCACGGCAGAGGCCGTGGCTTTTATTCTGCGTCAGTTCTTTTTGCGGATTAACCGGCTTTTTTCGCAGCAACCAGTTTGGCAATGGCCGCTTCAAATTTCGCCATACCCGCTTTGATGTCCGCTTCCGGAATAATTAACGAAGGGGCAAAACGCACCACGTTATAACCGGCCATCAGCACCAATAAACCTTCTTCGGCAGCGGCCAGCATAAAGTCACGGGATTTACCGGCGTAATCAGCATTTAATGCAGCACCAACCAATAAACCTTTACCGCGGATGTCGCTAAATACATGGTATTTTTCATTGATGGCGTGCAGTGCATCTTTAAACAGTTTTTCGCGGGTTTTTACGCCGTTCAGTACTTCAGGGGTGTTGACTGTGTCAAAAGCAGCTAAACCAACAGCACAAGCCAGCGGGTTACCGCCATAAGTGCTACCGTGGGTACCAACCACTAAATGTTTGGCAATGTCGTTGGTGGTCAGCATAGCGCCAATCGGGAAACCACCGCCCAGAGCTTTGGCTGTGGTTAATACGTCTGGCGTCACACCCAAACCCATATAAGCGTACAGTTCGCCGGTACGGCCCACACCAGATTGCACTTCATCAAATACCAACAGCGCATTGTGCTGGTTACAGAGCTCACGTACACCTTTGATAAATTCAACGGTCGGGCTGATGATACCGCCTTCACCTTGCAACGGCTCTAACACCACAGCACAGGTTTTGTCTGAAATCAGGGCTTTCAGGCTATCGAGGTTGTTGTATTCAGCATGGTCAATATCAGCAGGTTTAGGGCCAAAACCATCAGAATAAGCGGGTTGACCACCGACAGATACAGTAAAGAGGGTACGACCGTGGAAACCTTGTTTAAAAGCGATGATCTGGGTTTTTTCCGGGCCATAGTTATTCAATGCGACCCGGCGCACCAGCTTTAATGCTGCTTCGTTGGCTTCAGCACCCGAGTTCGCAAAATACACTTTGTCAGCAAAAGTGTTATCAACCAGACGTTTAGCCAGCATTAAGGCGGGTTCGTTGGTCATGGTGTTTGATAAGTGCCACAGTTTGTTGCCTTGTTCGGTTAAGGCTTTCACCAGTACCGGATGGCAGTGCCCTAAACAGTTCACGGCGATACCACCGGCAAAATCGATAAATTCGCGGCCTTGCTGATCCCAGAGTTTTGAACCTTCACCACGCACCGGAATAATAGGTGACGGCGCATAGTTAGGAACCATCACTTCATCAAATAAACTTCTTGTGACCTGCATTTTTAACCTCTGGATTCAGTTGTAAACCGGTTGTGCCGGTATTCTTTGGGGTATCCCTTATTATATTGAGCAGAACCACCAAAATGCAGTAGCATTATTGACATATTTCATGTTTATTTAGTCAATTTAACGGTGGTGGCAATCAAAATGCTAAGCAAAGAAGACGAGCGGTTACTTTCTATTCTGCGCACCAACGCCAGAACCAGCGTGTCGGATTTAGCCAGATTGTTAAATTTGTCGCGTTCTACAGTGCAAACCCGCATTGCCAGGCTGGAGCAAACCGGCGTGATTAAAGGTTATGTGGTGGAATATGGCGACAAGTTTGTCAGTAGCCTGGTGTCAGCCCATGTGTCTATTAAGGTAAAACAAAAACTCACCACCAAAACCAATGTGGAGCTTAAACAAATTCCACAAATATCAGAGCTTTATGCCATTAGTGGTGAATACGATCTCATTGCTGTGGTGCAGGCGCAAAGTACAGAGCAGCTGAGCCATTTATTGGATGATATTGGCAATCTGGATGGGGTGGAGCGGACAAATTCTGCCGTGGTGTTGGAAACCAAATTTAAGCGTTAGACGTAATAAAACAACATAAAACAACAATGTGAAGCAATTGTAGCGCTTTCAGGCAAAAGTCCGACCAGTTCAGTGAAATTTTACTACGAGGCGCTACAACAGGTAAACTCTCTACAATTTTCCGCCAGATGGCCACCAGATCAGGATTTTTATGCGTCAGTCAGAGCAAAATACCCCTTTGTATATTCATTACGCCGGACCGGCTTTATTGGAAACCCCTTTATTAAATAAAGGCAGTGCATTTAGCCGCGAAGAGCGTGCCGCTTTTAACCTGACAGGTTTATTGCCACCGCGTTATGAAACTATTGAAGAACAGGCGGCTCGCGCCTACATGCAATATTCATCTTTTGAAGAGCCGATTAACAAACACATTTATCTGCGGGTGGTGCAGGATAACAACGAAACTTTGTTTCACCGTTTGTTGCAAAACCACTTAGAAGAAATGCTGCCCATCATCTATACGCCAACAGTGGGTGATGCCTGTGAGCGGTTTTCTGATATTTACCGCAGCGCCCGTGGTTTGTTTATTTCGTACAGCGACCGCGACCAACTCGATGATGTGCTCAGAAGCGCCACCAAGAAAAAAGTGAAAGTCATAGTGGTCACAGATGGTGAACGGGTGCTGGGTCTTGGTGACCAGGGCATTGGCGGTATGGGCATTTCTATTGGCAAGTTGTCGTTATACACAGCCTGTGGTGGGATCAGCCCGGCTTATACCTTGCCGGTGTGCCTGGATGTAGGCACCAACAACGAAAAGCTGCTGAACGATCCTTATTACATGGGCAACCGTCACCGCCGTATTACTGGCGATGAATACTACGAATTTGTTGATAAATTTATCAAAGCCGTCAAACGCCGCTGGCCTGAGGCTATGGTGCAGTTTGAAGATTTTGCCCAGCCCAATGCCATGCCGTTGTTAAAACGCTACCGCGACCAGATCTGCTGTTTTAACGATGATATTCAGGGCACAGCTGCTGTGACAGTCGGCACTTTACTGGCGGCTTGTCGCTCCAAAGGCCAGAAATTGTCCAGCCAGAAAGTGGTGTTTGTCGGCGCTGGTTCTGCCGGTTGTGGTATTGCCGAGCAAGTCATCAGCCAAATGGTGTCAGAAGGTTTAACGGATGCCAAAGCGCGCAGTCAGGTGTATATGGTCGACCGTTTTGGTTTATTGACCGAAGGTATGAGCGATTTACGTGACTTCCAGCAGGCATTGGTACAGCAAAAAGACGCTATTGCCGATTGGTCTTTTAGTGGTGACTATGCGTCATTGCGTGATGTGATGAACTGCGCCAAACCCGATATTCTCATTGGCGTATCCGGTGTGGCTGGTTTGTTTACCGAAGCTGTGGTCAAGGCGATGAAAAAACACTGTGAGCTGCCGATCATTATGCCGCTTAGTAACCCTATTAAACAGATTGAAGCCAGACCGGAAAAAATTATTGAATGGACAGAAGGCAAGGTGATTATCGCAACCGGCAGCCCGTTTAAACCTATTGAATATCAAGGTAAATTTTATCCGATAGCCCAGTGCAATAACAGCTACATCTTCCCGGGTATTGGCCTCGGTGTGCTGGCGGTTAAAGCCAAACGCATCAGCGATGAGATGCTCAGAACTGCCAGTGAAACCCTGGCGGCAGCGTCGCCGCTTGCCAACACAGGCGAGGGTGGTTTATTGCCACCACTGACCCAACTTGCGGAACTTTCTAAAAAAATCGCTTTTGAAGTAGCCAAGGTTGCGATGCAACAAGGCCATGCGCTGGAGCTGGATGACGAAAGTCTGCAGAAAAAAATAAACGCCAATTTCTGGAAACCTGAATACCGTCAGTATAAAAGGGTGAGCAGTTAAGCATATGCGGTGATAAGCCGCCTTTCCCATCAATGCTAAAAAGAGCCGGGGTCAGCCCGGCTCTTTTTTTGCCAATCTATAGCCAATCTCTGTGACGCTGATTTTTAGTTGCCAAAAATGCCGCAGCTTTTTATGCAGCAAGTCTTTTTACCGGCTTGGGAATTGTTTGATTTGTTGCAAACAAAGCGGTTTTGCCATTTTGTAAGGTCATTAAGAAAAATCCAAACTTTTTAGCAGCTCTTTTCGACTATGTCGTAATGCAAACCTGTTGCATGTTTTTTAGCTGAATGCGGAGCCTGTTATGAACCATTTACCCAAACATCTGAAATTTATTGCCCCTGTGTTGGTTTTAGCCGCACTGCAGCTTGGTGCCTGTAGCAACGCTGGTGCTGCAGCGGACAGCTCAGAGGCGGCCAATGCCGGGGCTCGGTTACAAAACTCTGACCGTAGCGGCTATCAGTTGCAGGTACTGAAAGACTGTAAAGTGCTGTCAGAGCGCACTCTGAATGCACAGGAGCTGAAGTTATATCAGGAATTACAGCTTGCAGAGCAGCGAATGAAACAACTGGAAGCACCGCTCAAACAAATGGAACTGGAACTGGCAACACAAAGCAAGGCGCTTGAGCATCTGACCAGTCAGATAGAACAGCAGGTCGGGCAGCGCCAGGGCCCGGACCCACAACTGTTAGCGCAACAGGCCGAATTCAGCAACAAAATAAGTGCCGTGGTGGACAGTCATCAGGCCGACATCGACGCTCTGAGCTCACAAGGCCAGTACATTGCAACAGTGGCCACCGAATTTGAACAGCTGGTGATAAAACCCTTAGACAAAGGCAGTTATGACCAAATCAGGTTATTCCCACAAGGCGACAAAGCCCCCACAGATTGTCAGCAGGGTATGTTTTTTTCAGCGTCACGCTAAAAGCCCCTGTCGTTTGCTGGTGTTTTAGCCTGAGCCATAAAAGGTGTTGTTGCAAAAAAGCGAAGTTGCAGAGCCTGCTGATCAGCAGGCTCTGCAATAACCGGAACTGTGGTTATGACAGCATTGCTTTAGTGCGTTTTACAGACAAAGTACGACGCAGACTCAGCCATAACAGCGGGCACAACATCAAAAGTGCTGATGGCGGTGCAGGGACAGCCGTAGGGTCGGTCACCTGAATACTGACACCCGCCCAGTCAGGGCTGAGCATATTGGCGCTTTGGCCAAGGAAGCCCAGATAGCTGTTATCAAGTTCCAGGACAAAGTTGCCGGCTTTTTTTACGGTAAATTTAAAGGCGGCCAGCACAAAACCTTGTTGCTGCTGCGCCATTAACAGGTCCAGATCGGCTGCCCAGTCAGCATATTCTTCCAGTGACAGTTTGCCGTTGATTAAATCATGGGCTGAATACGCATAAGAGCCAAAACCGTCGTCAAAACCAGTGCCAAAAGTCCAGCTTTCTAACCAAAGCTGTGCTGGCTGATATTGCAGCGCCAGGAAAAAACCGGTCAGGGTTTCTGTGGCATTTTCAACCCTGAGCCAGGCGGTGACAGTGTCGCCGGTTTGATATTGCTGTTGATCGGTTTGAATACGAATCAGCGCTGCATTGGCCGAGGTGCTGAGCAGCAGCAAGCAAGCCAGAATAAGCTGGCAACATGTGGTTTTTAATAAATTCATTTTATAAGTTCCTGTTCTAAGTTTTTTACACTGCAATAGCGCAGCGCGGTAAATCACACAGCTTGCTCATGGCCGGCACGTCACGCTGGTCCACAACCTTGTCGAGGTTAAAATCGAGTTCGCTGGTTAAATTGGTTTTACTGCGAAGCCGCTGGTTAAACAGCTCAATATCGCGTTTATCAACGGCGCCGTTTTTATCCAGATCGGCAGGTCGGTACGAACTGCCCTGGCAAATGCCCTGGCCTGCAACTACACAGTCCAGCCATTGATGAAACTCAAGGTCAAAGTTGCTGCCCCAGCTGCTGAGGATATCCTGATAAGGGGTGTAGACTGGCAGGGGGGGTAAATCTACTTTTTGCTGACCACAGGTCCAGACCCAGTTGCCAGAACCCCAGGCACTGTCGTCATATAACCAGCTCCAGTTATTGGCAATGGCATCTGGCTTGTAACGCCAACCCCAGTCAAAACTGCAGGCTTCGCTGGAAATGGCGTATTTGGCAGCACGCAAAGTAGGCAGCAGCGGCTGGTCGATATCAGCACGATGTTTTTCAAACATAAAACGCACGGCCAGATAACCCCAGTGATAGGTGCGGGCTGTATTGCTATTGGCATAAGTGGTTTGAAATAACTCACTGAGCTGATAAGTTTTATTGGGCGCAACGGCCAGCGCTTTGGGATTGGTGGCCGGTTGTGACAAATATTCAGCTAAACCTTCGCCCCACCAGACTGAGTTCTGTGGTTGGTCGCTAAAGCTGCCCCATTGGTTAAAACGGCCGTCCAGATAATGGATATATTCGTGCTCTAAATTCCACACCACAAAAGCAGGTGCCAGCCAGGTGGCCTGATAAGCGATAAAACGTGCCTGATTCGCTGGATCTGACGGTGTTCCTTCTAAATACATACCGCCATTGTTGGTGTCTATGCCAAAAAACTGACCGGCATAGTTCTGATAATCGGTGGAAGATTTAAAAATGACCATCTCCAGCGCTGTGTTATTGTCATTGGCGACAGGGCTGTTGGCGTTAGTGTTAAAGGTTTGGTGAAACAGGCTTTCTTCGGCTGCCAGTTTGCTACAAATACCAGCCAGATTTTCGTTGCTGATTTGCCCCTGGAACCGGACTTTCAGGGTTGGGCCACAAGAGTGGCTGCCGGACAACACAGTGGATTCCAGATCAAACTGACAGGCATTGCCGTAAAGGGCGCAATTGGCGCTGTCGTAGGCTTTTACCATACCTTGTGCATTAACCCAGGCTTGTGAGCCTGTGCCGCCATAACTGTAACTTGACAGCACATGCTGCAGTGCCGGACGCACTGTGTCGGCAACAGCACCACCAAGTTTGAGCATGCGGCCAAGCTCAGACACCGCATCATTAAATTGATACTCGCGGGTATGACCCAGCAGCCATAAGCCATCGTTTAAGACAAAGTCCCGCAGTCTGGTGACAATTTGCGGATGGGTGCTTAGGAGCTGGTCCAGCTCAGCGCCACCTATATTTACTGCATTAAAATAGTGCGTCAGAATTTGGGTCATGCCGTTTTCTTCATAGGCAACACCCCAGTTATTGCTGCGGTTTACGCTCTGGGCATACCCCTGCAGTGCTTCGCTGATCCTGGGTAAAAATTGCAAGGCTTCGGTGCCTGAGCTTCGCACTAAAATCAGCATTTCATAACGCAGGAAATAATTGCGTGAACTGGTGCCGTTAAACTGCACAAAATGATCGCCGGCAAAATACTGGCTAAAAGCTTGTTGCAACGCAGCTTTATAATTGGCCGCAAAACTGCGGCCAGTGGCAGATTCAGCCCAGTGCATCGCTCTTAAATAAGTTACCAGTTTTTCCAGCACCACAGCACCAGAGGCGTCTGAACCGTCAAAACCCTGCAGCTGCTCATTAATGGCATTGGCAATAGTTAAAATTTTGCTATCGGAAAAATGTGCAGTGCCTACAAGGCTTACATCATAAAGTTTGTATAAACAACCGGTTAAGCTGGCATTACTGACAGCATCAACCAGCTCGTTGCCATATAAATTCAGCAAATCGACAGGGCTGCTACAGCTGACTGCTGTTGTTGTGACATTGTTAGGTTGTGGCTTGTTGTGCTTGGACAGGTTATTCAGACTGTGCCGGGAATACTCTTGATCTGCAGCAGGGCGCCAGCGTGTACTTAACTCAAGCCCATGTTTTTCCGCGTAAATTTTCGCCTGAACCTTTTCAAATTCAACAGGCGACATTAAACGGGGTGGCGCCACCATATTTTTGTCTGTGTGCGGGCGTTTAGCGGCGAGTTCAGTCAGATGCTGACGTTGTAAATCGACGCTGATTTGTCCAGGATGTGTCAGTTGCACCTGTTCCTGCGCCATAACTAAACCGCTGCTGAGCAAAAGCGGCAGCAGCTTCAGATGGGTGTTCATAAAGGCATGTTCCTTTCGGTGAGTGATCGTTATAATTGTGTTACCTGCGCAGGTAGGGATAAGTTAACACAATATATATTGTATACAATATATTCGAGTTGGTTTATTTCGCTTTAATGGCGCGGATTGTTAAGTTGTTTTGGTTATAAAAGCACCTAAAACCGGCAAATTAACGCTGTTATGGAAACAAAACGGCAAAGCTGGTGACTAGGTTTTTGTGGTACAGCGAACAATCCTGTGTTCAGGCGGTTAAAACGCTGTGCATTGGAAAAGGCTTGTTACTGTGATGTTGCAGCAGAAAAAGGAAGATAAAGTGCTTTATATTGTGATGTTAGGTGGTCGCCATGCTGCGGCAAAAATTGAAGTGCATGATGTGGTTTTTGTCAGTGGTGACAATCTGCAACAGCTGTATCCACAATTGCGCGAGCAGTGGTTTGGTATCTCAGAAGGTTTACACATCGATTCCTGGATGGCAGTTGATGGCGTTGAGCAGTATAAAGTCGGTTTCAGCAACACAGCACCAGCAGCAGGCGAGCCCAGATTATTTTTTATAAATCTTGGGGGGTATCAGTATGGCCATTTTGGTGAAGAACATCGTTATTTACTGGTTGTTGCCAAAGACAAAGTCAGCGCCAAACAAAAAGGCAAAACCATGTTGGCTGCGCAATGGGATAAACCACATACTGACAATCTGTGGGATTTAGACGATTGTATCGCCATAGACAACATTGGCGGCCGTTATATCAGCCTGAGTCTTGAACCACATCAGGGTATCAAACAACAAAACGATTATATTTTGTTGTGACAGACTAAAGAAGCCAGCGACAAGGCTCAGTATTTAAAACCAAGCAGCAGAGCGCAGCTGGCAACTGTAACAGAGCATTCCTGGCAGACGAGGCGACAGATGATCTGTTAAAGGCATTTGAGAATTTGAACATTCAATTTAACATAATATACAGTTTAGGAAATGTAGATTATATTAAAACCCTTTAATAATCAGGCTTGTAGCTGATTTTAGGGGAGGGCAAAACGTACATTTTGCCCATTTAAAAGCAGCACAAAAAATAGCCATCATGCAACCATCTTTGTCAGCACTTTGACGTCCATTTTCCCAGAGTTCTTTACCTCCTCCCAGAAAATTACCATCGAATTATTGCCACGCTTTGATTCGCGCTCTATATGCGCGTCAGCCAGCACAGCTAAAGGATTTAGGTCAAGAAGGTAAGCAATTTTCAACGCAAGGTCATCTGCCATGTAAGTACGACCGACCCTGTATTGACTGATTCTGCTATGGCTTTCACCAAGTTTCTTAGTCAGTTGATAGTCAGAAGTCAATGAATACGCGGCTTTAACCGCATCGAGATAGTCGACGGTTTTCATGTTTTCGTTCCCCCAAGAACAGATTACAGAGTGAAGTTTAGGTTGTTAATCAATGGCCAACAACATATCCATGGGTGTTGATATGTCCATGGCCGTTGATTAGCCTTCACTCCGTGCTCTGGTTCTACCGATTGGCGTTCCCCCAAGAACAAAACCTTTCCAAAAGCTGGAGCGCAATTCCCTACGGAGGCCATCAGATTTCATTCCGGTTTGATGGCCTCCACCGACTGTAGGGGTCGGGAGATAGGGCGGTCCAACAAAACTAGGAATACATATCATGTATATGCATACAGTACTTTCTGAAAATGAACCCCATCTGAAAGCGCAATTAGCTCTTTTAGAAACAATGGCGGCAAACGCCACCAAAGACCCAGTCGCTTTACAAAGCATTCAAACAGACATTGCCTGGCTGAAGTCGTCCGCAAAACTCAGCGTGATAGACCAGCAGCAAGCGCAGCTTAACGCTACCCACCTCGACAAAATCCGCGCCAAATTAACCAAGCCAAAAGCACCCGCCACTGCGCGTCCTGTCTATGCAAACCGACTGATGGGGCTGCCGCAATTATGACAACAACAAACCAAAACTATGCAGCTATTGCGCTGCTGTGGACACAAGAACTGCTGCTGATCCAAGCGAGCGTCATGCCAAAGGAATATCAGAAGGAGTGGATCAGAGCCGCGCAAAAGCCAATGTGCATGCTGCATTACGCCAGCCCGAGGGCGAAGGAAGTGGCGCTCAGAATTGGCAACGCACGTATCGAGCGATTTGTAAGAAACCAACAAGGACGGAGACTGCCAGCATGATTTCAGGTTTACCAATTACCGGCCGTCAGGCCATTGAACAATTCACTATGGAACAGCTGCGCGGTTGCCAGTGTGTTGCCACCAGTTGCGTGCTGGGTGACGGCTCTGTTGATCTGGTTTACGGCGTTATTGTTGACCCAGCAGATTGCGTAATAGACGAACCGGACGACTCAGTATTTTTTGTGGAATACCACGCGGTAGATGACTGGTATGTAACCGGCATTGCCGCCGATGAACAAATAGTTTTGCTGAATATGGTTGCTGATGTTGCTGCAGAAGGGGCGCTGGTATGAACAATGTAATGCTTGATATTGAAACGCTGGGTACCAGCAAAAACGCCGCAATCATCAGCATTGGTGCTGTGTTTTTTAACCCGGCAACAGGTGAGCTGGGTAACGAATTTTATAAAACCATTCGGCAGGATAGCTGTGAAACCATTGGCCTTGAAGTTGATGCAAGCACGCTGAAATGGTGGAGCGAACAAAGCGAAGAAGCACGCGCCGTGCTGAATTGCCCTAATGCAACGCATATTGCTTTAGCGCTGAACGATTTCTACCTGTGGATTAAAGAAAACACCACAGCCACCAAACACGTTGAAATTTGGGGTAATGGCTCAAGTTTCGACTGCGCAATTGTAGACAACGCCTACCGGCGCTGTGCCATTTGTTTGCCATGGCGTTACGCCAATGAGCGCGATGTAAGAACCATCGTTGCGCTGGGGCGTGAGTTACTTCAAATAGACCCGAAATACGCCTTTCCATTTGTTGGCACTGCACACAACGCTTTAGCCGATGCAAAACATCAGGCTACTTATGTAAGCCATATCTATCAGGCACTGGCTAAAAAATGTGGCGGTGCAGCATGAGAACTTGTGATCAGGTAAACGAATTTTTAAGCACTTTTAAGCCGTATACGCCAAAGCACAAAACCCGTATGGCCTACGAGGTAAAAGAGTCTGATCAGATAATTGATTGTGACGACGAAAGATTTGGCGTTTTAAAAACGGACAAGGGTTCCGTAAAGTTTATTCGGAACATTGAGTTTTTAGCCTATCAGGTATTCCCTGGTGATTTTATCGAAATGATCAGGTGGCCAGATGTTGCTTTGCATTGGCCACGCGCCCAGTTTGAAGCCCAGAACATTACGGCCAACGACATTGTTATTCAGCGCGGTGATGCTGTTTTAGAGGAAATGTATCCAGGCGCACTTAATGTGGCCGGCCACGTTATCAAAATAAAAGACCGCTATTTTATCGGCATTGAAAATGGCCGAGTTCACACCGCTTGGTGCCTTGCCGGTGCCACAAGATTTTGCCGCCACCACGACGGCAAAAAGCTGCAAAAAACACTGGCCGAACTGGCCGAGCGGAAGAAGAAAGCCCAGGTATTGGAAGTCGGCTTTTGGTCGCGTGAATTTGCTGAAGTGCAAGGCGGTGCAGTATGAGAGGCTTGATAATTGATAATTTCGCCGGCGGTGGCGGCGCATCCACTGGTATTGAAATGGCAATTGGCAGATCAGTTGATATAGCCATCAACCATGACCCAAGCGCAATTGCCATGCATAAAGCCAATCACCCGGACACCTTTCACTATTGCGAATCAGTGTTTGACGTGGACCCATTGCAAGCCACAGCTGGACGGGCAGTTGACCTTTGTTGGCTGTCACCGGACTGCACTCATTTTAGCAAAGCCAAAGGCGCAAAGCCGGTAAGCAAGTTTATCCGTGGCCTTGGCTGGATTGCTGTGCGCTGGGTATTAATGACCAAACCGAAAGCGCTGATGTTGGAAAACGTCGAAGAGTACCAAACGTGGGGGCCTCTGGTTGCAGATGAAGAAGGAAATCACTTTCCATGTCCTGACCGCAAAGGCGAAACCTTCAAAGCATTCGTGGCAATCCTGAGCACCGGCATTGCCGCAGATCACCCTGCTTTGGCCGAGTGCTGCGAAGTGCTGGGCATTACAGACCCGGCGCCGCTGATTAAAGGGCTGGGCTACAAAGTAGAATGGCGGGAACTGCGGGCCTGTGACTATGGCGCGCCGACTATCCGCAAGCGTCTATTTATGGTTGCGCGTTGTGACGGCCGGCCGATTGTTTGGCCAGCACCAACACACGGAAAGCCGGATAGCAAAGAGGTCAAAGCCGGCCTGTTGAAACCATACCGCACAGCTGCGGAATGCATTGACTGGTCTATTCCATGCCCAAGCATTTTCGGCCGCAAAAAGCCGCTGGCTGATGCCACCATGAAGCGGATAGCAAAAGGCCTGGTGCGTTATGTCATTGAGGCAGAAAAACCGTTCATTGTAGAAGGGCAGTTCACTCCATTCATCACAGAGCACGCCAACGCCAGTAATCAACGCAACATGCCAGCGGATGAACCTCTGCGTACCATCTGCGCTCAGGTGAAAGGTGGTCATTTTGCTGTTGTGGCGCCGGTAATCGCTCGCCAGTTTGGGCGCTCTGTTGGCCATGGTGTTGACGAGCCAAGCGCGACTATCACCGCAGGTGGTGGAGGTAAGTCTCAACTGGTAGCGGCATTTCTGGCAAAACACTACGGCGGAAATTATAGCGGAGCCGGAGCTGATGTTACGGATCCACTGCCCACAGTTACGTCAGTTGATCACAATGCACTTGTTACCAGTCACCTGGTGAAACTTCGTGGTACTTGCCGTGATGGCCAACCGGTTACTGAGCCAATGCCAACAATTACAGCAGGTGGCAACCATGTGGGTGAGGTTCGAGCATTCCTGCTGAAGTATTACGGCAACGATCAGGACGGCTGTGAACTGCAAGACCCACTGCACACCATCACTGGCAGGGACCGTTTTGGCCTGGTCACCGTTAACGGCATTGACCATGTGATTATCGATATCGGCATGAGAATGTTGCAGCCACACGAGCTGTTCAAAGCTCAAGGTTTTCCAGAAGATTACATCATTGACCGTGATGCTTACGGCAAAAAAATGACAAAAACCGCTCAGGTCGGCAGGTGTGGGAACTCTGTACCGCCGCCACTGGCAGAAGCATTGGTGAGGGCGAATTTACCAGAACTGTGCAAAGAAATGGCCGGAGTTGCAGCATGATTGATTCAGATATCAGCTGCCCAGGCTGCGGCGTGTTTTTAGCTGAGGACAACATCGGCGGTTACCGCAGTTATTGCGAAACCTGTGTGGAAAAAATACCACATTTCCCAGAAGCGCCAGCCGGAACCGGCTTTGTGTTGCAGGGAAAGTACCCAGATTTTTACTGGGAGGTAAGCACACCGGCAACGCAGTTAACGGCGGCAAGCCAAGAGCAGTACGACGAGGATATTCCGCAATGAACAGGGGCCACGCCACTGGTCGATGCCCGGGTCTGAAACTGACCAGAGCTTTGATCACTGTCGTGGTTTTATGCGTTTGCGCCAGTATTTCTGTTTTTGTATTAGGTAGTTTGATTAAGTCGGTGATCTGTCCATGTATTTAAATCCAGCCCTGAACCGTGACCAAAACCGCTTTGTAACCAAGATGCTGCGCGGCCTGCCAAAACCAATGGCAGCCAGTTTGTGGTCATTAGCGCAGGCCGCCAAAGACAACCCAACCAAAGAAAACAACACGGCATTTCGCAAAGCAGCCAGTAAAAAGCGCCAGCAGTACGGGCGCAAACTGAACTATTTGCAGCAGTTTAAAATTCCGGCAAAGGTTATTAACCAAAAAGACCGCACCAAGCAACTGGCCGACGATTTAGCCCTGCAATGTTTTCAGGACATGATTACCGCAGCAGAAGGTTTAACCGGTGATGAAGACCACGAAACCAGAGTGCACGCGGTTTACGACATTGTTTGCAACCAGAGTTTAAACCGGCTGCCGCACGTAACGCCGCCACTGTGGGGCATGGAAACAGACACATTAGCCAAAGAGTGCGCTTTGCTGCGTTTGCAGTGCCCCAAGTGGTGGCGCCGAAAGTTGCTCAGGCTGCGCCAGCAGCATTTGGAAATTTTAGAAATTATTCAGGGCAATGTGGGTAAAGGCGTTAGCGCCTATGCCAGCAAACGCGCCGTTGCGGAATTTGTCCGTGACAAAGCAGCGCAGCGCCGCTGGGCAGAATCGTTAACCCTGATTAATGAGTGCGGCGACGAATTAGCGCTGATCAACGCCATTGAAGCCAGTACCGCAAACCCAGAAAACGCCCGGGCTGAGCTGATGAAACGAATTCGCGGCATTGAAGAGTACGCGGAAGAAATCGGCTTTGCAGCGGTGTTTATTACCGTTACTGCGCCGTCAAAGTTTCACGCAAACAGTGCCAACTGGAATGGCAGCAGCCCAAAAGAAACCAACGCTTACATGGTGGATACATGGGCGAAGGCAAGGGCAAAGCTGAAACGGATGGATGCCAAGTATTTTGGTGTACGGGTATCAGAGCCACACCAGGACGGCACGCCACACTGGCACATGATGCTGTTCGCACCAGCGAAAGATTTAAAAGCCATTTGCCGCTGCATCCGCTGGTATTTTTGCCATGAAGAAATTGGCGAATTAATGGCGCGTTTTAAAAAGCGTAAATCACTGCGAAAGGCTTACCGTAAAGCACGCCAGTTATGGGGTTACGAAAAATCACAAGGTAAGAAAGTAGCGGCGCCGCGCAAATTCCACTACCCATTTCAGCCGCGGTTTGATGCTGAATACATCGACCCAAGCAAAGGCAGCGCAGCTGCTTACATTGCCAAATACATTTCTAAAAACATCAACGGTTTTGAGGTTGCCGATCTGATTGACAGCGAAACCGGCAAAACGCTTGGCGATGGCGTGATGAATGTTAAAACGTGGGCCAGTGTCTGGAACATCCGCCAATTTCAATTCCAAGGTTGTGATCCAATTACGTCATACCGTGAAATCCGCCGGGTGCGCGAAGCTTTTACCGAAGAGCATCAAAAAGAGTTGGAACAATTGCGCTTCGCGGCAGATAGCAACGACTTTGTAAATTTCATCAGAGCGCTGCGAACCATGACCACGGAAATAAAATACGAGGTCACGCCATACGGCAATGAATATGGCGAGGCAGTAAAACGAATAACCGGCATTGAAGCCGGAAAAGGCTTCGCGCTAACCCGTCCGCACAAATGGGAAATGCGGCGTAACGCTCTTAAGTCTGGCGCAGCCAGACAATCTTGGACTAGTGGCGTTAACTGTACGGGGTCTCATGAGGCCGGAAATCATGACCAAACGCCAAGCCTGCCGCCAAAATCCAATCTTCACGGGATTGGGCCGGAAGCAATAGCCCTGTTGAAGCGGGGCTATACGGTCAACATCGACGGCCAGCGCTGGAAAATGCGCTACGGCAGTCTGCAACAAGTGCCAGAACCGCCGCACCCAAGCCAAAGGGTGAATTTTGTAGTGCGCCGCCGGAAAATAAAGCCTGATTTGGTGGCACCAGGTGCTGACACCAACAGGCCAAACAACAAGCTATCAAGTGAAGTGAAAGCCATTATTGCGGTGATGTTAGCCAGCCGTTGATTAAGAGAGGTACTCATGCGGATATTGTGCACAGTGTGCGGGAAAAAAGCGGTGATCGGGAAAACTGACCGGCTCAGCGTAGCAGTGACAAACCTGTACTGTTCGTGCACGGATCCGGAGTGCGGCCACACCTTCGTCACCAACGTATCGTTTTCACACACCATCAGCCCGTCTGCGAAGACGGCCACTGAAGTTGTCGCGGCGCTGGCCAGGGCGCTGTCACCAGAGCAACGCAAAAAGTTGCAGCAGGAGCTGGCGTTTTAAATGGCTCAGAAACAAGAAATAATACAAATATGTGTTATTTGGTGAATTTAATATGAAAACGTATTCCCTGTATTCATTCGCCGACTGGGTGAAGTCAGTCGGCGGCCAAACGAAAGCAGCCGAGCTGTTGAATGTCCAGCAGGGGCAGATAAGCCGATGGGTAACAGCTGGCGCCTGTATCAGTGCTGACGGTACGGTTTATCCACCCACATCATCAAAATACGACCGAAAGCCCATAGATTTGAATGCGATTTAGACCGGCCGATTAACTGAAAAAATTTAGCAAATGCTAACAAAAAACCTTGTATGGTGTGTATGCGTGTGTATAATAAATTCAGGTTAGGGGGAACATATGAAATCATCTGACCTGATAAAAGAGTTAATAGCTGCAGGTTGTTATCTGAAGCGGCAGGGAAAGGGAAGCCACGAAATATGGTTCTCCCCAATCACCGGAAAGACATTTCCAGTGCCACACCCGAAAGCTTCTTTACCAGTCGGTACTGTTAAGTCGATTAAAAAGTCAGCGGGCATTTAGCCCGCTGCATTTAACGAGGTGAGTTATGTATTTTTCAGTGGGTATTGAAACGCCAAAAGATGATTCAGTTGCCTATGGTTTAGTCGTGCCAGCTCTGTGTGTTGAGCAGTACAGCTGTTTTAGCGCCGCAGATACTGAAAACGACATTGCACCAATGGCAACAGAAGCCATTCAGATGATTTTAGAAACAATGCAGGAAGAAGGCTTTAACTTCAGTGATCTGAAGGATGCCGGATTTTTAAAATACAAAGGGATGGAAGATTACGCCTATTGTGACGCCTGGCTGGTGTTATATGTCGATGTGTCTGCGTTTGAAGGCAAACCAAAGCGGATCAACATCAGTATTCCGGATACCTTAATCAGCCGCATTGACAACAAAGTAAAAGCCAAGCCAGACCGTTACCGCGACAGAAGCCATTTTATTGCAACTGCCGCCAGGCACGAACTGGAATCTGCTTAAACCCGTAGCGAAAAGCCGCACCAAGCGGCTTTTTTGTGGGCGAAAATCAAACCGCCGGCGCTGCCTTTGGCTGCATATCAAACACCAGTCGCAAATTAGCAGGTACTTCAGGGTCACGCGCCACGGCGTCAACCAGAATATTAATCAGCGGTTTGGTTTCACTTTCAAAATACACTTCGTTGTATTTGGTCGGGTCGCCAAGGCCAGCTGTGTTGGTGGGGATCATACCGCCAAGGCCAGCAGGGAACCGGTGAGCATTAAACACATCCTGCGCACTGACAGACTTCACCTGGCTAAATTCGTCCTTACTTTCAAAGTTACCCACCGGAATAATTTGAATGCCTTTTTCTTTGCCGTTCGGGATGTTTACAAACAGAGAATTAAAATTGCCAACGCCTTTTGAGTCCTGAATTTTTTGTTTCAGCTCTTTTTCCACTGCCGGGTCCAGGTTGGGATCAGTGGCATACAGAATAAAGCCCATGTGGGCGCCGTTAATGTAGTACTTGCGCCGGAACATCGTTGCATCTTCGCTGAGCATGGCCGACTGCAAACCGCCCAGGTAATCAGGGCAGCCATAAATTTGCTGCACTGTGTCGTAAATACGGCACCAGATAATGTCTTTGGGTTTGTATCGCTTAATTTGGCGGTCACGTTCCAGCACAGCACAACCACCATCTTCGGTCACGCGGGACCGGTAACTGGGCAGCGGATACAGCGCCAGCACTTTGCCAAAGCCGTTGCGGATTTTCAGCAGTGGAACATCACCAAACTGGATCAGGTTTAAAAATGCCGAGCCAATTTCCTGCGCACTCATGCCACCAGATTTATAACGTGCTGCGGCCATATTGGCGCGGCTTTGTAAAATGCCGCCATGTTGGGCGTTGCGTCTTGGCAGGTTCGCCAGCAAATGCCGGTCTATCGGTGGTTCCCAGTAGTCGTCCTGCTGGTTGTAATACAGCGAATCGTAGTCGGTCAGCCACATTTTCGGCATCACGGTTTCAGGCATAGAAAAAACCACGGTGCCGGGCTTTTTATCCTCTTCAGCGGTTTGCTGATCAGGGGCAGTTAGTTGGGTATCGACCATGAGGATTTCCTTTGATGTTCGTGGTTAAGTGGCTCGTTAATCACCGCGTGGGCAATGGCAAAAAATATGTCGGCGTGGCCGGTGGCGTTGTCCCTGCTGGCCTTAAAGGTAATGGCGCCACCGCTGTCGGTGACAGTGCGCCGAATCGCCAGGCAGCTCATGGCAACGTCTTTGTGTGAGGCATCCCACTCAATGCGGCCGCCTTCAATCACATCAATCATCTTCAGCACCAGCCGTGTTTTACTGCTTACGCTGTAGTGAATGGCAGTTGCTTCGCGTGGGTAAAGCGTGCTGATAGAGTCAAACACACCGGAGCCAATGCCGGTGGTATCAACGCCAATGTAGGTAACGCGATACTTTGCATACACCTTTTGAATTTCGGCAACGTGGTGGGAAAAGTTCAAACCGCGCCAGTAGTGCTTTTCCAGCAGCCTGAATTTTTCGCCTTTGGTTTCACCTGGTGCAATCACCGCCAAAGTGGCGTTGTCGCGGGTGCGGGATGGGTCGTAACCCAGCCACACTTCGCGGTTACCAAATGGCCGGGGCGCTGCCGGTTTGTAGTCTTGCCAGCGGGCAGAATCAACCATGCATTTTTCGAGGTCTGCAAACTTAAATACACTGTCGGCATCGTCAACAAACACACACATAAACAGGTTGGCAAAGTCGTCGCCGTTGTATTCGTCGCGCAGTTCGTCAATGTCAAACAGTTCACAGCCACCGGCTATAGCGTCTTCAATGGTAACCACGTAGCGCCATTGCTTATCTGGGCACAAGCGTCCACCGTCGCGCAGTTCATCAAAGCCGGGGAACTGAATTTCTTCGCGTTCTGGTTTTCCTTGACGCCAGTGGTCGCCGGTCCAGAATGGGTATGCAGGGTGGGCTTTGGTCGATGGCGTGGAAAAGTAGGTTTTACGCCAGTTTTTGTGCGTGGCCATGGCCGAAGCCAGTTTGTTCAGTACATCAAATTTGCCAATCCAAAAGTATTCATCAATGTACACATGGCCGTGGTAACTCTGCGCGGTTTTGCTGTTGGTGCTTAAAAAGCGTAGTTCAGCATCACCGTGCGCGGTGTGCAACACAATCGGGTTGCCGGTTAGTTCAATTTCAAAGAACTGCTGGGCAATGGCGATAATGTAACTGCGGAACACTTCTGCCTGGCTGCGCGACGCCGAAAGGAATATCTGTGGCTCGCCGGTCAGTGTGGCCTGTTCAAAGGCTTCACCGGCAAAATAGTAAGTGGCACCAATCTGCCGGCTTTTTAAAATGTTGCGAATACGCTGGCACAGGTTCTGGTGCATCGTTTTTTGGTATTCAAACAACGTGTCATGCCAGCAGGCAAAATCTTCAGCGCTTAATTCACTAACATCATTTTTCTTTTTACGGCCTTTGCGTTTGGTGCCGGAATTAGTATCAGATTTTTCTGAACTGTCACCACTGCGGGTGTTGCCGCCAGTATTGCTGCGCTTGTCGCTCTGGTGCTGGCCAGAGTCTTCAGCCTGTGTTTTGCGTTCAGCATCAATCCGCTGCTTCTTCAGGCGCACATGCTGGTTAATCAGCATTTCCAGTTCTTTGATCTGGTTGCCGGTTTTATCTGGGATGTCAGTTAGCAGGACAATGCGACGCGCTATGGCTTCATCCACTTCTTCTTCGCGCAGCAAATCGCGCCAGCCGTATTTTTCAGCCCAAAAATAAACAATGCGGTTGTTTGGTAACCCCAGGTCGTCGCGGATTTCGTCGGGCGTCCAGCGCTTTAAATAAAGCCGTTTTGCTGCTTCGCGGATTTCGGGAGAGTAGGCCATAAATGCGGAAAATTGCCGGGTTAACTGACACAATACAGTTAGTGTATTGTCTGCAAAGGTTGGGTTAACTAACTAATTTTCCTGCATATTCTGATAAGTCAAAAATCGGAACCGCCAAGAATAATGCGCCGTGATTAACCATTTACAACGCCTTAAGCTTAAGGCCACAAAGGTATTTATCCGTTAGAAGAGCAGGCACATGGCAGGAAAACAAACTGGGTGGGTAATCGCAGCAACCGAAGGCGCAACAGTCGACGGCCGCATAATCACCAAAGAGTGGATCCAGCAAATGGCGGAATCCTATTCAACCGATGAATACACCGCAATGATTTGGCCAGAGCATTTCCGTTCGTCCTGGGCACCGTTCGACGGTAAAAACTGGGGCACGGTAGACGAAGTTAAAGCGGCCACCAAAGGCGGCAAACTGCGTTTATACGTCAAATTAACCGCCAATGATTATCTGCTGGCTGCCAACGCAGACGGCCAAAAGCTGTTTATGTCGATTGAGCCAAATATCGACTACAAAGGCACCGGCAAAGCGTACCTGCAAGGTATCGCGGTCACTGACTCACCAGCATCTACCGGCACCACCCGGCTTAAATTTTCAGTAGGCGAAAGTGACTTTGATCACGAAGTCAGCCAACTGGAAGAGCTGTTAAGCACCGATTTCATCAAAGAACAAAACCAACAAAATCCGGCCACGGAAAAGGGCCTGTTTGCCGCAATAAGCACCGCCATTGGCGATGCCATTAAAAAGTTCCATATGCCTGATCCGGCAACAGCCACCACCGAGGAAGAAGAGATGACCAAAGAACAATTTGACGCGCTGATGAATAAAGTCGGCGGCATTGAAACGAAAGTTAACGAGCTGGAAACCAAATTCAGCAAAGCGCCGGAAGCTGAAAAACCGGCCGACAAGCCAGCCGAAAAAGTTGAAGACAAGCCAGCTGAAAAACCAGCCGACACAGGCATTACCGCTGAGCAGTTCAACCAACTGAATACCAGTCTGACAGGACTGGTGGCAAAAGTTGAAGGGCTGGAAAACAAGTTCAATGAAATGAGCAAAGAAGCGCCAGGCCAAAAGCCAGACCCAGCGGGTGGTGGTGAAACATTCACGGTTGTTTAATCGCTGACATTAAAAAACGCTCAGCACTTAAACCTTAGTAAAAATTAGCAGCGAGAGAAACAGATGAATTTAACCACTATCGCATTGGCCTGCATTGCAGCTTACAGCAGCAACTTAGCAAAGGCCTACAACACCACAGACGTCAGCAAACAATTTGCTGTTACCAGCCCGATGGAAACCAAATTACGTGCCGCCATTCTGGACTCAGTTGAATTTTTAAAACTGATCACCTGTATGGACGTTGACCAGATCAAAGGTCAGGTGGTGAGTGTAGGTAATACCGGCATTGCCACTGGTCGCGCAGCAGGGCGTTTCACCACAGGCCAGGACGTAGACGGCAACGAATACGAATTAAAAGAAACAGACTCATGCGCCTATGTGCCATGGGCGACGCTGGCAGCGTGGGCGAACGCAGGTTCAGAACGTGAATTTATGCGGTTAATGAGCGAAAACGCCACCATGCGTTTTGCTCTGGACATTCTGCGTGTTGGCTTTAACGGCACATCAGCTGCTGCAGTTACGGATCCGGTGGCTAACCCGTTAGGCCAGGACGTGAACAAAGGATGGCACCAGCTGGTAAAAGAAAAAGCACCGGATCAGGTGATGACCGATGCCATTTACTTTAACCCGGACGCAACAGGCGTGCTGGCCGACGGCGAATATAAAACGCTGGATGCCATTGTTACCGAAATTAAATTAACGCTTATTCCTGAACAGTTCCGCAATGACCCGCGCCTGGTGGTGCTGGTGGGTAGCGACTTAATTGCCGCTGCACAAATCAAGCTGATGAATCAGGCTGACAAGCCAACTGAGCGCGTTGCCGCCCAGATGATGGACAAATCAATTGGTGGCCTGCGTGCTTACACACCGCCATTTTTCCCAGGCAAACGCATCGTGGTCACCATGCTGCAAAACCTGCACTGCTACACCCAAAAAGGCACCCGGTCACGCAAATCAGAGAACGTGGAAGACCGCAAACGCTGGGAAGACAAGTACTGGCGCTTTGAAGGTTACGCGGTGGACGAATATCTGGCTTACGGCGCTGTGGATGAATCAGCCGTAAACATCGGCCCAGCGCCTTAACCGGCAGCAGTAACGATGCCAGGCGCGTAACAGTGCCTGGCAATTCAACCACCAATGTTTAACAGCTAAAACCAGCAGGAACCGCCATGAGTGCCATTGCCAATTTCAAAAAACGCCGTGAAGCGCAGCGCGCATTGCAAAACAACAACGCCGGATATGCCACGGCCGAAAAAGCCGCACCAGCGCCCGAAAATGAAGCGTTGTCGTTACTGGCCGCATTGCTGGGTTGTGATGTGGATGGTGCTATTGAGCTGGCCAAAAAACTGATTGAGCAAGGCGCTTACATTGCTGGTTTGACTGAAGAGCAGTTAGCAGCAATGGAAGAGCAAGCGGCAGCTGATGACAAAGAAGAAAAAAAAGAACCGCAAAACGACACAGTAAAAGCGGATCTGGAACGCGCAGCCACAGAAATTGAATCTAGCGCCGGCACCCTCGAAGGTGCAGCGGAAACGGTTAACGATGCAGCCGAGCAAATCAGCAGCGCAGCGGGTGGGCTGGAAGAAACAGCCAACCAACTGGCGTACAGCGCTGGAGATATCGGCCAGGTAACTGCTGATTTAAAAGAGGCGACTGCTGAATTAAAAAAGCCGTCGGCGGAGCAAAAATCCTCGCGTGGCGGGAAAGCCGCAACGCAGAAAAACAGCTCGAACAAGTAAGGTTAACCGGTAACGCGCAGTATGCGCCAAGCCTGCATTTACAGCTGATTGAACTGGATGCAGACCTAAAGCGGTTAAAAGCATTTGAACGGCGGGCGGACAAAATCGCCCATAAACGAGACGTGTTATTGCCAAAGTGGTTGCCAATCGTCGAGGCATACCTAAACGAGCGCAAGGAAAAAGGCCATGAAAAAACTGTTAGTGATCATCCTATTTTTGCTTATGTCACCGTTTGGCTGTTCGACGTGGGCAATCTCGGCAGAGCCCTCGAATTTGCCTTTGCTGCAATCGAGCTTGGCCAGCCAATGGCAGGAAGCATCCGCCGTAAATGGCCTGGTTTTATTGCCGACACCGTTTTTGATTGGGCAGAGCTGCAAGCCGAACATGGCCACAGCATCGAACCCTACTTTGGCACCGTGTTTAACCGTGTGGTTGGTGAGTGGAAACTCCCAGAGCAAGTTACCGCCAAGTTCTACAAATTTGCAGGCCTTGCCTTACTCCGGGCTAAAAACGGCGACATTGCCCCAAGCCACATTGGCGATGTGGACCGGCTTAAACGTGCCGATCAGCGTTTAGAAAAAGCGGCGGACTTGCATAAGCACGCCCAGGTAAAAACGGTAAGAAACAAAATTGCCATGCGACTGCGGGCAATTGAAGAGTTAAACCGGCAGGGCGATAGCCAGCCGGATTAAAAAGGCTCCAACCCTCCAGTGCGCTAACCGAGTGTTTAACGGGCGACTGTTAAAAATCACGTTGACGTTAACCGCACTGAACCTATTCAACTGCAAGGGCAGCACATGAGCGGATTTGGTTTTCAGTCACCGGCACAAGAAAGCATCATTATTGATGCCGCAAGCGGCTGGCCGGAACTGTCAACCGGTGAATTTCGCCAGCACCGCCGCATTCCGGAATTTTTTGAAGAAGCGGTAATAGCCGACGCCATCAACCGCAGCGTGGCTGAAATACAGCAGCAACTGATCAAGTACGTTACGGGCAACAGCGAAGACAAGGATGTCACTTTTACCCTGAGCATTGGCTTAGTTCCTGATTTCAGTGAACAGCAAATTAGCATTTACCGCGGCGCAGTGTATGCCCGTTCGCATGCCGATTTGCTGGGTTATTTTTCTGCCGTAGACCAAAAAGAAGCCGGTAACAACAAAGCCACAGATACAGCGCAGCAAGATGCAATTTTGGCGCAATCAAACCGTTCTGTGCGCTTGCTGCTTGGTCTTGGACGTGCCGGAGTGCATTCACTATGAGCGCGCCAAAAACCCAACTGCAGCAACTGACCGAGTTTTTGCTTGGCAGCTTAAAGCCTTATGTAAAAGCCAACAGTATTGATGCCTGGCAAGAGGGCGGCACCCTTATTTTAAGCAGTGAAGATTTAGGCACTGGCGGCTATCAGGTGGCGAAGTGGAAGCACAAAGCAGTGATCATCATTGAAAACTTCCCACACCTGAAAGTTTCCCCATACAACCTGCTTGCCATGCTGGCAGCGTTTTTACTGGATAGTAACTGGCCGCGTGATGAATTAGGCCTTGAAGACCCGACGCTGGATATTGATGTGGTCAGCAATGACAACGCCACAGTGATCATTGAAGTGGAACTGCTGGATAACATCGACCTGATACCAGATGCAAACGGCCCTGTGCTGTTTAACGGCAGCAGATACAGCGTGGCGATGGTGCCGGTTTATGTGGCAGAAGAAATTGACGTGCAGGTAATGCCAGGCGGTGACGAATGAGCCTGATCATCACGCCAAACAAAGAACAGGCATTAAGCGCCAGCATGCAACTGCAGTTGTTAAAGCTGCCGGCGGCAAAGCGCACCCGCATTTTAAAAACGCTGGGGCGACACGAGAGAAACTTAGCGCGCCAACGTATTCGCAACCAAACCACAGTAGAAGGTGACGCCTTTGAACCGCGCAAAGATGGCACCAGCACCAGAATGCTAAAACGGCTGGGTAAAACCTTAGAGCCTTATGTAAAAAACGCCAACCGCTTAGAGCTGAAACATAAATCACCGCTGACAGGGCGGGTTGCCGCCATGCATCAGGAAGGTGGCCGCGAAACAATGAGCGCGAACCGAATGGCACGCATTCACGGCAAACCAGATTATAAAGCGCCATGTAGCCGTGGTCAGGCAAAAGCATTATCCGCCGAAGGGTACAAAGTCAGAAAGGAAAAAGGCAAAGGTTACCGCCGTGCCAGCCTGCGCGAAATCATGGACACCTTAAGTCAGGGTAAGGCCATGCTGATCTTACGCAAATTGCGCGACAAACCACAAAAACAGCGCTGGGACATTCCGGTAGCGGCGCGCCCGTTCCTTGGTGATACGACCGACAACGTACAGCGGCAGTTAGTCAGCATCATTGAACAAATTAATAAACGATAAGAGGGGCTGAAAATGTCACTAGGTAAAGTACAGGTAAACAATTTAAATCAGGGCCAGGGTGATATTGCGGCCATTGAACGGCACTTCTTATTTGTTGGTCTGGCGGGTGCAGAAGCGGAAGAAAGCCAACTGTTCAGTATTGGCGCCCAAACCGACTTGGAAGCAACTTTTGCTGATAGCCCACTGCGTGATCAGCTGATTGCCGCGCAGCTTAACGCCGGCCAAAACTGGACAGCAGCAGTGTACCCGCTGGCAGCAGGCGAAGACGTATTTGACGCTATTACCGCAGCAAATGAAGTACAAAGCTTTGAAATGGTGGTGTTTTGCGATATCAGCGCCACAGCTGCTGAAATCACTGCAAAGCATGATTATTTATTCGGCCTGCAGGCCTCACACGGCCGTTTTGTGTCAGGTATTGCCGCAGTTGCCGGTATAAACGAAGCCACCCAAACATGGGCCGCCTACGAGGCTGCATTAGTAGCATTGCAAGCAGGTATTGCCGCGCATTTAATTCTACCGGTGCCGCAGCTGCACGGTAACAACGCCGGTGTGCTGGCAGGGCGCTTGTGTAACCGTGGCGTCAGCATTGCCGACAGCCCAATGCGTGTTGCAACAGGCGCAGTGATGGGCCTGGGTGTTTCGCCGGTAGACAGTGCCGATAAACCGTTGACACTGGCCACACTGGAAACATTAGCCAATGCACGTTTTAGCGTACCGCAGTGGTACCCGGATTTAGCCGGTATTTACTGGGGCGACGGCACCACGTTGGACGCTGCAGGCGGCGACTATCAATACATCGAGCATTTACGGCCAGTGCACAAAGCCAGCCGCGAAGTGCGCATTTTAGCCATTCGCCGTATTGCGGATCGGGCGCTGAACTCTACACCGGCCAGCATCGAGCTGAACAAATCCTACTTTATGAAACCGCTGCGCAACATGAGCAAAAGCACCGTCATTTTGGGCACCCAGTTCCCTGGTGAAATTCAGACGCCGCGCGAAGGGGATATCACCATTGTCTGGACCACAAACAAGGCAGTAACCATTTACATGGTGGTGCGTCCGTACAACTCACCCAAAGAAATTACCGTGAACATTCTGCTTGATTTAAGCAGCGTTTAACTTTTAGCCAGCTTCAGATTGAGCAGCGTGTAGGAGCAATAAAATGCGTTTATCAGGCATGAATTTTAACGTAAATCTTGGCGATATCATGATCCATGTAGATACCGCCACTTTGTCGATTACCGACAACAGCGCAGTAAGCCAAACCAGCGGTGTACCAGATGGCTTTGTGGACGGTGATGTATCAGCAAACGGCGAACTGAATGTAAACGCCAGCCAGTTTGCCTTGATCTCAGCTGCCGCCAAAAAAGCCGGTGCATGGCGCGCCATGGAAACCTTCGACATTATGTTTTATGGCAAAACCGCCAAAGACGAAATGAAAGTTGAAGCGTTCGGCTGCCGCATCAAACTGAGCGACATTCTGGATGTGGATAAAAAAGGCGGTCAAGCCAGCCTGTTTAAAATCCCGTTCGACGTGACCAGCCCGGACTTTGTGCACATCGACGGTGTGCCATACCTGCGCCCGGAAGAAATCGAAAACATTAAGCAATAACGCTGGCCAGTGCAGTTATCCGTAACTGCACTGCAGCTGTGTATGTTCAGCAACAGAGAAGGCAATAGCCATGGCAGCAGTAGATTTTGGTTTTATTTCGTCATTAGAAGGCGGACCTGCGCTCTGTGGTTATGTGCCGGATCCTGAACAATCAAATTCAGGTGTGACCATTGCTACCGGCTTTGACCTTGGCTGTCGCAGCGACAGCGATTTAGTGGCGCTGCTGCCAGAGCATGGCGAACTGGTAGACAAGCTGGCGCGTTATTGCGGCCATAAACGCAGTACGGCGGTTACCGTGCTGGCCAACAGCCCATTAAACATTACCGAAAGTGAAGCACTGATTATTGATGCAGCGGTAAAGCAGCAGCTACTGAATCAGTTGCAGCAGCGTTACGACAGCGCCGCAGAAACAGGCTTTGCCCTGTTACCGGCGGCCATGCAAACGGTGATTGCCTCGGTGGCGTTTCAATATGGCGATTTAGCCAAACGCTGCCCCAGGTTCTGGCGTGCGGCAGTTGCTGGTGATGCTATTGCCATGATCCGGGAACTGAAAAACTTTGGCGACAGGTACATAACCCGCCGTCAGCGTGAAGCCAATTATTTACAAAAATACTGCAAAGCGGGGATCGCATGAACTGGAGAGATATCGCAAGCACAGTCGGCAGCATTGCCGGTTCAGTAGCCCCGTTACTGGGTGGCCCTGTTGGCCTTGCCGTCAGCATCGGCAGCCAGATTGCCGGCGCACTGGGCACAGACAATAGCCCTGCAGCTGTGGCCGCAGCACTTCGCAACGACCCGAATGCCGCATTAAAACTGCAGGAGTGGGCCGCGCTTGAGCGTGAGCAAATCCGGCAAAGCCACTTGGAGCTGCAGAAAATAGCACTCGAAGAGTACAAAACAGAGCTGCAGGACAGGCAGCAGGCACGCATCGCCCATAAAGACCATTGGATGCCATCCGCAATCACCATCTTTTTGCTGGTGATGCTGGCTGCACAAATGGCGGTGCTGTTTTTTATGCCAATTCCGGAAGGGAACCGCGATTTGCTGGTGTACCTGTCGGGCAACTTCCTGCCATTTGTATCGGCTGCTGTTTACTACTGGGTGAGCTCAACCAAAGACGCCAGCGAGCGCGAAAGAAAGTTGAGCATGAGCACTGCAGCGCAGGCGCCAACAGGCCAGCACAAGTAAGGATGCAGCATGGAATTAGCAGGCTGGGCAGGGGTCGTTGTGAGCTTAATGGGGGTGGCGATGATGGTAATAGTGCCGCTGATTGCACACCTTTACAGCGTTGTGCACAACACCAGTAACGAGTTAAGCAAGCATCAAACCCATATTGCCGAAAACTACTCAACAAAAATTGAGGTAGAAAAACTGGGATACCGCATCGAGCGGCAAATGAAAGATGGTTTTGACAATCTCAAAGAGCTTTTAAGTAACAGAAAAAATAAGGACGCAGCATGAAACAAGCAATCGTTTTAACCATCGCCGATACAGATTTTACTTTTAACGTGACAGCACAAGACCACAACACTTTTGTGGATTCGGCGGCACGGCGTGAATCCATTACAGCTTCAGCACACAACTTAGTGATGCGGACCATTAACCCGGAACAAAAAGAAGACCTCAAAGCGCTGCTGGAAAAATCCCCAGGTGCAGCAGTGCAAATTGCGTCAGCGCTGGGCGCTGAGTTCTCGCCGGTACTGGAAATAGCCGTAAAAAAATAACGGAGCTGGTTGCAGCGCTGGAAAACAACCAGTTGGAACAAATGCTGGCACTACGCCGGCATTGGTTGCCAGGCGAGGACGATAGTGAAATGTCCATAGCCCGCGCCCTGTGGTTGCATAAAAACCATTTTGAATCGTTAGAAGCCATCACCGCCAACGGCGTCAACCGCGCCTTTGCCGGCAAGTAAATAGAGGCAAATATGAGCTTACCAGCACCGCTGATGTTTACCGTTGGCTTGATTGACCAGATAACCAAGCCGATTGCCAAAATCAGCAGTCAGTTAAATGGATTGGCCGAAAACTATCAGGCTGGCACCATGCAAATGGCGTCAGGTGTTGGTGGTGTTGTGGCCAGTGGCTATGCACTGCAAAACGCCCTGATGCCAGCCATTGAAATGGACAGGGCATTGGGTGAAGTTGAGTCATTAGGTGTACGTGACAGTGCCCTTAAAATGTTGGCTCAAAACTCTTACGACTACGCGCTGAAATACGGTGCATCAGCAGTCGATTTTGTGCGGTCCAGCTACGATATTCAGTCTGCCATCGGCGGGCTAAATGACGCTGATTTAAGCCGCTTTACCATGGCTTCAAACGTACTGGCAAAAGCCACCAAAGCAGATGCGGCCACCGTGACAAACTACATGGGCACTATGTACGGCATTTTTAAAAACGATGCCAAAAACATGGGTGAGGGTGCCTGGATTGAACGAGTCACAGGTATGACTGCCAGCGCAGTGGTGGCCTTTAAAACAGACGGTAAAAAAATGTCCGATGCTTTTGCAGCACTGGGCGCGTCGGCAGGTTTGGCACCGCTTGAAGAGCAAATGGCCATCATGGGAACCCTGCAGGCCACCATGGAAGGCAGTGAATCGGCCACCAAATACAAAGCATTTTTAGCCGGTGTGGGTAAAGCACAAAAATCGCTGAACCTGCAGTTTGCCGACGCTAACGGCAACATGCTGCCAATGATAGACATCCTTAACAAAATTAAAGGTAAGTACGGTGACACCATCAGCGTTGCTGAAGGCGATCAACTGGCAACTGCCTTTGGTTCACAAGAGGCTGTATCACTGGTGAAGTTGCTGCTCAATGATGTTGACGGCTTAGCGGGTTCAATCAACCAGCTGGGCAAAGTGAACGGCATGGAGCAAGCCGAAAAAATGGCTGCAGCCATGACTGACCAAAGTGAACGGCTTTCACAAAGCTGGTTTGTGATCAGGGCCGCATTTGGCACGGCCGTATTGCCGGCCTTCAACGAATTTGTCAGCAAACTGGCCGATATGGGCACATCAATCATGTGGTTTACGCAAATGTTCCCCAACATTACCCGCTGGCTGGGTTACTTCGGCATAGGCCTGATGCTGGCCGTTGCCGCAGGTGGCCTGTTTAACATCATGATGGGCGCCGGAAAAATGGCAATGACCACCTGGGCAGGTGCCGCAACGGTTTGGAATGGCGCTATTTGGTTAGTTAATGCTGGCCTTGGAAAAATGCGCGCCTGGTTGCTTGCGGTAAATATCGCCATGTACGCCAACCCGGTCGGTTTAATCGTTGCCGGTGTTGCTGCACTTATCGCGGTTATTGGCGTTGCGATCTACTTCTTTGACGACCTGAGAAACATGCTCAAAGGCACCGCATGGGGCGAGCCAATTCTTTTTGCAGTTGACGCCATTGCAGACCTGCTAAAAATGCTGGGCAGTATCGCCGTGGCGGTATTTTCTGGCTTTATCAGTATTGTGCAAAAGGTATGGCAAGCACTGCAGCCGCTTGCATCCTTCCTGCTGAATGTACTGGTGTTTTCTTTAAAAGTGGTAGGCGTGGTTGCCGGTGTAGCTTTTGGGGTGATCACCTATGCCATCGGCGGCGTTGCCAATCTGCTTACATGGTTGGCCGGCGCAATTTTTAACGTGTTTTCCGGCATGTTTAGTTTTATCTCCAACGGTTGGCAGTCGTTAGTTTCGTATGTAAGCAATGTTGAATGGATCAATAACCTGCTATCTGCGGCCAGCGGTATTGGCGAATTTATGGGCCAGCTGTGGGAAGGGATTAAAACCAGTTTTGCAGAAATGTGGGGCTGGGTCGTTGGCAAGTTAAACAATCTGCCTGGTATCAACATTGAGGTTGAACCGGTAATGGCTGCCACCAAGTTAACCGCGAACCTGCCACACCAGCAGGCTGTGCCAGCGTGGATGCAGCGCCAGGCTGCAAATGATGTAGCCGGTTTTGGCCCTGCAATGGTGCAGAAGCCATTTGAAATACAGCCAGTCGCTAACACCACACTGGCCAGCACCATTACACCCAAATTTAACCAGCAAGCGGCAGCTTCGGCACAGGCCAACAGAAAAGCAACGCAGTCAGTGAACACCGGCAAAACAATCAGCTTTGGCGACGTGATAGTACAGAACCCGCCGAAAAACTGGAGCCTGTCAGAGCTTGCCGATCAGCAGGAGTTACGCACCGCATGACACTGCAAAAATACAGCGATTTATTTATAGACCAAGGCGCTTTGGCACTGGATGCACTGCCACAGCCAGAGCTGATTAACACCCGCGCCAGCATAGCGCAGGACGTAAAGCACATGCTGCTGGAATCCGGCCTGGTCACCAAGCTACTGGCACAGCGCAGCCCGGCACTTCGCAATGACGTGTATACCGAAATGGAACTGTTGATAGAAACAGATACCCGCTTAAAGCCAGGCACCATTGAGATTGATGCCAGAAATGAGCAGCAAATCCTGATCACAGCCACCACTTACGAATTTGGCAACATCACAGCAGAGGTACAGTTAAATGCGGCCAACAGTTAATTTTGAAAAGCTGCTATCAGAACAGGGCATGCCAACCAGCAAAGAAAGCGTGGTTGAACTGTTAGAAGCTGATGTAACCGCAGCCAACTCGATTATTTCCAACAACAGCGCCATGAGCCCATTTTGGCGGCTGTTTTCTGCTTGTGTGGTTACGCCGGTTTTGTGGCTGATAAAAACGCTATTGGCAAACCATGTGCTGCCAGCCATGTTTGCCGCAACGGCCACCAAAAAGTATTTAGAGCTTAAAGCGTGGGACGTAGGCCTGAGCCGCAAAGCTGCAGTAAAAACCCAGGGCAATATCATATTTACCAAGCTGGATATTAACGCGCCCGTCGTGGTTGAAGCCGGCACCATCATCCAGACCGATAGCACATTAGGCGCTGTATACAAAGTTAAAGTGCTGAATAACACCCTGATACCGGCAGGCACTTTAAGTGCGCCAGTATTGTGTGAAGCGTTAGAGGCGGGTGCAGGGTACAACCTGCCAGCTGGTTTTTTTAACGTGATGCAGGACGTAGTGCCCGGCATTGACTCAGTAACCAACGCCGCCGACTGGATAACGCGATCTGGTGCTGACGAAGAGCAGGACGAAGCGTTAGCGCTGCGAATTCGTGACCAGTTTGCCAGCGTGGGCAATTATCACATTGACTCAGTGTACAGGGCGGCCATTGCCAGTTTTGCAGGTATTCAAAGTGACTTGCTGTTTTTTGAGCACAACGCACCGCGTGGGCCAGGCACAGCGAACTGTTTTGTCATGATGCCGGTAGGCGAAACACCATCAAGCCTGATAGACAGCATTAACGACTACATCACCAATCAGGGTTACCACGGCCATGGTGACGATTTGTTGGCTATCGCCATACCTGCAGCGCCAGCTGATATAGAAATGGAGTTCTGGCACCGCGAAAACCTGAGTGTGGAAGAAATTGCCGCGCTTGAAGCTGGTATTGAAGCGCGGGTAAGGGCTGCTTTTCGGGAGTCAGATTTATATCAGGAAATCACCCGCACCTTGCCACAAAGCGTGTTTGCATTTTCTCAGTTAATTAAGGAGCTGCACAGTGCATTGCCGGGTTTAAAAAGCATCCGCTTTGCAACGCCTGATATCGAAAGTGCCCTGGTACTGCCACGCATTAACAGCTTAACCATCACCAATAACGGGGTGGCGCAGTGAGCATAAACCACAACGACGAAAGCCCGAAGTTACCGGCACTTAATCTGCCGTTCTGGATGGACGGCAACACATTAACCGAGAGCCCGGAGCCACAAGAGCCAGCCATGCTTAAAAACGGCATGCAGAGCTTTTGGCAAAGGGTGAAGGGGTGGATGTTATGGCCGCTCACTCAAAGCGATCCGCTGACCTGTTCTGTTGAGCTGCTGCATTTGCTGGCTTGGGAGCGGCGCATTACCCGTTTTCGTGATGAACCTTTATGGCTATTTCGCAAGCGCGTGGCCTTTGCCTTTGTAAACGCCAAAGACGCCGGCAGCACTCAGGGGTTTATCAATATTTTTAACCGGCTTGGTGTGCCGGTGCTGAGCATTGCCGAACGCCAGCCAGACAAAGACTGGGACGTAATTTCGATTGAAATTGACGACACCACTGTATCCAGCGCTGCACTGATGGCAACCATCATTCAGGACTATGGCCGCACCTGCCGGCGTTATGAATATGTATCAAACAAAGCAGCTGCTGCCATTTTGGCAGGCAGCGAAGTAAATGCTGATTATCAGACACTAACCGCGAGGTCCAGTTAATGGCGCGTTTAACCACTACCGGCGAAATTATGGTTGCCAACGCTGTAGGCGCAGGCCCAGAGCTGGAAATTACCAAGTTTGTTTTTGCCAATATACCCGGATTGGTTCACACAGACCCAGAACCGGCCAATGAACCACTGCCATCACCTGCCCACGTTGTGCTTGAAACAGCACCAACGGCGAAGGGCATTATTGATGACAACCGCGTTACTTACGCCAAGATGCTGACCACGGAAATAGGCGATTTTAGTTTTAACTGGATTGGCCTGGTTTATACCCATCCGGTAGAAGGCGACAAGCTGGTGATGTTCGCTTATGTGCCACTGACCCAAAAAGTGAAAACCGCCGGCGCAACAGTTGGCAACGTGATCGTGCGCAACATGGTGATAGAACACCTTGGCATAGCAAACGCGACGCCAATAGTCGTACCGGCCGAAAGCTGGATGTACGATTTTAGCGCTGAAATTGCAGCGCTTTCTGCAGAGCTAAACACCTTAAAAGATCGGGTCAAACACAAACTTGTTCACAACCCTGATGGTTACACCGCCTTAGGCGCTGCCCAGCGCGAAATCATAGTGTTTGATCAGGGCCAATCCAAAACAGTCACTTTAGACGCAGCAAACCTGATAACAGGTGACGTTATTGAAGTGCAAAAGCTGGCAAAAGCAGGCCGGATAGACATTGTTGGCACTGTAAATATTGTTTTGCCAAACGGGGTAAGCGAGTTAAACCACTGGTTACCTGCTGGTAAAACAGGAACTTTAATTTTTGAATGCGTGGCAGCCAACCAGCTGCGATATGCCGGGGGCTTTTAACCATGGACTTAAGTAAAACAGATAGTAGCGGCATTAAGCTTCGAGGAACTCAAACCTATGTAGCCCAGCTTGGGCTTGGCGGGATCCAGTTGACTGGCTTGAACCTGTCGGGTGCTGGTCAAACAGTACTTTCGCTGACCGGTAAGTGGGCGGTGGATTTTGCTGCACTTTGGTCAGCAAGCTCTACCGGTACTTTTAGTATGGAAATGGTTGTTGATGGTGAAACCAAATATAACGGAGCGCTTACGGCTACCAACATGATTGATTTAATTGGCACAGGTGGAACAAATGCCAATTTGGCCGCGCCTGCTTCATCGCCAATTATTTGTGAGTCGTCATTGACGATAAAAATTACCAGAAGTGCAGCAGACGCAACTTTATTCAAAGCCCGCGCCTTCGCAATCGAATAAGGAATAAGCATGCAAACAGTATTTCAAACAGACACACACAGCATAGAAATTCCTGATGGTGCGACATTCAACGAAGTTCCGGTAGATAACAGACCAGCATACACCATCAGCAATCAGCAGATCACGGCGAATGGTCAGCCAGTGCAGTTTTTTGCAGGCAACCACTACTGTCAGCCTGGTGACATGGTGCAGCTGCAAGGAAATATCACCGACAGCGAGGGTAATACCGTGACCAGCATTAACGTACCAGTGGCGCTGAAAATGCCATTGGTAAGGCATGCAAACGGCCAAGCTACGATAGATGAAATTTATCTGAACGTAACACTGCAGAACGGAGTGATAACGGCAACCGGAAAAATTGAAAGCTCCGGTGACTGGAAAATTCTGATTGAGCGCAACAACGAAGCGCTGCAGCGCATTGGTGCGCCATTCAAGCTGGCTGCTGCTGACATTACATTCCTTGCCTAAAACACAATAAAATTACTGGGGTTCACCATGCAGGTAGCATTTTACAAAGGCCGTAAAAGACTAACCAACCGCGTCATTGCCGACCTGACAGGTGGGCCGTTTTCGCACGTTGAATTAGTGTTGGAGCGTTACCCGAATGGTTGGGCTCTGTGTGCATCATCCAGCATGATGGACGGTGGTGTGCGGGTGAAGCTGATCAACATCGGCACCGCTGACTGGGTCGTGATTACCGTCAATATGGGCGTCACTGTAGAAGACGCATGGCAATGGTTCTGGCAGCACAGCGGCGCTAAATACGACTACACCGGTGCAATGCGTTACCGGGTTAAGTTTTTAAAACAGCACCCGAAAAAGAAATACTGCAGCGAAGCCGTTACAGAAATTTTCCGTCTGCCAAAATCGAACCATCCCAACGGGCTGTTTAACGATCTGCAAAGGTACGTTGCCTGATGCCATGGTTAAACGTAAACGCCAGTTGGCCAGAGAGCGCACAGGCCATACAGGACAGCGCCGACGAGGTACTAAACCAAGTTGGCGGTGTGATGGATGGCGCCATCAGCAGAGTTGCCGCAACAGAAGCAAAAGTAACCATCAACCGGCACGACTTAAGCACTGAAGCAGAAGCGCTGTTAAACCTGCGCACCGAACTAAACAACCTGCTGGTACAGGCAAAAACGCTCACCGTAACGCCTGCCGTTTATGGGTTGGGCGACGATGGTTTTTTATCAACCCAGCAAGCCATTAACGCCTTGGCCGCGAAACTTGCCGACAACGCCGACAGGCACACACCGGCCAACCAGAACCACGCCTTGGTGTTGCTGCTAAGTGCCGCATCACCGGCGCAGCTGTTAAGCCAGCTCACACCCATTTGCAACTTATTGGCCGTACCGGCCTTGCTGGGCTATTTACGCCAGCTGCAAAAAACAGCCAGTTTGCCAAGCGACAAAATGCAGCAAAACAAACCGGCAATAACACCACGCTGGACACAAAAAAGCGCCATGAATTTACAGCCACTGCGAAACGCGGCAGGTTTACTGGGCACCCAAATAGCCCAGCTTGAAAGCCTGAGCAGCGACGCCGCAACGCCACTGGCAAAACTCACTGCACTGGCCAACAAGCGCAGCGCTTTAATTACACAGCTACAGACAGATTTAACTGCACTGGCCAATGTCAGCGGCAGTATCTGGCGTTTTGCCTATACCGGCAGCGCTGCAGCATTGGCCACAGAATTACAAAACACCGCGCCGCCGGTAAAACAGCCGGTGAGCGTTGCCATGGTAATCAGCAGCCAGCAGCCGCTGACGTTCTTTCAGGAATTACTGACATGAGCCAAATTGCCTTAGACGGTGAATTGATAAACCTCAAAAGCTGCAAAATGGAGCTGAGCATGCAGCTTGCCGATCAGGATATGTCCGGCCAAACATCTGCCACCGGCAGCAGCGAACAGGGCGACAAAGCGAAAGAACTGCGCATTAGCGGCCTTATTCCATTTACCGACAGCCCCCAGCTGGCAAGGTTGTTTGAACTGGCAAGCGCCAAAGACGGCAGCGGCAACAGAGTAGTGCGCCGCCTGGGTGCAACCATTGGCCGTACCGTAAAAATCCGGCAGGTAAAGTTTCACGGCACAGTGTCGGCGCCAGAGCACCAAACACTAATGGCATGGCAGGTGAGTTTTCAGCTGCGCGAGCACTTAAGCATTCCGGAAGTAACAGAGCAGCGCCAGCCACAGGCCGCCGCAAGTACAGCACAAACCAGCGACCAAACAGCCAGCGTGATCCCAACAGCAGCCCTTAGCGAAGAAGCACCGCCACAGGTTGAAATGTCGTCGATTGAAAAATTCCTGAAAAACATCGACAACGCCATTGGCGCACCGACACAGGAACAGGCATGAAGTTAACCAAACGCTTAACCATTGGCAGCCAGATAGCCGAGTTAGTTTCTCACCACCTGGTGCTGGAACTATCTGCCGGTGGCCGCGGCATTGTTACCGTAAAAGGCAATGTCACCAAAGGCCAGTTGGTAAGCTTTGATATTGGCTATAACAACCTGCTGGTGCGCTGGTTTACTGGCTATATCTGCAAAGTAACGCCTGCAGGCAACGGCACCAACAAAATTATGGTGCGCGAACTATCAGGCATACTGGCCGAGCGTTACCCGGTCTCAATCCGCCACGCAACGATGCGCCAGGTAGTGACCCAACTGGCAAAAGACACCGGCTTAAGTTTTGTTATTCCTGAAGCTGCCACTTATACAGACACCCCAATTGCCAATTTCACATCACAAGGCACTGGCTATCAGCTGCTGAATAATTTATTCAGAGCATTCGCCGTGCCAGACGGCGTTTGGTATCAGCAGCAAGACGGCCAGATTTATGTTGGCGGCTACCAGCAATGCCGCTGGGCCACAAGGCCGGTAGAAATACCCAAAGAGCTGAGCCAGGAGCAAAACAACAACAACTGGAAGTTACTGGCCATGCCGGCCATGCGCCCGGGTGCAATGGTAAACAACAACCGTATTAATCAGGTGGAGCTTGCAGGCGACACCATGACCATTTCGTGGTTAACCAATAAAGCCGACAACAACCAGCTGGAACGCCAGGTAAAAACCGCCTTTCCGGAGCTGGCAGGCGGGTACCACTTGCCGCGCTTTGCCTGTGTGGTAGCCATATCTGACAGTGCTGCAGCAGGAGACATCAACAACCCGTTCCGGCCACGCTACGCCGTAGACGTGCAGTTGCTGGACGAAGACGGCCAGCCAGACACCGCAGTACCGGTGTATAAAGCCATCCCATTGCCGGTGATGTTCGCAGGTGCAGAGCAGGGCTTGCTGCAATACCCGTTGGAAGGGGCAATTGTAGAAATTGGTTTTGCTTATGGCCGTGCAGACAAACCATTTATCCGCACCATTTTGGGCACCGGTTTTCCGCTACCGGCCATTGAGCCAGGCGAACAACTGCAACAACAACGTGCAGAGGTTTACCAGCGAACCGACACCGCAGGTAACCAAACAAGCGTCACCGACCAAACCCAACAGCAAAGCGCTTACCACAAAATAACCGAAGCCGATTTATATGAAATAAACGCAGGTTCTGTGCATACCAAAGTAAACCAGCACTGGGTAGAAGAAGTTGCAGGAAAAAAAGTAATTGAAGCGCTGGGCGCAGTAGACGTGCTGGCCGGTGACGATTTAACGCTGGCCGCACTGGGGAACATGCGCACGGCAACAGCAGGAGAGTTAACCGAAACCATCGGTAAATTACGCCACTCAGTGGCCACTGAGTTACAACGGTTTGAAGCAGCCACGCACTGGGCAGGAACCGACAGCGTAAACATTTACCACTTGCTGGACCAGCTGATGCAATGCGTAGCGCAGCTGGCCGACCACTGCGCCAAACACAAACACTTAGTAGGTTCAACCATGTCGAACCCGCCGGACATAACAGCAGATATGACAAGCCGCAAAACAGATGCAGACAACCTGCACAGCACGCTTGAGCCAATAGTAGCCACATAACCATCAGACAAATACCAAGAGGGCGCCACCATGTTTAATTTTGCAGGCAACAGCAAAGCAATTAACGCAGCAAACAAAATGTCGCTGCATGCAACGAACCCAGGCTCCGGCGCAAATCCGGCAGCCGGCGAATTAGCAGATGCACCTTACGCCAGACAAAACTGCGTATTTAATGCACCAGAAGCAAACGGCACAGCAGCAGAATCTGCACTAAACGCCGATGTTGTATTTCCGCTGCATCTGTCCATCAATCAAAACGCGCAGTTTATCGGGCTTTGGGAAAACAACACTTATCTGGGTTACATCATCCCGGACGAGCCGTTTAACTTCACTGGTGTTGCCACAGAGCGCAGCTTTACCGTGAATGCAGCCACCACAAAACTGATCCGGGATAATCCGTAAAACAAACAGGTTAAGGTAGCTTCATGAGTGCTAACAAAATCGCAGAAACAAGTACCAGCACCGGAACCGGTAATTTTGCATTGGCCGGTGCATGGTATGTGCCGGATAGCTTCATAACTGGCAACAGGACGTTTAATAGTTTCTATGGCCTAAATCACCGCTTTCCGTACCTGATCCAAGATAAACTTGGAAACTGGGAAAAGGGCGTAGGTTATTTGTCCGGCGCTGCCGTGTTGGTGCGTGAAACTGTTGTTGATAACAGTCTGGCCACAACGGCTCTAATTGATTTTCCAGCTGGTGAAAAGCTGGTGATGGTGCCGACTGATGCGGGTACGGATATTCTGCCTAAGCTGAGAACTGGCGGTGGTTATGCCGGAAGTGGGTTCTTTTTTAATAATGGCGTTGCCCATACAACCGTTGCCAACAGGCTTGTTTTAATCCCGTTTTTGTCAAAGCGCCCGTTTTTGACAGAATCAGTGTTGTTGAACGTGAACACCGCCGCGGCATCAAGCAAGGCGCGCCTTGGCATATACCAGATCACTCAGGTGGACACTACTCACACAGCTACGCTTATGCAGGATTTTGGCGAGATAGACACATCAACAACAGGGGAAAAGCAGTTAACTGCAAGCTTGAAGTTGGGGGCAGGGTTATATTTCACAGCTTTTGTTTGTAACGGAACCCCATCCATTCGTGGACAGAACGTCGGTTTTGATTTCGCTTTTGCGGGGCTGTCCAGCAACCAAGCAATACCTGTTCAGGGGTTTTATAAAACGGGACTTACAACTGCGGTTGATGCTCTGCCGTCAAGCGTTAACTTCACTAATGCGGATTCAAACGCCAACAACGCCGCCCCAAGAATTTTATTTACAGGAGCATTTTTATGATCCAGTACATAGAAAAAGGCTATGGCTTGCACCAAATGCTGGCAGCGCAAGGTATTGAATTGCGAAATGTTGACGGCGCTTGGATAGCTAACGTACCAGACGACCAAATTAACCAGCTGATAGCTGAATACAACCCTTGGCTCACAGAGAAAGCGGCTAAGTTCGCAGAGATAGACGCCGATTTTGAGTCTGCCGTTTCCAGCCTCACCGCAGGCTGGCCACAGCATGAGATCCAAACATGGAGCAAGCAGGAGGCAGAGGCCAGAGCTTTAGTAGCAAACCCTGATGCGCCAACACCGATGCTGTCCACTATCGCGGCTACTCGCGGCCTAACAGTTCCAGAGCTGGCGCAGCGCGTAATTCGTGAAGCCGATGCATTTACGGCCGCAAGCGCGCATTTTGTCGGGCTGCGACATAAGGCAAGGCAATTGGTGCAGGCTTTGCCTGATGCTGGAGATTATCAGCGACTGGCTGAGCTGTTCGATATTAAGTTTGGTGGCTGATCATGTATGGCCTGCAACCATTTGCGCTGGTTCCTTATTCATCGTTTATTGCTGATAACACATCTGTCAGCGCAGTTCAGAACAAAAGTAGCAGCGCAAGTCTATTAAATATTTGCAGTGCAGTAGCCTCAACATCACCAATCAACAGCCAGCAACAAAACACCGGCACCGGTGCTGCCCAGGTATTTAGTGCCGCAGCTACATCGGATCCGGTTAACAGCCAGAATCAGCAAACCGCAGGCGGTGCAGCCCAAACTTTTTCGGCAGCAGCCACGGCATTGCCACACAACAGCCAGCAAAAGCAAACAACCGGTATCGGCGAACAAATAGCCGTTGGCGCCGCACAAACCACGGCCAGCAACAACCAGCACAAGCAAAGCACAGGTCAGTTGCTATCAGTTGCAGGATTTATTGCCAGTACCAGCTGGGTAAATACGGTAAACCTTGGCAATGTGCAAAACCGGCAAACATCGGGCAGCGAAGCGCAGGCATTTAGTGCACAAGCCACAGCAACCAAAACCAACAAACAGCACCGCCAAACTGGCGGCAAGGCATCAGCGGCAACCACGTTCGCGGCCAGCAGCAGCTGGGTAAATACCGTTTTGCAAATAGCTGCTTATACCCAGCAAATAAAAACGCGGTCCATATCCAAAAAGCATTACCAAACATCAACGCGGCACAGCTACCACATTCAAAGCCGCAGCAACCACAGAATTGAACTAACCACACAAAGCGGCGGGGTTTATATGCAGGAAATTAACTTTAAGCAGGGCGCCAGTGCATTGTTGGTGATTGACCACCAGATAGACAACGAGCAGGTTGCAGGCATCAACGCCGCAAAATATGAGCTTTACGGCCGCACCGGCCAGGTACTGATCACAAAAGAGTTAGGCAGTGGTATCGCCTTTAACGCCGGTAAAATAGAAATTCAGCTCACCGACACCGACACGGCGGAGCTGTCAGGCAACTACAACCACCAGTGCGTGGCCAAAGACTTGGCAGACAGAACCTTTTACCCGCTCAACGGCGACATTACTTTCAGCGCCACCAAACCAAGGTTTTAGAATTCGCCATACAAAAGCAAACATCTGTACCTAAACTTGAACTAAAAAGGGAAAGCGGCTAGCGTAAAGACTCATTTAAAAAGGAGAAAAAAGTGAATAAAAAAGTAATTGGAGCAGGTGTTGTACTGTCATTTTTATTTGTTGTAGGTGTTTTTTCAGAGAAAGGTGAAACAGTTGTTGTGCCAAAAGGTGCAGCAGTAAATGAAGATTCAGCTCAATTGTTTCAGAAATCTGAAGTAATAAGGGTAAGTGATTTTGAGCAAACTCTGGGAGGGAAGCCAGCAGTGTCAATAGCGTTCGGGGAATCAGACGCTAAGTGGTGCGATCTAACAGTTCAAAGAGCGTCGGTGAGCCAAGGATACAAAATAATATCAGAGCAAAGCGAAAGATATGAAGAAATATCAATTAGTTGCAATTCTGGTGAAAGCTTGTATGTGAGTTCTGCCAACCACAAAACAAGTATTATTTTTGAAATACTATCGTTGGATAACCAAAATAAAAAAGCAGAAGCACTTATATCTGCAAATCTAATTAACTCAAAACGAGTTGCAAAAAATCAAACAGATGAATTCGCGGAGATAAACAAAGCAAGGCTGGTGATCACAGGCCAGAACTTCGACAACCTAACTAAACAAATGTAAGTCCAAGCACTCAAGACAGCCACCAAACTGGTGGCTGTACGCCATCAAAATAAAACGCTCTCTGTACGACACCACGCCAGCACCAATCCAAAAAAATGAAATCCGGCCAAAGTAGGGTGCTGATAGCCCCGCTACGGCCATTCTATGCACGACAACAACGCAAACAGGCTGGATCACGGAAAAAACGACCACGCAAACTATGCGTCACGGAAACCGGACTCTTCCACGCCCTCCTGCGCGCTATGTTTTGGGCTTTTTTTTCAGTTTTTTGGCGCTACATTTCATATCTCTGGAACGCGCCATTCCTAAAGGTTTGCAAGGATCGAGGATCTGAAAAGATCGAGATTTTTTTCAGTGTTTTTCAGTTTTGCAGGGCGTTTAGGTAGGGGTCAGCAAAAGCTAAGCCATTCAATCCATTATGTTTTCCGTGGATTTCGTGGCTTTTTTTTCACAAGGCCGGTAAAAGCAGAATTTAAAAACGGCATATAAAACAATGAGATAACCCATTTTAAAAATGAAATAAAAAACGGGTGTTTTAGCCAAGGTCAGCGCAGGCGGTTTGCTAATTTATCCGCTGCCTGACCAAATCCGGCACGCGGCCCCAGTCAATGTAAGGCGCAATAAAAGGCCAGAACTGAATGCAGGCCAGGTCAAGAATGCGGCCATTTTGTAAAATGATGCCTTCAGCACAAATGGTTAACCGGGCGCGTTGCCATGGGGGTGGCAACAGATGGCCGTTACTGAGCATGCTAAGCTGATGAATAACTTTTGGTGGCAGGCCATCACGTAACCAGCGTCGAACTGTGTGCTCAGTCACCACAAAAAACGCTGCTATTTTGGCTAAGTCGGGCACAGTCCTAATGGAAGTTTTGGTGATCACGGTCTTGCAAAAGCCAGTTTTGAATAATAAATCGCTATCTTCTTTAGATTTTATTTGCATTGCCATAACTTTATAAATTCCATTTGGTTATTAAAAACGAATTTTCCGCGCTTCGAGAAAACTGTTTAAAATCAGCATCAAACCGCAAAAATTAAACGTAAGGGGTAAAATAATAGAATTTCTGTTTGGGGAACAGTTTGATTTATGTCAGACTAAGGTGGAGCGGTACGGTATAGAAATAGCATAATTACATTTAACATAATATACATTATGGGATATTTTTGATGCGTTGGGGCGGATAGTGCCCTGAAGTGTGCGTTATGAGCAAAATCAGTGCGACAACAACGGCTTTAGTTGTCGCCTTCAGCTTTTTTGCTAGGTTGTGCCATACCGTTTGTGCGGTTTCAGTTTTGGCGCACTCAGCAGCAAGCTCGACAAGGACTAGTCCGGCGTCGAGCTGACACTGCTGAGCTATCCACAGCGCCTGTTCTTCTGTCAGGTGTCTTTGTCCTGATTTTACCGATGATAAATTTCCTTTCGTCATTTTTGGCAATACCGCTACAACTTCAGCGTCCTTTGCAAATCCCTTCGTTTGTTTCAGTGTCTCAATCAGTGTTGCGCTGTAGCTCATAAAAAAACCTCTTGACGTTTTCACAAATGAAAACTAAATTCTGCCTAAATAGTTTTCACAGATGAAAACTTAGCTGTTTATTTGTTAATCGAGTATATCAAGGGCTGCAACCATGACCATACAAGAAATCATTCAATTACACAGAGCCAAGCTGATTAGCTCTGTTAAAGTCGTAAAGCGTTATAACCACAGGCGTTTTGTTGAAATTGAAGTCACTGCAACAGTGCGCGCTTTAACGCCTCAGTGCGACATTGTGTTACACCCGTTCAACCTCGACCATCAGGCTTTAAAGTCTGATTTATGGACAATGCGTTTGCTCGATGACAACGCCATTCCCTTTGAATTTTCTGATTTGACTGTGACAGCGCCCGATTTGCACTCTGGCCGCAGCCCACAAGTGCAAAAGCTGTCGCAGTCATCTTCCTGTGTTCTCTGCGGTAAAACGTGCCTCGACCTTTCGACGGGTTGTTTCAATCCGTCTGTTTTTTCTCCTGCCGTTGGTGACTGGCTCTGTAACTTGGAGTTGGCACAATGAATTGCTATTCAGGCTACACAAAAACAATATCTGGTTTAGATTCACTTTTAGAATCACCTTGTTGTCATATTCTCGATGTATCAACCCCACTTTATAAGGCCGCTTTCTGTCAGCACTTCCCTAGTGTTTCGCCTCAGCAAATTGGCAATTACGTTATCACAACGCCCGATTTTGACACTGTTTATCATCATCCTGATATTGCGACGCTAGAAATTGCATTCGATTTTGCAATGGCAACTTTTAAAGCCGTTTCTTTTCGAGAGCCAATCTATGATTGATATGGTCGCAATCTCCGTTCCTTTCATGCCTGAATACGTTCACCAAGTCGGTGACAATGCCTTTTTGGATGACAAATTCATTGCTGAAAAGTTCGGGCTTTCCATGGAAGGCCAGATAGATTACGAAAACGGCGTTCCGGTGGTTTCACGCCTGCGCCATAAATTTGAATCTATCCCATCAAGTTTTGCATCACTGGCGTTTAAATTCGTCAACGGCACAGATTTTAAATGTTACCCGTACATCAAAATCGTTGGTAATCCTGCCAAGCTGTTACAGGGTCATAACGTCTATGGCTCCGACAATTTATCTCTGTGTATTCAGTGTATTGAGCAGGCTTTTTGCTTCTCTGGTTTAGCCCCGATTGAATATTTAGATTGGGCTTATGCAACCGTTGATTATCTTGATGTGACCTACACTGCCCACGTTGAAAGCAGAGAATTGGCTTTAACTGTGCTGGACTCTTTAACGTCTATCAAAGTAGGCCAGAAAAAGCCGTATTGTGATCCGAAGTTCAAAACAACGCGCTATTTCAATAAAGGCTCGCGCCACTCACAAGAAAAGATTTATCTGAAAGAAGATGAATTAAATAAACAAATTTCGGTTTTAACCCGCAAATATGCGGCTACAAAATTAAACCACTTAAGATACCAGTTACAGCAAATCACCTCTGAATCTGTACGTGAATACGCCTATGGCGCGATCCGTTTAGAGGCTCGTGTTTTTGCCTGCAAGATAAATAGCCTCGGCTATTCAACCAGCTTTGCCGAATTACGCGACCCCAGCTACCAAGCCGAAAACCCCGAAATAATCCAAAGCCTTTGGCTTTCTTCGTTCAAGCCAATATTGCAAGCCTTTGAAGGTGCCACTATGAACGCGCATAACCATACAGAAGTATTTGAGGCGTTAAAGCTCGCCCATTTTAGAATCAAAAAAGATGGCTCTCACTCTTACACCAAGGCCAATAAACTTTTTGACCTGTTTAATACCATCACCACAAAAGGCTATGAACACACAAAGCGCACCCATGACCGGGCAACCTGGGGGCGACGCTTAAAAGAATTTCAAGCCGCTGGTTTATCGCTTGCTCAGTTAATGAATTTTACAGGCGAAGTCTCAAACGTCGTTCCGTTAATCCGCTTTATCAATGTCGATTTCGCTAAACAATTACCCGCTGATTTTGTCGAGCCGTTATCCCTGCGCGAACAATACCAGCAACAACCTGCGCTTTTGCGCCTCGTTTCATAAGGAAACCACAAAATGTCATCACTCATTACTTTACCAACCTTCCAAGGTTTAACGGCTAACGGCGTTTATAAAGGCGTTCGCATCCAAAGAAGCAAGCCAGACCAAAACGGCGCTGTTAAGGAAACCCTTTACTGCGGCATTTCGACAGAGCGCCAAGGCAACTACGGCACAGAAGAAACAATCATTGAATTGGTTATTTCTGACCAACTGATTAAACAAGGTATTCCGGCAAAACTTGCTGCTTTAGAAGGTACGCAAATTAGCCTGCCTTTCTGGGAACGCCTCTGGCAAGGCGCTAAGTCAGTCGGTGTTACCCGTTACCTTTCACAAGAAGTTAAAGACATATTTTAAACAATCCTTTTCGCTAAGCCCCTTGCCCCCTTTTGGGGGTTTGGGGCGGCGAAAAGATGGGGGGAAACATGGAAACCGTATCAATTGACCCGACACAGATAACTGCTCTGATTTCAGCTATTGAAACTGGCGTTAACGTAATTGCTGCCGCAATTGCCTGTATCTGTTTTTTCCTTGGGATGAATTCGTGGGAGTCGTCTGCCAAATGATGACAACCACAGAATGTATCCGCCTCTGCTTTGGGGCTGGTGTAAGTGGCTGGGCTTTAAGTTTCAGCTTTTATCTGTTCAGGCGTTATGCCTATCAAATTGTGGGATAAGACCATGAAAAAAATGAAATCAATGCTGTTAGTAGCAGCAACTTTATTATCTGGTGGCGCTTTTGCATCTGCTGCAACTGACGCAATGACAGACATTGGTACAGAAGCCGCCTCACTGGCTGCCGCTGCTTGGCCAATCGTTGTATCCGTTGTTATTGCCTTCATCGGCATGAAGCTGTTCAAAAAGTTCGCTAATAAGTCGACCTAAGACCAAGGAAAAGCCCCATGACAAAGTACGTAATCACTTTAATCGCTTTGCTGTGGGGCTTTTCTGCTCTAGCTGATAGTACTCGCATTTACAATCTTATAACCGCCCAAAGTAGCACTGGTGTTAGTTTTAAACCTGCTGACTTTTATATTCCTTCAACAATTCCCGCAGGCGATGAAACAAGGCGATATATTTTACAAACTGTTTCTATAATTAACTCAAAACTTGTTTTTGTTTCATGCGAAATAAGCTCTACAGGAACAAGGCTTGATTGCATAAAATCTAATGGTTCAACCACTCAACTTACCCTTAGTTACTTAACATCCGGCCCTTTTCAGTACCCGGTAACTGACACTTGCAAGCAAATAGCTGGCGCTGATGTAAGCACCCCATTTAACAGCCTTTCATCCCGTTGTGTATCACTTGCAGGCATGACCACAGGCGGCCCAAATCCGCAGCCTTTGCTTTGCTCCACACAGGGCAATTTGTGTCTCGGAACAAATGGAACTGAGTGTTACCACACTTACACAGAAAACTCTTGTACTGCTGAGAGTCCACCAGATGAACCCGAGCCAGACCCTGAGCCTGACCCTGAGCCTGAGCCTGACCCTGACCCAACACCAGACCCCGACCCAACCGACCCACCACCGCCGGATGGTGGCTCGACTGGTGGCGGCTCTACTGGCGGCAGCACTCCCCCAGCCTCCGGCAACACTGGCGGGCAAACTGGCACAATTGGTGGCAACACTGTTAACGTTACTCAGGACTTTACTCCCATAACTGAGCGCCTTGACCTGCTTCGCTCAGATATGAAAAAGCACACTGATTATGTATCAGAGCGCATAGATAACAACACAGACCAAATGACAAAAGGTTTTAACTACCTTGGTGCTGTCATTGCCAATAATGGAACTGATAACGGAAAACTGGATGCTATTAAAAACGCCGTTGATTCTGTTGGTAACAAGGTTTCAGGCGTTCAAACTGCCGTTGAAAAGCTAAACGGTGACATAAACCCGCGCCTTGATGACATTAAAGGTTCACTCGATGAATTACTTGATTTTATGCAAGGTGGTTTACCACCTGATGGCGCTCATGAAGCAAATGAAACAGTCTTACCAGACTACGACCAAAAACTAAATGAAGGCTATAACGCTATTCAGAACGAAGCCGACAACCATTTAGAAAACTCAGGTCTTAATGCTTTAACTGATAGAGAACATATTGAAGGTATTTTTTCCGGCGCTCAATCACTGGCTGATGTTTTTGACATTGCGGGTTCTTCCTGCTCGCCAATCCCGTTTGGCAGTCATGGTTCCTTAGACTTTTGCAATGCCGCCCCGAAAATATCTATGGTTTTAGAAATAGTTATCTGGCTTTTAACCGCAATTTTTATTTTTACCTATGTCGCCTCAATTCTTACTAAAGAGCGCTTAACATGATTGCACTGCTTGTACTGCCAATAATGGCTTTTATCAGAACTCTGGCAAGTAAGATCCTCCAGTGGTTTCTGGTTTCTTACTTATCCGGCGCTTTAAAGACAATGGCAATTTACCTTGCCCTTTTTATCGCTCTTGCTGCCGCTATCACCCACTTAATTCTTACTGCTAACGCCTTACTTTTAAATGCAATTCGTTCTTTACACCCAATGTCTCAGTTAATGCTTGCCCCAATAGCTGCAATGATGCCGCCCTCCCTTGCCATCTGCGCTTCTACTATTGCAAGCATCTATATACTTGGCATGGTCTATAACCTGACAAAAGAAGTTGCCAAGCTCAAAGCAAAAATGGCCGAAAAAGCCCTTGGCTATTTCAAGGCTTAATCATGCCGGCCTATGTAATCACAGGTAAACTCGGCGCAGGTAAATCGCTTGTCGCCGTTTCCCGCATTCAGCAATACCTATTTCAAGGCCGCAAAGTTGCAACCAACGTAAACTTATTCCCTGAGCATTTAACCAATAACCTTTGGGCTAAAAATTGCGAGATATACCGCATACCCAACAAGCCCACCATTGCAGACTTACGCAATCTTCCCCCAGGTCATGATTCGGATAAGCCGGATGATAATAAAAACGGCATTTTGGTCTTGGATGAATGTGGCACTTGGTTTAACTCAAGGGGCTGGAATGATAAAGGCCGCGCTGAGGTTATCGAGTGGTTCCGCAACGCCAGAAAATTAAGATGGGACGTTTATTTCATCATTCAGGACGTAGCGGTTATGGATAGTCAGGCGCGCGATTCTTTCGCTGAACACGTTGTCTATTGTCGCCGCTTTGACCGCTTCAAAATTCCCGTTTTGCATTTACTTGGCATTAAACCGCCAAAGCTGCACCTTGGAATTGTCAAATATGGCGACCGCGAAAATAGCCCGACCGTTGACCGCTGGATGTATCGCGGCACATACCTCTATAACGCCTACGACACCGAACAACAATTTACAGCAAACGACGAAATACAAGGGCTTGCCACAGTCTTGCCGCCATTCTATACGCATGGCCGATATACAACTAAATGGAGAGAATTTAAAGATGGCCTCAAGCGCTTCCGTTTTGGTAAATACCACTTTTTTTCAATAGGGGCTTTACTGGCTGCGTTCACAGTAAACGCCCTCGTCACCTATGAACCCGAACAACCCAAAAAAGGTATCTGGTCTTGCAATGAAGCCTACAAACAGCTTTTTGGCTCCTGCTCTGCCAAGCCCGTAGCGCCTTATGAATACTACTACCCTAAACCAGAGCAAAAACCCGAAGATAAAGCAGCAGAGAGCGCCACAGAGCGAAAAAAGACCATTTACATTGCCGGATGGGAAAAAACATCAACGGGATATAACATGGCCTTTGTCACAGACGATGGCGAACCGTTTTACCCGACGTATTACAAAGTAATCACCGCTGGCGATTGCACCGCGCTTGTTATGCTTCCAGATGGACGGCAACAGCTAAACTGTATGCCGGATAAAATGGCGTATGCAGAAGTTAAAAATGACGCTTCCAGCGTCATGCAGTGACCAACGGGAACGGGAACCAAGGCCGCAAAGCGGCCTCTGAAAGCGCAGCTTTCCCCCTGCCAAACTGAAAAGCCCCTGAAGGGGCTTTTTTTATGCTTTATCGTTTTTCGCGCCGTTTTGGGTGTGACTCTAAAGAGTGCACACAGTAATAGTGCACTCTTGTTTCAAAATGAAACGAAACGTCCAACAATTGCGATTTTTCAGCCCCTGACATATCATTAAAAAATCAATTTCTAAGTCATTGATTCTTAACATAATAAAGTCATTATGGGATATTATTGGTATGAATGTATAACTACAAAACCTGCTGGCTTTAAACCGCTTTTCATGGTTTATGCTGGTGCCATCTCTGTGTTATTTGGCAGGCTGAAGTATTTTTACATGGCTCCATCGGTTTTATTAAAATCTACTTGTTACGTAACTGATGTTCTATACTTGGCCAAAACCCAAAAACATGAGTTTTATATGGCACTTAGCAACGCCGAACGGCAACGGAATTATCGCAAAAGACGCAATGTTGAACTGGTCAATGCAAAAAAATTACGTGATGAACATACTGGGCTGCTTGCAGAACTTTCTAAGTTACGTAACGAAAATGATGTGTTAAAACAAGAGATCACAAAACTAAACCAAAAAATTTCTATGATGGAGCTCGACAGTAAAAACGCAGTTACTGCCACCGAAGTTCCTTACGATGAACGTTTGCTGGTACTTCGCATTCCGTTGCAATACCAAAAAGTGTATACCGCAGCACAGTCGGATGCGGAATTTACCCGTATGACACCACAGCTTTGGGTCCGCTCAAAAGGCATCCCAAATTACAAGTTTGCTTACCGTTTGGTGTTACTTCAAATAGGCAACAGATACTTGCTGGAGTTAAGGCCGCCGCTTGATAAAAAGTCTGAAGAAAAACTGCAATCTTTTATCACCTGGCAGGAAATGGAAGATTACATCAAAGAGCGTGGCCTTTAGTTGTGCCTGAATTTTCTGAATCGACCTAGAGGCAGAGCCCCCTGCTCTGCCAATGGTAACGCCTGATATTCAGGCGGCTTTAATACCAACCTGCAGAATTTCGTCTTTGTCGTTCAGTTGCCGCACTGTGAGTACCAGCTGATCCAGTTGCAGGCTGTCGCCTACCACAACCCGACGATGAAAACGCTCTGTGATGTACTCAGATAAAGATTGTTGTGGGTTTAATTCGCCAAACTCTATGGTGTAGAACGCAGCCAACTCAGATAACAGGATCTGGCCGTTTAAGACAAATTCACCAAAAAAATCTTGCCGGTTGAGCGTAGCCGCTGCGGCATAACTGGATAACACTTCGCTTAAATGAGCACTATCTGTTGCTTTGGCTAACACCATCAGCGTATCCTCTGCTTTAAACAGTGCACAGTTTGCACTTTGCAGCCACTCTCCGTGACGAATAACACCGAGAAACTGCACTGTATCCGGCACCGGCAATTGTTGCCAATCTGCATCAATCACAGACGAGCTGGCATCTACTTTATAGGCAAGCAGCTGCAGTATATCGTGGCTTGGTACAGCTTCTAAAGCCATCACATGATCAGGCCCTGGTGATTTCGGCACCTGGAGTTTTAACCAGCGCGCCACCGGTGCAATAGACCAGCCCTGGATCAACAAAGATACTATCACCACAAAAAACGCCACGTTAAAGTACAAATCGTGGTTTGGCACTCCAGCAAGCCAGGGGATCAGTGCAAGAATGATAGGCACAGCACCTCTTAAGCCAACCCAACTGATAAAGATCTGATCATGAACCGGAAATCTAAATGGCACCAGGCTTAAAATCACGGCCAGCGGCCTAGCCAGAAAAATCATTACCAAAGCCAGTAGCAGAGCCGGAATGGCGTATTGAAAAAGTTTTGCCGGTGCCACCAGTAAACCCAGCATCAGAAACATCACTATCTGACTTAGCCAGGCCAGGCCATCGTGCATGCGCAAGATAGATTGCAACTGAGCCAGTCGTGCACTGCCAATCAGTACCCCGGCCAGATACACAGCCAGGAAACCGCTACCGCCTAACAGGTTGGTGAAAGCAAAGATAAAAAGTGCGTAAGAAACAGCAAATAACGGAAAAAAAGCAGCACCAAGTGCTAAGCGGCGGCACATCCAGATGAACGTTTTGCCGCCAAGGTAACCCGCCAGTGCACCAATAATAGCTTGCTGGAAAAAACTGATGGCCAGTCTCCAGTCTGGATTGGCGTCGCCTGCAACCACACTGACCAGGGTAAAGGTCAGCATCACCGCCATAGGGTCGTTGCTGCCCGATTCAATTTCGAGGGTAGATGCTACCCGCTCTTTAATATTCAGTCCGGCCGATTGAAAGATGGAAAACACCGCAGCTGCATCGGTTGAGCTTAAGATAGCCCCTAGTAACAATCCCTCTAAAAAAGTGAGATTAAACAACCAGGTTGCAGCTATGCCAAGCACAGCACAGGTGATTAATACGCCAACAGTCGCCAATGCGGCGGCTGGTGCTAATACCACTTTAAATCTGTCAGGTGGCGTTCGCATCCCACCATCAAACAGAATAATCACCAGCGCAACAGAGCCGATTAATAAAGCGGTATCGGGCGAAGAAAAAACAATGCCCAGCAGACCGTCTTCACCGGCCAACATGCCAATAACCAGAAATATTAATAATAACGGCGCACCGAAGCGCGCCGAAATTAACGTGGCGATAATACTAAGCGAAAACAGCGCGCCGGCAATCAGAATACTGAGGTTCACTGCATCCAATAGCACATCCTTTATTGCGGGGTCTGAATTTCCTGATAAATGGCCTGCAAAGCGGCCAGTGGATCTGATGCCTTGGTGATGGGGCGCCCTATCACCATATAATCAACACCGGCAGAACGCGCTTCTTTGGGCGTCATCACCCTTTTTTGATCATCTGCAGTGGCAAAGGATGGTCTGATCCCAGGCGTCACCAAACAAAAATCCTGACCAAACTGTCGTTTTAACATCTGAGCTTCCTGCGCTGAACACACGACACCATCAAGGCCTGCTTGTTGTGTTAAGCCAGCCAGGTGTTGTACCTGTTCAGCTACTGAGCGGTTGATGCCTAACTCAGTGAGATCTGCTTGTTCCATTGAAGTTAGCACAGTTACGGCAATTAATAATGGCCGCTCAGCAGCATAAGGCTGTAGCGCCTCACGGGCCGCAGCCATCATGCGGCAGCCGCCGCTGGCATGCACATTCACCATCCAAACTCCGAGATCTGCAGCGGCCTGCACGGCCTTGGCAACAGTATTTGGAATGTCGTGGAATTTTAAATCCAGGAAGACCTCAAAACCACGCTGATGCAATGTCTGAACAAAATCCGGACCAAAATGGGTGAACATTTCTTTGCCCACTTTTAACCGGCATAAAGACGGATCAAGCCGGCTAACCAGGTCCAGCGCCGCGGCTTTTTGTTCAAAATCAAGGGCCACAACTATAGGGCTTTGTGCCATGTACAATTTCCTCTTTTACTAACGGCCATCAATACCACTTAAGGGTTCAACAGTTTCCCACTGCTGGCATGATGGGCATAACCAATAAGCTTGCCGTGTTTTAAAACCACAATTGCGGCAACTAAACAAAATTTTAGTTTCCAGATAAGCATTCACCATTTGTTCTATTGAGTGCAGCGCTGCTCTGTGCTCCGGTTCTGTGATCTGACGAAGCTGCAACACCCGTTGGAATAAACGGATATTCGGTTGTTGCTGCAGTTTTTCCAGCAACAGCTGCTCACCCGCTGCCGGCGAGCCGGTTTGCACCAGCCAGTCTGCCAAATAGATAGTGGCTGTAATGTTTTTATGCTGATGCGCAAGCTGACTCAGGAGCTGATACCAATCTTGCGCCGGTAACTGACATTGGATTAAGCCCGGCAACACTTCAGCCGCCCATTGTGGTTTTTGGGCCAATACAGCTTTAAAAGCAACTGCCGCTTCATCAAGTTGTTGCTGTTGCAATAACAATTGCGCCAACTGCATTTTGGGCCGGATAGACTGGGGATACTGTTGTGTTAAAAGTCGCAACGCAAATGCATCCAGTGGCTTTTTCTGATCCTGACAACGCATATTGCTAATGGCAATACGCAGCGACTTAGAATCGGTTTTATCTACTTCATGGGCAAAAGCAGCCGCTTTATGCCAGTCGTGTGTGGCAATGAACAGACTAAAAAGTTGCTTTAACGCTTTTTCACGCAGCGCATCAGTACTGACCAACGCTGTTAACAACAGCTCTGCCCTGTCATACAAACCAGCCGAATAATAGTCGTTTGCCAACTCCAGTTGAATTTGTTGTGCCTGGTGTTTTGGTAATTTTAACTGATGCAGTTTTTCATGAATGCGGATAGCTTTATCCCAGTCGCCTCTGCGACGGAATAAATTCGCCAGCGCCAGATAAGTATCAATAGTCGCAGCTTCAATATCCAGCAGCTGCAATAACTGTTCTATTGCTTTATCTTCTTGATCTGTAAGTAGAAAATTAAGGCCGGACGACAGGTTTTTCGCAACACTTGCTTTGCCTTTTAACTCTTCCTGACGAAGACTGTTTCTGCCATAAAACCAGCCGTAAGCGGCGGCAACTGGCAGTAACAGGAAAAGCAATTCAAGCATAGGGGTCAGGTCTTGCTGATAGCTTTAGAAAACCAGCGTTTGGTTTTGAGTTTTATCAGAATGGACAAAGATAAGCTTAAGCCTATGGCAAAGCCGAGTAACAGAAACAGCAGGGCAATATCCACAACCCGCAACTCAGCTTTAGCGATAAAATAGTTGAGTTCAGCTGCTTGCTGGTTAATAGAGCCAAAAAACAGGCCAACCACAACCAAAGCAACAAAACATAAAATGTAAATCAGTTTTCTCAAACCCAACTCCGTTTGTACTCAGCTTGTGCTGGTACTAAAACATCCCTGATCAGGTGTTTTCTTTGACGCGATCGCGTAACTCTTTACCTGGTTTAAAATGCGGGACATATTTGCCGTCAAGTTCAACCTTGTCACCCGTTTTTGGGTTACGGCCCACACGTGGTGCACGGTAATGCAGAGAAAAACTACCAAAACCACGGATTTCAATACGTTCATTTGCAGCTAAAGAACCGGCCATTTGTTCCAGAATTTCTTTTACTGAGGATTCAACATCTTTGACTTGGACGTGAGGAAAATCACTTGCGAGCTTTTCAATCAATTCAGATTTGGTCATAGACCCTCCGCTACAATGTGGTCTGGAGAATTCGGCAGGGGCTTGGCAGCCCCAACCGATTTACTTCAGCATTAATTAGTCAGCTTTCTGGGCTGCTTTGAATGCTTCAGCCATTGCATTGCCACCAAAGTCAGCATCATCTTGCTTCTTGATAGAATCCATAGCTTCTTTTTCTTCAGCTTCGAACTTGGCTTTAATTGACAGGCTGATTACGCGGTTTTTGCGGTCAACACCCATCAGACGAGCTTCAACTTCTTCACCTACTTTCAGTACTGTTGATGCATCTTCGATACGCTCACGAGCGATGTCTGATACACGAACATAACCTTCAACGCCGCCTTCCAGCATTACTGTAGCACCTTTGGCGTCAACAGCAGTTACGTTGCCTTTAACGATAGCACCTTTTTTGTTATCAGCAAGGTAGCCGTTGAACGG
>OGCL01000069.1_pt1 | contig 111707 bp, 96 predicted proteins | sample 1570041 | NCBI WGS metagenome assembly OGCL01 (sample SAMN06266162, study PRJEB24511) | hot springs metagenome | isolation source: Hot spring water | place: South Africa: Limpopo | collected 2015-06-22
TGGCAGCGCTGCCAGTTCCATCTGCAGCAAAACGCCGGCGCTTTCGTCACCCGGCAAGAAGCCAAAAAGGCCGTCGCTGCCCAGTTGCGGGCCATCTTCAACGCGCCGGATCGGACAGAGGCCGAACGCTCGTTCAAGCTTGCCTTGGAGTCTTGGCGCAAGGAACACCCGAAACTGGCCGAATGGGCCGAGACGGCCATTCCCGAGAGCCTGACCGTGTTCGACTTCCCGGCGGCCCATCGCATCCGGCTGCGCACCACCAATGGCCTGGAACGCATCAACCGGGAACTGCGCCGACGAACCCGCGTCGCCAGCATCTTCCCCAATCCCGATTCCTGCCTGCGCCTGGTCTCCGCTATGCTCGCCGAACTCGACGACGAGTGGATGACCGGCAAGGTCTATCTCAACTTCAACCCGTAACCCGGACGTCATGACCACCGACCCGGAAATTTACAGAAAAGAGGTTGCACAATCGTCATTTCGTAGCCGACCAAAGGAATGATACCCATGAGAATACCCTCTGTAAAACGTGCTTGCTCTTGCCTGTTGTTGCCAGACAATGCCAGAGCACCATACGACAATAAAACAAAAAGCCCGTGAAATCACGGGCTTCTGTGTTTACCTTACCTGACTCTGCCAGTTGCTGCCAGACGTCAAATCATTCCCACTCTACTATCAATGGCGCAGTAACCGCCTTGATTTGTCTATTGTTTTTCAACATCGATTTTCGCAATACCCTGCTGTATACCCTGCCGAAAAAATTTTTTCTCTTGCCTGTCGTTGCCAGTCTTTGCCCGTCATGTCGTAGTCTGGCTACGACATGACGAACATTCTCAAATCACATCCCCTTCCATCGAACGATCACAACTCAGAGATCCTGCGTCAGCAGCTTTTCGGCATCCGCGACGAGATCGCCTGCGACGCAGCGCAGTTCTTCGATCGCGGTTTCGTCGATTTCGAGATAGCCCTCATACTCCGCCATGTTCCGCTTCTGGTGAGCGCTGTCGAGCACTCGCCAACGGGCGGCCGGCCAAGCCAAGGTATGGGCAAGGCACTGGAATACCGTGTAGCGGTTCTCGCTGCGGTAGCCATACCAGCGCAACGCAGCGAGCGCCGCCGCATGGGCGGCATTGTAAGCGCTGATGAAGCGGCCTTCGAGCGACAGGCTGCCAAGTCCCGCGTCGTCGAGCCGCGTCCTGGCCATGACAAGCAATCGGCGCACTTCAGCCTCATTACGCGGCTCGGCCTTCAACTGGCCAATCCTGACCAGATTATCGAGCGGCGACAATGTCATCCGGGGTTCCAATCAATGACAAAATGGGCTGTGCCAGGACGCGATTGACGAAGGAATCGGGGTCATTGCGGCGTCGATTGAATTCGTCCAGCGAGTAACAGGTTGGATTGATTTTTCTGCCGATCTCCACTTCCAGAGGCGTCAGACATTCCAGGACTTCACCGAGCGTCAAGCCATCTGCAACGAGCATCAGGTCAATGTCGCTCCTGGCCGTATCGGTGCCCTTGGCCACCGAGCCGTAGATCCAGGCTGCCCGGACGCGGGGGCGCAACGAAGCAAGCGCGTCAGCCAGCAGCGGCTGCAAACCCAGGGTCTTGCGCACGATGGCCACGAGTTCCTGATACACCGGGCTGTCGGGATTTGCCTGGAATCGGCGCTGGTTGCCGACATATTCCGAGTTCACCAGCCCGGCATCCACCAGCTTGCGTAGTTCGCGCTGGAGGGAGGCGCTACCCAGTCCGCTAAGCCGCCGCAGTTCGCTAAGATGGAAACTGCGGCCGGGCTCGCTGAAAAGCCAACGGTAGAGGCGCGACTGGCTTTCTGAAAACAGGACGGTGGCGATCGACATTGCTAAATTTTAGCACGTTCATGCCAGAAAATGGCAATAAAATTACAACAGAAATGGAGTCATGGCCAGACATGGGGACTACCGCCAGAGCAGTAAACTGCAGCATAATGACATTGAACTGAACTGATCGCACAATCGGTATCACAAACATCAGCACAGCTATAGAGGGGGTTAATGGCATTCACCCTGTTTGCAGATTGGAGGCGTGCGCTATTAGCCAATCGTGGCCTTGAACGGCCCGATCATCGAGCGCTCTTCCAATATCGAGTAACGGAACTCGAATTCATCGAGCTTGAAAGCCTGTTACGCGAATGGCTCGGCAAACTGCTGACTCGCTTCGATCTTGGCCAAATCACCCATCTGACCGGCTTTTCCTCGCTTTTCGTCCTCTACGCTGCCGAATGGTGGCGCCGCCGCTTCGACGGCGCGCACTGGTCTTGGGACCCCATCCTGCACGATCTCAACGCCGACCCCGACGATTGGAACCAAGCTCAGCGTAGCGCATGCATCGAACTCGGCCTCCAAGATTGGGGTCTGGAAGTCAAAAGAACCGGCGGATTGCGTTTTCTCGGGAGTGTCGCCGTCCAAGGTGGGCTACCGCTAAAGTTGCTGGCAGAAGCTCGGGGCAAGATCGGCTTGTTGCTCAGCCAGGTGCTCAAGCAAGCCGGGGGAACCAGCATTACCCAAAACGATCTGCTGACCTGGGTCGAAAGCCTGCAAGGCACATTGCCCCAAAGCTACCGGCAGGCGGTCATCTTCGCCTTGCTTGCCGACGTTGCCTGGACTGTACTTCGCCTGAAGGAACAAGCCGGACTCACCGCCAACACGGACGCGATCGCGCGCCTCGACCAGCAAGTCAGTAACTGGCGCGAGCAATTCCCTCTCCCCGTCGACGACGACCACGCCCGTGGCTTAATTGAGCAACTCGTCCGCGACGCGGCCAAGGTCAAAGCCGAACGCCAAGTAACCTCGCTGCCCGTGGAGCGGCAACTTGAGCTGGAAGACGCGGGTACCTGGTCCCTACGTTCCAGTGTGAGACTGCCAGACAGCATTCCAACCAGCAAGCTGGCTATGCTGTTCAGCATAAACCCGGATCAGATGCCGAGAACAGGAGAGCTGTCCCTCAGCGCCGGCAGCGAGCGTCTCACCACCGCGATCCGCCGCATGGCCGGCCAGGATGGCTACCGAATCGAGCGCAAGCCTTGGGGATTCTCAGGTCAAACGGCGGCGGAAGAACATCTGCTTCAGCTTTCCACGCCTGACGGTCGCGTCTGGACAACCCCAGCCCCTCGGGGCGAAGCGCTGGACGATGGCTTACCCTGGATATTTTCTGCGGAAGAATCCTCCAACCGACTATTGTGCCAAGGGGGCGGCAATATCGCCCCGCTCGAAGCTTTCATTGCTCTGCCGGAGGGGTGGACATTTTCGGGTGGCAGCGATGCTGAAACCAGCATGCAGGGTTCGCTGCCCCAATTCGCTTACAGCGTTCATCGACTGCGCGGTTCGGTTCAGGCCAGCGATGGCAACAGCTTGACTTGCCGTATTCGGACAGGCCAAGCCAGTGCACTCGAAGAAAGCTACGAATGGCACGGTCAGCGGCTCTGGCTGAATTTCAAGAAGCCCGGCATTGCATTCAAAGGGCTTCCTCAGCTCTATCGCGTGAGCGATTCAACCAGTCGAAAGGTCGAAGGTAATCCGGCATGGTCTGTCATTGGCGCAAACACGCAGGCCACCACGCCACTCGTTGGCCCATTGCAAGCACGCTACCCTGCCACTGGCGAGGTCAAGCAGCGCAGTCGTCTGGTTATTCTTCCTCCCAATGCGGCTTTGTCGATCCAAGCGCAAGATGCCAAGTCGGGCGTTATCAAGCTGGAAAACTGGGGGGCAGCCAGCGCCAGAACGCAGACCGAAGGCATCAGGCTAGACAGCAGGCTTTACGGTGCCGATCTCCATCTGGAGCTTTCAGTTACCTCCGCCGAGCGCACCCCAGAAACGCTCGATGCCGAAATCTTCTGGCCTCACAGCACAATCCCAGTCAGGCTGACTCTTCCCTTTCCCGCAAAAGGCGTTCGGGCCTTCGATGCCAACGAAAAAGAGATTCTCAGCGGCAGCTTGCTGGCTGCACAGCAATTGCTCGGCATCCGCCTGCTGATCCTCAGCGGTAGCCAAAACAGCCGCATGTCGATCGAAATGCGGGTCAATGGCAGTCGCGCCGCGCGCACCCACCAGCTGCGCACCTTGCCAGACACGCTCACCACCGAAGTTCGTCTCCAGGACTACGCCACCGACATCCAGCATCTTTTCTCCACCGACGACAATCCCGACGCGCGGGTGCATGTTTTGTTGCGCATTGGTGGCAGCGAATACTTCCGTCTCGACATTGCACGCTACGCTGCGAAGCTGGAAAGGCGCGGCAACACCATCAGCCTCGACACTGACGGCAACAAAGCACTCACACCAGACGACATCGCCAATCTGACGGCGCTCGCCCTGCGCCTCGAACATCCCGGCGACGAGGCAATCCAGCTGCAATCTTGCGAGTCAGAGGGCGTGCCGACAGGGGCATGGCAATTCGATCCCCAGGCGCGCGAACCAGGATGCTGGCTGATCTATCCGAGCCCAGATACGGTCATGCCGTTTCGCCCAACCCTCTGGCCGGTGCAAGGAAACCATTCGCTCGCAAGCGGCCTAGCGAACGCTATCAATATGGTCAATCAGGCGGAGCGCGAGGCAGCCATTGACGCAGAAATCGAATCCATGTCTTGGAATTTCATGGATGACGGCTGGACAGAAATTGAGCAGCTGGCCGGACAAGTCGGCCATCTTCCGCTCGCCACCCTCGACATCTGGCGTCGTTTTGCGCGATCTCCCTTCGGAATGGCTTCATTAGCCCTGCGATTCGGCAAGCTGCCGAGTGGCTTCCTCGCTCGCTTTGACCAGGAACTCCCTTTCCTTTGGGAGGCCGTCACCTTCTCAGCATGGAAACAAGCGGTGACCTGCTTGCTTGATCAGTGCCAGAAAAGTTACGGTCAAGAGGCGGGGAAAGTCGTCTTCCAAAGTCATCTCGATTCACGCATCAAGGACATTTCGGCGTTACATGGGGCCTTGCAGTTCTTACTTGGTATCGCCACCGCCGAGCATTCTTCACCCGAGGCTAGACAGCAGCTCAACATGCTCAGGCATGTGGGCGCATTCGCCCAGCAGCAGCTTTTTCAAGGAGAAGACAGTCAGCTCATGCGGCTGCGGCGCTCGCATAAGGAGGATCAATGGCCATCCGGCTCTAACCAGATTCTCGATACCGCCCACAAGCAATCCGAGGTCGCGAATTACCTTTGCCCTGAGAAGCTCGATTTTGCAGACGGTGTTATCAATCTACCGCTGCTGCTTGCCGCACAAGTCGCAACCAATCAAACCCAAGAATGGTTTTCCAATCCCCAAGCGGTCAACATCTTGAGAGCACACATAGCATTCGACCCCGAGTGGTTCGAGGAAGCCTACAACCTGACCATAGCCCGCTGCCTCGCGGTGGGACTTCTCTACAACTAAGGAGCACAGATGAGCCAGACATTTTTTGCCGATCTTTTGCCTGCACTGGCGAGTCGTGCGAAACATGCCGCCATCAGCCGCCTGGGCTTCGCCAACGTGCCACTGCGCCGCTACCTGGCCGAAATGTTTGATCGTCCCTATGGGGAGCCGGGAGCATTCCTTGCCGATCCAACTTTTGAAGCCACCTTCGGCTGGATGAAAGCCGATCAGCGCATGGTCGACCTTGCCGGCACTTTGCTCTCCCCGCCCCTCGTCCAGGCAATGGACAATCCACCAGCGGAGTTGGCCAGGGACTACCGCTTCCCACAGGATCAATACCCGTACCGTCACCAACTCGAAGCCTGGCGCATCCTATCACGCTCCACTCCGCAATCCATTGTTGTCGCGAGCGGCACCGGTTCCGGCAAAACCGAATGCTTCATGGTTCCCATCCTCGATCGCCTGGCCAGGCTGCGCGAAGAAAAACAAGGACAGCTGATCGGGGTCCGGGCCTTATTCCTATACCCGCTGAATGCACTGATCAACAGCCAACGCGAGCGATTGCGCGCATGGACGCATGCTTTCGACGGAGACGTTCGCTTTTGTCTCTATAACGGCAATACCCCGGAGCACCCAGATCCGGCCTGGGTTCAACGAGAGAATCCCTGCGAAATTGGTGATCGGGAAAGTCTTAGGGCATCACCGCCGCCCATCCTGGTAACCAACGCCACGATGCTCGAATACATGCTGGTGCGTACCGCAGATGCGCCGATCCTGGCGCAATCGCAAGGCAAGCTCGAATGGGTCGTCCTCGACGAAGCGCATACCTATGTTGGATCGCAAGCCGCCGAAGCCGCCTTGCTCATTCGCCGCGTGCTGTTTGCCTTCGGCGTTTCACCGGACCAGGTTCGTTTCGTCGCCACATCAGCCACTATCGGCGATCCTGAAGGAGAAGCCGGCAAGAGGCTCAAACGCTTCCTGGCAGAAGTTGCTGGCGTTTCTCCGGATCAAGTTCATCTGGTCGCCGGCCAGCGCCGCATCCCCACTCTGGGCCGCAAGAAACCCACGACCCATGCGCCTCAGGACAAACTCGCCAGTATCGACGCGGGTAGTGAAACTTCGCCGTTGCGCTACGACGCGCTCACCAATGACATCACCGCCCGCAGATTGCGAGATTTATTTGTCGGCGACCCAAGCAAGCCACCCGTGGCAAGACTATCGGAGATATGCAAAACCATCGGCCTCGAACGGCAAGCGCTTCGCGACCAACAGCTGAATGCATTGCGCTGGATGGACTTGCTCAGCGGCACGCGCGACAACACGGGTGCTGGAACCGACGACGGAGAGTCATTCCTGCCAGTTCGCGCTCATCTGTTTCATCAAACGATGTCCGGTTTGTGGGCTTGCGCGGATGCGCAATGCCCGAATAAATCCGGATCAGCGTTGGATGATAAGGAGTGGCCCTTCGGTCAGGTCTATTTCGAACCGAGAAAGCATTGCGACTGCGGCTGCCCGGCCTATGAAGTCGTGACATGCAGCGGATGTGGAGCGGCTCATCTTCAAGCCGGAGAATTCAAAAACCGGCTCGCGCACTTGCAAACGTTCGCAGCGCTGGATGAGTTCGAACTGGAGGCGGAGCCTGGCGAAGTTGTCGACGAAGAGGATCAAGCGGAAGACGACGAAGATGCCGCAGCGGGCCACCAAAAGAAAGTGCTCATCGTCAATCGTCATCTGCCCAATGTCGGACCATTGGACATCGAACGATCTTCGCGCCTGATCACAGAGGCATCCGAAAAGACCTTGCGATTGCTTGCGCAGGAAGAAGGCGAGGATGGCCTGTCTTGCCCCGTTTGTGGCAGCCATTCGGCTCAGGATGAAAGACTCTTCCAGACAAGCAGACTAGGCGCCCCTTTCCTGCTGGGAAACATTCTCCTCACGCTTCTCGAATACGCACCGGACGGCGAGAATCCTGCCGATCACCCCTGTCGCGGGCGACGCTTGCTGACCTTCAACGACAGTCGTCAAGGCACGGCGCGCATGGCGACAAAGCTTCAACAGGATGCAGAACGCAATCGCGTGCGCGGACTGGTTTATCACCTCACCTTGCAGCACGGTCGTGGTGTGGCAGGCGCGCAAGCGGTTGCAATCGAAAATGAAATCAGAATGCTCGAATCGATAAACGCAAACACGCCTAACCCGGCGCTAAAAGATCACATCGACAACAAGCGTAAGGAGTTATTGAAACTGACTCGCCCGAGTCCGATCGCCTTCAATGATCTGGCGCAATATCTGGCCAACCAGGGTAAAGACTTCGAATACATGCTGACGCATTACCGTCGCATCGCACCAGGATCATTCAGCGATAGCAGCGGCCCCGTAGAGTTGGCGAAGATGTTTCTGGTTCGTGAATTCGGTAGACGCCCTAAGCGCTTGAACAACCTCGAAAGCATGGGTTTGGTCGCTATTCGCTATCCATCGATTGACAGCCTCCCTATCCCTGACTCCGTCAAACAAGCAACGGATTTTGACTTGGTAACCTGGCTTGAGTTTCTCAAGCTCTGCCTGGATTATTTCGTCAGAGCAGGAGGCTCGTTGGCCATCTCATCGAACTGGCGCAACTGGCTCGGCATACCATTTCCACAAACCCAGCTTGTAACGCGGGATGAAGCGAATACAAGTCGCACTCAGCGCCGCTGGCCTCGTGCCAGGCGAAGTGGGCTGAAAAGCACGCTCGTGCGCTTGCTGTCCTACGCATTGAAAGCAGACATTCAAACTTCGCACGGCGAAGACCGCGTAGACACTGTTCTCATGGCTTCGTGGGATGCATTGAAGTCTGCCGGATTACTTCAGCAGACGGGAGACGGCAGGGTGCTTCCGCTCGACCAACTTGCCTTCTGCCCAATTAGCGAAGCATGGGTCTGTCCTGTCACGCGCCGCTTCCTGGATGTCACCCTGCGAGGTTTGACGCCATACCTGCCAGAGAAGGCATCCGAGCTGACTGCGCGCTGCGAGAAAGTCGCCTTGCCCTTATACGATGAACCGTTCGCCGGGGTTACTGACGATCTCGAAAGAATTCGTTTGGGTAGAGAATGGCTTGCGCGTCATGAAAACATCGCGCAGTTGCGCGAACAAGGCCTATGGTCAAACCTGAACGATCGAGTCATTGAACTCTCATCTTATTTCACCGCAGCGGAGCACTCGGCACAGCAAGACTCGCGCACCCTCGACCGCTACGAAAAAGCATTCAAGTCCGGCGACTTGAATCTGCTCTCTTGCTCAACAACGATGGAAATGGGCATCGACATCGGCGGCATCAGTCAGGTAGCGATGAACAACGTTCCGCCGCATCCTGCCAACTACTTGCAGCGTGCCGGTCGAGCAGGGAGACGCCGGGAGTCACGTTCCTTGGCGATGACGCTATGCAAGTCAAACCCGCACGACCAGGCCGTTTTCAGCAACACCCGTTGGGCTTTTGATACCCAGCTGCCCGCGCCCCGTGTGTCCCTGGATAGCCCGATCATCGTGCAACGCCATGTGCACTCGCTTTTGCTTTCCCGATTCCTTTTCGAAGCGCTGAAAGGCAGTGGCCAGGAAAAGACGCGCCTCACGTGCGGATTATTCTTCCTCGGCGACAGCCCGCTCATTGATCGCTACACCGCATGGTGCAGAGGGGTGTCAGCTAAGCAGTCCCCCGATATTTCACGCGGTTTGCAGCTGCTACTCCGTCATAGCGTCTATGAAGGCACCGACCTCAACCGTATTTGCGACATCGCGGCGGAGAGCATGGAGGAACTAGCCAGAATCTGGAAGCTGGAATACGCGAACCTTGAAAGAGAGGCCCAGGAAGCACAAAAAATCAGCAAAGACTCGACAGCATTGGTCGCCATCAGCAAGCACATTCGTCGTTTGACTGACGAATATCTGTTGCGCGATCTATCCACCCGAGGCTATCTGCCTGCTTATGGCTTCCCAACGCATATCGCATCGTTTGACAACTCCACGTGGGGCCGTGACCAAAGTAAAAAGCATGGGATGACTTCAGGTCGCGACGACAACCGTTACCGCAGGCGAGACATGCCCAGCCGTGACCTGATGACTGCATTGCGCGAATATGCGCCAGGCTCGGAAATCGTACTGGACGGTCTTGTCTACAAATCGGCGGGCATTACGCTCAACTGGCACATTCCAGCCGATCAGCAAAGCGCTCGCGAAATTCAAGACATTCGCCTAGCCTGGCGTTGCAATCACTGTGGTGCTAGCGGTTCCAGCCATAGCCTCAATACGGCTAGGCATTGCGATGCCTGTGGCGCAGACATTTCACCCGAGCACATCCGCGAGTTTCTCGAACCCGCAGGTTTCGCGGTGGACTATTACAAAGAGCCTGGCAACGACATCACGACCCAGCATTTCGTCCCGGTAGAGCCGGCCTGGGTGGATGCGAAAGGCACCTGGACCTCGCTGCCCAACCCCTCGCTCGGAAGATTCCGCATATCTCCAACAGGCCACGTATTCCACCAGTCTCGCGGCATTCATGGAACTGGCTATGCGCTATGCCTGGAGTGCGGGCGAGCGGAGCCTATGTCCAAAGAAGGTGAGCTCCCCAAAACCTTCGAGAAACCGCACGCCAAGCTACGTATGCGTGGAGAAAAGGGTACTTTCTGCAAAGGAAGCGACGATCCCTGGCGGATTAAGAAGGGAATCACACTCGGACACGAAACGTGGACAGATGTCTTCGAAATTCAATTCAAACTCAGTAACGGCATCTGGCTGGATGATCTCAGTGCCGCGCGGACTTTGTCAGTAGCGTTGCGCGATGCTCTGGCTGAATTGATCGGCGTCCAAGCTTCTGAGCTCGGCTGTGACGTAAAGGAGGCACGCCCGGAAACTGGAATGCGGTGCCAGTCGATTCTGATCTATGACCGCTTTGCGGCAGGTTACGCGTCAAGCGTCGAGCGCTATCTGGGCAGTCTCTTCCATCAAGCGCGCAAACGCCTGGAATGTCCCGCAAACTGCGACAGCGCTTGCCCACACTGCGTGCTCGACTTCGACCAGCGCTTTGCCGCAGACAGCCTAGATCGCCATGCGGCACTGGAAGTTCTGACCAATCATTGGTTAGAGAGCCTCCGTCTTCCAGACAATTATCGCTACTTTGGAAACGACTCATTCCCGGAATATCGCCAACTTCCGGAAGCCATCTGGAAGGCAGTTACCGGTCGAAGCGCCAATGCCGTCCGCCTTTACGTCGGCGGCAATGCAACGGACTGGGATGTTGGCATCTCGCCATTACGCGAACTTGCCTATCGTCTGGCAGGGCAGGGAATCGCCACTGAGATCGCCATACCCAAGCAAATCTTCGGCGACTTGGAAGACTTGGATCGTCATCTGATTGCCAGCCTGGCAGATCACCCCAAAATCTCTATCAGCGAAATTCAGAGTTCTCCGCAATGCGGCCAAGGATGGCTATTGGCCGAAACTTTGGCGAGCCCATCATCCCGCTGGGCATTAGGTGACGCGCACGCGATCGCGTTCAACGACAAGTGGGGTAGCAATAGCGACGGGCCACTGGTTACAACAACAGCCGGGACATTTCTCGGCACTCCCACCGTTACGCGTACGGCCGACTCGATTCGTCCCAAGCTGCTCGACGCCGGTGACTGCGAAGTCGAAATTCACCACGAACTCGACGGGGCCTTGCAGGGCTTTGGAAAACGGTTATGGACTTTGCTTGCTGAATCCCACCCGGCAACCCAGATGCGTCTGGCAGATCAAAACGATGATGTCGTTGCGGTAACCTACCGAGACCGGTATTTATTCACACCCTTGTCGGTTGCCTTGCTGGCCGATCTGGTTGCCGGCCTGCGCGAGCTCATCGGACAGCCTCGCTGGGCAGCAAGTGCAATTCACGTTGTCACGACGAATCGTCGTCCGACGGGTGAAAATATCTCCAGAAACAACATTTGGTCAGACTGGACGGATTCGGCACTCAGAGACCAGGCGCTAAAGGCCACCTTTGGTTACCTCGGCATCGATGCCAACGTTGAGCTCGCGGATACATCAACCACAGGCCATAGCCGGATACTCGAACTTGAATGGTCGTCCGGAAAGAAACTTACCTTGCGACTCGACCAGGGCGTCTCCTACTGGCGGGCATCGTACGCAAACAGCAGGCAAGCAACGTACTTCGATACCAGCGACAACAACCTCGCTGAAATCGGCAAATACTTGGCTGAGATGTCGATACGCATCGAAGGTTCAGCGTTACCAACTCAGATATTTTCCAAAATCCGATAAAGGAAAAATAGCAGCGATTGCCGCAACATTTTATGCAATCACCATATTATTCGAGCTGCCAGTCTTTGCCAGACGCTGCCAGTCCTTGCCTGCCGTTGCCAGGTCACTCCCACTCGATCGTGCCCGGGGGCTTGCCGGTCACGTCATAGACCACGCGGCTGATGCCGCGGATTTCATTGACGATGCGGTTGGAAACGCGCGCCAGCAGTTCGTGCGGCAGTTCGGCCCACTTGGCGGTCATGAAGTCGGAGGTCTGCACGGCGCGCAGCGCGACGACGTAGTCGTAGACGCGGCCGTCGCCCATCACGCCGACGCTCTTCACGGGCAAAAAGACGGCGAAGGCCTGCGAGACCTTGTCATACCAGTCGGCGGCGCGCAGTTCATCGATGAAGATCGCGTCGGCCTGACGCAGCAGGTCGGCGAATTCTTTCTTCACCTCGCCGAGGATGCGCACGCCCAGGCCCGGGCCGGGGAAGGGGTGACGATAGACCATCTCGTGCGGCAGGCCGAGTGCGATGCCGAGTTCCCTCACCTCGTCCTTGAACAGCTCGCGCAAGGGTTCGAGGAGCTTGAGATCGAGCGTCTCGGGCAGGCCGCCGACGTTGTGGTGGCTCTTGATGGTGTGCGCTTTCTTGGTCTTGCCGCCGGCCGATTCGATTACGTCCGGGTAGATGGTGCCCTGCGCCAGCCACTTGGCATTGGGCAGCTTCTTCGCCTCGGCCTGGAAGATTTCGATGAACTCGCGGCCGATGATCTTGCGTTTCTGCTCGGGATCGGAAACGCCCGTGAGATGCCCCATGAACCGCTCGGCAGCATCGACGTGGATGACCTTGACGCCGAGGTTGCGCGCGAAGGTCTGCATCACCTGCTCGCCCTCGTTGAGGCGCAAGAGACCGTTATCGACGAACACGCAGGTCAGCTGCTCGCCGATGGCGCGGTGCAAGAGCGCCGCGACCACCGAGGAATCGACGCCGCCGGAGAGGCCGAGGATCACCTCGTCCTTGCCGACCTGCGCCCGGATGCGGGCGATGGCCTCCTCGACGTAGCCGGGCATGTTCCAGTCGCCCTTGCCGCCGCAGATGTCGCGCACGAAACGACTGATGATCTCGCGGCCCTTGAGCGTATGCGTGACTTCGGGATGGAATTGCACGCCGTAGAAACGCCGCGTCTCGTCGGCCATCGCCGCGATCGGCGTGGATTCGTTGCTGCCGATGATCGTAAAGCCCGGCGGCAATTCGGTTACCTTGTCGCCGTGCGACATCCAGACTTCGAGCAGCCCGTGGCCTTCGGCATTGCTGCGATCCTGTATGCCGTCGAACAGTTTCGAGTGTCCGCGGGCGCGTATCTCGGCGTAGCCGAATTCGCGCTTGGCCGCGCTCTCCACCTTGCCGCCGAGCTGGGCCGCCATCGTCTGCATGCCATAGCAGATGCCCAGCACCGGGACGCCGAGCTCGAAGACGATTTGCGGCGCGCGCCATTCCTCGGCCTCGTATACCGAGTGCGGCCCGCCGGAGAGGATGATCCCGCATGGCTGAAAGTCGCGGATGAAGTCCGCAGCCACATCGAAGGGATGCAGCTCGCAATACACCTGCTGCTCGCGCACGCGGCGGGCGATCAGTTGCGTGACCTGGGAGCCGAAATCCAGAATGAGGATTTTCTGGTGGGCCATCATTCGACGTGGTAGTTCGGCGCTTCCTTGGTGATCTGCACGTCATGCACATGCGACTCGCGGATGCCGGCGGCGGTGATTTCGACGAAGGCCGCCTTGGCGTGCATCTCGGCGATGGTGGCGCAGCCGAGATAGCCCATCGAGGAGCGCAGGCCGCCCATCAGTTGATGGATCACCGCGGCAACCGGTCCCTTGTAGGGCACGCGCCCCTCGATGCCTTCCGGCACCAGCTTCTCGACGTTCGATTCGTTTTCCTGGAAGTAGCGGTCCGAGGAGCCCTTCTGCATCGCGCCCAGGCTGCCCATGCCGCGATAGGACTTGTAGGAACGTCCCTGGTAGAGGACGGTCTCGCCCGGCGCCTCCTCGGCGCCGGCGAACAGACCGCCGAGCATCACGGCGTGCGCACCGGCGGCGATGGCCTTGGCGATGTCGCCGGAATAGCGAATGCCGCCGTCGGCGATCAGCGGGATGTCGGTGGCGGCGAGCGCCTTGGCGACCTCGTCGACCGCGCTGATCTGCGGCACGCCGACGCCGGCGACGATGCGCGTGGTGCAGATCGAGCCGGGGCCGATGCCGACCTTGACGGCATCGGCGCCATGGTCGGCCAATGCCTTGGCCGCATCGCCGGTGGCGATGTTGCCGCCGATCACCTCGACCTGCGGATAGTGCTTCTTGACCCATTCGACACGCTTCAGCACGCCCTGCGAATGGCCGTGGGCGGTATCGACGACGATCACGTCCACGCCGGCCTCGGCCAGCGCGGCGACGCGCTCCTCGGTGCCCTCGCCGACGCCGACCGCCGCGCCGGCGAGCAGACGGCCATGCTCGTCCTTCGCGGCCATCGGGTAGTCGGAGGATTTCTGGATGTCCTTCACGGTCATCAGGCCGCGCAGTTCCCATGCATCGTTGATGACCAGCACACGTTCGAGACGGTGCTTGTGCATCAGCGCCTTGGCTTCATCCAGGCTGGCGCCTTCTTTCACGGTGACGAGGCGCTCCTTCGGCGTCATGATGTTGCCGATCACCTCGTCGTAGCGGGTCTCGAAGCGCAGGTCACGGTTGGTGACGATGCCGACGACCTTGCCGTTGTCGACCACCGGCAGACCGGAAATCCTGTGGGTGCGGGTGAGCTGCAACACCTCGCGCACGGTCATGGTCGGCGGGATGGTGATCGGGTCTTTCAGCACGCCCGATTCGTAACGCTTGACCTTGGCGACCTCGGCGGCCTGCGCCCGAGCGTCGAGATTCTTGTGGATGATGCCGATGCCGCCTTCCTGTGCCAGCGCGATCGCCAGGCGCGCCTCGGTGACGGTGTCCATCGCCGCGGAAACGAGCGGTAGGTTCACGCGGATCTTGCGGGTCAGCCGGGTGGCGAGCGAAACGTCGCGGGGAAGGATGGCGGAATGGGCGGGGACGAGAAGTACGTCGTCGAAGGTCAGCGCCTTCTGGAGGAGTCGCATGCTGTTATCCTTGGCCAAAACGCTATTATACGTAGCGTCTCATGGCCGAACAAACCGCCGAGGTAAACCCCATGCGCTTTCCCGTCTTCCTTCTCGTCGTTCCCCTGCTGCCTGTCGCCGCACAGGCTCAGGTCTATTCCTGGCGGGACGCCAGCGGCAAGATCCATTACGGCGACCGTCCACCGGCCACCCAGCAGGGCGATGCCCGCAAACTGGCGCCACCGCCGCCGGTGAACGCCGAGGCGGAGCGCAAGGCCTTCCTCGAAAAAGAGATGGAGGAACGGGAAAAGCGCCAGAAAAGCGCCGCGGCGGCCGCCAAGGAAGAACAAAACCGCGCCGAGGAAGCCAAGCGCAAGGAAAATTGCCAGCGCGCCCGGGCCAATCTGACCGCAATCGAATCGGGCCAGATCCATTTCGTCATCGGCGCCGATGGCGAGCGCAAGGCGCTCGACGGCCCGCTGCGCGATGCGGAGATCGCCAAGGCACGCCAGCTCGCCGAGGAATGGTGCGCGCCGGTGCGTCCCGCCGGCCGCTGATCACGCTTCCGCCGCGCCGCTGCCTTTTTTCATGCCCCTGCCCTCGGCGGCGCGCTGCTTGCGAACTTCCTTCGGGTCGGCGATCAGCGGTCGGTAGATTTCGACGCGATCCCGGTCGCGCAAGGCCGTGTCCGGTTTGGCCAGCTTGCTGTAGATACCGAACTTACCGGCGGCAAAGTCGATGGCCGGATACTTTTCGGCCAGCCCGGAAGCGATCACGGCCTGCTGCAGGGTGCTGCCCGCCGGCAAGGTGAGCGGCACGACTTCCTGCTTTTCCGGCAGAGCATAGACGACTTCGACGCGAATCGTTTCACTTGTAGACATGGTGGGCGCGTTTGACGAAAGAGTCGACGAAGGTGTTGACGATATGGCCGAACACCGGGCCGAGCGCCTTTTCCAGCAGCTTGCTGGAAAACTCGTAATGCAGGCGGAACTCGACCTTGCAGCCGGCATCTCCCAGCGCCGTGAAGCGCCAACCGCCGTCGAGGCGCCGAAACGGGCCCTCGCGGAAGGTGATGTCCATCCAGTGCGGCGGATCCTTGGCGTTCTCGGTGGCAAAATGCAGCCGGATGCCGTGGTAGTTCACGTGGATGCGCGCCGCGGTGTGCTGCGGCGTGCGAGCGATCAGTTCGGCGCCGCCGCACCAAGGCAGGAAGTGCGGGTAATCCTCGACACGGTCGACAAGCTCGAACATCTGCTGCGGCGAGCGCGCGATCAACACGGACTTTTCGACCAGAGCCATCGTTCTGCGGTGCTTTAGAATGCGCGGATTCTACCCCGCGCGCACCGCCCCCCATGAGCATCGCCGAAAACAAGAAGGCCTTTCACGACTACTTCATCGAGGAAAAGTACGAAGCCGGCCTCGCCCTCGAAGGCTGGGAAGTGAAGTCGATCCGTGCCGGTCGCGTGCAGCTCAAGGAAGCCTACGTCATCGTCAAGGATGAAGAGGTCTGGCTGCTCGGCTGCCACATCAGCCCATTGACGACCACCTCGACCCATGTCAAACCAGACCCGGTCAGGACGCGGAAACTCCTTCTACACGAGCGCGAGATCGCCAAGCTGATCGGCAAGGTGGAACGCGCCGGCTATGCGCTGGTCCCGCTCGACATGCACTTCAGCAAGGGGCGCGTCAAGCTCGCCATCGGGCTGGCCAAGGGCAAGAAGCAATACGACAAGCGCGAGTCGGAAAAACAGCGCGACTGGCAAAGAGAGAAGGCTCGCCTGATGCGGGACAAGGCTTGAGCCCGACGACGATCCTCTGGCTGATCGCCGGCAGCCTGATGTTGCAGCCGCTGTCGACCGACCTCTATCTCGCCTCCCTGCCGCATCTCGCCGCGGATTTCCGCGTCACGCCCGCGGCGGTGCAACAGACGCTCTCGCTCTTCGTCCTTGGCTTCGGCTGCGCGCAGCTCATCAGCGGCCCGCTGTCCGACCGTTACGGCCGCCGACCGGTGCTGCTGTGGGGGCTGGCCGTCTATGTGCTGGCCAGTCTCGCCTGCGCGCTGGCGCCGACGCTGGATTTCCTCGTCGCCGCGCGCTTCGTTCAGGCGACCGGCTGCTGCACGGCGGCCGTCATCGCCCGCGCGATGGTGCGCGACGCCTTCGCCCCCGCCGAAGGGGCGCGCATGCTCGCGAAGGCCAGCTCGCTGCTCGCCCTCGCGCCGCTGTTCGGCCCGGTACTCGGCGGCCATCTGCAGGTCTGGTTCGGCTGGCGGGCGGCCTTCGTTTTCCACACGCTGTTCGGCATCGCCCTGATGATCGCCGCGACGCGGCTGTTCCGCGAGACCAACCAGCATCCGAACCCCGAAGCGACGCGCATCGGCCGCCTGTTCGCCACCTACTGCCGTATCGCCAGCGCCGACTCCTTCTGGGCCTGGGTATTGCCGGGCGCGCTCTCGTATGCGGCGATCTTCGCCTTCATTTCCGGCTCGTCTTTCGTCCTCATCGGCGTGCTCGGCGTGCCCACCGAGCTTTACGGCTACTGCTTCGCCTTCGGCGTCGTCGGTTACCTGCTCGGCACGATCATTTGCCGCCGGCTGATCGCGCGCGTCGGCCTGCCGCGCACGCTGACGTTCGGGGCGACGCTCTCCCTGCTGTCCGGCCTGCTGTTTTTCGCGCTCGTCGCCGCCGGCCTCCGCCACTGGAGCGTGGTCCTCGTCAGCCTGTTCCTGACGATGAGCGCGCACGGCATCAACTTCCCCTGCGCGCAGTCCGGCGCGGTCGTGCCCTTCCCGCGCGAGGCGGGCGCGGCGGCGGGTCTGCTGGGATTTTTGACGATGCTCGCCGCGCTCGTCACCGGCGCCTGGGTCGGCATGAGCCACGACGGGACGCTGCGCCCGCTGGCGGCGACCTCGGCCGTCATCGGCCTATTGCTGTTCGGCGGCGCCTGGGGACTGCGGCGGCAGCGCGCCGCTGCCGTCGTTTAAGCCTTTCTGCCCAGCACCGAACGCAGCGTCTCCTGCAAATCTCCCGGGATCAGGATCGTCTTGGCATTGGGCGATTCGGCGAGCTTGGTCATCGCCATCACGTATTTTTCGCCGAGCATGTAGCGCATCGGCCCTTCCTCGTTGCCGATGGCCTGCGTCACGCGCCTGATCGCCTCGGCGCTCGCCTCGGCGAGCGTGACCTGCGCGGTGGCGTCGCGGTGCGCCGCTTCCAGACGCGCCTCGGCTTGCAGGATGGTCGCCTGCTTCTCGCCTTCGGCCTTCGTGACCATCGCCTTGCGTTCGCGTTCGGCGGCGGCCTGCATCTCCATCGCCTTCTGCATCGAAGGCGAGGGCTTGATGTCCTGGATCTCGACCGATTTCACCGTCAGCCCCCAGTCGATCGCTTCGTCCGAGATGCTCTCGCGCAAACGCGCCTTGATCTTGTCGCGGTTGGAGAGCGCCTCGTCGAGCTGCATCTCGCCGATGATCGAGCGCAGCGTGGTCATGATCAGATTGCGGATCGCCTCGGAGAAATCGACGACGCCATAGACCGCCTTGATCGGATCGGTGACCTTGATGAAGGCGATGGCGTTGGTGACGATCACCGCGTTGTCCTTGGTGATCACTTCCTGCTCCTGCACGTCGAGGATGATGTCCTTGGTGACGAGCTTGTAGGCGACGCGATCCAGATAGGGGATGATGATGTTGAGTCCCGGATGCAGCGTGCCGTGATACTTGCCGAGCCGCTCGACGATCCACTCCTCGCCTTGCGGCACGATGCGGATGCCCTTGGCCAGCGTGATGCCGGCGAAGACCAGCAGCGCAATGACGAAGATAAGCATGTCGCCCATCTCAAGCCCTCCCGACTTTGAGAAAACTGCCTTCGATTGCGAGCACGCGCACGCGCTCGCCGCTCTTGATCGCCTCGTCGGCGATGCACTCCCAGAGATCGTCGCCGAGAATGGGTTTCTGGAAACGCACCTGCCCTTTCTCGAACGGCGCCACGTCGCGCACCAGCATGCCGACCTCGCCGAGCGCGCCGGCATCGGCCATGCCGACCTTGGTCTTGTGGAAGCTCGGCTTGAACACCTTGAACCAGGCGGCCACCAGCGCCAGCGAGACGATCAACCAGAGGCCGAGCTGCGCCGTGAAGCCGATCTCCGCCACGGCCGCCGCAAGAGCGACGACCAGCGCACCCAGCCCGAACCAGATCAGCACGAAGGAAGGCACGACCAGTTCCGCGACGATCAGCGCGATGCCGCCCACCGCCCAGTGCCACCATGCGAGTTCCATGAGCTCTCCTTATGCCGTTCCGCCAGCGTCCACTCTAACCGAAATACGTTGCCGGCGCATTTCGAACAGGCAGACGGCGGCGGCGGCGGCGACGTTCAACGATTCGCTGCCCGCCGCGAGCGGAATCGTCGCGCGACGTTTCGCCAGTCCGACCAGCGCGGGGGCGATGCCGCCGCCCTCGTTGCCGAACAGCCAGGCCGTCGGGCCCGCGAGATCGGTTTCGTAGAGCGACTGGCCGCCGTGCGCAACAGCGTACCGACGTTGCCGGCGTCCTGCACGGCGTCGAGCAGCAGACAGTCGCCGTCGGGCGGAAAAGTCGACGCCGGCGGGACGGCGATGCGCGCGAGGCGATGGTCTTCACGGGAAGAGCGTCAGCTGCTCGCGCACCGGGGAAAAGCTCTTGCGATGATGCGGCGTCGGGCCGTGCAAGCGCAGCGCAGTCAGATGTTCCACGGTACCGTACCCCTTGTGGCGGTCGAAACCGTACTGCGGATGGTCGGCATGCAGGGCGAGCAGGACGGCATCGCGGTGCGTCTTGGCAAGAATCGACGCCGCGGAGATTTCCGCCACCGTGGCATCGCCGCCGACGATGGCACGCACAGGCATGTCGAACGCCGGACAGCGGTTGCCATCGACCAGCACTTCGATCGGACGCACCGTCAGACCCGCGACGGCGCGCTGCATGGCCAGCAGCGTCGCCTGCAGGATGTTGAGCGCGTCGATCTCCTCGACGCTCGCCTCGGCGACGCACCAAGCCAGCGCGCTGGTGCAGATCTCCGCCGCGAGCCTTTCGCGCCGCACGGCGGAGAGCTTCTTGGAATCGGCGAGCCCAATGATCGGTCGCGCCGGATCGAGAATCACCGCCGCCGCGACGACCGGACCAGCCAGTGGCCCGCGACCCGCTTCATCGACGCCGCAGACCAGGCCGGTCATTGCGGCAGCAGGGAGAGAATCGCATCGGCAGCCTTCTCGGCAGTGTTCTGGCGCAACTGCCGGTGCATGTCGGCAAACAGGTTCGCGAGGCGCTCTTTGACCTGGGTATCGACGACCAGGTTGCCGAGCGCCTGGGCGAGATTTTCCGGTGTCGCGTCGTCCTGCAGGAACTCCGGCACGACGAAGCGCCCGGCGAGAATGTTCGGCAACCCCACCCAGGGCTGGTAACGCATGCGCTTCATGAGGCGCCACGTCCATGCCGACATGCGATAGGCGATCACATGCGGAGTCTTCAGCAGCGCCGCCTCCAGCGTCGCCGTGCCGCTGGCGACCAGCGCAGCGTCGCTGGCGGCGAGCGCATCCTGCGCGTGGCCGAACAGCAAGCGGATCGGCCATTCCTGCGCGCCCTGCGTCCACAGCTCGGCCTCGAACAGAGTGCGCGTTTCGCGCGTGGCGAGCGGCACGAGAAAAAGCGCGTCGGGAAAGCGTTCGCGCAGCAGGCCGGCGGTACGGATGAAGGTCGCGGCATGGTATTGCAGCTCGGATTGGCGGCTGCCGGGCAGGAGGGCGAAGATCGGGCCGGGCACGGTCGCGAGGTCCAGGCGCTCGCGGACGGCGAAACGCTGGTTGTCAAGCGGCAGCATGTCGGCGAGCGGATGGCCGACGTAATCGACCGGCAGACCCGCCTTTTCGTAAAGCGGCGGCTCGAAAGGAAACAGCGCGAGCAGGCGGTCGCAGGATCGCGCGATCTTGCGAATGCGACCGCCGCGCCAGGCCCACACCGACGGACTGACGTAATGCACGGTCGGAATGCCGGCGCGCTTGAGCCGGCGTTCGAGCCAGAGGTTGAAATCGGGTGCATCGACGCCGATGAACACGTCCGGCCGTTCACGCAGCAGGCGCTTGAGCAGGGCGCGGCGAACGCCGGTGATGCGGCGATAATGGCGCAGCACTTCGGCGTAACCGCGCACGGCGAGGGTCTCGGCAGGCCACCAGGCCTCGCAGCCGGCACGCTGCATCTTGGGCCCGGCGATGCCGCAAAAATCGGCGCCGGGAAGACGGCGCTTGAGGGCCTCGATCAGGTGGGCGGCCAGCAGATCGCCCGAGGCTTCGCCTGCCACGATAGCGATGCGCATGGTGATCAGCGGATGATGCCGCGTCCCGGCGCCGCCAGAAAGTCGGTTAGCGACGCGAGCTCCTCGCGTTGCTCGGCGGCGATGGCGGCGACGGCCTCGTCCAGTTTCAGGCCGCTGCGGTAGAGCGTTTTGTAGGCGCGTTTGATCGCGGCGATCGATTCCGCCGCGAAACCGCGCCGGCGAAGTCCCTCGCTGTTGATACCGTGCGGCGCCGCCGGATTGCCGGAGGCCGTGACGTAGGGCGGCACGTCCTGCAGGAGGATCGTGCCCATGCCGGTGATGCAGTGGGCGCCGAGGCGCACGAACTGATGTACGACCGTGAAGCCGCCGAGGATCGCCCAGTCGCCGACATGCACATGGCCGGCCAGTTGAGCGTTGTTGGCGAAGATCGTATGGTCGCCGACCTGGCAGTCGTGCGCCAGATGCACATAGGCCATGATCCAGTTGTCGTCGCCGACGCGCGTCACGCCCGCATCCTGCGCCGTGCCGCGGTTGAAGGTGCAGAACTCGCGGATGGTGTTGCGGTCGCCGATCTCCAGTCGCGTCGGCTCGCCGCCATACTTCTTGTCCTGCGGCGCGGCGCCGAGCGAAACGAAGGGAAAGATACGGTTGTCGCGACCGATCATCGTCGGCCCCTCGATCACCGCATGCGCGCCAATGTGCGTGCCAGCGCCGATTTCGACCCCGGCGCCGATCACCGCATAGGGGCCGACAACGACGTTTTCGCCCAGCCGTGCGCCCGCGTCGACCAGCGCGGTCGGGTGGATGTTCACGGCCATGTCAGTCTTCCAGCTTGCGCACCGTGCACATCAGCTCGGCTTCGCAGGCGACCTGCCCGTCCACCTTGGCCTGCGCGGAAAATTTCCAGATGCCGCGCTTGTTGGCGGTAATGCAGACTTCGAAGACCAGCTGGTCACCGGGCCCCACCGGTCGTTTGAAGCGTGCGCCGTCGATACCGACGAAGTAATAAACCGACTGCTCATCGGGCTTGCCGCCCAAGGTCTTGAACGAAAGGATGGCCGCCGCCTGCGCCATCGCCTCGACCACCAACACGCCGGGCATGACCGGGTGATGGGGGTAATGGCCGGGAAAGAAGGGCTCGTTGATGCTGACGTTCTTCAGCGCGGTGATGCGCTCGCCGGGCACGACATCCAGCACGCGATCCACCAGCAGGAAGGGATAGCGATGCGGCAGGTATTCGAGAATCTCGTGGATGTCCATCGGGCTCATTTCTTCTCCAGTTCGCCCTCCAGTTGGGCGATGCGCTTTTCGAGGGCGCGTATTCTATCGGCCATCGCGTCGAGGTGGCGCAGGCGCGCGAAGTTGCGCCGCCAGTCTTCATGGGCCATGAACGGCACGGCGCCGGTATAGCTCCCGGGCTCGTTGATCGACTTGGCGACCAGCGTGCCGGCCGACACATGCACGCCGTCGACAAGCGAAAGATGGCCAAGGATGATCGCGCCGCCGCCCACCGTGCAGCCGGCGCCGATCTTCGCGCTGCCGGCGACGCCGACGCAGCCCGCCAGCGCGGTGTGGGCGCCGATCGTCACGTTATGACCGATCTGGATCTGGTTGTCGAGCTTGACGCCGTCGCCGATCACCGTGTCGTCGAGGGCGCCGCGGTCGATCGTCGTGTTGGCGCCGATCTCGACGTCGTCACCGATGACGACGCGCCCCGTCTGGGCGATCTTGACCCAGCGTTCCCCCTCTTTCGCGAAACCGAAGCCGTCCGCGCCGATCACCGCGCCGGCATGGACGATCGCCCGCCGGCCGATACGGCAGCCGGGATAGACCTTGACGCCGGGGTACAGCACGCTGTCCTCGCCGATGTCGACATCGGCGCCGACCCAGCAGTAGGCCCCGACGCTCACCGAGGCCGGCAGCGGCGATTCGACGACGGCGGAAGGGTGGATACCGGGCGCAGGCGGCGGTCGGTCCGCCAGCCAGTGCGAAACGCGCGCGAAATAAAGATAAGGCTGCGCCGTGACGATGGCATCGACCGGGCAGGCTGCGGCCATTTCCGGCGCGAGGATGACGGCGCCGGCGCGCGTTGCCGCGAGCTGGGTGCGGTATTTCGGGTTAGCAAGAAAACTGAGCTTTTCCGGGGTCGCCGCCTCGAGGGTGGCAAGGCCGGAGACGAGGCGCCGACCGTCGCCGCGCAGTTCGCCGCCGAAGCGGGCGACGATCTCGTCGAGCGTGCGCGCCACGGCGGCGACGGAATTACTTCGCGTCGCCCAGGGCCTTGATCACCTTGTCGGTGATGTCGATGCGCGGGCTGAAGAAAACCGCCTCCTGAACGATCAGATCGAACTTCTCGGTCTCGGCGATGCGCTTGATCACACCGTTGGCGCGTTCGAAGATCGCCGCCATCTCCTCGTTCTGGCGCAGATTGAGATCCTCGCGAAACTCGCGCTGCTTGCGCTGGAAGTCGCGGGAAAGATCGTTGAACTCGCGCTCGCGGTTGCGGCGCTCGCTTTCCGCCATGGTCACCGCGTTCTTTTCAAGGTTCTCCTGCATCGCCTGCAGGCGGCGCGAAATCTGTTGCAGTTCGAGATCGCGCTTCTTGAACTCGTCGTCGATGCGTTTCTGGGCGCGCACCGCCTGCGGAGATTCGTTCACGAGGCGCTGGACGTTGACGAAACCGATCTTGGACTCGGCCAACGCCGGCATCGCGGCGATCGCCAACAGCAACGGAAGCATCGCTTTCCACATACTGACTTCTCCTGCTTAGAACAAAGTACCCATCTGGAACTGCAAGCGCTGCACTTCGTCACCCGTCTTCTTGTTGAGCGGTTGGGCCACGCTGAATTTCAGCGGACCGAGCGGTGACGACCACGACAGCGACAGGCCCGCACTGTAACGGATGCCGTCGTCGCCGACGTAGATGCCATCCATACCCCAAACCCGACCGGCATCGACGAAAGCGCCCAGGCGCAGCGATTTGTCCTGGCCGCTGCCGGGCATCGGGAAGAGAAACTCGGCATTGCCGACGAAACGCCGCTGGCCGCCGAGCCGGTCGCCCGTCACGGCATCGACGGGACCCAGCGATCCAGCCTTGTAGCCGCGCACCGAGCCGACGCCGCCGGCATAGTAGTACTTGTAGAACGGCAGGGGTTTGTCCCCCATCCCCTGGGCGTGGCCGTATTCGCCATTGACCATCAGCGCGTATTCGCGCCCGATCGGGAAAAACTGCTGGTACTGGAAGTTGGCGCGGTAATAGCGCATGCTGCTGCCCAGGCCCATCTCGCCGTTGATGCGCGCAAGGAAGCCGCGCATCGGATAGATGCGGCTGTCGATGGTTTCCTTGGCCCAGCCCAAGGTTGGAATCAGGCCGGCGAACGTCTTGTTGTTGTATTGTTGAAATCGTGTCGGACTGCTGGACGTAGTCTTGATCTTGGTCGAATCGTAGGCGAGGCCGAAATTCACGAAATCGTCCTCGCCGATCGGGAAGCCGTAGCGCACGCCACCGCCGAAGGACTGGGTGCCATAGGTGGCCACGGCGAGCGACTGGGTGTCCGTATCCTTGTAATAGACGTCGAAGCCGCGGCTGACGCCATCCACCGTGTGGTAGGGATCGGTGTAGGAGAACGAATACAGTTTGTTCACCTTGCTGGTGTTGAAGCCGACACCGACATGCTTGCCGCTCCCGAAGAGATTTTGCTGATTGACCGAGCCGGAGAACACCAAGCCTTCCGAACTGGACAGGCCTGCGCCAAGCATCATATTGCCGGTCGGTTTTTCCTTGACGTTCACGTGCAGGTCGACCTGGTCGGTGGCGCCGGGCACGACGGGCGTCTCTACCGTCACCTCGTCGAAATAACCCAGGCGGTCGACGCGCGTGCGCGACTTGTTGATCTTTTCGCCGTCGTACCAGGCCGCCTCCATCTGACGCATCTCGCGGCGGATCACCTCGTCGCGCGTGCGGTCGTTGCCCTGCACCTGGATGCGACGCACATAGACCCGCCGGCCCGGATCGACATAGAGCGTGAAGGCAACCTGCTTTTTCTCCCTGTCCACCTCCGGTGCGGCATTGACGTTGGCAAAGGCGTAGCCGTCGTTCGCCAGGCGTTCGCTGATGGCCTTGGTGGTCTCGGTGACCTGTTGGCGCGAGAACATCGTCCCCGGTCTGATCTTCGCCATCTTGAGCAGCTCTTCTTCCGGCAACAGCAGTTCGCCGGCTAGGCGCACGGCGGACACGGTGTATTGCTCGCCTTCGGTGATGTTGACGGTGATGTAGATGTCCTGCTTGTCCGGCGAAATCGAGACCTGCGTGGAGTCGATGTTGAACTCGAGATAGCCGCGGTCCAGATAGTGGGAGCGCAGGGTTTCGAGGTCGGCCGACAGTTTCTGGCGCGAGTACTGGTCGGTTTTCGTGTACCAGGTGAGCCAGCCGGGCGTGCGCAGCGTGAAAAGCTTGAGCAGGTCGGATTCCTTGAAGGCCTTGGCGCCGACGATGTTGATCTGGCGGATCTTGGCAATCTCGCCTTCATGCACCGCGAAGGTGATGCCAACGCGGTTGCGCTCCAGCGGCGTCACGGTGGTCGTCACTTCGGCGGCATAGTAGCCGCGGGAAAGATACTGGCGCTTGAGCTCCTGTTCGGCGCGCTCGACCAGCGAGCGGTCGAAGATACGCGATTCGGCCAGCCCCACCTCGCGCAGCCCCTTTCTCAACTGCTCCTTGTCGAAAGCCTTGACGCCGACGAAATCGAGCGCGGAAATCGCCGGGCGCTCGTCGACCAGTACCACCAGCACGTCGCCTTCGACCTCCAGACGCACGTCGCGGAAGAAACCGGTGGCGAACAGCGCCTTGACGGCCTGCGAGGCCTTGTCCTCGGTGAGCGTGTCGCCGACCTTGACCGGCAGGTAGCTGAACACGGTGCCGGCCTCAGTACGCTGGATGCCCTCGACACGGATGTCGCGCACCACGAAGGGAGAGAAGGCGGCGGAAGACGACGCCCAAAGCGCCGCGATCAAACCTGCGAGTAAGTTGCGTTTCATGCCTCAGCCGGAAATCAGACGATTGATGTCGTTGTAGAACGCGAGGGCCATCAGTAACGCCAGCAGCGTGATGCCGATGCGCTGGCCGATTTCCATGGCGCGCTCCGATAGCGGGCTGCCCTTGACGATTTCGGCGAGATAATACATTAAATGCCCGCCATCCAGCACGGGTATGGGCAGCAGGTTGAGGATGCCGATGCTGATGCTGATGAGCGCCAGATAGCGCAGGTAGTGGTCGGCGCCCATGCGCGCCGACTGCCCCGCGTAGTCGGCGATGGTCACCGGCCCGGAGATGTTGCTCGCCGACAGTTCCCCCGTCAGCAGGCGACCGATCATGCGCAGGGTGAGCACCGAGGTTTCCCAGGTCTGCACGAGGGCGCGTTCGAGCGCCTCGACCGCGCCGTAGCGCACGGAGACCATGGCGGCTCGGCGCGCTTCGGGATCGTCGCGTGGCGCGATGCCGATGCGCGCATGACGGCGCCCCCCCTCCTCGACGAGCTCCGGCACGACGCGCACGAGAAACTCTGCGCCATTGCGCACCACCGCAAGCTCGAGCGGGCGTATGCCGGCCTCGCGAATGCCCTGGGCCAGCGTGTGCCAGTCCTCAAGGGGTGCGCCATCGAGCGCCGCGATGCGGTCGCCGGCGCGCAAGCCGGCGCGTTCGGCCGGTGAGCCGGGCAACACCTGGCCGAGTACGGCGGGCAGGTCGATGCGTTTCAGGTGCAGGCCGAGGGCAGAAAGGACGTCGCTTTCGAGCCCGTCCCCGGCCAGCGTCGAGAGGTCGAGCCGGTGAAAGGCGATGTGGCCTTGCCGGTCGATGGTCTCGAGCACCACCTCCTGACGGTCGAGGACGCGATGGAGCGCCTGCCAGCGCAGCTCGGACCAGGTCGCGACGGGAACGCCGGAAACGGCGCGCACCGTCTCGCCGGCGCCGACTTTCGCTTCGGCGGCCGGCGTGCCCGGCGGCGGCGCGGCGAGAATCGGTCGCGGCTCCTCGACACCGCCGACGAACAACGCCCAGTAGAGCACGACGGCCAAGAGCAGGTTGGCCGCGGGGCCGGCGGCGACGATGAGGCTGCGCCGTCCCACGCTCTGCCGATTGAAGGCGCGCGGCAGATCGGCCGGCGCCACCTTGCCCTCGCGCTCGTCGAGCATCTTCACATAACCGCCGAGCGGAAACGCGGCAATCTGCCATTCCGTACCGTCGCGACCGAAGCGACGACGCCACAGCGGTCGCCCGAAGCCGACCGAGAAGCGCAGGATCTTGACGCCGCACCCGCGGGCCGCGAGGTAATGGCCCAGCTCATGCACGACGATGATGAGGCCGAGCGCGACGAGAAAGGCGCCGACGATCCAGACGAAGCCGCTCATCCGGTCACGAACCTTTCCGCCAGCGCGCGCGCCTCGGCGTCGACGGCGAAGACCGCCGCCAGATCGTCCACGGACCGCGGCGGCAGCGCGTCCAGCGTGGCGGTGATGACGCCGGCGATGGCGGTAAACCCCAACCGGCCGGCCAAAAAGGCCGCCACGGCCACCTCGTTGGCAGCATTGAGCGCCGCCGGGGCGCCGCCGCCTTCGTGCAAGGCGCGATAGGCGAGTCCGAGGCAAGGAAAACGGGTGAAGTCGGGCGCCTCGAAATCGAGCCGGGCGATCGAGGGCAGGTCCAGGGGGGCGACGCCGGCGTCGATGCGCTCCGGCCAGGCGAGCGCATGGGCGATGGGCGTGCGCATGTCCGGATTGCCCAGTTCGGCAACCACCGATCCATCGACATACTGCACCAGCGAATGGATCACGCTCTGGGGATGCACGACGACCTCGATGCGCTCCGGCGGCAGGTTGAACAGCCAGTGCGCCTCGATCACTTCGAGGCCCTTGTTCATCATCGTTGCCGAATCGACGGAAATCTTGCGCCCCATCGACCAGTTCGGATGTGCACAGGCCTCGTCCGGCGTGACGTTGGCGAGCCGCGCGACGGGTACGGTACGGAACGGCCCACCGGAAGCGGTAAGCAGGATGCGGCTAACTCCGGCGCGCGCCGGATCGCTGGCATAGTCCGCCGGCAAGGACTGGAACACCGCGTTGTGCTCGCTGTCGATCGGCAAGAGTGTGGCGCCGTGACGGCGCACCTCGTCCATGAAAAGGTGGCCCGCCATCACCAGCGCCTCCTTGTTGGCGAGCAAGACACGCTTGCCCGCGCGCACGGCGGCGAGCGTCGGCGCAAGCCCCGCCGCACCGACGATGGCCGCCATCACGGTATCCACCTCCGGCAGGGCAGCCACCCGTTCCAGCGCGACCGGCCCGGCCAGCACCTCGGTGCCGGAAAGACCCGCTTGCGTCAGGCGCGTGCGCAACCGCGCCGCATCGGCTTCGCCGCCGATGACCGCATAGCGGGGCCGATGCGTCGCGCAGGCATCGAACAGCGCATCGATGCGGCTGTTGCCGGCCAGCGCCACCACCTCGTAGCGTCCGGGATGGCGGGCCACTACGTCGAGCGTGCTTTTTCCGATCGAGCCGGTTGCGCCGAGAACCGTCAGCTTCCGTCGTTTCATGGATTCATCCAGGCGAGCCCAAGCGCCACCAGTGGCAAGACCGGGGTTTGGCTGTCGATGCGATCGAGAATTCCGCCGTGGCCCGGTAACAGGCGACCGCTGTCCTTCATGCCTGCCTGGCGCTTGACGAGCGACTCGAACAGGTCGCCGATCACCGAGAGCGCGGTCAGCAGCCCCAGCACGGCGACCAGGACGAGAGTATCCATGTTGCGCGCTTCCGGCAGATGGTCGCGCAATGCGAAACCGTAAACCAGCACGCCGAGGAGCGCGCCGCCCCCCCCTTCCCAGGTTTTTCCGGGGCTGATCGACGGGGCGAGCTTGTGCCGCCCGAGTGCACGCCCGGCGAAAAACGCCGCAGTGTCGGCCACCCACACCAGGGCCATCACCGCCAGCAAGAACAGCGGGGAACGCGCATGCAGATCGACCAGCGCCGCCCAGGTCGGCACGAGCAACAGCCAGCCGGCCAGATACCCCCAGGAAAGCGGCGCCCGGCGCCGCGCCAGCCACCAGGGCGCCACCCCCAGCCAGAACAGCGCAGCGGCAACCCATATCACAGGGAAGCTCAGTGCGCGCTGGCTCCACAGGACGGCGCAGGAGAAGACGACCAGCGCAACGAAAACGGTTCGCGCCGGCCGCCGCCCGCGCATCAGGCCGCCCCATTCCCAGGCGCCGAGCGCCGCGATCAGCAAAAAGACGGTTGCGACCGCCAGGTGAGGCAGCAGGAACAGAACGGCCAAAAAACCGGCAACGAGGCACAGCGCGGTGATCGCCCGCGCCTTAAGCATTCCGGTCGTATTCCGCAAAAGTCGACGCTGGCGGGACGGCGGCCTCGCCGGCGCCTGCTTCGAGCAACTGTTCGCTGGTGCGCCCGAAGCGGCGCTCGCGCTTGCGGTAGCTGGCGATGGCCGCATCGAGCGCGGCCTCGTCGAAATCCGGCCAGAACGTATCGGTGAAATACAGTTCGGTGTAGGCGAGCTGCCAAATCAGAAAATTGCTGATGCGCTGTTCGCCGCCGGTGCGGATGAACAAGTCGGGCTCCGGCACGTCACTCATCGACAGGAAGGGCGCCAGGTCGGCCTCAGTGTAACCGCCGGCCTTGTCGGGATAGGCCAGCGCGAGACCGTTGAAGGCCTGCATCAGATCCCAGCGACCGCCGTAGTTGGCGGCGACGGTCAGCGTCAGGCGCCGGTTTTCCGCCGTCAGATGTTCGCCGCGGCGGATCAGGTCGATCAGCCGCGGTTCGAAGGCGGAAAGATCGCCGATCACGCGCAGGCGCACGCCCGCCTCGTGCAGTTTGCCCACCTCCCGCTCCAGGGCGGACATGAAGAGATTCATCAGGAAACCGACTTCCTCGGCAGGGCGCCGCCAGTTCTCCGAACTGAAGGCGAACAGCGTCAGATATTCGATACCGCGTTCGATGGCGGCGCGCACCATGCGCCGCACGGTTTCGACGCCCTGCTGATGGCCGGCGACGCGCGGCATGAAGCGCTTCCTGGCCCAGCGGCCGTTGCCGTCCATGATGACGGCAAGATGGCGCGGCACATCCCGCACCTCCGGAATGCCCTGGGTCGAACTAACAAACATGGCGCTGCGCGAATCTCCGGCCTAGACGGCCATGAGATCCTTTTCCTTCTCGGCCAGCAGCTTGTCCACCTCGGCGACATACTTGTCGGTGAGCTTCTGCACGTCGTCCTGGGCGCGACGCTCGTCATCCTCGGAGATTTCGTGCTTCTTGAGCGCTTCCTTGAGATGATGGTTGGCGTCGCGGCGCAGGTTGCGGATCGCCACCTTGGCCGTCTCGCCCTCGTGGCGGACCACCTTGATGAGATCGCGCCGACGCTCCTCGGTGAGCATCGGCATCGGCACACGCAGCAATTCGCCCTGCGTCGCCGGATTGAGACCCAGATCGGATTCCCGGATCGCCTTCTCGATCTTGGCAAGCATCGGTTTTTCCCAGGGCTGCACGCCGATGGTGCGCGCATCGAGCAGCGTCACGTTGGCAACCTGGTTGATCGGCGCCGGCGCGCCGTAGTAGTCGACCATGACATGGTCGAGCAGGCCGGTGTGGGCACGGCCGGTGCGCACCTTGGCGAGATCGGCCTTCAGCGCCTCGATGCTCTTTTGCATCTTGTGTTCGGTGGTCTTCTTCAGTTCAGCAATCATCGCAGGCTCCAGCAACGGGTCTTCAGCAATGCACCAGCGTTCCCTCGTCCTCGCCGAGCACGACGCGCTTTAACGCGCCGCTCTTGAAGATCGAAAAGACGTTGATCGGCAGTTTCTGGTCGCGGCACAGCGCGAAGGCGGTCGCATCCATGACGCCCAGCCCCCGACCGATGGCCTCATCGAAGCTGATCTTCGCATAGCGTATCGCCGTCGGGTCCTTTTTCGGGTCCGCCGTATAGACGCCGTCGACCTTCGTCGCCTTCAAGACGATTTCGGCGCCGATTTCCGAGCCGCGCAGGGCCGCTGCGGTATCGGTGGTAAAGAACGGGTTGCCGGTCCCGCCGCCGAAGATCACCACGCGACCCTCTTCGAGATAGCGGATCGCCTTGCCGCGGATATAGGGCTCGACGACCTGCTCGATGGAAAGCGCCGACTGCACGCGGGCGTTCATGCCCGCCTGGCGCATTGCGTCGGCGAGCGCCATCGCGTTCATCACGGTGGCCAGCATGCCCATGTAGTCGGCCGTGGCGCGGTCCATCCCGGAGGACGCGCCGGCCATGCCGCGAAAGATGTTGCCGCCGCCGATCACCACGCCGACCTCGACGCCCAGATCGGTCACCGTCTTGACTTCATTGACGATGCGCCACAGCGTCTCGCGATTGATGCCGTAGGCATCGTCGCCCATCAGGGCTTCGCCTGACAGCTTGAGAAGAATGCGTTTGTAGGCGGCGAACATCTGCTTGCCGGCTTACTTCTTGGCGGCGGCTGCCTGGGCGGCCACCTCGGCGGCGAAATCGGTCTGTTTCTTCTCGATGCCTTCGCCGACGATGTAGAGCGTGAAGCCGTTGATCGTCGCCCCCTTGGCCTTGAGCAGCTGCTCGATGGTCTGTTTGCCGTCCTCGGCCTTGACGAAGATCTGACCGAGCAGGGTCACGTCCTTGAGAAACTTCTGCACCGTGCCTTCGGCGATTTTCTCCAGCATCGCCTCGGGCTTGCCGGATTCGCGCGCCTTCTCGATGGCGATGCGGCGCTCGGTGTCGAGGAGTTCCGCCGGCACGCCGGAGGCATCGAGCGATTTCGGCTTCGAGGCGGCGATATGCATCGCGATGTCCTTGCCGAGCGCGTCATCGCCGCCGGTGACATCCACCAGTACGCCGATCTTGCTGCCGCCATGGACGTAGGAAGCCAGCTTGCCCTTGGCTTCGACACGCACGAAACGGCGGATCGTCATGTTCTCGCCGATCTTGCCGACCAGCGCGGCACGGGTCGACTCGACCGTGCCTTCGCCCATCGGCAGGGCCGAGAGTGCAGCCACGTCGGCGGGATTCCTGGTCGCAACCAGTTCGGCACACCCCTTGGCCAGCGCGACGAATTCCTCGTTCTTGGCGACGAAATCGGTCTCGGAATTCACCTCGACCATGCTGCCCACCTTCCCGTCGGCCGACAGATGCATGCCGACCACGCCCTCGGCGGCGATGCGCGTCGCCGCCTTGGTGGCCTTGTTGCCGAGCTTGACGCGCAGAATTTCCTCGGCCTTGGCCATGTCGCCGCCAGCCTCGGTCAACGCCTTCTTGCATTCCATCATTGGGGCATCGGTCTTCTCGCGCAATTCCTTGACCATGCCAGCGGTAATTTCAGCCATCGCGCTCACTCCTGGATTTCTTCTTCGACTTCAACGAACTCGTCGCCATCGGACATATTGGCCATCTGCTGGACCACTTCGTTGATCGCCTGGCTCTTGCCTTCGAGGATCGCGTCGGCGACGCCGCGCGCGTACAGACGGATGGCGCGCGAGGAGTCGTCGTTGCCAGGAATCACATAGTCGATGCCGATCGGCGAGTGGTTGGTGTCGACCACGCCGACGACCGGGATGCCGAGCTTGTTGGCTTCGGTGACGGCGATCTTGTGATAGCCGACGTCGATGACGAAGATGGCGTCGGGCAGCGCGGACATCTCCTTGATGCCGCCGATGCTCTTCCTCAGCTTGTCGAGCTCGCGCTGCATCATCAGCGCTTCCTTCTTCGGCATCTTCTCGAAGCTGCCATCCTCGACCATCTGCTCCATCTCCTTGAGACGTTTGATGGACCCCTTCACGGTCTTGAAGTTGGTCAGCATGCCGCCGAGCCAGCGCTCGTCGACGAAAGGCATGCCGGCGCGCTGCGCCTCCTCGGCGACGATTTCGCGCGCCTGACGCTTGGTGCCGACGAACAGGACGATGCCCTTCCTCGCCGACATTTTTCTCAGGAAATCCATCGCCTCGTTGAACTTGGCGAGGGTCTTCTCGAGATTGACGATATGGATCTTGTTGCGATGGCCGAAAATGTAGGGGGCCATCTTGGGGTTCCAGAAGCGGGTCTGGTGGCCGAAATGAATGCCGGCCTCCAGCATCTGGCGCATGGTTACGCTCATTGACGATCTCCGATATGGGTTTGTCCGCCACCCGGCCGGTTCCTTCCAAGGAAGGCACCCATTCGGCGCCGGGTGTGTGAATTTTGCCCTGTCAACCAAGGCAAGCGGCGGATTATAAATGGTTTCGCCGCATCGCGGCAAACGCCGTCACACTTTGCCGATTACAATCTGCGTTCAAAGAACAACACCCCGTCAAAGCATGCCCATCGCCCTCAAGACCCCCGACGAGATCGAGCGGATGCGTCTGGCCGGCCGGCTGGCCGGCGAGGTGCTCGACTACATCGCCTCCTTCGTCAAGCCCGGCGTATCGACCGCGGAGCTCGACCGGCTCTGCCACGAGCACATGGTAAACGTGCAAGGCTGCATTCCCGCACCGCTCAATTACGCCCCGCCCGGCTACACCCCCTACACCAAGTCGATCTGCGCCTCGGTGAATCACCAAGTCTGTCACGGGATTCCCAACGACCGGCCGCTCAAGAAGGGCGACATCGTCAACCTCGACATCACGACGATCAAGGACGGCTGGCACGGCGACACCAGCCGCATGTTCTTCGTCGGCGACGGCATCTCGATTCTCGCCAAGCGCCTGGTCGCGGTCGCCCACGAATGCCTGTGGCTGGGCATCGCCGCCGTCCGTCCCGGCGCGCATCTGGGCGACATTGGCGCCGCCATCCAGCGCCATGCCGAAAAGCACGGCTTTTCCGTGGTACGCGAATTCTGCGGCCACGGCATCGGACGCAAATTCCACGAGGAGCCGCAGGTGCTCCACTACGGCAAGCCCGGCACGGGCGTTCGTCTCGAACCCGGCATGGTGTTTACCATCGAGCCGATGATCAACGCCGGCAAGGCGGCCGTTTCCGAACTGCCGGACGGTTGGACCATCGTCACCAAGGACCGCAGCCTGTCCGCGCAATGGGAACACACCGTCGCGGTGACTGAAACCGGCTGCGAGGTGCTCACCCTCTCGGTCGGCGCACCGCCCAACCCCTTGATCGCAGGCGCGTCTCCCGCCCCTTGAGCCCCGACCGCGCCTCCATCGACGCCGATCTGGTCGCCCACTGGCGCAACGCGCTGCGCTCCGGTCGCGCCAACCTGCAAGCGGCGTATCTGGCCGGCGGCAGTCCCGCCGCCCTGCTTTCCGGCACGGCGCGCCTGGTCGATGGCGTGCTGCGCGACTTATGGAAAACGCTCGCCCTGCCCCGCGATCTCGCGCTCATCGCCGTCGGCGGCTACGGACGCGGCGAGCTGTATCCGGCCTCGGACGTAGACTTGCTGATCCTGCTGCCAGGGGAGGACGGCGTGACAGCCCACCGCGAACCCCTCGAACGGCTGATCGGCCTCCTCTGGGACATCGGCCTCGACATCGGCCACAGCGTGCGCACGCCCGAGGAATGCGTCGCCGAGGCAACCAGCGACATCACCGTGCAGACCGCCCTGCTCGAAGCGCGCTTCCTGTGCGGCAGCCGCAGGCTTTTCCGGCGTTTTGACGCGCTGTTCCATGACGCGCTCGATCCATTCGCCTTCTTCAAGGCGAAAAGGCTCGAACAGGAAGAGCGCTACGCCAAGCACAGCGACACCCCCTACGCCCTCGAACCCAACTGCAAGGAAAATCCGGGCGGCCTGCGCGACCTGCAGATCATCCTGTGGGTCGCGCGGGCGGCCGGCCTCGCCGACAGCTGGCGCCGGCTCGCCCAGACCGTCGTCGTCTCGCGCGCCGAGGCGCGCCAGCTCGCCCAGGCCGAGGACTTCCTGCGGCGCGTGCGCATCGCCCTGCACCTGATTGCCGGCCGCCGCGAAGACCGTCTGCTCTTCGATCATCAGGAAGCGCTCGCCAGGCGGCTCGGCTTTACCGCCACCGCCTCGCGGCGCGCATCCGAGGCGCTCATGCAGCGTTACTACTGCAACGCCAAGCGCGTCACCCAGCTCAACACGCTGGTGCTGCTCGATCTCGCCGCGCGCCTGGAACGCCGGCCCGCCGAGTCGCCCATCGTCATCGACGACGATTTCCAGATGGTGCGCGAACTGCTCGACATCCGGCGCGACGGCCTCTACACGGAAAACCCCACCGCGCTGCTTTACGGCTTCCTGCTCCTGTCGCAACGGCCGGAACTCAAGGGCATGACGCCGCGCAGCCTGCGCGCCCTGTGGCGCGCGCGCGGACGCATCGACGCCGCCTTCCGGCGCGATCCGCGCCATCGCGCCATCTTCCTGGCCCTCTTCAAGGAACGCCGCGGCCTCACCCACCAGTTGCGGCGCATGAACCAGTTCGACATTCTCGGCGCCTATCTGCCGGCCTTCGGGCGCATCGTCGGCCGCATGCAGCACGACCTGTTCCATGTCTATACCGTCGACCAGCACATCCTGCAGGTGGTACGCAACCTGCGGCGCTTCGCGCTGCCGGAGTTTGCCCACGAGTTTCCCTTCTGTTCGCGGCTGATGGCCGGATTTCCGGGGCGCTGGCGGCTCTATCTCGCTGCCCTGTTCCACGACATCGCCAAGGGACGCGGCGGCGACCACTCGCGGCTCGGCATGCGCGACGCGGCGCGCTTTTGCCGCGACCACGGCATCGGCGGCGACGACCTGCGGCTCATCGTCTTCCTCGTCGAGCATCATCTCACCATGTCGTCCTTCGCCCAGAAGCAGGACCTCGCCGACCCGGAGACGATCCGCCGCTTTGCCGACATCGTGAAGAGCGAGGAGCGCCTCACCGCGCTCTACCTGCTCACCGTCGCCGACATTCGCGGCACCAGCCCGAAGGTCTGGAACGTCTGGAAAGCGAAGCTGCTCGAAGACCTCTATCGCACCACGCGCCGCCTGTTGGCCGGCGAGAACGCCGCCCCGCTGGCCGGCCTCGACGAACGCATCGAGGATGCCCGCCGCCTGCTGCGTCTGCGCGGGCTGCGCTCCGGCGTCGAAACCGCCTTCTGGGAGCGCCTCGACACGGCCTACTTCCTGCGCCACGACAGCGAGGAGATCTCCTGGCACACCCTCGCGCTCTACCGCCGCATCGACGACAACGACCCGGTGGTGCGCGCGCGCCTCAATCCCGGCGGCGCCGGCCTGCAAGCGATGATCTACGCGCCGGACGAGCCCGACCTGTTCGCGCGCATCTGCGGCTTCTTCGCCCGCCTGGGCTACAACATCGTCGATGCGAAGATCCACACCACGCGCCACGGCTACGCGCTCGACAGCTTCGTGCTGCTCGATCCGGACAACCAGCGCCCCTACCGCGACATGATCGCGCTGATCGACCACGATCTCGCCGAACATCTGCGCACCCGACCGCCGTTGACGCCGCCTGCGCCGGGACGCGTCTCGCGGCAGGTGCGCCACGTTTCGCTGACCCCCGAAGTCGCGATCCGCGCCGACGAAAGCAGCAAACAGCACATCCTGTCGATCACCGCCGCCGACCGTGCCGGTCTGCTCTATGCCATCGCCCTCGTTCTCGCCCGCCACGGCGTGCAGTTATCGACTGCCAAGATCGCCACGCTCGGCGAGCGCGTCGAAGACACCTTCTTGATCCGCGGCGCGGAACTCGGTAAAACGGCCGCCTTGGTGAGGCTCGAGCAGGAACTGCTCGAAGTCCTCCAGGTATGAAGCAGGAGACGCGATGAACTGGATTCGCCAGCAATTCACCTTCAACGACCTGCAGCGCCTGCTCTTCAAGCTCGCCGAGCACGTCAAGGCATTCCACGGTCTCACCCCGGCGGAAATCAGCGAACTGCTCGCCCATGCCGAGAAATGCACCTACGCGCCGGACGCCGTGATCGTCAAGGAAGGCAACGTCGGCAACCAGATGTATGTCATCCTCGAAGGCGAGGCGATGGTGACCAAGAAGGGGCGCGACGGGGAGATCGAGCTGGCACGCCTGTTCGCGACCGACAGCTTCGGCGAGATGGCGCTCGCCGACAACGAGGCGCGCAGCGCCACGGTCACCGCCGTCTCGCCCTGTGTGCTGGTGCGCCTGTCGGATCAGGTCATGAACTCCCAGCCGGAGATCGGCGTGAAGGTTTATCGCAACATCGCGCGCGTCGTCTCGGCGCGCCTGCGGCAGGCCGACGAAGCGCTCGCCTGGCGGCTGTAAGCGCAGGGCGCCGTCCCGCCGGCGCCGACTTTCAGGTGGGCGTGGCGCACAAGTGCTCGATGACCCGTCGCACCCGCCCCAACGCCTCCTGCAACACCCCCTCGATCCTGTCGAAGGCGATGCGACTCGCCGAATCGCCCCGCCCCGCTGCCCAGTTCGCCACGGCGCAGATCGCCGCGTAGGGCGTTTCCAGCTCGCGCGCCAGCGCCGCTTCCGGCATGCCGGTCATGCCGACGATGTCGCAGCCGTCCTTCTCCAGCCGGTCGATCTCGGCCGCCGTTTCGAGCCGCGGCCCCTGCGTCGCCGCATAGACCGCCGTGCCGAACACCTCGATTCCCGTCGCATCGGCCGCGCACAGCAGGCGCTCGCGCAGGCCGCGGTCGTAGGGCGCGGTGAAATCGACATGCACGACCTGTCCCTCGCTGCCGTCGCAATAGGTATGCGGTCGCCCCCAGGTGTAATCGACGATCTGATGGGGCACGACGAGCGCCCCGGGGAAAAGGTCGGCGCGGATGCCGCCGACCGAAGCGACCGAAACGATGCCTTGCGCGCCGGCGACCTTCACCAGCGCCCAAAGGTTGGCGCGGTAGTTCACCCGGTGCGGCGGAATCGTGTGGCCGTGGCCGTGACGCGCGAGGAACACCACCTCCTGCGCGCCGATACGACCGTAAGTGAGTGTGCCCGAAGGCTCGCCGTAAGGCGTGCGCACCACTTCGCGCCGCGCGATTTCCAGGCAGGCCAGTTGCGTCAGCCCGCTCCCACCGATGATTGCCAGCATGTTTCAACCTCCCCGGGGCCGCCCCGGACCCTCTGTTAGAATGCGCGGCCCTTTTTCCAGCCCGTTCGCCGATGCCCCGCGCCTTACGCAATATCGCCATTATCGCCCACGTCGATCATGGCAAGACCACCCTCGTCGACCAGCTGCTCCGGCAGTCCGGCGCCTTCCGCGACAACCAGCAGGTCGCCGAGCGCGTCATGGACTCGAACGACATCGAGAAGGAACGCGGCATCACGATCCTCGCCAAGAACTGCGCGATCGACTGGGAAGGCACCCACATCAACATCGTCGACACGCCCGGCCACGCCGACTTCGGCGGCGAAGTGGAACGGGTTTTGTCGATGGTCGACGGCGTGCTGCTCCTGGTCGACGCCGTCGAAGGCCCGATGCCGCAGACGCGCTTCGTCACCAAGAAGGCATTGGCGCTCGGTTTGAAACCGATCGTCGTCATCAACAAGATCGACCGTCCCGGTGCGCGTCCCGACTGGGTCATCGACCATACCTTCGACCTGTTCGACAAGCTCGGCGCCACCGAGGAGCAGCTCGACTTTCCGGTCGTCTACGCCTCGGCGCTCAACGGCTACGCGATGATGGCCTCCGCCACGCCGGGCGCCGACATGCGCCCGCTCTACGAGGCGATCCTGCGCCATGTGCCGCCGCCCGACGTCGATGCGGAAGCGCCGCTCCAGTTGCAGATCTGCTCGCTCGACTACAACTCCTACGTCGGCAGGATCGGCATTGGTCGCATCAAGAAGGGCCACCTCAAGCCGGGCCAACCGGTCGCGGTGATGTACGGCGACGAGAATCGCGGCACCGCCAAGGTCGGTCAGGTGCTGGTGTTCAAGGGGCTGGAGCGCGAACAGGCGGCCGACGCCGAGGCCGGCGACATCGTGCTGGTCACCGGCATCGAACAGGTGGGCATCGGCGTGACCCTGTGCGCCATCGACCATCCGGTCGGCCTGCCGCCGATCACCGTCGACCAACCGACCCTGACGATGAACTTCCAGGTCAACACTTCGCCCCTGGCCGGCAAGGAAGGGAAGTTCGTCACCAGCCGCCAGATCCGCGAGCGCCTCCGCAAGGAGCTCCAGTCGAACGTCGCGCTGCGCGTCGCCGACACCGAGAACGCCGATATCTTCGAGGTTTCCGGTCGCGGCGAGCTGCATCTGACCATCCTGCTCGAAAACATGCGTCGCGAGGGCTACGAGCTCGCCGTCTCGCGCCCGCGCGTCGTGGTGCGGGAGATCGACGGACAGCGGCAGGAGCCTTACGAGATGCTCACCGTCGATGTCGAGGAAGGCCATCAGGGCGGCGTAATGGAGGAACTCGGTCGCAGGAAAGGCGAATTGCAGGACATGCAGCCGGACGGCAAGGGTCGCACCCGCCTCGAATATCGCATTCCGGCGCGGGGACTCATCGGCTTCCAGGGCGAATTCCTCACGCTGACGCGCGGCACGGGCCTCATGAGCCACGTCTTCGACGACTACGGCCCCTGGGCGGGTCCGATGGCCGAACGCAGGAACGGTGTGCTGGTCTCGGCCGAGGACGGAGCGGCCGTCGCCTATGCGCTCTGGAAGCTGCAGGATCGCGGCCGCATGTTCGTCAGTCCCGGCGACATGCTCTACGAGGGCATGATCATCGGCATCCACAGCCGCGACAACGACCTCGTCGTGAACCCGGTGCGCACGAAGCAGCTCACTAACATCCGCGCCTCCGGCAGCGACGAGGCCGTGCGCCTCGTGCCACCAATCCAGCTCACCCTGGAATCCGCCATCGAATTCATCGCGGATGACGAACTGGTGGAAATCACGCCGAAATCGATCCGCTTGAGAAAGCGTTTTCTCAAAGCGCATGAAAGAAAGCGTGCCGGACGCGAAGAAGCGGCAGAGTAGGCTGCCACCCGCCCTCTTCCGCTGGCTTTTCCGCATCGCCGTCGCCGCAGCGATCCTTTCGCTCGTCGGCTGGTTTTCCAGGCAGTCCGTCAGCCCGTTGATGTGCAAGATCTACGGCTGAAGCGGACCGCAAAACCCAATCGCCCGGGAAGTTTTCGCCCCCCTGCACCGGATTTGGGGGTATAATAATTCAATGTATCTGGAAATAATGAAATGAAGGCAACGCACGCCGTCATCGCACTGGCTGCACTGGCTCAGGAGACCCGCCTGGCGGTTTTCCGTCTGCTCGTCGAAGCCGGTCCCATCGGCCTGAATGCCGGCGAAATCGGCGAACGGCTCGGCGTGCCCGCCAACACGCTCTCTTTCCATCTCAAGACGCTGCAACAGGCGGGACTGCTCAAATCGCAACCGAAAGGCCGTTTCATCTTCTATGCGGCCGATTTCTCCGCAATGGACGACCTGATCGCCTATCTCACCGAGAATTGCTGTCAAGGCGCCGAGCAAACCTGCCTGCCGAAAACCTCCGCCGCCACCGCTATCGAAAAACGCCGCTTGATCTCATCAGCGACGAAAGGAACTTCCATGAACGAACGCCCCTTCAACGTCCTCTTTCTCTGTACCGGCAACTCTGCGCGCAGCATTCTCTCGGAAGCGCTTCTCAATGCCATGGGGCAGGGGAAATTCCGCGCCTTCTCCGCCGGCAGCCATCCGACCGGCAAGGTCAACCCCTTCGCAATCGAACTCTTGCAGAAAAACCGTTTGCCGGTCGCCGAACTGCGCAGCAAGCACTGGGACGAATTCGCCCAGCCAGACGCACCGGAACTGGATTTCGTCTTCACGGTGTGCGACAACGCCGCCGGCGAGGTCTGCCCCATCTGGCCCGGCCAGCCGATGACGGCGCATTGGGGCGTGCCCGACCCGGCTGCCGTCGAAGGCGACGACAACGCGAAGCGCAAGGCCTTCTTCGTCGCCTATACCCAGTTGCAGAACCGCATCGCACTCTTCGTCAATTTGCCGCTGACCAAGCTGGACAAGTTGACCCTGAAGAAGCGTCTCGAAGAAATCGGCAAGGCATGAGCGCCCAGTGCGAAGTCACGGCCAAGACGGCCGCCGGCGCGCCGATGAGCCTGTTCGAACGCTGGCTGACGCTCTGGGTCGTTCTCTGCATCCTCGTCGGCATCGGCCTCGGCCAGAGTTTCCCGGCACCGTTCCAGGCGCTCGGCCGCATGGAGATCGCGCAAGTCAACCTGCCGGTGGGCCTCCTGATCTGGATCATGATCATTCCGATGCTCATCAAGGTCGATTTCGGCGCGCTCGCCGAAGTGAAAACTCATGTGAAGGGCATCGGCGTCACTCTGATCGTCAACTGGCTGGTGAAACCCTTCTCGATGGCGCTGCTCGCCTGGCTTTTCATCCGCCACCTGTTCGCCCCCTGGCTGCCGGCCGAGCAGATCGACAGCTACGTCGCCGGCCTGATCCTACTCGCCGCGGCGCCCTGCACGGCGATGGTCTTCGTCTGGAGCCGGCTGACCAACGGCGACCCGCTGTTTACGCTGTCGCAGGTCGCCTTGAACGACACCATCATGGTGTTCGCCTTCGCCCCCATCGTCGGCACGCTGCTGGGCATCTCGGCGATTGTCGTGCCCTGGGATACGCTGATCACGTCGGTTTTCCTCTACATCGTCGTTCCGCTGATCCTCGCGCAACTCTGGCGCAGGGTGCTGCTAAACAAGGGGCAGGCCCATTTCGAGGCCGTCATGGCGAAGATCGGCCCCTGGTCGATCGCCGCGCTGCTCGCCACGCTGATCCTGCTGTTCGCCTTTCAAGGCCGCGCCATCATCGAGCAACCGCTCATCATCGCCTTGCTGGCGGTGCCGATCCTGATCCAGGTGTTTGTCAACTCCAGCCTGGCCTACTGGCTCAACCGACTGGTCGGCGAAAAGCATAGCGTCGCCTGCCCGTCGGCGCTGATCGGCGCCTCCAACTTCTTCGAACTCGCCGTCGCTACGGCCATTTCGCTGTTCGGTTTCGAATCCGGTGCAGCGCTCGCTACCGTCGTCGGCGTGCTGATCGAGGTGCCGGTGATGCTGTTGGTCGTCAAGGTGGTGAATGCCACCCAACCCTGGTACGAAAAAAAGAAATCCTTATAAGCGAAACGTTTCCCTGGCAACTTGCCGCATAGTCACAGGGCGATTGCAGACGCGCTCAGCGTTTCAGTTTTGCGAAGGCCGCCGCCATCGCGCTGACCGGTTCGGGTGGACATTCCTGTCGATGGCGCTACACGTCACGGTCGCTCGCACGCCGCGTTCGGCGGCGATGCGGGATGCGATGGAAAGCAGTATGGAAATTGGAGGCGCGAGCCGGAATCGAACCGACGTAGACGGCTTTGCAGGCCGCTGCATAACCACTCTGCCATCGCGCCGAAAACCGAGCGGATCGGAATTTCAGCAAACGCCGCATCGCCGACCTCGGGCCGCCCACGGTCAATGGAACGCGGACGGTCGCGGTCGGCTGTGCGGCGTTCCACGCTAACGTCGCATCGCCGACCTTGGCCCACCCACGGTCAATGGAACGCGGGCGGTCATGGTCGGCATGTAAGGCGTTCCATGCTCAGGGGAAAGCCTTGCGCTTTCCCCAAAGGAACTGGAGCGGGAGACGAGTCTCGAACTCGCGACCTCAACCTTGGCAAGGTTGCGCTCTACCAACTGAGCTACTCCCGCAACAAGACTGGATTGTATCGGACGTCCGGTCACGGCGTCAAACCAGCGACTTGCTCATAACACAGCCGCAATTGCGCGCGCGACGTACTCGACGTTGCGCTCGTTGAGGGCGGCAACGCAGATACGACCAGAGTCGACCGCGTACACGCTGTGCTCGGAACGCAGGCGCTGGACCTGATCCTTGCTGAGCCCGGAGTAGGAGAACATGCCGCGTTGAGTGAGTATGTTCTCGAAGTCGGCCGACGGGGCAAGCTGTTTCAGCCAGCCGTGCAGGGCCGCTCGCATGCGCTTGATGCGGTCACGCATCTCGCCCAATTCGCTCTCCCACAAAACGCGCGCATCAGCATCGGTCAGGGCAGCGGTGACGAGGGCTGCGCCGTGGGTTGGCGGATTCGAGTAGTTTGTCCGGATCACCCGCTTGAGCTGCGAGAGGACCCGAATTGCCTCCTCCTTGGAGCTGGCTGCGATCGATAGTGCGCCGATGCGCTCGCCGTAGAGCGAAAACGATTTGGAAAAGGACGAGGCAACGAAGACCGGCCCTGGCGACGCTGCGAACATCCGGACCACAGCTGCGTCCGCCTCGACACCATCACCAAAGCCTTGGTAGGCAAGATCAAGGAAGGGAATCAGTCCCTGGCCCCGCACGGCAGAAACGATCTGTTGCCATTGCTCCTGCGTGGGATCGACCCCGGTTGGGTTGTGACAGCAGGCGTGCAGTACCACGATGGAGCCGGCGGGCATCGCTGCGAGCGACTGCCTCATGCCAGCGAAGTCGAGCGCGCGGGTTGCCTGATCGTAGTACGCGTACTCCTCGACGCGGAACCCGGCGCTCTCGAACAGCGCACGGTGGTTCTCCCAGCTTGGGCGCGAGATGTAGACCACGCTGTCGGGAGTGATGCGTTTCAGCAGATCGGCACCAATCTTCAGGGCGCCCGTCCCACCGAGTGCCTGCGCGGTGATGGCACGGCCTTCCTTGACGACATCGGAATCTGCCCCGAACACAAGCGCCTGTGTGGCGCGGTCGTAGGCTGCGATACCGTCGATGGGAAGATAGCTGCGCGGCGCCGCCTGCTCGACCAGCCGACGCTCAGCCCGCTCTACACATGCCAGCAGGGGGACTTTGCCCTGTTCGTCGGTGTAGACGCCGACTCCGAGGTTCACCTTGTTCGGGTTGGGGTCGGCTTGATACGCTTCATTGATTCCGAGGATGGGGTCCTTCGGGGCGAGTTCGACATGAGCGAAAAGAGCAGAGGAGGGCAGCGGGGCATTCACAGTGGATGGTGGCCGTTCTCGATGGATCGGCACATGCGGGATGGCGAAAAGGCACGGAGAGCTTTGATGGCTCGCCGGAACCGAGACCGTGCGGCACGACGAGGGCCTGGTCCGACCCTTCGCGCATCGTCTTCCGTGGTAACCCCCTGATTTTAGGCAATGGGCATCGAGGCAGCCTCCGTAGGTCCGGCTGGCGCGTCCTGATGAATTCGATCGTATCGATGAAGCCACATGATCAAGACGCGCGGCTGATTCGCCTGGTTTACGCAAGCACCTGTGCGCCGACGCTCGCGGCGACCGATGTACAAGCCATCCTGTCGGACGCCCGACGCTACAACCAGATTCACGCCATCACTGGCATGCTGTGTTGGTCTGGCGAGTTCTTTCTTCAGTGTCTGGAAGGTCCGCGCCGTCCGGTGACGGCACTGTTCAGCCACATCGGCCGCGACCCGCGCCACCAGGACATCGAACTCATCGTGGCGGCCCCGACGGCCGTGCGGTGGTTTGTCGGGTGGGCCATGGGCTTTACGCGCGAGATGGTGTCGGCGCAGGGCGATCGGCGCTCGCCCGCGCCCCGGTTTTCCCCATACGAGCTGGAGGCCGAGGACCTGCTCTCGGTGTTCGAGCGTCTCAGCGGAAGCGCCCAGAGGCTTTAGCAGGCGGTTGAAACTCTGTCGCATTACTCTGAGCGCCGTTTGCTCCGACGGACGCGCCCCGTCCCGGATGTTACGGTCGCGATCGGATTCGTTTCGAACGCGACGCGACCAGGTTTGCCCTAGGCGCCGAGGCTGATGCTGCGCTTAAATTTGAGCTATTGCTCGGCATCGGGGCGTCAGTCCACGCCCGCCTGAACAACGTTAAAGGAGGTCATGTGAATCAGTTCATCAAACCCGTCGCGTTCGCCGTTGCACTTGGACTTGCCGCATCGGCCTCAGCCCAGAACGTCAAGGTCGCTTTCATCGAGGGGTTGTCCGGTCCGTTCGGCGGCGTCGGTCAGAACCTGTTGAAGCATTTCCAGTACACCGCCGAGCGCTTCAGCGGCAAGGCGGCCAACACCTCGGTCACGATCGAGGTTGTGCCGATGGACAGCAAGGGAAGCCCGCAGGAGGCGCTCGCCCTGCTCAAGAAGGCAACCGACGATGGCATCCGCTACATCGTCCAGGGTAACGGCTCGAACGTGGCCGGCGTGCTGATCGACGCCATCAACAAGCACAACGAGCGTAACCCGGGCAAGGAGGTCGTATTCCTCAACTACGCCGCGATTGACCCCGATTTCACCAACAGCAAGTGTTCGCCGTGGCACTTTCGCTTCGACGCTGGCGTCGACATGAAGCTCGAGGGGCTGACGAACTACATCAAGGACCAGAAGGATGTGAAGAACGTCTACATCCTCGGGCAGAACTACTCGTTCGGGCAGCAGGTGTCGAAGATCGCCGAGGAGATGCTGAAGAAAAAGCGGCCCGACATCAAGGTCGTCGGCAATGAATTGCATCCGCTCGGGCAGGTGCGAGACTTCGCCCCCTACGTCGCCAAGATCATGGCAGCCAACGCCGATACGGTCATCACCGGCAACTGGGGGCCTGACCTCGTGCTTCTCGTTCGCGCCGCAAACGCCGCTGGCTTCAAAGGAAACTTCTACACGTTCTACGCCGGCGTGATCGGCACCCCAACGGCCATCGGTCCAGCGGGCGAAAACCGCGTTCGGCAGATCAGCTACTGGCATGCGAATGCCGAGAACAGCCAAATCGAGTCGGTCTACCTCGGCTTCAAGGAGCGTTTCAAGGAAGAGTTCTACGCGCCAGCCTTCATCAATCTCACGCGTTATCTCGTCTCCGCCATCGACAAGTCCAAATCCACCGACCCGGTCAAAGTCGCGCGCGCGATGGCGGGCATGAAACTGCCAGGTTTTTCGGGCGAGACCACCGAAATGCGCGCATCCGATGGCGCCTTGCAGCAGGCGATGTATGTCACCCAGTGGTCGAAGGCAGGGACGGCCGGCGTGAAGTTCGACGCAGAGAACACCGGTTTCGGCTGGAAGACGGTGCGCTACCTGATGCCCGAGCAGCAGGCCATGCCGACCACCTGCAAGATGAAGCGCCCCTAAGGAAACGCTGAACAAACTGCTGCGCGGGCGAAGCGCGTTGGCGGCGGTGAGGGAAACGCTGAAAAAAGCAGCGAGCGGGATGAAGCGCAAGGCGCACGGAGCGCAGCGACCGAGAAAACGAGCGCAGCGAGTTTCAGCGAAGGCTAACCTTCAGGTTATGCCGGAGCTACATAACAATGAGTTAGGCGAGGGAGCGAGCACGGCGCAACGCAGCGATTCGCCCGCGCAGCCATCTATTCAGCGTTTCCCAAAGGCATGAAACCTGTCATCCTCGTGCTCTTTCCGCTTGCCTTCGACGAACAGGCATTGCTCGGTCTGGAGCAGACGTACCCCGAATATGAGTTCGTGCGCGTCGGCTTCGATCTGTTCACGTTTCCGCAGAACCTGCGGTTGTTCGCGTTCGACGTCGAACGCTTCGTCGATCGCCTGCTCCGACGCTTTCGCCGCCGAAACATCGCGTCGATCCTGTCTACTCAGGAGCAGTTCGGCGCGCTCGCCGCGGCGCTGGCATGTGAGCGGCTCGGCCTGCCCGGCACTTCTGTCGAAGCCATCGTTCGGGCCCAGAACAAAGGCGCTGCCCGCGAAATTCATCAGCGGACTCTGCCAGACCACACACCGGCCTTTTGCACCTTCCGGTTCGACGCCGATCCGGCCAGCGCCGTCACGATCGGCTATCCAGCCTTCGTAAAGCCGGTCAAGGCCGCCTTCTCGGTTCTCGCCCGCCGCTGCGAAGGCCCGCAGGACCTTGCGCGCCTGCTTGACCTGAGCGCGTGGGATCGGTGGGTCATTCGCGCCCTGACACGGCCATTTCGGCGCGTCTCGCCGAAGTTTCTGGATTGCGCCGCGACGGCCGACCACTTCATTGCCGAAACGCTGATCGACAACGCCGTCCAGGTCTGCGTAGATGGCTACGCGCTGAACGGACGAATCGAGATTTTGGGCGTCGTCGACTCCATCATGTACCCGGGCACCGATGCCTTCATGCGCTTCGAGTACCCCTCGCGACTCGCCCCTTCGGTCATCGATCGATTCCGTGTGGTGGCGACAAAGGCCGTGGCGGCGCTGGGCTTCTCACACGGACTTTTCAATGTCGAACTGCGCTGGCAGCCGGACAGCGACCGCATCTGGATCGTCGAGGTCAATCCACGCATGGCGGGACAGTTCTCGGATCTTTATGAACGTGTGACCGGCCGCTCCCTATGGGCGGTGCAACTGCCGCTTGCACTCGGCAAGACACCGCCGGCGGCAACGGGCGGCTCGTTTGGGGCGGCAGCCAGTTTTGTGTTTCGCGAGTTCGGCGCGGCGACGCCACGAAGTCCATCGCCCGAGGCGCTTGCCTGGCTTTCGAACCATCATCCGGACGCCGTCCTCCATCTCGATCTGAAGCACGGCGCATCCCGTCGGCGTGAGGAACGTTGGGTCGGCAATTACCGCTACGCGCTGTTGCATATGGGCGCGGCCGACCACGCGGCACTGATGGAATCTTTCGCCATCGCCCGGCAGCGACTCGACTTCTTCGGCGATGGAAGTCGACAGGATGCCCCTGGACGATGGCTCAGCCGCCTGCGCCGGTCGTTCTGACCTACGATCAGCAGCGCCACACAGGCGACCACTCGACGAAGACCAACGCTTAGGGAAACGCTGAATAAACGGCTGCGCGGGCGAATCGCTGCGTTGCGCGGTGCTCGCTCCCTCGCCTAACTCATTGTTATGCAGCTCCGGCATAACCTGAAGGTTAGCCTTCGCTGAAACTCGCTGCGCTCGTTTTCTCGGTCGCTGCGCTCCGCGCGCCTTGCGCTTCATCCCGCTCGCTGCTTTCTTCAGCGTTTCCTTAGCGCAATGAGGCTTGAATCGCCTGGGCGCAAACCCCGAGCAGCGCCCCGGGAAACACTCCGAGCATGACCACGGCGAGTGTGTTGGATGACAGCAACACGCCCGGAAAGCCACGGATGGAAGCGATGTCCTTCTCGGCAGGCGGGTCGAAGTACATGATCTTGACGACGCGAAGGTAGAAAAACGCCCCAATCAGAGAGGCGAGAACGGCAATGACGGCCATCCACACCAGGCCAGCGTTCACGAGCGCTTCGAGCACGGAAAGCTTTGCCCAGAACCCGAGCGTCGGGGGAATGCCGGCCAGCGCGAACATGGCGATCAGCATCAGCAGAGCGACCCACGGTGACTTCTGGTTCAAGCCAGCGAGATCGTCGATGCGCTCCACTTCATGGCCACGACCAGATAGGAGGACGATCACCCCGAAGGCGGCCAAACCCGTGATGACGTAGGCCACGGCGTAGAAGAAAGCGGCCGACATGCCCTCCGGCCCCCCGGCCACGATACCCAGTAGAAGAAAGCCCATGTTGGCGATCGCCGAGTAGGCCAACATGCGCTTGATGTTGGTCTGAGCGATGGCAATCAGATTGCCGAATACCACCGACAGGAGTGCAATCGCACCGAGCACGACACGCCAGTCGCCGATGGCAGCCGATAGAGCATCACCGAACAGGCGGTACGCCAGCGCGAAGGCTGCAACCTTCGGCGCCGCGCCAAGAAACATCGTCACGGCCGTCGGCGCCCCTTGGTAGACGTCCGGGACCCACATGTGAAACGGCACGACGCCGAGTTTGAACGCCACACCTGCGGCGATGAAGATCAAGCCGAACGCGATCGCGGTCTGATTGGCTCGACCGATCGATTGCGCGAGTGTGGCGAGATCAAGCGTGCCGGTCGCGCCATAGAGGATCGACATACCGAAAAGCAGCAGGCCCGAGGCAAGAGCGCCGAGCACGAAATACTTCATCGCCGCCTCTGTTGCGATCGGGTCATCGCGCTTCAGCGCAACGAGCGAATACATCGAAAGGCTCAGAAGCTCGAGTCCGAGATAAGCCGTCAACAGGCTGGCGCTGCCAGCAATCACCAGCATTCCGAGGACGGCGAACAGCACGAGCGCTACGAATTCGCCGTTGTCGAGACGGTGCTTGACCAGGTAGTCCCACGAATAGGCCAGTCCGACGGCGGTGGCGATCAGCATCGTGATCTTGAGAACCGAGCCGGCCGCGTCGACCACGATGAGTTGGGCGAAGCCGAGTTGTGCGGTATTGCCCGCCTCGGCGGCAAGCCATGCTACGGCAATCGCAGTGGCTAGCAGAGAAACGATGGCGAATACGAAGGTTTTCTGTCGCGCAGATCGATCGATGAACAGATCCACGATCAGCAGAGCACACGCGAGTGCAAGCAGGATGGATTCCGGCAGTACGAGGGTCAGTTCGTTCATCGGGGTATCCCGCGGTCAGAGTTTGCTCTTGGCGACATGAAGCGCAAGTTCCTGAACGCTCTTGCTCATGATCTCGGTGAAGGGTGCGGGGTAGAGGCCCATGATCAGCACGAGCAACGCCAAAGCCATCAGCATCCAGAACTCTCTCGGCGTGACATCGTTAAGCTCACGCACGTTTTCGTTCGCTACATCCCCGAAGATGACGCGCTTGTACATCCACAGCGTGTAGGCGGCGCCAAGGACGAGGGTCAAGCCCGCGATCGCTGCCGTCCAGAACATCCCCTGTTTGATCGCTGCCAACGTGACGGTGAACTCGCCGATGAAGCCCGAGGTGCCAGGGAGTCCGGCATTCGCCATCGCGAACAGCATCATCAGCGCAGCGAACTTCGGCATCGAATTGACGACGCCGCCGTAATCTGCGATGTTGCGGCTATGCATCCGGTCGTACAGAACGCCGATGCAGAGGAACATGGCGCCCGATACGAAGCCGTGCGAGATCATCTGCAGCAGTCCTCCCTCGATGCCCAGAGTGCTTGCCTCCCCGGCAGCATTGAAGAGAAAGAACCCGAGCGTGACGAAGCCCATGTGCGAGATGGACGAATAGGCCACCAGCTTTTTCATGTCGGTCTGCACCAGAGCGACAAAGCCGATGTAGACGACGGCGACCAATGACAGCACGATGATCAACGGCGCGAGATGACGGGACGCATCCGGAACGATGGGTAGGATGAAGCGAAGGAAACCATACGCCCCAAGCTTCAGGGTGATGGCAGCAAGAATCACCGAACCACCTGTGGGAGCCTCCACATGCGCATCTGGAAGCCAGGTATGCACTGGCCACATCGGTACCTTGACGGCAAAGGCAAGAAAGAAGGCGACAAAAAGAAAGATTTGCACGCCGAGCGCGAGTGGCACCTTGTGCCAGGCGGCGATCTCGAAGCTGCCTCCGCTTACATTGAACAGATAAATCAGCGCCACCAGCATAAGCAGCGATCCGAGCAGCGTGTAGAGAAAGAACTTCACCGCTGCGTACACGCGATTCGGTCCGCCCCAGATTCCGATGATCAGGTACATCGGAATCAGCATCGCCTCGAAGAAAACGTAGAACAGGACTGCGTCCGCTGCAGCGAACGCGCCATTGATGAGGCCCGACATCAGGAGGAAGGCGGCGAAGTATTGGGCGGCCTTGTCTTCGATGACGCGCCAGCCAGCAATCACAACGAACACGGTCATCAGGCTGTTCAGCAGCACGAACCACACCGAGATACCGTCCACGCCTAGGTAATAGTGAATGCCGTAACGGGGAATCCACGGCAGCTTCTCGACGAACTGCAACGCGGCAGTGGAGGTGTCGAAGCCGGTGGCCAGCGGGATCGTGACGAGGAATCCGGCAACGGAAGCAATGAGCGCGACCCATCGGGTCAGGTGACGATCGGTGTCCCGATGCGTGGTGAGTACGGCGAGCGCGCCGATAACGGGAATCCAGATAGCGAGGGAGAGCAGCATGGCGTTGTCTAGATCGCTTCTTGGTTAGTTCCGCAGCAGCAGCCAGCCGAGGAAAACCATGAGCCCCGCGACCATGACGAAGGCGTAGTGGTAGATGTAGCCAGTCTGCAGGTGGCGCAGCAGGCCGGACAGCAATCCCACGCCTTGCGCAGATCCGTTGACCAGCGCGCCGTCGATGACGGCTCGGTCGCCGTAGCGGAATAGGCCCTGCCCGAGGGAGCGCGCTCCGCCTGCGAAGAAGAAGTCGTTGAAGCGATCGAAGTAGTACTTTTCTTCGAGGATGCCGACAAGACGGCTGAATCGCTGCCTCAGGCGGGCGGCCAGATCAGGATTGAGGACGTAGAGGTAATAGGCGAGCGCGACACCCGCCATTGCAAGCCAGAACGGCAGCGTGACGAAGCCATGCAGGCCCATCTCGAGCCAACCGCCAAGCGTGCTGCGAATGGCCCCTAGAGTGTCGTGAGTTGCCGCAACCGAGACCGCATCCGCCAGGCCGTTCTCGAGGACAAAGAAGCCCAATGCCCATGCGCCAAGCAGCACCGATGGAACTGCGAGCAAAAGCAGCGGTAGCGTGACCACCCAGGGCGATTCGTGGGGCGCCGCATCGCCATGATGCGTGTGTGCATCGTCATGGTGTTCATTGCCGGGCGCTTCGTGGTGCCGTTCACGCCCATGAAACACGAGGAAGTACATGCGGAAGGAGTAGAACGCCGTGACGAAAACGCCCGCTGTGACTGCGATCAGCGCGTACGTCGCGCCCGGGATCTTGCTGGAACCGACCGCCAGAATGATCGAATCCTTGGAATAGAACCCTGACAGGAAGGGAAATCCGATCAGGGCGAGCGAGCCGATCAGCGCGGTAATCCAGGTAATCGGCATCGCCCGACGAAGTCCGCCCATGTAACGGATGTCCTGGTTGTGATGCATGCCGATGATCACCGAACCAGCAGCGAGGAACAAAAGCGCCTTGAAGAACGCATGGGTGACCAGGTGAAACATGGCAGCGCTGTAGGCCGAGACGCCAAGCGCGACCGTCATGTAGCCGAGTTGTGACAGCGTGGAATAAGCGACGACCCGCTTGATGTCGTACTGAATGATGCCGAGGAAGCCCATGAAGAGCGCTGTCGTGGCACCAATGACGAGCACGAAAGACAGTGCGGTCTCCGACATCTCGAACAGTGGCGACATGCGGGTCACCATGAAAATGCCTGCGGTCACCATCGTGGCCGCGTGAATCAGCGCCGAGATCGGGGTCGGGCCTTCCATCGAATCGGGCAGCCACACGTGCAGTGGCACCTGTGCAGACTTGCCCATGGCGCCGATGAACAACAGGATACAGGTGGCGGTGGCCCACATCGGCGCGCCCAGCCAGCCAAGGTCGACTGCGATGTCCTTCAGCCCCGCTGCCTTGTCGAAGACGGTCTTGTAATCGAGGCTGCCGGTGTAGGCGAGGACCAGCCCGATGCCGAGAAGAAAACCCAGATCTCCGACACGGTTGACGAGGAAGGCCTTTAGATTGGCGTAGATGGCAGTGGGCCGCTTGAACCAGAAGCCGATCAGCAAATAGGACACCAGGCCCACGGCCTCCCAGCCAAAGAACAACTGCAGGAAGTTGTTGCTCATCACCAGCATCAGCATCGAGAAGGTGAAAAGCGAGATGTAGCTGAAGAAGCGTTGGTATCCGGGATCGTCCGCCATGTATCCGATGGTGTAGACGTGCACCATCAAAGAGACGAACGTCACGACCAACATCATGGTGACGGTCAGTCGGTCGATCAGGAAACCGACCTCGAAACGGACGCCCCCCGCCACCATCCACGTGTAGAGTGGACCATTGAAGGTCGCGCCGTTGCCGAAAACATCCAGGGCGACCACAACTGAGGCAATGAACGAGACCAGCACCCCCAGGATGGTGACGCTGTGCGCACCGGCGCGCCCGATGCTGCGGCCGAAGAGTCCGGCGATCAGCGCTCCAACGAGTGGCGCGAATGGGACGATCAAATAGCTAAGCTTCATCCTTGCTTCATCCCCTGAGTTTGCCGATCTCGTTGACGTCGATCGACCCAACGTTGCGGAAGAGGACGACGAGGATGGCGAGGCCGATCGCCGACTCGGCCGCCGCAACGGTCAGGATGAAGAAGACGAACACTTGGCCGGAAAGATCGCCGAGATGGCTCGAGAACGCGATGAAATTCAGATTTACCGCGAGCAGCATCAATTCGATCGCCATCAGCAGGATGATGACGTTGCGCCGGTTGATGAAGATGCCGATGATGCTGATCGTGAAAACGATCGCCGCAACGGTCAAATAGCTGGTCAGGGTGGGGGCTGGCAGCATCATGCGCGTCCTTGTCCGGTCGATTCGGGCGCGGTCGCGGCTTCGTTGTCTGGCGGCGAGACCACCGGGGTCGGGCGTTCCGGCGCGAGCTTTAGAACGCGCAGCCGGCGATCACGCGCGACGCGAACCTGCTCGCCGGGGTTCTGATACTTGGTCTCGCGCCGGTGACGTAGCGTGAGCGCAATCGCCGCAACGATCGCGACCAACAGCAAAACTCCCGCAATCTCGACGGCATAGATGTAGCGGGTGAAAAGTTCGATGCCGAGTGCCTTCGTATTGCTGCCGTCGACCACGATACCCTGCGTCGCGTGTGTGCTGCCCTTCCGCGAGAAGGCCAGCGACAGCACGAGAAGCATCTCGACGGCGACGACCACGCCCACCAGCAGGCCAACCGGGAGATAACTCCGGAACTGCCGACGGAATTCTTCGACATTGATGTCGAGCATCATGACGACGAACAGGAACAAGACCATTACGGCGCCGACGTAGACGAGTACCAGCGCGATTGCGAGAAACTCTGCCTTGAGGAGCATCCAGAGGGCAGCGGCCGAGAAGAACGCAAGCACCAGGAACAGCGCCGCGTGCACCGGGTTCCGTACCGCGATGACAAGGATCGAGGCAACGATAAGGACGGCTGAGAAGAGGTAGAAGACGAAGGTGGCCAGATCAGGCATGTCTGCACGTCCCCCGCTCGTGTGTCTTGATCTTTGCGTTCATCGATATCTGGCGTCTTCGGTCCGGTCGGCGGCAATCTGCCTTTCGTAGCGATCCCCGATCGCCAGCAGCATTTCTTTCGTGAAGTAGAGGTCGCCCCGCTTCTCACCGTGGTACTCAAGGATTCGCGTCTCGACGATGGAGTCCACCGGGCAGGACTCCTCACAGAAGCCGCAGAAAATGCACTTCGTCAGATCGATGTCGTAGCGCGTCGTGCGGCGGGTTCCATCCGCGCGCACGGCGGATTCGATCGTGATGGCCATCGCCGGGCACACGGCCTCGCAAAGCTTGCAGGCGATGCAGCGTTCTTCTCCGCTCTCGTAGCGGCGCAGCGCATGCAGTCCCCGAAAGCGCGGGCTTTGCGGTGTCTTCTCTTCGGGGAACTGAACGGTAATCTTGCGCTCGAACAGGTGCCGACCAGTCAGGGCCAGGCCCTTCACCAGCTCGAACAGCAGAAAGGTCGAGAAGAAGCGTCGAATCGCCAGAGTCATGACCTACCTACCCTATTTGAAGGCCGCGCCCCACGGAGTCTGCATGATGACCGCGAGGAAGATGATGAACACGAGCGTCACCGGGATGAAAACCTTCCAGCCGAGACGCATGATCTGGTCGTAGCGGTAGCGCGGAAACGAGGCGCGGATCCACAGAAAGAAGAACAGCACCACGAACACCTTGGCTGCGAGCCAGAAGAACCCATCACCGAAAATCGGCGCGCCAAAGACGTACAGATGATTGGTGATCGGAAATGGCGACAGCCAGCCGCCGAGGAACATGATCGCAGTCAGCGTGGCGATCAGGATCATGTTGGCGTATTCGGCGAGGAAAAAGAGCGCGAACGTCACGCCGGAATATTCGACGTGAAAGCCGGCCACGATCTCACTCTCACCTTCAGCGACATCGAACGGGTGCCGGTTCGTCTCGGCGACGCCTGAGATGAAGTAAACGAGGAACAGCGGAAAGAGCGGGATGAAGTACCACTGATGAAGGCCCCCCTGCTGGGCCATGACGATCTCTTTGAGGTTAAGGCTGTTGGCAGCCATCAGGACGCCAACCAGCGCGAATCCCATCGCAATCTCGTAAGAGACGATCTGCGCGGCACTGCGCAGGCAGCCCAGGAATGCGTACTTCGAGTTCGAGGCCCAGCCCGCCAGGATGATGCCGTAGACGCCGATCGAAGTCATCGCAAGCAGGTACAGCAGTCCGGCATTGATGTCGGCCAGTACCAGTGTCGGATCGAATGGCACCACGGCCCAGGCGGCGAGGGCTGGAGCAAGGGCAAGGATCGGCGCCACGTAGAACAGCACCTTGTTCGCGCCGGTGGGGACGACGATCTCCTTGAAGATCAGCTTCAAAACGTCGGCGAACGGCTGCAACCATCCCTTGCCAACGCGATTGGGTCCGATACGAACCTGCATCCAGCCGATGACTTTGCGCTCCCAAAGGGTAAGGAAGGCCACGCAGAGCGTAATCGGCACGACCAGGACCAGAATCTTTAGAACGGTCCAGAGGGCGTAGGCGAGCGCTGGATATTCGGGCCCCAACAATGTCTCGAAGGGGTTGCTCATGCCACCGCCTCCTGCGTGTCGGTCTGCGCAGTCGATTCGCTTCCAACCACCGGTTCGATGGTGCAGGCCCAGTCCGCACCGGACAGAGCGGCATGCACGACCGTGCCACGGGACAGTCGGAGGCAGCCGGATGGCACGCCGGTATCGACGCCAAGCTGGCATTCGACGCTGCCGCCGTTGTTCTTCACCAGCACACGTTGGCCATCGCGGAGGCCGAGCTGGGCAGCGGTGGTCGGGTGTACGCGTGCGCGCAGCGCCTGCTGCGCGTAACGGGTCGACTGCAAAGCCGGCGCGCGACGAACGATCGGATCGCTGCCGTAGATCGGCAGATCGGCAATACGCTCGAGTCGGCTACCAGACGCGATCGTTATGTTCGAAACGGTTGAAGCGTCAATCGCCAACGCATGTGCACCCGCCATGGCGTCGACCATCCCGACCGGCAGCGCCGCACGGCGAATCGCCTCGGAGGAATCGAAGTTTTCTACGGCAGCGCCCATCAGGCCGGCCAGTACGCGCAGAATCTTCCATCCCGGACGCGCCTCGCCAAGCGGTCTGGCCACGCCACTGATGGATTGCACAGTTCCATCCTGGGCCACCCATGTTCCCGATGTCTCGGTAAAAGGCGACAACGGCAAAAGGACGTGGGCATGGCGCTTCAGCCCCTCTCCCGCGAAAGTCGTCAGGGCGATTACTTTGTCGGCTCGCGCAAGGGCGGCTGATGCGGCAGCACCGGCGCTGCTGTCGAACTCCGGTTCAGTCCCGACGAGCAGGAAAGCGCGCGCACCTTCCGTCAATGCGCGCGCCGCAGGCTTTCCGTCGGCTGCAGGGCGGGCTCCCACCAACGAGGCTCCCAGCACGGACGCTGCAACGTGGGTTTCACCGCACGTGCCGGCGACGGCGCGAGCGATCCGCTGGGCGGCGACGCGCAGGCGAGCCGCATGTGGATGAGCTTGCGCGAGTTCACCGATCAGCACCGCCGTTTTCTTGCCGGCGATCAGAGAGGCGGCGACAACACCGAGTGCCGCATCCTCGGGCTTTGCTGAAGGTTGCGCTCCTTCGGTACCCGCCTTTCGCCGCTCCACGACCTCGGCGAGCGCCTCGAGCGTTGCGGCCAGTTGCGAAGGCGGCACGATGAGGCGTCCCGCCGTAGAGCAGAGCGGATCGTCATCGAGCACCGACACGATCGACAGCTCACCACCCCGCTTGACACGCTGACGAATGCGGCCCGCTAGAAGCGGTTGCTCCTGCCTGAGCGACGAACCAATGACAAGGAAGCGGTCGACTGAGTCGATGTCCTCGAGACGGAAACCGAGATCAAGCGCAGGGCTTCGAGCAAAGTCCGCGTCGGTTACGCCCAAACGCGCATCGATCGAATGACTGCCCAGCGCTTCAGCCAGTTGACGGGCCAGGAACGCCTCTTCGACCGTGGCATGGGCGCCAAGGACGATCGCAACCTCGTTGCCACCGTGCGTAGCCGCGACCGCGCGCAGATAATCAGCCGTCGCCGCGAGCGCATCTTGCCAGCTTGACGGTTGCCACGCATCCGCGTGACGGATCATCGGTTGCGTCAACCGGTCGGCGGCGTACAGGCCTTCGTAACTAAAGCGATCGCGGTCCGAGATCCAGCATTCGTTGAGCGCTTCGTTCTCGAGCGGCAGCACCCGCATCACACGGTCATGCTTGATCTGAACCTGGATGTTGGTACCGAGTGCATCGTGCGGACTCACACTGCGGCGACGCTGTAGCTCCCAGGTGCGTGCGCTGTAGCGGAACGGCTTGGACGTCAAGGCCCCGACCGGGCAGACGTCGATCATGTTGCCCGATAGCTCCGAATCAACGGAGGCGCCAACGAAGGCAAGGATCTCCGAGTGTTCGCCGCGCCCATACATGCCAAGTTCCATGTTGCCGGCGATTTCCTGACCGAAGCGGACGCAACGGGTGCAGTGAATGCAACGGCTCATTTCCTCGGCACTGATCAACGGCCCGAGGTTTTTCACGAAGACGACCCGTTTCTCCTCGCGATAGCGCGACTCGCTCTTGCCATAGCCAACGGCCAGGTCCTGCAACTGACACTCGCCTCCCTGGTCGCAGATCGGGCAATCGAGCGGATGGTTGATCAGCAGGAACTCCATCACCGCCTTTTGGGCCTGCCGCGCGTAGTCGCTGGCGGTGAAGACCTTCATTCCCTCGGTCACCGGAGTTGCACAGGCCGGAAGGGGCTTTGGCGCCTTCTCTACCTGGACCAGACACATGCGGCAATTCGCAGCAATCGAGAGCTTGCGGTGATAGCAAAAGTGCGGGATGTAGGCGCCGATCGAACGGGCCGCATCCATCACCGTGCTGCCCGGAGGAACCTGAACACTCTTGCCGTCGATTTCGAGATTGATCATGGTCGATTGCAGATGGTTCAGACGTAAGCCGGCACCTGGCAGCGTTTGTGGTCGATGTGATACTGGAACTCGTCGCGATAATGCTTGACGAATGCGCGCACCGGCATGGCGGCCGCGTCGCCCAGCGCACAAATCGTCCGTCCCTGGATGTTGTCGGCCACCGAGTTCAAAAGGTCGAGGTCTTCCGGTCTGCCCTGACCGTGCTCGATGCGGTTGACTACCCGCCAAAGCCAGCCCGTCCCTTCGCGGCAGGGCGTGCACTGGCCGCACGACTCTTCGTAGTAGAAGTAGGAGAGCCGCAACAGGCTCTTGACCATGCAGCGGGTGTCGTCCATCACGATCACGGCTCCGGAGCCGAGCATCGAACCGGCCTTGGCGATGGAGTCGTAATCCATGTTGACGTCCATCATGACGTCGCCCGGAATGACCGGCATCGACGAACCACCCGGAATGCAAGCCTTGAGCTTGCGTCCGCCGCGCATGCCACCTGCAAGCTCAAGCAGCTTTGCGAACGGAGTTCCGAGCGGGACCTCATAGTTCCCCGGCCGCTCGACATCACCGGAGACAGAAAAAATCTTGGTGCCGCCGTTGTTCGGCAATCCGAGGTTCAGAAAGGCCTCGCCGCCGTGCCGCATGATCCAGGGCACCGACGCCAAGGTCTCGGTATTGTTGATCGTGGTCGGTTTTCCGTAGAGGCCATAACTCGCCGGGAACGGTGGCTTGAAGCGCGGCTGCCCCTTCTTGCCCTCGATCGATTCGAGAAGTGCCGTTTCCTCGCCGCAGATGTAGGCGCCATAACCGTGAAAGGCGTGCAACTCGAAGTCGAACCCAGAGCCAAGGATGTTTTTGCCGAGAAATCCGGCGCGCCGCGCCTCCTCGATGGCTTCCTCGAACTGTTCGTAGATCGAGAAGATCTCGCCGTGGATGTAGTTGTAGCCCACGGAGACGCCCATCGCGTAGGCCGCAATGGCCATGCCCTCGATCAACATGTGCGGGTTGTAGCGAAGGATGTCGCGATCCTTGAAGGTGCCGGGTTCGCCCTCATCCGAGTTGCAGACGAGGTACTTCTGCCCCGGAAACTGACGCGGCATGAAGCTCCATTTGAGCCCGGTGGGAAAGCCTGCGCCGCCACGGCCGCGGAGCGCCGACTTCTTGACTTCCGCGATCACCTGCTCCGGCGGCACGCGCTCGCCAAGAATTCGGGCAAGCGCCTCGTAGCCCCCGCGCCGGCGGTAGGCATCAAGACGCCAATCGTTCGGATCGTCAATGTTCAAACCGGCGAACAACGCGGGGCTGATGTGGGGACCGAAGTGCATCTCAAACCTCCTATGCCTTCTTCCTCAACTCATCCACCAGCGCATCAAACCGATCGGGCGTGATCTTGACGCGCATGTCGTGGTTATTGACCAGAAACACCGGCGCATCACCGCAGGCGCCGAAACATTCCCCCTCCTTCAGGGTGAACATGCCGTCTTGCGTTGTCTCGCCAAAGTCCACGCCCAGGCGATCCTTGGCGTGTTCGGCACACGCCCCCGCGCCTTGCAACTGACAGGGAAGATTGGTGCAGATGGTCAGCTTGAATCGGCCCGTCGGTTTCAGGTCATACATCGTGTAGAACGACGCGACCTCGTAGACCGCAATGGGCGGCATGCCGAGGTAGTCCGCCACTTCTTTCATCGTATCCGTCGAGAGCGACCCCTGCTCTCTCTGTACGATGGCGAGCGCCGCCATCACAGCCGACTGACGCTGATCGGCCGGGAACTTGGCGATCTCGCGGTCGATCCTGGCGCGAGCTTCTGGTGACAAGGCCATCCTGCGTAACCTCTAGCGATCGATCTCGCCGAAAACGATGTCGAGTGTGCCGATGATGGCAACGGCGTCCGCGATCATGTGGCCGCGTGACATCTCGTCGAGCCCGGCGAGGTGGGCAAAGCCGGGCGCGCGAAGCTTGAGGCGGTATGGTTTGTTTGCTCCATCAGAGACGATGTAGACACCAAACTCGCCCTTCGGATGCTCGACCGCGGCGTAAGCCTCCCCCGGCGGGACATGCATGCCCTCGGTGAAAAGCTTGAAGTGGTGAATCAGCTCCTCCATGTTCGCCTTCATTGCCTCGCGCGACGGAGGAGCCACCTTGTGGTTGTCGGTGATGACCGGGCCGGGATGCTTGCGCAGCCAGTCCACGCATTGCCGGATGATCTTGTTCGACTCGCGCATTTCCTGGATCCGCACCAGGTAGCGGTCGTAACAGTCTCCGTTGACGCCGACCGGAATGTCGAAATCCAGCCGGTCGTACACCTCGTAGGGCTGCTTCTTTCGCAGATCCCAGGCAATGCCGGAACCGCGAATCATCGGACCGGTGAAACCGAGCGCAAGAGCTCGCTCGGGTGAGACGACACCAATGCCGACCGTGCGCTGCTTCCAGATTCGGTTGTCGGTCAACAGCGTCTCGTATTCATCGATGTACTTTGGGAACCGCTGCGTGAAGTCCTCCACGAAATCGAGGAAAGACCCCTGACGGTTCTCGTTCATCTTCTTGATCGCACTGGCGTTGTGGATTTTGGATGCCTGGTACTGCGGCATGCGGTCCGGCAGATCACGGTACACCCCGCCTGGTCGATAGTAGGCAGCGTGCATCCGCGCGCCGGACACTGCCTCGTACATGTCGAAGAGATCCTCCCGCTCACGGAAGCAGTAGAGAAAGACGGTCATCGCACCCACGTCCAACGCGTGGCAGCCGAGCCAAAGCAGATGGTTCAACGAGCGGGTGATCTCGTCAAACATCACCCGGATGTACTGGGCACGCTCCGGCACCTCGATGCCGAGGAGTCTCTCGACGGCCAGGCAGTAGGCATGCTCGTTGCACATCATGGAGACGTAGTCGAGGCGATCCATGTACGGAAGCGCCTGCAAATACGTCTTGGTTTCGGCAAGTTTTTCGGTGGCCCGGTGCAGCAGGCCAATGTGCGGATCCGCCCGTTCGATCGTTTCGCCGTCGAGCTCGAGCACGAGACGCAGCACGCCGTGCGCCGCCGGATGCTGCGGCCCGAAGTTCATCGTGTAGTTGCGAATCTCGGCCATTACGCCACCTCAACCGGCATAACTGTCCTCACGCACAACGCGCGGAACGTTCTCGCGCGGTTCAATCGTGACCGGCTGGTAGATCACGCGGCGCTGCTCAGGGTCGTAACGCATTTCGACATAACCCGAGGTGGGAAAGTCCTTGCGGAAAGGATGCCCTACGAAACCGTAGTCGGTGAGGATTCGACGCAGGTCCGGGTGGCCATCGAACACGATGCCGAAAAGGTCGAAGGCCTCACGCTCGAACCAGTTGGCGGCGGGCCACACGTCGACCAGGCTTGCCACCACTGGCAGGTCATCATCCAACGCGAAGCAGCGAATGCGGATACGCTGGTTCAGGGCAACCGACAACAGATGCAGCACGACAGCAAAGCGCGGTCCTTCCCACGGACGGTCGGCGTAAGACGAGTAATCCACCCCGCACAGGTCGATCAGCGTGTCGAACCGCAACTGCGGATGATCGCGTAACGACAACGCGACCTCTTTCCAATCCGTCGGCGCAACCTCGATCGTCAATTCGCCAACGTGCGTGCAGGACTTGCAAATTCGGTCGCCGAGGGCCGATCGTACGCGTGCTTCGAGCATGGGGCAGTCAGCTCCTGGCGATCGTGTTGGTGCGGCGAATCTTGTTCTGCAACTGCAGAATGCCGTAGATCAATGCCTCGGCGGTCGGCGGGCAACCGGGTACGTACACATCGACCGGAACGATCCGATCGCAACCGCGCACGACGGAGTAGCTGTAGTGGTAGTAGCCGCCGCCGTTCGCGCACGAACCCATCGAGATGACCCAGCGCGGCTCTGCCATCTGGTCGTACACCTTGCGGAGGGCGGGCGCCATCTTGTTGCACAGCGTGCCAGCAACGATCATGACGTCGGACTGTCGCGGCGAGGGCCGAAACACGATGCCAAAGCGATCGAGGTCATAGCGCGACGCTCCAGCGTGCATCATCTCCACGGCGCAACAGGCAAGACCAAAGGTCATGGGCCACATCGAACCGTTGCGCGACCAGTTGATCAGCGTGTCGAGGCTGGTGGTAACGAAACCCTTTTCGAGAACGCCTTCGATGCTCATACAGCCCTCCGCATCATCACTCCCAGTCGAGCGCGCCTTTTTTCCACTCGTAGATGAAACCAACCGTGAGAATGGCCAGAAACACCATCATCGCCATGAATCCCGCGAAGCCGATTTCTTGATAGGCAACCGCCCACGGAAAGAGAAAGGCGATTTCGAGATCGAACAGAATGAAAAGAATCGCTACCAGGTAATAGCGGACGTCGAATCGCATGCGGGCATCTTCGAAGGCCTCGAAGCCACACTCGTAAGGCGACAGCTTGTCCGGGTCCGGCCGGGCCGGCGACAGCAACCATCCCACGGTGGTCAGCACGCCCCCAAAGACGAGAGCCACCCCCATGAAGACCAGAATCGGGATATAGGCTTCTAGAGACATTTCAGGGCAAGCATTCAGGGTTGTGAGCCGTTGCAACGGGAGATGATCACGAAGCAGAAGATTCGACTATGCGTGAATTTCTTTATCCAGACCATCGCACCGTCATGCCAAAAAAAAGGCGGCGCACTGATGCCTGCTCCGCCTCCAAGGACTGTCGGGCTTGCACTCCGCACAATCCACTACTTGGTGCCGTCGGCGAGACTCGAACTCGCACAGCTTTCGCCACTACCCCCTCAAGATAGCGTGTCTACCAATTTCACCACGACGGCCAGCTACTGGAAGACTGGCCGCATCCCCGGCCAATCAAAAAAACTCACTTGGGAATATCCGACTTTGGCTCCGGCGGCTTGGCGGATGAAGAGGACTCACCCGACGGCGCAACCACACCCTGCATCACGCCCCCGCCACCGCTTCCGCCCTTGGCAGAGATCCAGGTGAGGCCAATGCAAGCGAGGAAAAACACTGCCGCGGCGACCGCAGTGGAGCGACTTAGGAAGTTGGCCGACCCGGCCGAGCCAAAAACACTGCCGGCCGACCCGCTGCCGAACGCCGCCCCCATATCCGCGCCCTTGCCCTGCTGCAGAAGCACGAGCACCACGATCGCGACCGCAGACCCGATCAGGAGTAAGTAAAGAAGCCCTTGCATAGACACGAGATTATAGCGCCGGTCGATCAGCCGGAGGCGCAAAAGCCCTCGATCACGGCAAGGAACTCATCCGCGTCGAGGCTCGCCCCACCAACGAGCGCGCCGTCGATGTCCGGCGCCTGGCCGAGCTGCGCCGCGTTGCCGGCTTTGACGCTGCCGCCGTAGAGGATGGGAATCATCGCCAGCGCCTCACCCGCCGCGGCGAGCTGGCTGCGAATGAACCGATGCATTTCCTGCGCGACCTCGACGCTTGCGGTGCGGCCCGTGCCAATCGCCCAGACGGGCTCATAGGCGACCACGACGCGCTCAGGGCTCGCCTGAATGCCCTCGATCAAGGCGGCGATCTGGCGACCAACGACGCGCTCGGCGTCACCGCTATCCCGTTCGGCCAGCGTCTCACCTACGCAGACGACCGCAGTCAACCCGGATGCGATTGCGAACGCCAGCTTGGCCGCGACGACGTCGTCGGTGTCGCCGTTCAGCGTACGCCGCTCCGAATGCCCGACGATGACAAGGCTGACGCCGAACTCGCGCAGCATTGGCGCCGCCACCTGCCCCGTGTAGGCTCCCGAAGCGTTCGCAGCCACGTCTTGCGCGCCCAGCTCGATGTCGCTCGTTGCCAAGAGCCCTGAGACCTGTGGAAGATAGGGAAACGGTGGGCACACGGCGATGCGTACCACCCCACGCGAGCCGGCCACCGCCCCCGCGCCGGATAGCTCGCCAATCAAGGCCTGATTGAACGCCAGACTGCCGTTCATTTTCCAGTTGCCGATCACCCATCGGCTGCGCTGCTTCTTCATGAGTCGAAAGTGGACGAGTGCTATGAAAATGCTGAATGAATCGCTGCGCGGGCAACTCGCTGCGTTATGCGGTGTTGGCTCGAGCACGCCTGCCTTTGGGCAGGCTTAACCTTGGCTCCGCAAAGGTTGGCCGACGCCGCAACTGCGTTGTCGCTACCTCGCCTAACTCATCGTTATGTCTTCATCCCGCTCGCTGCTTTTTTGGCGTTTCCCGAACGAGAATTCTGCCGTTTCCCAACAGCATGCACGAACGTGACTCATGATGAAATCGGGACTCATGCCATCATTGCATATGTGCCATGCGAGCGCGTTCTGGCATTGGATCCGGGAATCGAATGACGCCACTTACGCAATTCAGTACTTCTTGCCTTGCCATTGCGGCCGCAGTGGTATCGCTCGCCGGCGCCGTCGCCTTCGCCGCGGCGGCTGCGCCCAAAGCCGCGCAGGCGTGCCCTGTCGGCGCAAGCATTTCGGAGCGCGACTTGCCTCGACAAGCGCGCGACGTGCTCGCGCTGATTCAAGCTGGAGGCCCTTTTCCATACGATCGTGACGGCATCGTTTTTCAGAACCGGGAGCGCATCCTTCCACGCGCGCCACGAGGTCATTACCGCGAGTACACCGTCCGCACCCCGGGGATCAAAAATCGCGGCGCGAGACGCATCGTCTGCGGAGGCGTGCCGCAGTCGCCTGACGCCTGTTACTACACCGAGGATCACTATGCGACTTTTCGCTGCATCGTGCCATGAACATCACCCCTTCGCAGAGCCGCATGCATAACGGCGTTCACGACTTTCGCGCGACACAGGTCTGCTGTCTCGACCTGTCTGGACTCAAGAACAAGGCGGCCGTGCTTGCGGCACTTGGCACGGGCCTTGGGCTGCCGGCGCACTACGGCGGGAACTTCGATGCGCTGGCCGATTGTCTGATGGACGGCGACTGGGCCCGAGCCGACTCCATCACGATCGTGCTGAGCGGCAGCGCGAATGCCGCCAGAGGTCTCAAAGCCGACTGGCAGACCCTGATCGAGGTGTTCGAGGAGTCCTGTGCCTGGTGGGCTGAACGTGGCAAGGCGTTTCAAGTGATCCTCTGTTGATGGGCTTGGTCGCCGGTAGCCCGCCGTGTTCCGTCGCCAAGAAGCGGCCGTTCTCCGTCCTGGTCGTGATTCGCTCCCTCAGCGATGGCACCACGCTCCTGATCGAGCGGGCAGACCTGCCCGGGTTTTGGCAGTCGGTGACCGGAAGCTGCGAAGCCCATGAGAGCGTGCGGCAAACAGCCATTCGCGAGGTCGCCGAGGAAACGGGTCTCGCCGTCGATCCGGAAGCAACCGCGCTGCGACCGCTCGGTCTCATCAACGTGTTCTCGATCTACCCGGAGTTTCGCCATCGCTACGCTGAGGGCACGACGCATAACGTTGAGCATTGCTTCCTCCTCGATCTCCCCGGGCCGGCGACACCTCGCCTGTCAGCACGCGAGCACCAGTCGTGGCGCTGGTGCACGTTCCCCGAAGCGGAAGATCGGGTGCGTTCGTGGAGCAACCGCGCCGCCCTTCAGAAGGTACGCGTGCAACTTTGTATGACTTCTACGTAAATTCGACGCGCGAAGTTGCGGTAACGACGTACGAGAAGCGACTCTACGCAACTTCATTGCGAAAGCTACACTTGCGGCACCGCAGCAAAGAAAGATCGGTCCCATCATGCCCCCACCCTCCTCCCGCCAAATCGACGACGTCCGCATCAAGGACATGTTCGAACTCGCCCCCCCCGCCCATCTGATGCGGGAGTTCAAGGCGGGGGAGGCTATCGAGCAGCTTGTCTACGACACACGCCTTGCTGCCCACAAAGTGCTCCACGGAGCCGACGACCGACTGATCGTGATCGTCGGCCCCTGCTCGATCCACGACAAGAAAGCCGCTCTCGAATACGCCGGACGGCTCGCGGCGCTGCGCCGGGAGCTGGAACGCGATCTGATCGTCATCATGCGCGTTTACTTCGAGAAACCTCGGACCACCGTGGGATGGAAGGGGCTGATCAATGACCCATACCTCGACGGCAGTTACAAGATCAACGACGGGCTTCGCCTGGCCCGGGAGATCCTGCTCGAAATCAACGAGCTCGGCGTCCCTGCGGCGACCGAGTTCCTCGACACGCTCACGCCGCAGTACTACGCCGACCTCATTTCGTGGGGCGCGATCGGGGCCCGCACGACCGAAAGCCAAGTGCACCGGCAACTGGCCAGCGGCATGAGCTGTCCGATGGGATTCAAGAACGGCACGGACGGCAACGTCCGTATCGCCGTCGATGCGATCAAGGCGGCCGCCGCCCCACATTTTTTCCTTTCCGTCACCAAGGGCGGGCACAGCGCAATCGTGTCCACGAACGGGAACGAAGACTGTCACCTGATCCTGCGTGGCGGCACCAAGCCCAACTTCGATCGGGCGAGCGTCGAAGCGGCAGCACAGGAACTCGCCCGCGCGGGACTCCCTGCTCGCATCATGATCGACTTCTCGCATGCAAATTCGAGCAAGCAGCATGCGCGGCAGATCGAAGTGGGGCATGATGTCGCGAGCCAGATTGCCGATGGAGACGACCGCATCTTTGGCGCAATGATCGAGTCCCATCTGTGCGAGGGGCGGCAGGACCTGGTCCCCGGCAAGCCGCTGGCGTACGGTGTATCGATCACTGACGCGTGCATCGCCTGGGAAGCGACGGCCGATTTGATGCGGCATCTGGCCGACGCCGTCGCCACCCGGCGCCTCAAGATCATCGAAAGCTCTTCCGCTCTGGTGGACTGACCGATGCGGCATGACGCCGTACCCCGCCGTACCGATGCCGACTGTCGATTCCAGCTATCGCCGCCCGTGGTGGCTACCCACCGGACACCTGCAGAGCATCTACGCCCAGCTTCTTCCGCGCCCATCGCTGCCCTACCGTCGCGAAAGGCTCGAATTGCCCGATGGCGACTTTGTCGATCTCGACTGGTGTGATGCAGACGGCGATGGTCCGACCCTGGTGTTCTTTCACGGACTCGAAGGATCGAGCCAGTCACAGTACTGCCTGCACACGATGCGTGCTGCGCAGCGGCGCGGATGGTCAGGTGTCGTAGCCCACTTTCGCGGCTGCTCTGGCGAACCCAATCGCCTGTTGCGCTCCTACCACTCGGGCGATAGCGAACATTGCAGCCTCGTTCTCGGCGCGCTGCGGGCCCGGTTCCCAAGGCGCACTCTTTTCGCCGTCGGAGTATCGCTGGGCGGTAATGCGCTGACGAAGTGGTGCGGCGAGCGCGGTCGGGCTGCGGGCGAGTATGTGGCGGCGGCTGCATCGGTCTCCAGCCCACTCGATCTTGGCGTAGCGGCGGAAGCAATCCTGCACGCCCGCAACCGAGTGTTCAACCGCTACTTCATGCGCGCGATGGGTGCAAACTTCGCCCGGCGCCTCGAACTGCATCCTTCGCTGGCGGACCGGTCTGAACTGAAGCGTCCACGAGACTTTCCTCATTTCGACGAACTTTACACCGCTCCGGTTCATGGCTACACCAGCGCATGGGACTATTACCGGCGGGCGTCATCGCGAGGCTATCTGGCGGACATTCGTGTGCCGTTCCTTCTGCTCAATGCAGCCAATGACCCTTTCGTCCCTGCCTGGCTGTTCCCCAAGCCGCGCGAGGTCTCGGACTGGGTCTACCTGGAGCAACCCGAAGACGGCGGCCACGTGGGATTCGTCACGGGACCGTTCCCGGGTCGGCTGGACTGGTTACCGGAACGGCTGTGTAGATTCTTTCAATCCACGCTCCAGGCAACTGCTGAGGGAATCGGTCCTTGAAGCGGAAAGGCGGAACATTCCCCGCCATGCGGCCGCACTCCATCGCGCCGACTGGCGCGCGACCGAGCGCCTCCAAGCCGAGTGATTCGCCTACGCCGCAATCCCCTCAACGTTTGCCCAGGCATCGCCATTCCGATCATCCGCTCACCCAATGACTTCAATGCCAACGCTTCCCGCCAACATCTTCAAGGCCTACGACATCCGCGGCGTGGTCGGCTCCACGCTGACGCCCGACATCGCCCGGACCATCGGACACGCGCTCGGCTCACTCGCCCTCGAGCGTGATTCCCGCGCGATTGCCGTCGGACGTGACGGACGCCTGTCCGGCCCCGAGCTGGCGGCAGCGCTTCGCGATGGCATCGTCAGAAGCGGGTGCGATGCCATCGATATCGGCCTCGTGCCAACGCCGGTGGCCTACTTCGCTGCCCATCAGCTCGGCACAGGCTCGGCCGTCAGCGTGACCGGATCGCATAACCCGCCGGAGTACAACGGCATCAAGATGGTGGTCGCTGGAGAGGCCATCTGGGGCGAGACCATCCAGAGTCTGAAACGACGCGCCGAGGCGGGCGATCTGCGTCAGGGCGCGGGTCGGCATACCACTGCGGATATACGCCAGGCCTATGTGAACCGCATCGCCGGTGATGTTCGTCTGGCGCGTCCGCTCAAGGTGGCGATCGATTGTGGCAATGGAGCCGCCGGCGAGTTGGCGCCCGCGGTTCTCGGCGCGATCGGGGCGATCATCACGCCGCTCTTCTGCGAGATCGATGGGCACTTTCCGAACCATCACCCGGACCCTTCAAAGCCGGAGAATCTCGCCGATCTCCAGCGTGTGCTGGCACAGGGGGACGCCGAGCTCGGGCTCGCTTTCGACGGCGATGGCGACCGGCTCGGCGTGGTCACCCGGTCGGGGCAAATCATCTATCCGGACCGGCAGATGATGCTGTTCGCCGCGGACGTACTGACACGCCACCCCGGCGCCACCATCATCTACGACGTCAAATGCTCGCGTCTGCTCGATCGGCACATTCGCGCCCACGGCGGAACGCCATTGATGTGGAAGACCGGTCATTCGCTGGTCAAGGCAAAACTGAAGGAGACGAATGCGCCGCTCGCTGGAGAGATGAGCGGGCACATCTTCTTCAAGGAGCGCTGGTACGGCTTCGACGACGCGCTCTACTGCGCGGCGCGTCTGCTCGAGATCCTGTCGCGGCATGAGGATCCGAGCGCAGTCCTTGAAGCGCTGCCGAATTCGACCGCAACGCCGGAGATCAACATCGCCTGTCCCGACGGCAATCAGCACGCGCTGGTGGAGCGTCTGCGCGAACGGGCGGTTTGGCCGGAGGCGGAACGGATCATCACGGTCGATGGCGTCCGCGCGGAATGGAGCGACGGATTCGGGCTCGCCCGCGCTTCGAACACGACACCCGTCATCGTGCTTCGATTCGAGGCTGACAACCCAGAGGCCCTACGGCGGATTCAGGATGTCTTCATGCAAGCCCTGCGCGATGTCGGGACGCCTGGCGTCTGAACCCTGCGGCAAGTCGGGTGCGCCTAGGCTTCCCCTGACAGCAATCCTGCCGCACGGTTGCTAGCATCAGGCGACGGCATACGTCTTCGAAACAACTATCTGACAGGAGGTACTCATGACAATGACCCGTCGCGACCTGCTTGCGCTCTCGGTGGCGGGCGCGGTCGTCCCGTCCGCGTTCTACCCGCGGTCCGCAGCGGCCCAGCAACAGTTCATCAATGTGCTGACGGGCGGACAGGCGGGCGTGTACTACCCGCTCGGCGTCGCGCTGTCGCAGATCTTCGCCAAGGAGATCCCGAACGTTCGCGCCACAGCACAGGTTACGCGCGCATCGGTGGAGAACCTCAACCTGCTCCAGCAGGGACGCGGCGAACTGGCCTTCACCTTGGCCGATGCCCTGTCCGACGCCTGGAAGGGTAATTCGGAAGCCGGCTTTCAGTCCAAGCTCGACAAGCTCCGCGCCGTTTCCGCGACCTACAACAACTACATCCAGATCGTTGCCAACGCCGACTCCGGCATCCGTTCGTTGGCGGATCTGAAGGGCAAGCGCGTTTCGGTCGGCGCCGCGCGCTCGGGCACGGAGCTGAATGCGCGCGACATTCTGCGCGCGGCAGGCATGTCCTACAGCGATCTCTCGAAGGTCGAGTATTTACCGTTTGCCGAATCGGTCGAGCTGATGAAGAACCGCCAGCTCGATGCGACGCTTCAATCAGCCGGCCTCGGCGTCGCTTCGATCCGAGACCTTGCGACGGCGATCCGCATCACCATGGTTTCGGTGCCTCCTGAGGTCGTCGCCAAGGTCGGCGATCCCGCCTACCAGGCCGCCGCGATTCCCGCCAACACCTACACCGGACAGACCGCCGACGTGCCGACGGCGGCCATTCCCAATTTCCTCGTCACGCACAGCGGCGTCCCGGCGGACCTGGTCTACCAGATGACAAAGGCGATGTACTCCAACCTGGAGACGCTCTACGCAGCGCACAACGCGGCCCGTGTCATCAAGCGCGAGAACGCACTGAAGGGCATGGGCATCCCGCTGCACCCCGGCGCCGAGCGCTATTACAAGGAAGTCGGTCTGCTGCGTTAGGGAAACGCTGACGAAAGCAGCGAGCGGGTCGAAGCGCAAGGCGCATGGAGCGCGCACCACGTAACGCCGCGATTTGCCCGCGCAGCAATTTATTCAGCGTTTCCGCAACCGGCTGTTGAAAGACGTAGCGGGGATGGCCGTATTCGACAGCCTGCCAAGCGCCGCGTGTCCGTAGCATCGCGCCGGCGCCGAAGGATCGAGTCAGGGATATCAGCATGTCGCACGATACGAGCCAACCGCTACGCGGTGCGGCCTTTTGGGTGGCGCTCACGTTTTCCGTCTACCAGCTTTGGATGGCGGCGTTTCATCCGCTGTCCAGCCAGGTGATACGCGCCCTGCACGTCGCTTTCGTTCTCCTCCTCGTCTTTCTGCTGTTTCCGCCGCTCGCCGGCTCGCGGCGCCTGCAAGGGCCGGGACGCGCGCTCGGCTTGGTACTCGGTCTGGCCGGATTCGCTACCGGCGTCTACCAATGGGCCTTCGAGGCCGACCTGACGCAGAGAGCTGGCGACCTGACGACGGCGGACTGGATCGTAGGCATCGTCGCCATCGGCCTCGTCTTCGAGGCTGCACGCAGGGTCATGGGCTGGGGATTGCCGATCATCTGCGGCATCTTTCTAGCCTATGCACTGTTCGGCCAGCACCTGCCGGGCATGCTCGCGCATCGCGGCTACGGGCTCGACCAGATCGTTGCGCAGCTCGGCTTCGGCACCGAAGGTATCTACGGCACACCCACCTACGTCTCCTCGACCTTCATCTTCCTCTTCATCCTGTTCGGCGCCTTTCTGGAGCAGGCAGGGATGATTCGGCTGTTCAATGACTTCGCCATGGGCACGGTCGGGCACACGCGCGGCGGCCCGGCGAAGGTCTCGGTGGTCAGCTCGGGCCTAATGGGCACGATCAACGGCTCAGGTGTCGCCAACGTCGTTACCACCGGCCAGTTCACCATTCCACTGATGAAGCGATTCGGCTACGCCCCGGCCTTCGCGGGCGGCGTCGAAGCAACTGCCAGCATGGGAGGACAGATCATGCCGCCGGTGATGGGCGCCGTCGCCTTCATCATGGCGGAGACGATCAACGTGCCCTACGTGAAGATCGTGCAGGCGGCGGTCATCCCGGCCATCCTCTACTTCGTGACCGTCTTTTGGATGGTGCATCTGGAGGCAGGCAGGAAGGGGCTTTCCGGCCTCGCGAAGGAGGATTGCCCCAACCCATGGACAGCGCTGCGCGAGCGCTGGTACCTGCTCCTTCCGCTGGTCGGACTCGTCGTCCTGCTCTTTTCCGGCTTTACACCTCTTTTCTCGGGCACCGTCGGCTTGGCATTGACCGTCATCCTGATATTCGGCGCCGCGGTCGCCTCAGGTGTCCGCGGGATGCAGCTACGGGTTCTGTTCTGGGTACTACTCGGTATCGCGTGCGCCGGATTCGTCCAGTTCGGCGTCATCGCGTTCGTAGCCATCGTTGCGGTTTTGGTGGCGCTCTCCTTTTTCATCCGTGCGGGCGGCGACACACGCACTCTCGCCGTGCAGGCGCTCGTCAACGGTGCGCGCCACGCGCTGCCTGTTGCGATCGCCTGCGCGCTGGTGGGCGTCATCATCGGCGTCATCAACCTGACGGGGGTTGCCGCCGAGATGGGCGGTTACATCATAGGCATCGGCCGCAAAAGCCTGTTCCTCGCCCTTTTCCTCACCATGCTGACCTGCCTCGTGCTCGGCATGGGTATCCCGACCATTCCCAACTACATCATCACGAGTTCCCTCGCGGCGCCGGTGCTTCTCGAGCTCGGCGTTCCGCTCATCGTCTCCCACATGTTCGTTTTCTACTTCGGCATCATGGCCGACCTGACGCCGCCGGTGGCTCTGGCGGCGTTCGCCGCTGCGCCGATCGCGCGCGAACGCGGCCTGCTGATCAGCCTGCAGGCACTCCGCGTGGCGATTGCGGGATTCATCGTGCCGTACATGGCGGTCTACAGCCCCGCCCTGATGCTGCAGAGCAACGACTTGATCGCTACCGCTTACGTGGTGTTCAAGGCGTTGGTGGCAATCGGGCTTTGGGGCGCTGCCGCCATCGGTTATCTCTTCTCGCCCCTTGCCTGGTGGGAGCGGATCGTCGCATTCGTGGCCGCCAGTTTTTTGGTGGTTGCGCTACCGCTCACGGATGAGGTTGGACTCGGCGCGGCGGCGCTGTTCGTTGCCTGGCACCTTTGGCGGCGGCGACGCGCTGGAAGGCCGGTGGTTGGATGACACTCGCCGTTGCAACCATGACCGCCGCGCTCGGTCTGTGCGTCGCGGCCGGCGTGGACTCCGGTTCGGGCGGCGAGGCCGCCTTCCTGCCATGGGCTCGCTTCACACTCGGCTGGACGCACAGCCGGGAACGCACCCGATGGGAAGAGACCTATCGCATCGATGTGGTGCAGGGCGCGCCACGACTCACGCTCGAAGCGTTGCGAGTCAAGGGATCGGGCGCAGGTATCGACCCACCGCCCTCGGCACGCTGGGTCGATGGCTGGTACGTCGACCGTCCTGCACCGCGTCCATTGGAACGCCTGGTGCTCACCGTGTCGGCCTATGCTGCGGATTACGAGCTATGCGACGACCGCTTCGGAAGCCCCACGACATGCCGCGCGTTGGGCACCTTCCTCAACGCGCGCGACAGCATCAGTCTGAGCGGGTGCCGACGCCCGGAAAACGCTGAGTAGGCCGCTGCGCGGGCGGATCGCTCGGGCATGTTCGCAGCGCACCGACCGCCCCGCCAAGATGCGCGTCGGAGGCTGTTGAAGTCTGGCTGCTAGCCGGCACGGAAGCGACCGCATGGCGCTCGCCTTCGGACGACACGATTCAGTCCGAGCCCCCGATGCCGGAAAGATGGCAGCGCGATAGCGTGCGGACGCGGTTTGCCGATGGCGTTGCAAGCGTCTCGAGAACCAGCACTGCACTTAGCCGCGCACCGTCCGGGCCGCCGACCGTCCGCTCGCCTCGACAGCGCTCTCCCCGGCCATCGCGCGCGCAGGTGAAGCGCCAACCTGCTCGCTCGAACGGCAGCCGAACGAAGGAGAGTGTCTCATCCCATCCCAGCGTCACGCGTACGTCGGTTCGCACCGCCTCGGTCACAACGGAGGTTGCGATTGCACTCACCAGAAAGCCACGAATCGGCTGCGGGCGGAGATAGAGGTATCCCTCGCCCTCCGCGGTCGGATCGAATCGGCCTGGCACGAGGACATCCCCCGCCTGCGCGATGGCGCGAAAGTCGACTGCTGCCAATCGGCGCACTGCGGCAACATCCTCGCAGGTCAACGCCGGGTCGAGCCCAAGCGCAAAGCGTCCGAACCCCGATCCGGTGGTGCAGGCTGCGGCATTGGCACCCGCCAACGAGAGGCAAAATGCCACTAGCAGCCGCTGGGTGAGATTCCGACGAAAGCGCATGTCTGCATTATCGGCCGAACGCCGCGCGAACGGTGCTGCATGCAACGTGTCAAGCCGTTGCGCCGACGGGCCGGCGGCTGCCGAGTGCCAAGCGGCCGAATGAAAAGCCGCAGGGAACGACGATCCCGTGCGGCTCTGCAGAAATGGCGTCCCCAAGGGGATTCGAACCCCTGTTACAACCGTGAAAGGGTCGTGTCCTAGGCCTCTAGACGATGGGGACCAAGACGCAGGCGCACCAGATGGCCCCCTGCAGCACTGTTTGCCCTCCCGCGCCCCTGCCGTGGCAACGGGCTGTCTCTTGGTGGAGGTAAGCGGGATCGAACCGCTGACCTCTACAATGCCATTGTAGCGCTCTCCCAGCTGAGCTATACCCCCAGAGAGCTTTGCATTATAGCAGTTTCGATGCGACCGTGAGGGGCGGAACGCGGTCATCGGAAAGTGCTTGCAGCTCTTGGATGAGCCGGCGCCAGAGCGTCTCGGGCAGCTCGTCACGAAAGATCACTGTCCGCGGCGCTCCGCCATCGGAAGGGACGATGGCGAACCAAGGACTTACGAAGGCGCGATCGATGGCCGCCGCAGGACCTGCCCCGCGGTGCGGCCCGCCCTGCGCTGCATCCATGAGCCGCTTCCGTTCTGCGCGCGCAGCCCGCAATTGGTCGATCACCCTCTCCGCCACGGCGACCGACGTCGGCCGGCCCAGCCGGTTCACGCGATGCGCCGACGCCACCATCCAGCCGGCGGCAGACAGCATCAGGAGGCCCGACCAAAATGCATCATGGAAAGTACAGAGCGCTCCGCACGCCGCAACCATGACGGCGATCAGGCCTGACAGTCGGGCGCGAAAGCCGCTCACGTTTGCGCCGCAGGATCTCGTAGACGCGCCAGCGCCAGCCAGGTGTCGATCGCCGCATCCGGATTCAGCGAAAGAGACTCGATCCCCCGCTCGACCAGCCACGCCGCGAGGTCGGGATGGTCCGACGGCCCCTGCCCGCAGATGCCCACGTACTTCTCGCGCCGGCGGCAGGCATCGATTGCAAAGCCCAGCATTTTCTTGACCGCCGGGTCGCGTTCATCGAAGATGCTGGCGATGGGTCCGCCGGAATCGCGGTCCACCGCGAGCGTGAGCTGCGTCAGGTCGTTCGAACCGATCGAGAAGCCATCAAAGTGATCGAGAAATTCGTCGGCCAGCAGCGCGTTCGACGGCACCTCGCACATCATGATCAGCCGAAGGCCGTTCCTGCCACGTTCGAGCCCGTGCCGCGCCAGAGTCGCGAGCACGGCCTCCGCCTCGGCCAGCGTGCGGACGAAGGGAATCATGACCTCCACGTTGGTGAGTCCCATCGTGTCGCGCACGTACCGCATCGCCTCACACTCGAGGGCAAAGCAGTCGGCGAACGACTCCGCGACGTAGCGGGAAGCGCCGCGGAAGCCGAGCATCGGATTCTCCTCGTGAGGCTCGTAGCGATCGCCACCGAGCAGGTTGGCGTACTCATTTGATTTGAAATCGCTCATCCGGACGATCACGGGCCTCGGGGCGAATGCCGCTGCGATGGTGGCAATGCCTTCGGCCAGTCGGCTTACAAAGTAGTCGCGTGGCGAGGCATACCCCGCCAGCCGAGGGGCGATGCGTGACTTGAGATCCGCCGGCAACTCATCGAACTCGAGCAGCGCCTTCGGATGAACTCCGATCTGGCGGTTGATGATGAACTCGAGGCGGGCAAGGCCAACGCCGTGGTTGGGAATCTGGCAGAACTCGAAGGCGAGGTCTGGATTGGCCACATTCAGCATGACCTTCGTTGGTGCTGCCGGCATGCGGTCCAGTTGGACTTCGGTGCGCTCGAACGCGACCTCTCCAGCGTAGATCTTGCCCGTATCGCCCTCGGCACAGCTCACGGTCACGACGTCGCCCGGACGCAGAACATCGGTTGCATCCCCACAGCCCACCACGGCCGGAATGCCGAGTTCACGGGCGATGATGGCGGCGTGGCAGGTGCGTCCGCCGCGATTCGTCACGATGGCAGCGGCCCGCTTCATCACCGGCTCCCAGTCCGGGTCGGTCATGTCGGCAACCAGCACATCACCGGGCTGAACGACCTCCATCTCGCTCGCGTATCGCACGACTTTCACCGGACCTTGTCCAATCTTCTGGCCGATCGCCCGGCCGTGCGCGAGCACGTTGCCCTGTCCAAGCAAGCGGTAGCGCACCAGCGTGCGCTGGGCATCGCGCGACTTCACTGTCTCCGGTCGGGCCTGCAGGATGTAGATGTGGCCGGTCGTTCCGTCCTTACCCCACTCGATGTCCATCGGACGACCGTAATGCGTCTCGATGGCGACCGCGTAACGCGCAAGCGTTTCGACGTCGGTGTCGGTCAGCGAGAAGCGGTTGCGATCTTCGGCGGGGACCTCGATCACGCGAGTCGACCGGCCCGCCGTGGCCTCTGCACCGAACACCATCTTCTGCGCCTTGGCACCAAGCGTGCGTCGAATGATCGCTGGCCGCCGCGCAGCAAGTGTCGGTTTATGCACGTAGAACTCGTCGGGATTGACGGCCCCCTGCACGACCATTTCACCGAGTCCCCACGAAGACGTGATGAACACCACATCGCGGAAGCCCGATTCGGTGTCGAGCGTGAACATGACACCCGATGATCCGGTGTCGGAACGCACCATCTGTTGCACGCCTGCCGACAGCGCGACCGGATGCTCCGCGTATCCCGTATGCACTCGATAGGCGATCGCACGGTCGTTGTACAGGCTGGCGAACACGCGACGAACCGCGTCGATGACAGCCTGCACGCCCTCAATGTTGAGATAGGTCTCCTGCTGACCGGCGAAACTCGCGTCTGGCATGTCCTCCGCCGTCGCCGAGGAACGCACCGCCCAGCTGACGGGGCCGCCCGCTTCGCTCTCGACGGCGTGCACTGCCCGGCTGATCAGCGCAGTGAGTTCTTCTGGGAGCGGCGCCGCCTCGATCCAGCCGCGGATCTCGCTGCCTGCCTGTGCCAGGGCGGCGACGTCATCGACATTCAGCCCCGACAGTCTCTGGGTGATGCGTCGATCCAACCCAGCCGAGGCGAGGAAACGACGGAAAGCAGTGGCACTGGTGGCGAATCCGCCGGGAACGGCAACACCTTGCGCCGAGAGGTTACCCAGCAGTTCACCGAGCGAAGCGTTCTTGCCACCGAACTCACCGACGTCCGCCATGCGCAGGTCATCTAGCCAACGGACGAGCGTAGGGTCGAGCGATTCGTCGTGGCGCCTCATGCTTTCCTCGCAGTGACAAAACTTGCGATTCTATGCAAGCGAAACGCAACCGATGCTGCGGCGCATCATGAGATAAGGTCTGTCCACCGGATGCAGGCCGGGTGACTCATTGTCTGGCCGCGACGTTGCCGCAGCGGAGTGTCGTCCCGCTTTGCCTGCAATGGGTTAAGGAAACGCTGAATAGATTGCCGCGCGGGCGAATCGCTGCGTTTCGCCCGCACCACGATTCGTTCAGCGTTGCCTTTATGACACTGCGAGTACGGCCGCACCGGGAACCGCGCCACCCGCTGACCTTGCAGCCAATAACTGGCGCGCGCCCCTGCCGCTTTAGGGAAACGCTGAAGAAAGCAGCGAGCGGGTTGAAGCGCAAGGCGCACGGAGCGCAGTGACCGAGACATATCAAGCAGATAGGCGAGGAAGCGAGCACCGCGCAACGCAGTGATTCGCCCGCGCAGCAATCTGTTCAGCGTTTCCTTAGCTGCCTGGCTGGCCGATCACGCCCACATCCCGGACCGGGATGTCAAATGCGTCGCGCCGGCTGAACATCGAGCACCGTCTCACGCAGCCTTTCATAAAGCTCGGGGTGGTTGGCCTTGAGGAATTCGATGATCTGAATGTCCTCACGCCGGATCGACGAGATATCAAGCCCTTCGAGATGGACGAGTCGCAGGAGTTCACTTACGGGCTTTGGCATCTCGCGCCCGGCTTCATACCGCGATCCGCCCGACTGCGTGACTCCGATGGCCGTCCAGAACTCCGCCTGGTTCAAGCCCAGCCGGGCGCGTATTTCGCGAGGATTGGTGATCTTCGGGAAAATGCTCATCACTCTTGCAACTATAAGATGCTGAAAGGGCGCCAAGCGAGCGGCGTACCATAGGCAGGCCGGCCATTGCCGCAAGACGCCCACGGCCTTATGCCACTGCTGATACGCAGAATTTTGCCGCATGGATGCGCGAACTTGTACCATCCCACTGGGGATTTGCCCTCGTGCATGCCATCGTCATATCGGTTTCGGCGTCGCGGCATCCGCCGGAAGGCGTGCCAGCAATGCCTAGGGAAACGCTGAAGAAAGCAGCGAGCGGGATGAAGCGCAAGGCGCGCGGAGCGCAGCGACCGAAGACTTATCTAATAGAAAGGCCAGAGAGCAAAAACGCAGTTTCGGCGAAGGCACACATCGGCGAAGCCGATGTGAAGCGAAGCGGCCGGAGCCAACACCGCGCAACACAGCAGATGGCCCGCCGCAGCAGTTTTTCAACAGCCTGCTGCGCGGCATGCTGACCCAATACGTCACTTGTCTGACCTTTCGTGCCGCAGTTCGACTTCCACACCCACAGTTACTGCTCGGACGGGGTGCTTTCGCCGCGGGAGCTCGTCGCGCGTGCGGCCGCGCACGGGGTAACGCATCTGGCGCTCACCGATCACGACGAGCTGGCAGGCCTTGGCGAAGCGCGACGGGCAGCGAAGGAACTCGGCATCACACTGGTTTCGGGCGTCGAGATATCCACCGAGTATGCAGGCACCTCGGTGCACGTGGTGGGGCTCGCAATCGATCCTGAGGAGGCGCGCTTGGTGGCACGGCTCGACCAGGTCCGCGCCTGGCGCCTCGCAAGGGCGGAGGAAATAGCGCGCGGTCTCGCCGCGGCGGGCATCGCCGGCGCCCTGGACGGCGCTCGCCACTACGCCCGCAATCCGGAGCTGATCTCGCGGACGCATTTCGCCCGTTACCTGGTCGACGCAGGCTATTGCGCCAGCAAGGGCGAGGTCTTCGCGCGCTACATGAAGCCGGGCAAACCCGGATACGTGCCGCAACGCTGGCTGCCGTTGGGCGAGGCAGTCGCCCTGATCGTTGGCGCCGGTGGCATCGCGGTACTCGCCCACCCTGCCCGCTACGAGTTCGACGCCCCCACGCTGGAAGGGCTGCTCGACGAGTTCGCCGCAGCCGGCGGCGAGGCCATCGAGGTCGTCTGCGGTGGTCATGCGCCCGAAGAATGGGCGCGCTTCGGGGCCATCGCGCGGCGGCGCGGGTTGCTCGCGTCGATCGGAAGCGATTTCCATGCGCCGGATGAGGGACGTGTCGACCTCGGCCAATTACCGGGTCTTCCCGCATCGCTGCCATCGGTGATGCAACGATTGCTGCACCATGCCTGAACGCCGCGTTGTCTTTTTCGTCTCCGACCGTACCGGCATCACCGCCGAGGCGCTTGGCAATTCGCTGCTGTCTCAGTTCGACGGCTTCGAGTTCCGGCGAATAACCCTACCGTTCGTGGATTCGCCAGAGTCCGTCGATCGGGCGCTCGCGCAGATCCGGGAGGTCGCCGCCAACGGACCGCGACCCATCGTGATCATTTCGATCGTCGATGAGACCTTGGCGGCCAGGATGCGCGCCAGCGGGGCACTGGTGCTCGACTTCTTTCACACCTTCCTGTCCCCGCTGGAACAAGAGCTTGGCGCCAAGAGCGCGCACGCCGCCGGGCGATCGCACGGGCTGCGCGATCCCGGCGAATACTTCTCGCGAATCGACGCCGTCAATTACACCCTCGCCCATGACGACGGCCAGAGCGTAAAGGAGTTGACGCGGGCCCAAGTCATCCTGATCGGGGTTTCGCGCTGCGGCAAAACGCCCACCTCGCTCTACCTCGGCCTACAGTGCGGCATCCGCTGCGCCAATTTCCCGTTGACGCCCGACGATTTCGAGCGTGATTCGCTTCCCGCATCGCTGAAGCCCTTCAGGGCCAAGCTCTATGGCTTGACCATCGACCCGGATCGACTTGCGACCATCCGCCAGGAAAGACGACCAGACTCGCGCTACGCAAGCCTTTCGCAATGCCGTCTGGAGGTCGAAGCAGCCGAGCAGCTGATGAAGCGGGAGGGCATCCCTTTCCTCAACACCTCCACCCGGTCGATCGAGGAAATGGCGACGACCGTCCTGCGCGATCTGAAACTGGAACGCCACATCTTTTGACGGCCAGGCCGTCTCAGTTGGTCGCGAAGGTGACGCGCAGTCCGACTGGCTGCCCGGTGATCTGATCGATCCGGTTCTCGATATCCAGCGAGGCGTTCAACTGGAGCGCAATGTCGCGACAGATCACGAGCCCAAGGCCCGCCCCGCCGCCGACACCCGTCGTAACGAACGGCTGGAACGGCGCATGCAAACGCTCTGAAGGCATGCCTGGCCCACTGTCCCAGACCTCGATACGGACGCGGCGTGCGGCATCCGTCGAGACGCGAACGCCGCCTCGTCCACCCGCCGGGGTGTACTTGATCGCATTCGAGACGAGATTGCGCATCAGTTCCCGCAGCATCCAGTCGTTTGCCAGTCGCCACCACAGCGTCGCCTCGCCCTCGAGCGCGAAGTCAATGTGCTTCTGCGCAATCAGCGGCGAAAGCTCCACGACCACGTCCCGACACACGGCCACCACGTCGATGCGGTTCACCGGTGCCGTCGCCGCCACGTCCGCCGACGAAGCCACGCGGGCGAGCGATAGCATCTGGTTGGCGATGCGTGTCGCGCGATCGACCGAGACCTCGATCTCTGCCAGGGCTTCAGGTCCTGGCAGTTCGCTCGCCCGGGCGTTCTGTACCTGCGTCTTCAGCACCGCAAGCGGCGTACGCAGTTGATGCGAAGCATCACGGACGAAGCGCTCGCGCGAGTCGAGAAGCCCGCGCAGGCGAGCCACCAGATCGTTCAGTGCGGTCACCAATGGTTGCAGCTCAACCGTGCGCGTGGCAGGCAGCGGCACCAGGGAAGCCGGATGGCGCTCGCGTAGCTGTCGTCCTAGCTGCGCAAGCGGCTCGAGCCCGACGCCGACCAGATACCAAACCAGAGCAGCCAGCGCGACCAGTAGAACGGCCTGCCAGCTCAACAGCTCGCGTACCGCACTTTGCGCCGCCGCCCGCCGCGTCTCGAGCGTCTCGGCCACCTGTATCTGCACCATCGCGTACCCGCCACCCATATAGACAGGCTGCAGCAGGGCGGCCACTCGCACGTCCTCGTTGTCCAGCCGTTCCTCATAGAACTCGACCAGCGCGGGATAAGGGCTTCGCGCCACGAACTCGCCGACAAACGGTTCCAGAGTGGCGGCCCCGGAGACCAGTTCCTTGTCGGGGCCGCTGACGCGGTAGACGATACGCCCGCGCGTGATGGCCTCGAATGCGTCGATGCTCGAGTACGGCAGATCGGCCATCAGGCGCCCGCCTTCGTAGCGCACCGTATCCCCGATCGCCTTGGCCGCCGCGAGCAATGTGCGGTCGAATGCCTTGTTGATCCCCTCCAAGGCGCTCCGGTAGACAAAAAGCGTGTCGATCAGCAGAAACGCCATCACAGCAGTCAACGCGGACAACGTTAGCCGCCTCCGCATTGAGGTCGGCGAAGCTGACGGTTCGCTGGTCACACGCTTCCTTCGCCTTCGCCCTTGCGCTCGCGGGCTAGATAGCCGACGCCACGCAGGCTGACCAGTTCGACCGGGGTACAGGCAAGTTTCTTGCGCAGCCTGTAGGCCACGACTTCGATGGCGTCCAGCTGCGCATCGGCACCGTCACCAAACACCCGCTCGAAGAGCCGCTCACGCGGCACCGCATGACCCGGACGCTCGAGCAGCGCCGTGAGGAGGGAAAACTCGCGTGCCGACAGTTCCAGCGAACGCTCGTTCCAGAACGCTGCCCCGGCTCGCGCATCGATACGCAGTCCCGCGACCCGCTGCTGCATTGAAGCGGCGCCGCGCGCGCGGCGCAACAGGGCTACAAGGCGGGCGTCGAGCTCATCCAAATCGAACGGCTTGGCCAAGTAGTCGTCCGCGCCTGCCTTGAGCCCGAGAACCTTGTCACCGACCGTCGAACGCGCCGTCAAAACCAGCACCGGCACCGAATGACCCAGTGCGCGCAGGCGCCGCAGCACGTCCATCCCGTCCATCTCGGGCAGGGTCAGGTCCAGTATGACCACGGCGAAGCGCTCCGACGATGCACGCTCGAGCGCAATGGGGCCGCTGGTCGCCTGATGAACGGCATACCCGCGCCGTGAAAGGGCGAGCGATAGCGCCGGGCCGAGGGCAGGATCGTCCTCGACCACCAGCACACGCGGCCTCTCGCCACTGCCCGTTGCGTCAGCCATGATTGAAGATCGAGTCAAAAAGGGAGGAGATGACAGCTTTCGCGACTATGCTAGTCCGACAGTGTCGCTCGGCAACGAGCAGAGTCGATGCGGCCGCGGCCCGCACGGCTCGAACGCGGGTACCTTCAGCGGACTTCGCGCCGCAGGGCTGGCAGCACACCGCCGCGGACCAGTACACAAGTATTTTCAAGTGAGGACATCATGACATCAGGATTGAAGCGAATCGCGCTCACCTTCGCCGCCGCAGCCATGATTGCAGCCCCGGTTGCAGCGTTCGACAACATCAAGGTGATGATCGGGGCGAATCCGGGCGGCGGTTTCGACCAGACTGGACGCGGCCTCGGCAAAGCAATGGTCGACGCGGGCGTGGTCAAGACGGTTCAGTATGAGAACAAGGGCGGCGCCGGCGGCACCATCGGGCTTGCGCAGTTCGCCAACGCATCGAAAGGTGATCCGAACGCAATCATCGTCACCGGCGCGGTCATGGTGGGTGCGATCGTCCAGAACAAGCCGCCGATCACGCTTGCAAACGCGACCCCGCTGGCCCGCCTTTTCTACGAGTACAACGTGTTCGTCGTTCCGGCGAATTCGCCGATCAAGACGATGGCGGATGTCGTGGCACAGTTGAAGAAGGACCCGGGGTCCGTCAAATGGGGCGGCGGCTCGCGCGGGTCGGTCGACCACATCTCGGTCGCAATGATCGCCAAGGCCGTGGGCGTCGATCCAGCCAAAATCAATTACGTTCCGTTCCAGGGGGGCGGTGAGGCATCGGCCGCGATTCTGGGCGGTCACGTCACGGTGGGCACGTCTGGCTGGAACGAGATGGCCCAGTTCGTCAAGAGCGGCCGGATGCGTGCCATCGCCGTCACCGGTCCGGACCGCATCGCCGACAAGAGCACTCCCACCCTCAAGGAACAGGGTATTGATGTCGTGATCGGCAACTGGCGCGGCGTCTATGGAGCTCCGGGCATCACGCCTGCACAGCAGAAGGCGCTGATCGATGCCGTGGTCGCCGGGTCCCGGCAGAAGTCCTGGACGGATGCCCTGGCCAACAACGACTGGATTCCTTCGCTGTTGACCGGCGACGAGTTCGCACGCTTCGTCGATGCCGAGCACAAACGCATCGAAGAGCAAATGAGGGCCGTGGGCCTCGTCAAGTGAGCCCATTGATTGGGGCCGGAGCGCGGCCCTCCCCCGGGCGGCGGTGCAGGTCCTCGACGCGCCACTTCCTTGTCACGACGGCTGCAGGGGCGCCTCGGTCGCGCCGGAGGTGTGCCGCATGACGCGCGCCTGGCAGATCGGCATCGCCTGTTTCGTTCTCGCGGTCGCCGCGGTATTCGGCATTGGCGCCGCGGGTTTGCCGGCGGAGACGGGGTACTCTGGCATCGGTCCGCGCTTTGCGCCATCGATCGTCGGCGCTTTGTTGGCGATCGTTGGCGCCCTACTTCTCGTCCAGGCGCTGACCGGCGGATTCCGCGGCTTCGCCGACGCGCTGGCGGCGCTCTCTCCGGACGTGCGCGGCGCACTGTGGGTCAGCGCAGGCGTGCTGCTGAATGCGGTGTTGATCACCCGCATCGGCTTCGTTCTCGCGGCCACCGTGCTGTTCGTTTGCGTCGCCCGCGGATTCGGCTCGCGACGCGCCCTGCGTGATGCGGTGATCGGTTTCCTGCTGGTTCTGCCGGTCTTCTGGCTGTTCGCGCGAGTGCTCGATGTCAATCTCCCGCGCTTGCTGAGTGACTGGTTGTAGAGGGTTCGCCGACCGATGATCGAGACCTGGAACCTGCTCCTTACCGGCTTCGCCAGCGCGCTACAGCCGGTCAACCTGATGTGGGCCTTCATTGGCTGTCTGCTCGGCACGGCGATCGGCGTCCTGCCCGGCATCGGGCCGGCCTTGACTGTCGCGATGCTGCTGCCGGTGACCGCCAAGGTTGACCCGTCGGGCGCCCTGATCATGCTCTGCGGTGTGTACTACGGCGCAGCCTACGGCGGATCGACCACTTCGATTCTGATGAACACGCCGGGCGAGAGCGCATCGATCATGACCGCCCTCGAGGGCAACTTGATGGCCAAAAACGGGCGTGCCGGACCCGCGCTCGCCACGTCGGCCATCGGCTCCTTCGTCGCCGGAACCATCGGCGTCGTGCTGTTGTCGCTGTTCGCTCCAATCGTCGCCGATCTCGCACTCAAGTTCGGGCCCGCGGAGTTCTTTTCGCTGATGGTGCTTGCCTTCGTCACGGTCTCGGCGGTCCTCGGCTCATCGATTTTGCGCGGCATGACTTCGCTTGGTCTCGGTCTTGCCGTTGGCCTGATCGGCATGGATGCCATCGCTGGCATTCCTCGCTTCACGGGCGGCGTTCCGGAACTCATCGACGGGGTCGAGTTCGTGCTTGTTGCCGTCGGCCTGTTCGCGGTCGGTGAGGCACTGTTCAACGTGCTGTATCAGCCCAAGGACCCGGGCAGCCGTCATGCGCTCTCCGCGATCTGGATGACCCGGGATGACTGGCGTCGGTCGTGGCCCGCTTGGCTGCGGGGAACCGGCATCGGTTTCCCGTTCGGCTCAATCCCGGCCGGCGGAGCCGAGATCCCCACTTTCCTGTCGTACTCGACCGAACGCAAGCTCTCTCGTCATCCCGCCGATTTCTCATCGAACGGCGGCAAAGGCGCCATCGAGGGCGTCGCCGGCCCGGAAGCGGCCAACAACGCCTGTGCCGCAGGCGCGCTGGTGCCTCTCTTGACCCTCGGCATCCCGACGTCCGCGACGGCGGCCGTCCTGATCGGCGCTTTCCAGAACTACAACATCCAACCCGGCCCGCTGCTCTTTCAGACGAGCGGCGAGCTGGTGTGGGCGCTCATCGCTTCCCTCTATATCGGCAACCTCATGTTGCTGATACTCAATCTGCCGCTGGTCGGCCTCTGGGCACGACTGCTGACCATACCGCGCCCGCAACTCTACGCCGGCATTCTCGTCTTCGCCTCCATTGGCGTCTACGGCATGCGGCAAAGCGCCTTCGATCTGATGCTGATGTATGCGATCGGCTGCGTCGGCGTGATCATGCGGCGCTTCGACTTTCCGATTGCCCCGGTCATCATCGGCCTGATTCTCGGTCCGATGGCCGAAAAACAGCTGCGAAACGCCCTTTCCATCGCGCAGGGCGACTGGCTGATCTTCTTCAAGCAGCCGATTTCGGCCACCTTCATGACGTTGACGATCGCCGTGCTGTTCGTGCCGCTGATCCTTCGACGCAAGGGCGTCCGCCTCTCCGAAGACGACTGACGCGCCGATCGAAAGAAAGGACGTCGCTTCGGGCGGGTGCCGCATGGGCGCCCTGCCCGATCAGCTGTGCAGCCGCGCGCGCTCAAGGTTTGAGCGTTTCCTGCACGAAGCGCACCATCGAGTAGAAATAGAAATCGGCATTCTCGCGCCGTGCGAAGCCGTGGCCCTCATTCTCGGCGCGCAAGTACCACACGCGGGCGCCATTGGCACGCGCCTTCGCGACGATCTGCTCGGCTTCCGTGTAAGGCACCCGCGGATCATTGCGTCCCTGCACGACGAAGAGCGGTTTCTTGATGCGGTGCGCGTTGGTGAGCGGCGATATGCTGTGCAGAAACTCCCGCATCTTCGGATCCCGCTCGTCGCCGTACTCGCTCCGCCGCAGATCACGGCGATAGCTCTCGGTGGTCTCGAGGAAGGTAACGAAATGCGAAATGCCGACCACGTTGATCGCACCCGCGATGCGATCCCCGTAATGCACCGAGGTCGCCAGGCTCATGTAACCGCCGTAACTGCCGCCCGTCACCAGCACGCGTGATGCATCGAGATCCGGCTGTTGGGCGATCCAGTCGAGCAGCGCCCCGATGTCACGCACGGCGTCCTCACGCTTCATTCCATTGTCCAGCGCAAGAAAGGTCTTGCCGAATCCGCTCGAACCGCGAACATTCGGTTCGATGACCGCGATGCCCAACTCGTTCACGAAGTAGTTCCAGCGACCGCGAAAGCCAATCGATGCCTGCGCTTCGGGCCCACCGTGGATGTTGATGATGACCGGACGTCTGCCGGTGAAACGGGCGGGCGGGCGGCTGATCAGCCCGGAGATGGTCAGCCCGTCGAAGCTCTTCCAGGTGACGATTTCCTGCTCGCGAAACGACGAGGTGTCCATCGGAGATACCGCCCGGGTCCAGCGCGTCAGCTTGCCTGCACGCTCATCCATCACCCACACTTCCGCGGGTGCAGTGGCTCCGCCCACGGTCAATGCGACCTCCCCCGTGCCCCGGCGGGGAGCGATCCCCATGACGGTTCCTGACGCTGCGTGACGAAGCGGCACTTCCTTGAGCGTTGCTGCATCGAACGCCCGAATCTCATTGCGACCGCGGACGTTCAGCCGGGCGTAGATGGTGCGCGACTCGCCAGAGTCGTCGTCATCCTCGTCGGACGCGCCCTCGACATCATGCGGCAGGTGGTGCGTCAGAGAGGTGATCTGACCGTCGGATAACCGGTAGAGCATCAGTTCGCGAAACTCGCTGCCGCGGTCGCTAACGAAGAAGAATCCTTTGCCGTCCGAAGTGAAGCGTCCCGCGAAGTGCGTGGATGGCGCCTCACCCGTCCGTGGGAGGATCCTTTCCCTCCGGCCCGAGGATGTGTCGAGGACCCAGATCTCGCTTTCGTTCGCCGAGATGTAACGGGTCAACAGCAACCGGGCGCCCGCGCGGTCGAATGCCCCTCCGAACCATCCGGTGCCAGGCAACTCGGCGATCAGACGGGCCTCGCCGGGCTTCTCCGGATTCATCAGCGTGAGCTTGGTCGTGATCCGCTCACGCTGATCCGGGGTCAGATGGCGGTCGAGTGGCACCGAAGACACCAGAAACTCTCCCGTGTAGCGGCCATCGATTCGCCGCCAGGCACCGCGCGTGTGGCGAAAGCGCTCGTCGGTGAGGAGCACCGAATCGCCCCCCTCCACTGGGATTCGGTAGAGCTGGTAGGCCTCCGACCCACCCTTGCCGGCAGCGAACACCACGAACTTGCCGCCCAGTGGATCGATCGTCGCGTTGGTCACGGGATCAGGATGCCGCGTGAGCTGAACCAATTCGCCCATCGGAGAACGCAACCAGTAAAGCTGCGTGGTACTGGCCCCCGCGCCGCGATGTGACACCAGCATCTCGCCCCGCCGCGGATGCCAAGCCACGAAACCATGGCCGCGAAAGTCGGTGTACTTTGCCACCGTCTCAGCCAGGGCGCGCGGGATTGGAGGAATGCCCTCGACATGAAGATTGGCGTTCGGTGCGACGACGTCACCAGCATTGGCTGGCGGTTGCGCCGATGATGGCACCGGCGCAAAGACGCCGAGCGCAATCGAAAAAACCCAGGCCGCGCAGGCGAATCTCGAGACGGATTTCATGCAGCATTGTGACGGCCGAGGCGATCGACCGTTCCATCTTAGGCAATCCTGCATTATGGATGTGAGCCCGATAAAGCATCTGCGTTCATCCCGACTGCCAACGCGCCGATCGGTCGGCTAGCATCGACGCGGCAACGGCGGATTCGGCGCCATCGCGCCATTACAGGGGGATGCGTGGAGTTTCAAACGGTTGGCATCGTCGGTGCGGGCACGATGGGGGCCGGCATAGCCCAGGTCGCCGCGCAGGCCGGCAGCTCCGTCTTTCTGTTCGATGCGCGTGGCGGGGCCGCACAGTCTGCAATCGATCGCATCCGGTCGACGTTCTCTACGTTGGCCAGCAAGGGCCGCATGACCCAGGATGCTGCCGTCGAATCGTCTGCCCGGCTCGCGGTCGCACCGGATCTTCAGTGCCTATCCCCTTGCGACCTCATCATCGAGGCCATCGTCGAGGATCTCACGGCGAAGCGGACGCTGTTGCGTACGCTCGAAGGCATCTGCGGCCCCGACAGCCTGCTCGCCAGCAACACATCCTCGCTGTCGATCACGGCCATCGCGGCTGCCCTCGAGCGGCCGGAACGCGTCCTTGGCTTGCACTTCTTCAATCCCCCACCGCTCATGCCCTTGGTCGAGGTCATCCACGGCCGGTTGACCGCGAGCGATGTGGTCGCACGTGCCGAAGTCGCAATGCGCGCTTGGGGGAAGACCCCCATCCGCTGCGCGAGCACGCCGGGATTCATCGTCAATCGAGTGGCCAGACCGTTTTACGGTGAGGCGCTGCGCGTGCTGGAAGCCGGCGGCGCCGATGTCGCCACCGTCGATCTGATTCTGCGCGATGCCGGTGGCTTCCGCATGGGTGCGTTCGAGCTGATGGACCTGATCGGGCTCGACGTCAACCTGGCCGTCAGCAAGAGTGTCTGGAGCGCGTACTACTTTGACAGCCGCTACCGGCCCAGTTGGACTCAGGAAGAAATGGTCGCGGCGGGCCTGCTCGGTCGCAAGACCGGGCGCGGGTTCTACACCTACCCGGGCGCTGTTGCGTCGGTCCCGTCTTCGCCGTTGGGGCCCGCCCCTTCGCAAGTGCAATATCTGACCGAATCCGACGCACTCAACCCGCTGGTTGAGCGTATCCGGGCGGCCGGCATCAAGGTGCAATCGCGCAAAGAGGAAGACCCCTTCGGCGCTGGCATGCTGCGTATCGGCAGCGCGACGGTCGCTCTTACCGACGGGCGCACGGCGAATCAGATCGCCGTCGACGAAGAACTCACACAGGTCGTCGCGCTCGATCTTGCACGCGACTTTGCCACCACACGTCGGGTCGCGCTGGCGCGCGGGGAGGACACGACAACCTCTGCACTGGCCGACGCGGTTGGTCTGTTTCGTGCACTCGGCATCGAAGTCTCGGTCATCGACGACCTGCCAGGCCTCATCGTTGCGCGCACCATCGCCATGCTCGCCAACGAGGCCGCCGATGCCGTCATGCAGCGGGTGGCAACGGCCGACGCCGTCGACCAGGCCATCAAACTCGGCCTCAACCACCCGGAGGGTCCGCTCGAAACAGCCGACCGAATCGGCCTGACGCTGATCGATGCCATCCTCACCCATCTGCAGGCACAGACGGGTGACGACCGCTACCGGTCGTCTCTCCTTCTACAGCGCGCAATCTGGAGTGGCCGTGACCTCCGCTGAACCACCACGCTCGCCTGACTTGCCATCAGCCCGTGCCGTGGGCGATGTCATGTACCGTAACGATCGCGTCGCGCAGGCGCTCGCGATCCACATCGAATCGGTCGAGCCCGGCCGTGCGCGCGTCTCCATGCGTGTCAGCGCCGATATGGTCAACGGCCACCGCATCTGTCATGGCGGTTACATGGCGCTTCTTTGCGACACCGCCTTCGCCTACGCCTGCAACAGCTACAACGCCGTCACGGTCGCGAGCGGTTTTTCAATCGAATTGCTTGCCTCGGCCCGCGAGGACGATCTGCTGATCGCCGAAGCCGTCGAGGTCACCCGCCGCGGTCGAAGCGGCGTCTACGACGTTCGCCTCAGCAACCAAAAAGGCGAAACCCTCGCGCTGTTTCGCGGCAAATCGAGAACCATCGACGGAACGATCATCCCAACCTGAAGAGCCTGCACGATGCCCACCCGTGAGCCCACTCCCCTGCATCCGGTGGAAACCGCGAGCCGCGACGAAATCTCGGCGCTGCAACTCACCCGCCTCAAGCAAACGTTGCATCACGTCTGGGCCAACGTTCCGCACTATCGCCGCTCGTTCGAGGCCGCCGGCGTGCATCCGGACGATCTGCGCTCTCTCGAGGACCTCGCACGCTTTCCGTTCACCACCAAGGCCGACTTGCGGCAAAACTATCCGTTCGGCATGTTCGCCGTGCCGCGCGAAAAGATCGTACGTATCCACGCCTCGTCCGGCACCACCGGCAAACCAACGGTGGTCGGCTACACCCGCGCCGACATCGACAACTGGGCCGACTTGATGGCGCGGTCGATACGGGCAAGCGGCGGCTGCCCTGGCGACATCGTCCATGTCGCCTATGGCTACGGCCTGTTTACCGGCGGGCTGGGTGCCCATTACGGCGCCGAACGGCTCGGCTGTACCGTCGTTCCAATGAGCGGCGGCCAAAGCGAGAAACAGGTCCAGCTGATCACCGACTTCCGCCCCGACATCATCATGGTCACCCCCTCCTACTGCCTGGCGCTGGCCGATGAGTTCGTGCGCCTGGGACTGGAGCCCGCAGCGTCCTCACTATCGATCGGCATCTTCGGCGCTGAACCATGGACCGACGCCATGCGCAAGGACATCGAACGCCGCATGGGGCTGGATGCCGTCGACATCTACGGACTGTCCGAGGTGATGGGCCCCGGTGTTGCCAATGAATGCATCGCGAGCAAGGACGGCCCGATCATCTGGGAGGATCACTTCTACCCCGAGATCATCGACCCCGAAACCGGCCGCGTACTGCCAGACGGCGAGACCGGCGAACTCGTCTTCACCAGCCTGACCAAAGAGGCGATGCCTGTGGTCCGCTACCGCACCCGCGACATCACCCGCCTGCTGCCCCCAACCTCGCGCAGCATGCGGCGCATGGCGAAGATTACCGGCCGCAGTGACGACATGATGATCATCCGCGGCGTCAATGTCTACCCGACTCAAATCGAGGAACTGATCCTGGCGGAGCCATCGCTCGCGCCGCACTACGTCTGCATCATCACGCGCCCTGCCCAGCTCGATGAACTGACCGTCCGCGTCGAGGCTGACCCGGCACACGCCGGCGCGTCGGCCGATGCGGCCGGGCGGCGCGTTGGCGAACGCATGAAGCAGTTGGTCGGCGTCACGGCACGCATCGAAGTCGTTGCGCCGGGCGGCGTGGAACGCTCGATCGGGAAGGCGAAGCGCGTCATCGATCAGCGCCCGCGCTGAATCCGCCACCGGCCCCTACACCGTGCTTGCGAAGGAAACGCTGAGGAAAGCAACGAGCGGGATAAAGCGCAAGGTGCAGGCAGCGCAGCGACCGAGAAAACGAGCGAAGCGAGTTTCAGCGAAGGCTAACCTTCAGGTTATGCCGGAGCTGCATATCGAGCAGATAGGGAAACGCTGAAGAAAGCAGCGAGCGGGATGAAACGCAAGGCGCACGGAGCGCAGCGACCGAGACATAACAATGAGTTAGGCGAGGGAGCGAGCACCGCGCAACGCAGCGATTCGCCCGTGCAGCAATTTGTTCAGCGTTTCCATAGGCGAGGGAGCGACAACGCAGTTGCGGCGTAGCTCGCCTTCGCGAAGCCAAGGTCAAGCCGGCCGAAAGGCAGGCGTGCTAGAACCAACACCGCGCGACACAGCAGACGGCCCACCGCAGCAGTTTTTCAACGGCCTGCTAGGCGCGCGGTTCAAAACCTACCTTTCGGGGCGTGAGAGAGAGGAAATGCACGCGGATTTTCTGGACGCACACGAACGGCATTGGGAGGATGCGGAGCGCCTTTTTCAGGCGCAACGCTGGGCGAACGCGGACCACCTTTACGGCCTGGCGGCCGAGTGTGGCTTGAAGCGGTTGATGCGAGCCTTCGACATGCCTTTTGACAAGGCGAGAGGTCGGCCCATAAAAAAGTCGGACCAAGTACACGCCGATGGTATCTGGATGCGCTTCGAGAGCTATCGTTGCGGCCACCCTCAGGGCACGGGGTATGTATTGCATGGCTCAAACCCCTTCAGTAACTGGAACGCCTCGCAGCGGTATGCCCATCAATCGGATTTCGATCAGGCGCGCGCGCAGGAGCACCGGTCGGGGGCAGATGTCGTCAGACAGCTGGTGAAGAAGGCACGCAAGGAAGGGCTTATATGACGACCTTCGACCAAATTTTACCCACCGCTACCAAGGTGCTTGAGGAGCAGCCTGAACTCGTGACGCAACTGGACTGGCTGGCGATCAATCGCGATCTAAACGGGCGCGTACGGTTCATCGTGCCGGAGTCGATCGTGGCCAATGATGACCAGCGCGGGCAGGTCGAGGCGCTCTATCAGGCGCTCGCAACGCAGATCGCGCCGCACGCGTCTCCAGTCGAATCCGGCATTTTGTATGAGGCAAGCTGCGATGATGTTTGCCCGGGCGGGGCACGTTACCCGCTGAAGGGATTTGACAAGGTCTGGGTGGTCGATCGGTTGGCGACGGAGGGCAACTGGGCACAGATCGCCTCTGAAACCGAAGGCGCGCGGCGCATTGTGTTCTTTTCCATCAAGGGGGGCGTCGGCCGCTCTACCGCACTCGCGGCCTGCGCCTGGAAGCTCGCCCAGCTTGGCAAGCGGGTACTGGTGCTCGATTTGGACCTGGAATCGCCGGGACTGTCGTCCAGCTTGTTGCCGGCGGAGCGCCAGCCCATGTATGGCATCACGGACTGGCTGGTGGAAGACTTGGTCGATAACGCAGATGGCGTGCTCGATGGCATGGTCGCCACGAGCGATCTGTCGCGGGACGGGCAAATCTATGTGGTGCCTGCCCGAGGTGCGGATGCCGGCGAGTACATCGCAAAACTCGGTCGGGTATGGATGCCCAAGGTCGGCAGCGATGGTTCGCGTGAGCAATGGCCTGCCCGCCTACATAGGCTTTTGCAGGCGCTGGAGGCGCGCATCCAGCCCGATGTCGTGCTCATCGACTCGCGCGCCGGCATCGATGAGGTGGCATCGGGCTGTGTCACTGGTCTGGGGGCGAATCTGATCTTGCTCTTTGCGCTGGATGGCAGTCAGACTTGGAGCGGTTACCGGATTCTGTTTGATCACTGGCTTCGGTCCAGCGTTGCCGAGCGTATCCGTGAACGGCTGCAAATCGTCGCGGCCCTTGTGCCAGACCTGAATCCGGCGACGTATCTCGAGGATTTGCGCGAACGGGCTTACGATCTTTTCATCGAAACTTTGTACGACGAAATCCCCCCTTCAAGTCGTGTCGAGAATTATCGGCAAGGCCAAGAGGGATGGAGTTTCGACCTCGCCAACGAGCTCGCACCGCATATGGCCTGGGCGGTGCGTTGGCATCGCGGTTTTGAGGCCCTGTTCACTCTGCATGGAAGACTGGCGCAGGTGGATGACGAAGAAGTTCGGCATGTCTTCGGCGACCTAATCGGGCAGATCTTGCGATACCTGGGTTGGAATGACGGTTATCCCAAGGCAATCGACGGAGGCGGATTATGAGTGGGAAATCCGCCAAGACTGAGGCGCCAGCCCTGCGGGCGGCCATCCTCGCCGCGCTGCAAGAAACGAGCAATTTCGGCGAGACCCCGGCGGCAGGAATGCTGTATGTGCCTCCTTCGCATCTCAAGGCGCTGCGCCTGGACGCTCATGTCGTCGTGGGCGGCCGGGGGGTTGGCAAATCGTTCTGGACGGCGGTGTTGCAGTCCGATTTGCTGCGCGGACTTTTGGGAGGCGCCGCTTCCGAACTTACCTCGGTCTGCGTTCGGCTCGGCTTTGCCAATGCAGAAAATATCGCCAATTACCCGAATGCCGACGTTTTCGCGACATTCGTCGACCAAGGCGGCGACCCGTATGACTTATGGCGTGCAGTGATCCTGCGCTGGGTGGCGGAGAAGTCTGGGCAAAATATTCCCTGCCAAAGCTGGCTGGAGACGGTTGCGTGGCTGAAGTCGGACCCCGAGGCGGCTGCGCGTTTGATGCAGGAGCCAAGGAACTGGCGAGGCCTGATTCTGTTCGACGCGCTGGACCGCACTAGCAACGTATGGCAACGCATGGATGACATCGTGCGAGGCTTGTTGCGAGCGGTGCTTTGGCTGAAGACGTTTCCAGGCTTGTATGCAAAGGTCTTCCTGCGGGAGGATCAGGCTGAGCGCACCGTATTCAACTTTCCGGACGCCTCAAAACTTACGGCTACCAAGGCCGAATTGTCGTGGGTTCGCCATGACCTGCACGGGCTTCTCTGGCAACGTTTGATCAACGCGCCCTCGGCTCATGGCGAGCGCATGCGCGCGATCTGTCCGCATAGCAAGCAGGAAGACATATGGCGCGTTGCCGACGAGATGAAAAGCGAATCAGAGGCACAGCGCAAAGCATTTGAGCAATTGGCAGGTCCATGGATGGGGCGCGACTGGCGACGTGGCGTGCCATACACGTGGTGTGTCAGCCATTTGGCCGACGGACAAGGCCGTGCCTCGCCGCGCTCCTTCTTGGCGGCGCTCGGACAAGCTGCGGAAGATTCCGCTGAACGCCATGCCGAGTATGAGTTTGCGCTGCATTACGAAAGCATCAAGCGAGGCATCCAGAAGGCTTCCGAGATTCGCGTTCAAGAAATGGCCGAAGACTACCCCTGGGTAAGCGAAGTTCTCTCTGAGTTGAAAGGCATGAACGTTCCTTGCGAATTTGATGCCGTGGTGGCGCGTTGGCAGGCTAAGTTTCCCAATGGTCCCCAGACCATTTCCCCGGATCGTCTGCCAGCGCAGCACGCTGCGCGCGGTTGGGAAGGGCTGCGGGAGGATCTGCAACGCTTGGGGCTGATTGAAACCAAGAAGGACGGCCGTATCGATATGCCCGACTTGTATCGCGTGGGATTCGGCCTGGGCCGCAAGGGCGGCGTCAAACCCAGAAACTGAGACAAGCGGGATGGCTATTCGGCGCTTTTTCTCCCACGCCTATCGGCTCGGCGCCAGTTTCCTGCTGCAGCATCTCCAAAGGGCGTGCCGCTGCGCTTGCGCTGCCCCCAGGGTTTGTCACACCTCGATCTAGGATCTAGAGAAACACTGAAGAAAGCAACGAGCGGGATGAAGCGCAAGGCGCACGGAGTGCATCTGCGCCTTAGCATAGCAACCGCCTCGAGGAGGGGCTGAATGCGAACAATGCAAGGTGGTACAAGGAAGTGGTGCCCGGAATGCAAAGAGATACGGATCTGTGCCGCAGTGAATCCAACGGAACTTGGCGAAAGAGCGGGCCAACGCTGGTACAACCAGGAACACACTGATATCCAGTGGTTCAGGCGTGGGCTTGTATGTCAACACTGCGGTCACGAGTGGCTGTCTGCCGAGGTGCCAGAAAAATTCCTTGACGAACTCGTCGAACTGCGAAACGCACTTAGCGACATCAAGTTGAACGCCGAGGTTTATGTCAAGGAATCAGAGAAAGCGTCGAAGAGCCTCGGCAAGTTGAGCAAGTCGCTAAGCGTTCTTCGTGCACTCAAGGTGTACAGAGGTCAAGAGTGAAGCCTACAAGCCGGTGCGCCGCGCCCTGGACGACACATCAAGTCGATAGGCAAGGGAAGAACAACGCAGTTGCGGCGTAGCTCGCCTTCGCGAAGCCAAGGTCAAGCCGGCCGAAAGGCAGGCGTGCTAGAGCCAACACCGCGCGACACAGCAGACGGCCCACCGCAAGAGATTTTTTCAACGGCCGGTCAGTTCGATAGCGTGTCGTCGGCGCGCAGGCCATAGCGCCGGGTCTTCTCCCACAGCGTCTTGCGCGAGATGCCCAGCACCGCCGCGGCCGCAGCCACTCGCCCGTGGCATCTCTGCAGCACGGCCTGCAGGTAGCTGCGCTCCGCCTCGGCCACGAACGCCTCGAGGGTGGGCAACACCCCCTCTTCCGCGCTGGACGCGAGTCGGCCCTCGAACAGGTCGCCAGCGTCCAGCACTTTGCGTGACGAGAGCACGCAGGCGCGCTCCAGGCGATTGCGCAGCTCGCGCACGTTGCCAGGCCAGTCATGCGTCACCAAGGCCGCCTTGGCGGCCGGACTAAGGGCGCGCTGGGGCTCGCCGAGTTCGACGGCAAGCTCCGCGAGAAAGGTCTGGGCCAGCCAAAGAACGTCTTCCGGGCGAGCCCGCAGCGGAGGAATCGGCAGGTGCACCACATTGACCCGGTAAAAGAGATCCTCCCTGAACCGCCCGGTCTCGACCAGGTGGCGCAGATCGCGGTGCGTCGCACAATACAGCCGCAAATCGACCTCGATGTCGGCCTCGGCGCCGAGCCGGCGCACTTTGCGTTCTTGCAACGCACGCAGCAGTTTGACCTGCAGGGCTGGCGCCAACTCGGCAATCTCGTCGAGGAACAGCGTGCCACTGCTGGCCTGCTCGAAATGCCCTCGTCGCACCCGGTCTGCGCCGGTGAAGGCACCTTTCTCGTGCCCGAACAACGCCGCTTCCATCAGGGTCTCGGGTATCGCGCCGCAGTTGACCGCGACGAAGGGAGCTTCGCCCTGCGGGTGCGCAAGCCGATGCAGGTACCGCGCGATCACCTCCTTGCCAGCCCCGCTCTCGCCAGTGATCAGAACGGTCCGCGCCTTGGCGGCCACACGCGGGGCCTGTAGTTCGAGCGCTCGCATCGCACTCGATACGCCAAGTGCACCCGCAGGCCGCGGCGGCGCCTCGAACGATAGATGCACCTTCTGGTGAGTGGCGGCCTGCACCTTGTTCACCAGCTCACCGATGTCGAACGGCTTGGTGACGTAATCATGGGCGCCGAGTTTCAGCATCTCGACCGCGCGTTCGACCGTCGCGTAGGCAGAAATGAATACAAAGGGTGGCGCTGGATCTTTCGTCTCGATCAATCGGCGGAACACCTCCTCCCCCGCCACGTCCGGCAGGCGAACGTCGCTGATCACGATGTCATACGCGCGGGAGCCCAGAGCCGCCAAGGCGGGTGCGCCGCGCGTAAACCAGTCGACCACGTACCCCTCGAGTACAAAGCGATCGGACAAGGATTCGCCCATGATCGGGTCGTCTTCAATCAAGCAGATGCGAGCCATTCACAACTCCGCGGTCGCTGGCGGCTGATTCTGTCCCACTGACGCGATGGGAAGCATGACCTTGAACCGTGTCCAGCCGCCACTACTGTCTGCAACGATACTTCCGCGCAACTGCTGCACGATCTGGTAGCAGACCCACAGGCCTAGGCCGTAGGCACGCTTGCCGTCGCGCTCGGTGGCGGCCACGAACGGTTCGAACAATCGAGCCTGGATCTCGGCATCGATTGGGGCGCCGGTGTTACCCACGATGATCGTCAATAGGTTCTCGCTTCGCGAGACAAAGAGCTCGACGATGCCGTGGTCGTCGGCCGCCTTCACCGCATTGAGCAACAGGTTCAGAAGAAGCTGCCGGATCTGGTGCGCGGGCAGCGGCGTGCGAGCGACCGAGGCGGAGTCAACGCGCCACCGCAGCGTCAGCCCGCGCGCGCTGACCTCCGGCTCGATCAGCGTGCGCAGGTCGCGCAGGTCCTGCGCCGCAAGGTGCGGCGAGTCCAGCCGCGCCTCGACCAGCAACGCGCCGACCGTCGAGCGGATCTGCTGCAGGCCACGTTCGAGGAGTCCGAGCGTCTTGCGCGTGAATGGGTCAGGATGGCCGTGCCGCGTCACGGTGTCGATCGCGTTGAGCATTCCTCCGAGAGGGTTGTTGATTTCGTGCGCGATGCCAGCCGACACGCGGCCAACCGCCGCCAGTCTTTCAGCAGCCACCATCTCGCGTTCCAGCACTTCCTTGCGGGCGAGCTCCGCCAGCATGCTGCGCGCGCTGCGTGCGAGCTGGCCGATTTCGTCGCGACTCTCCGGCGGCAAACTGTCGGCGATCTTCGCTGGTGAATCATGCCCGACGCGTGACATCGCCTGCGCCATCTGGGCGAGTGGCTCGGCCATGCGCTTGCCCCAATACCACCCCAGCGGGATCAGCAATAGCAGCCCCGGCAGGGTGATCAGGGCGAGCTCGATCAACGCGGAGCGAACGCGCCCGTAATAGCGCTCGGCATCGAACTCAACCAGCACCGTTCCGAGAACCGTACCGTCTTCGGCCATGATTGGACCGGCTGCCGCCATCTCGCTGCCGAACTCTCCGCGCGCGAACAGAAAGTCGAACCGACTCAGGTCGGCCGCCCGAGCCGCGAGTTCGGCCAGCGGATGCGGTAGCTGATCTCGTTCGGTCGTGACCGGAATGCGCTGCGGATCGCTCGCCACGAACACGCGCTGTCGGCCGTCGAGCACCACGATCGATTGCAACGGATTGTCGAGCGCGCGCGCTGCCAACGGTGTGCGAATGACCTCGAACGCCTGCCAAAGATCATCGCGGACGATCGGTTCGCGCAGTGACCGCGCCAGCACGGTGCTGAGGTTACGGGCGCTCGCCTCGAGATCGGTGCGCGCATCGCGCAACGCACGCGTCACCAGCGCAGTGGTCACGACCAGTTCCGTCAGCAGGATCACCGCGCTGATGGCGAGAGGGATCTTGACCCGGTAGCTTAGATCGGCCAGCTTCATCGCATCGGCGCCTCGGCAAGGCGGACGAGCTGGCGTATGCCGTCGAACAACGCAGGCGCACCGGCCTCGAAGCCGTCGATGTTCAAACGCTCAAGCAATAGGGCTCCGGTGCGCGATCCGCGCATCTCAAGCAGCGCGCGCGCCACCGCGGCGCGCTCATCCGCCGCCAGCGATGCGCGCGCAACGACGGGTGGAAAGCCGAAGTGCTGCGAACGCCAGGCGACGCGCACCCCTGCAACTGCCTCCGGATGCTGCTTGACGAGGGTGTCCCACACATAGCCGTCGACCGCGCCACCGGCCGCGAGTCCGGCCTTCACTGCCTGCACGACTTTGCGGTGGCCGAACGTGAAGAAGGTTCGGCGAAAGAACGCCTCGGCGCGTAGTCCGGCGCGGATCAGTTCCGTTCGCGGCACCAAAAAGCCGCTGTTGGACAGCGGATCGGAGTACGCAAAGACCGCACCGCCCAAGTCGCCGATGTGGCGGGTTGCCCGGTCGCGTTCAGGCACGATCAGGTAGGACTGGTACAACGGGCGACCGAGGTAGATCGGAACCGCGACCAGACGCATCTGCTCTGCGTGGACAACGAACGGATAGCCGCATACCCACGCGATGTCGACCCGATCGGACAGCACGAGATCGATGATTTCGCGGTAGCTGCCGCGCTGCACGAAGGCTACCGGGCGCTGTAGCCTTTCCTCGAGGTAGTGCTGCCAGAGGCCGAGCAGGGCGATCTGGTCATCGAGAAACACAGGGGTCGTCCCGAAGCGCAGCGGCGAGCTTTTGGCAGCCGATAGCGCGCGTACCGGTACGCAGGCCACGGAGAGTGCAATGGCGGCGAGCGCGCGCCTGCGATCGATCAACCGGTTTCGAATGCGTAACCGCATCGCCGTCGTCTCCATGCAATCCGTCACCGGCACGCAACGGCCATAGCGTATAGGACGCCGCGTCCCCCTGCTCGGTCCGGGACCTGGCCATGCTGCGCTGCGATGGCCCACATCTTGCGTCCCTCTGTCAGACGGCAATCGAAACCGTGGCCGGTTCGTCGTCAGGCATCCATCGGTGCCCCCTGTTCACACTGGGATTCTCACCCGGAGCGGACTGCCCGCCGGCCGCTGGCACACCGCGAAATCCACGTAAGGAGGTAATTCCCATGTCGACCAAAGAGCTGAAGGAACAGGAAGAGGCACTGGCCCGCGAAGCATTGCGCTTGGGCCCACAGGTCGATCGGCGTAGATTCTTCGTGTCGGCGGCCGCGTTCGGAGCTGCCGCGGCAGCACCGCTGACCGCGACCGCGCAGACGGCCCCCGCAACCCCTGCGCCGGCAGCGCCAGCGGCGCCTGCCGCACCGCCACGCCGCGTTCTGGTCAAAGATGATTCGCGCCTTCTGAACATCGGCGCTACGGTCCGCAGCGGCAACTACTGGAACTTCTCAACCTGGATCACTCCGGTCGAGGAGTTCTACGTGCGCAATCATTATCCGACGCCCACTGTCGATGCCAGGCCGGTTCTCAACCCGAGGAATTGGCGTCTCAAGATTCACGGCAACGCAGTCGAGCGGCCGCTGGAGATCGGTTACGAGGACCTCATGAAGATGCCCTCGCGCTACATGATTGCGACGCTCGAGTGCCACGGCAACGCGCGCACGCTGTTCTGGGAGCAGCAGGACATGAAAGACGTCGCCGGTGGCAACTGGGTGATGGGCGCAGTGGGCCAGGCGGAGTGGCAGTACGTTCCAATGAGCCACATCTTCGGGCTGGTCGGCCTCAAGAAGAGCGCGAAGTCAGCGCTGTTCTGGTCCGGCGTTGACGGCGGGGACATGGGCCGTCCGATGCCGGTCGCGGACCTGCTGGCTCGGCCCGACGACATCGGCATCTGCTACCGCATGAACGGCAACGAACTGACGTCGGACCACGGTGCGCCGGTGCGCATGGTCGTCCCCGGCTGGGGCGGTACGGCCTGGATCAAGTGGCTAACCGAGATTCGCATCGACAGTCACCAACACTGGTGTCGGCTCAACACCCGCGGCGAGGTCTATATCGGCCCGACCTACAAGGCGCCCGAAGTAACGGCCACCGACGAGTTCATTGGCGGGATCACGGCCGCCGACGTCAAGGGCCCAATGGTCACGTGGATGCCGATCAAGACCACGCTCACCGTGCCGCTGGTGCTGGAGAAATCCCCGTCCGTCCCCGCAAACTACCCGCTCAAGCGCGGCGAGTGGCCGATTCTGAAGAGCGGCCCCCAGGTGATGCGCGGGTACGCTTGGGCGCCGCAACATGGCATTCGCGACGTCGAGTACCGCATCGACGGCGGCCGCTGGCGTCGGGCCACGATCTGGGGGCCGAACCTCGGCAAGTACACGTGGGTGCGGTTCGACTTTCCGTGGGAAGCGAGCGTCGGCGATCACGTCATCGAGACGCGAGGCATCGATAGCGCCGGCAACGTGCAGCCGGAGTCGGTTCCGTTCAATCAGCTCGGCATGGCCAACGGCGCGATTCCCAAGTTCAAGATCCGCGTCGTATGAGTTCGACCAGGCAGCGGCTGCGCCAGGCGCCGGCCGCCGACAACGGCCGAATCGCAGTCACGCGTCCCCTTCGGAGCCTCCTCTCCGTGCTCGCGCTCGCGGTCGCCGCCGGCGCTGCCGCCGCTCCTCCGGCACCGCCACAAGGTGCAAGTGCCCAGGTGATCAGTGGCGCGCAGCTCTATCAGCAGCACTGCGCGCTTTGCCACGGCGCGACCGGACGAGGCGCAACCGTCTTTCCGAGACCGATCTGGGGTCCGGGGCACGACATCGGGAAATTCGGCACAGCCAAGGGCCTCTTGGAGTACCTTCTGATGCTGATGCCGTTCGACGATCCGGCGAAGCTCACCGACGCGCAGAAGACATCTATCACGGCCTACATGTTGGTACGCAATGGCACGCTGCCCGCTGGCGCAACGCTGCCAACTGGAGGTGACGGTACTGCGATCAAGTAAGGCACGGAAACGCTGTAGGAAGTGCTGCGCGGGCGAATCGCCGCGTTGCGCAGCGCACGCTCACTCGCTTATCAACTTGATAGCAGGCAGTCGAAACACGTAGCGAGGATGGCCAGATGCGAGGCGAACGGAGCGCAGCGACCGAAGACCTATCAAATAGATAGGCGAGGGAGCGAGCACCGCGCAACGCAGCAGATGCCCCACCGCAGTAGTTTTTCAACAGCGTGGTAAGGCCACCACCAAGTCCGTCTCAGCCCGAGCCTGCCGCATAGGCCCGCACGTCGTCCGGTGTGGCGTCGGTGGCGTAGCAGTCTTCGAAGAGTTCGCGAAACAGCGGCTCTGGCAGTTTGCGCCCAATGAAGACGATGACGCTTTCGCGTCGTTCGTCATCACGCCACGCGGGGCCGAAATCGAAGCCCGCCATCATGTGCACCCCCTGAAAGACGACCTTCCTCGGCTCGCCCTTGATGCTGAGAATGCCCTTGTAACGAAGCATCTGTTCGCCGTAGAGATTGATCAGCGAACCGATGTAACGGTCGATGCGCCGGACATCGAGCGGCCGGTCCGTCTTGATATAGAACGAGCGCACCTCGTCATGGTGTTCGTGGTCGTCGTTGGTCAGAAAGTCCGGTTGGATCTCCAGGATCGCGTTCAGGTTGAACCCACGGATGTCCAGCAGGTCTTCGATGTCGGTTTCGCCGAAATGAACGTTGGCAATCGGGGCGCGCACGTTGATCTTGCGCAAACGTGCGAGAAGCGCGCCAAGTGCCTCATCATCGACCAGGTCGCTTTTGGACACGAGTAGTCGGTCGGCGAAGGCCACTTGCTGCTGCGCTTCGGTGAACTCGTCCAGTTGCCTCACGCCGTGCTTTGCATCGACGACGGTAATGACGGCGTCGAGCAGGTAGCGCTCGTTCACCTTCTCGTCCGCAAAGAACGTCTGCGCTACCGGCGCCGGGTCCGCCATACCGGTCGTTTCGATGACGACGCGCTCGAAATCGAGCTCTCCTTTGGATCTCTGCCGGTAGAGCTTGTTGAGAATCCGAATCAAGTCGCCGCGCACGGTGCAGCAGATGCAGCCATTGTTCATGACGGTGATCTGCTCTTCTTCACGAGCGAGAATCGCGCCATCCACACCCTCTTCACCAAACTCGTTTTCGATCACGGCGATGCGGTGACCGTGGTCTTCCTTCAGAATCCGGTTCAGCAGCGTGGTTTTGCCAGCGCCCAGAAAGCCGGTGAGAATGGTGACCGGAATCAGAGCATCGGCAGGCGCGCTCCATGAACTGGCTTCGTCCTGGGTCTGCTGTTGGGCCGCGCGCGCGGCGGCATCGGCACGAGTGGACATGACCTCTCCTGGTTATGGTGAATTTTAGGGTGCCGTCTACAAGTACACGAGCGTCCGCCGCAAGCCCGGTGCTGAGCGTTGCCCAGCACCACGCTGTTGAAGCCAGCCATGCGTCGGCCGATCTGATGCGTCGCGCCGGCGACGCGACAGCGCGGTGGCTGGCGTCACGGCTCGACCGATCGCATGCGGTGCTCTGCCTGGCCGGACCTGGCAACAATGGTGGTGATGCGCTCGCAACGGCCACCGCACTGCGCGCGATGGGCCGCAGAGCCGATGTCGTCCTGATCGGTGAGGCGGCGCAGCTACCGGCTGATGCCGCGCAGGCACTACGGCGTTTTCATGAAGGCGGCAGCGTCGCGACCGAATTGCCGTCGACGACCGACGCCGTTTGGATCGTCGACGGACTGTTCGGTATCGGCCTGGGACGCCCTATCGTCGATCGCTTCGCCGCAGCGGTGGAATGGACAAAGCATCAGCGAGCGCAGGGCCGCAGGGTGTTGGCGCTCGACGTTCCCTCCGGTATCGACGCCGACACCGGTGCCATCCTCGGCGAGCAGGCCGTGACTGCCGACGCCACGCTGACTTTCATCGCCGCCAAGGCAGGTCTGTTCACCGGGCCAGCCGTCGATCTTACGGGAGAAGTCTGGATCGATGATCTCGGCCTATCCCCGCTGACATCCGACCCGAGCCTCGCACTTTTCGACGCCGAGGCGGCGGCCCGTACGTCCCCGGTCCGCCCACGCACGGCCCACAAAGGTTTGCAGGGTGACGTGGCCATTATCGGCGGAGCCTTCGGCATGATTGGCGCGGCATTGCTGGCCGCCCGCGCAGCGCTTCGTGCCGGGGCGGGACGGGTTCGCATTGGCTGGACGACCGAGGCCGCGCCGACTTTCGACCCGGTGACGCCGGAACTGATCTTCGACGACTTGGCGCCGCTGCTACGGCGGCGCCTACACGCCGCGTGCATCGGCTGCGGCATGGGTTCGGGCGGATGGGCGGCACAAGCCCTGCGCAGTGCGATAGCGCTCAACGTGCCGGTGGTCTTCGATGCCGATGCACTCAATCTGCTGGCGGAATCGGCCGAGCAGACGTCCCTCTTCCAGCGCCGAAAAGCGCCCAGCATTTTGACTCCTCATCCTGCCGAAGCCGCTCGCCTGTTGGGCACCGATGCGCGAAGCGTGAACGCCGACCGAATCCGCGCTGCGCGCGACCTTGCCCGCGGCTACGGCGCCTTCGTCGTGCTCAAGGGTGCCGGCAGCGTCATCGCGGCGCCGGATGGACGGACGAGCATCAACCTGACCGGAAACCCGCTGCTCGCCACCGCTGGCACCGGCGACATACTCACCGGCATCGTCGGCGCGCTGCTGGCGCAAGGGCTCGAACCTTGGGATGCCGCCCGTGTGGCCGTGGCATGGCATGGCGCCTGTGCCGATCGCCTGGCTGCGCGTGGTGTGCGCCGGGCTGTGGCGGGCGATTTGCTGCCCGAACTGAGCATGCTGGCTTAGCAGGCTGTTGAGAAACGACTCTGGCGGTCCATCTGCTGTGTTGCGCAGTGTTGGCTTTGGCCGCTTCGCTGCACATCGGCTTCGCCGATCTGAGCCTTCGCCAAAACTTCGTATTGGCCCCCTCGCCTATCCAATTGATATGTAGCTCCGGCATTACCTGAAGGTCATGCCTTCGCTGAAACTCGCTGCGCTCGCTTTCTCGGTCGCTGCGCTCCGTGCGCCTTGCGCTTCATCCCGCTCGCTGCTTTTTTCAGCGTTTCCCTAAGGCACCAGAATGCTTCCGCCCACGGTTCGCCGCGCCTCCAGATCGCGATGGGCCTCGGCCGCATCGGACAACGAGTAGGTCTGGCGCGGTGAGAGATCCAGTTTGCCTTGCTGCATCATCGAAAAGACGCGATCCGCCATTTCGAGCATTCGTGCCCGATCCGCCGTGTAGGTCATCAAGGTCTGGCGCGTGACGAAAAGCGAGCCTTTGGCGGCCAGTAGACCAAGATCGGCGCCAGTGACCGGCCCCGAGGAGTTGCCGAAGCTGACGAGCAGCCCGAACGGTCGCAGGCAGTCGAGCGATGCGGGCCAGGTGTCCTTACCTACGCTGTCGTACACCACCGGAACCTTCCGCCCGCCGGTGATCTCGAGCACACGCTCGACGAAGTTCTCGCGCGTGTAATCGATCGCATGCGCGCAGCCGGCCTCGAGTGCGAGCTTGGCCTTCTCCGGGCTGCCGACGGTACCGATCATCTCGACCCCCATCGCGCGCGCCCACTGCGCGGCGATGAGCCCGACGCCACCCGCGGCGGCGTGAAACAGGATCGTCTCGCCGGGTTGGCACTTGTATGCGCGATTGAGTAGGTACTCCACCGTCATCGCGCGCAGGAAACCCGCGGCCGCGTCCTGCTCGGCTACGCGGTCAGGCAACTTGACGAGGAAGCGCGCCGGGTGATTGCGTTCGCTTGCGTATCCGCCAAGCGGTCCGTCGCAGTAGACGACGCGGTCGCCGGGTGCGACTTCGGTGACGCCCGGCCCCACTTCCAACACGACGCCGGCCCCCTCTTTGCCAATCCCCGATGGAAGCGGCACTGGGTAAAGCCCTGTGCGGTGGTAGGTGTCGATGAAGTTCACGCCGCAGGCGCTCTGCTGGATCCGCGCCTCGCCAGGGCCCGGCGGCGGCAACTCGACGTCGACGCGCTGCAGAACTTCAGGGCCACCCGTGCGGGAGAAGCGAATTGCGTATGGCATGCGACATGTCCTTTCGAGGCGTACGATCAACCGGGAAAATCTCAGCGTCCGGCGAGTAACCGAACCAGGGCAAAGCCCACCCAGGTCAGCGTCAGTGAGGTGCCGAGGTGAAGAAGCACGACCAGACCGGCACGCGCCCAGTACTCAGCCATCATCAGGCCGACGACTTCCGCGCTGAACGTCGAGAACGTGGTTAGAGCGCCGAGGAAACCGGTCACCAGGAACAGGCGGATCAATGGTGAGAGGTCGGGCTGCGCAGCAGACCAGCCAAGGGTCACGCCTACCAGCAGCCCGCCCATGGCATTCGCCAACAACGTCCCGAAAGGTAGCCAGCCCTGCGCGTTGAGCCACACGGCGAGGACGTAACGCAGCCAGGCGCCGAGAACGGCGCCGAGCCCGATCACCGCGAGCACCGCCACGGGCGACGCCGCCGGGCTGGCACTCATCGCCGGCTCGACGAGGCGGCCGACCAAACGTGGTCGACGACCTCCCGCTGGGCCCCGCGCTCGCGGTAGAGGCGGATTTCCATGGTTCCCGTCCAGTGCGCATCGCCGCAGCGGCCGAGCCGCTTGGCCTTGACATCCCGCTGCACAGCGCTTTCCGGCAGCCAGGCGAGTCCGTGCCCTTCAAGCGCCATGACTTTCAGCGCCTCGGACATGTCGTTCTCATAGACACAATCGAGATGCGCACGCACTGGCGCCTGCTGCAGGATCAGTTCGACCATGCGACCGAGATAAGCCTGCGGCGTGTAGGAAAGGTAGGGAATCTTTCGCAGATCACTGCCTGGAAGCGTGTAGAGCACGCGTCCGTCGCTATCCGTGCGCGCGAACGGCGCGATCGTCTCGCTACCAAGCACGATCATTTCGTAGCGTGCAGGATCGAGCTGGACCGGCTGGTTCGGATGGTGATAGCAAAGCAGCAGATCGCAATTGCCCTCGACGAGGCTCATCACGGCGTCGTGCACGTTCAGGGCATTGAGTTTTGCCTTGACGCGCCCGAGCTTTTTCTCGAGCGCGGCCAGCCAGCCCGGAAAGAATGTCAGCGAAAGCGTATGGGGCGCGGCAAACAAGATGGTATCGACCGGCGCGCTTTGCAGTCCGCGCGCGATTGCACGCGCGTCCATCGCCTGCCGCACGATCTCGGCTGCGCGCTCACGGAACTGTTCGCCCGCCTTCGTGAGCCGAGTTGGGTAACTGGTGCGATCGATCAGTTCCGCACCCAGCCACTGCTCGAGCGCCCGAATACGGCGCGAGAACGCTGGCTGCGTGACGTAACGGAGTTCGGCGGCGCGGGAAAAGCTGCCTGTTTCAGCCAGTTGGAGAAAGTCCTCTACCCACTTGAGCTCCATGGGACTAGTCTACCCGATGGGTCATGCCGAAATGGCATGGGAAGGTCAGAAACCGAGAAGCCCCAAGGCAAGCGGTCCAATGGCCGATACGACCGAATCCCGCTCATGCCTGGCCGTAGGGCTTGCGGTCGACAAAGTAGGCGGATTCGATGCCCTTGAGGCTACGGCCGCGGGCATCCTTACAGGCACGAATCTCATTGACGAGTTCGAGTGCTGTCTTGTCGCAAGGCGGCAGTTCGATATCGACGGCGTCGAGCGGCTGAGTCCGCTCGCTCCAGCGGACCAAATGCGAACATAGCGTCAAGCCAGCGCCGAAGGCTGGCATCAACAAATGCGCCCCGGGGATCACTCGCCCGGCTTCAAGAGCCTCCACCAAGGCGACCGGCACGGTCGCTGCGCTCATGTTGCCGTACTTCTCGACTGTTAGCACGACCTTGCTCATGGGAATGCCAGCGTACTTTGCAACGGACTCGATGATGCGGGCATTCGCCTGATGCGGCACCACCAGATCGACGTCCTCCGGCCGCAACCCGACCTTTTGCAGCGTCTTGGCGCTTGCATCGGTCATACCTTGGACCGCGCGCTTGAAGATCTGCGGTCCATCGAAATCCCACAACATGTCGCCGAAGGTGACGTCGCAGTTCGCGTAGGTTGCGCCATAGCCCCGCACGCGCAAAATTCCGCGGGCGTCGCCATAGCAGCCGAGGGTCTCGCCGAGCAGACCCACTGCATCCCCGGTTGCTTCGAGCACGACCGCCGCGCTGCCGTCGCCGAATAGCACGGCCACGCCCCGGTTGTCCCAGTCCATGTAGCGTGAAATCAGCTCCACGCCGATCACAAGCGCCTTGCGCGCGACCCCTGTGCGAATCATCGCGGTGGCCGTCGACAGACCGTACAAAAAGCTCGTGCAAGCGGTGTTGACATCCATCGCTGCCGCACCGTCGCAACCGAGCTTGTATTGCAATGCCGAGGCGGTGTTCGGCACCATCTCATCGTAGCTGCAACTGCCGTAGACGATCAGGTCCACGTCGGTCGGCTTGAGCCCCGCACAGGCCAGGGCCCTGCGGGCGGCGACGTAGGACATCTCGATGGCCGGAACGTGCGAGATGCGCCGCTCCTTCATGCCTGTCCTGGAAGTGATCCACTCGTCATCGGTGTCGAGAAACGTGGCGAGATCCGCGTTTGTGAGCACGGCCGGCGGCATGCATTTGCCCCAGCCGGTGATGGCAGCGTAGGTCATGATCTCCTCCGGTTCGGTGACTCGGCGCTGCGGCACACCTGCCGCATCGTGTTCATCCCGCCCGCCGGTACTCGGCACGAAACGCCGCGCCATTGGCGACGTAGTGTGAAGCGCCGGCACGCAAACGAGCGACCTCTTCGTCCGTCAGCTCACGAACGACCTTGGCTGGCGCACCCAAGATCAAGCTCCGCGGCGGGAAAGTCTTTCCCTCCGGCACCAGGGCGTGCGCGCCGACCAGCGCGTTCTCGCCGATCGTTGCACCATTCAAGACCGTGGCACCGATGCCGATGAGCGCACCGTCCCCGATCGTGCAACCGTGCAGGCAGACCTGATGGCCGATCACGCAGTCACACCCGACCGTGGTCGGAAAACCGTGATCCGCATGCACCATCGAGAGATCCTGCACATTGCTTCCAGCGCCGATCGTGATCAACTCGCAGTCACCGCGAAGAACGGCGCCAAACCAGATCGACACTCGATCGTGCAGAACGACCGAACCGATGACTCGCGCCGTGTCGGCCACGAAGTGGCCCCCTCCGAGCAGTTGTGGTGTGCGTCCGCAAACGCTATAGAGCGGAAAGTCTTCTGCATTCATTCGGACATTATCCAGAATGCCGCGCCTCGTTGGTGATCGCGCGTCAACCGATCGGCACCGACGATCTGCCTCGCCGTACCGCCGCCTTTCTAAAATCGACTGCGTGCAAGATCAACGAATCCTGAACGTTGCCAGCTATCGCTTCGTCGCGGTTGAAAATCCCTCGGCACTGAAGGAACGCTGGCTGCCGATCGGCCGCGACTTGGGTGTGCGCGGAACGATTCTTCTCGCCGCGGAAGGTATCAACCTGTTTCTAGCCGGGAACGAGAGGTCAGTTCGCGGCATGCTCCGGGCGATCGAGGCAGAGGATCCGTTCTCGGCGCTCGATCTCAAGGAGAGTTGGAGCACACAGGTGCCCTTCCGCCGCTTCAAGGTCAAGGTGAAGCCGGAAATCGTCACTTTCCGCCAAGCGGGCGTCGACCCGGTGCATGATCCGGCTCCAAGCATTTCGCCCGAGCGGTTGCGAAGTCTTCTCGACCGCGGTGAGCCCCTTGTGCTGCTCGATACCCGCAACGGCGTCGAATACCAACGCGGCTCGTTCGAAGGCGCGGTCTATTGGGGAAACCGCAACTTCACTGAGTTTGGGCGCATGGCGCCAGAACGCGTACCGGAACTGGCAGACAAGACGGTGGTCAGCTTTTGCACGGGCGGCATTCGTTGCGAAAAGGCAGCGCCGTACCTTCGCTCGCTGGGCGTGCGTCGGGTCTTTCAGCTTGAGGGCGGCATCCTGCGCTACTTCGAGCGGGTAGGACGCGCGCACTTTCGCGGCGATTGTTTCGTCTTCGACGAGCGCGCTGCGCTGGACGCGAGCCTGCGCCCCGCCACGGACCCCAATCTCAGTGGCGCCACTTGACCACCGACAGCAGGTTGTTGAAGTCATCCGTCCAGAGAGGGGTCCCCGGCACGCGCTCGAGCGGCTTGGCTTCGCTGATGCGACTCAGAATCCGGGCATCGCGCGCCAGAAGCACCCAGGTCGATGAGGAGTGCAGAGCATTGTCTGCCTGCGCCGGATCTTCGACCACGACGCCAGCCAACCCCTCTCGATGCGCGATTTCTGCCAGCACGGGCGGCAGGTTCAGAAACCGATTGGACACGTGGTAGGCAAGAACGCCATCGGTCGCCACCTGCGCCATGAAAACGCGCACGGCCTCATCGGTGATCAGGTGCATCGGAATGGAATCGCCCGAGAATGCGTCGACGGCAAGCACATTGAACACGTTGCGCGCTTCGCGCTCGAGGGACAGTCGCGCATCGCCCATCACGACCGACACCTCGGCGCCGCGTGCTTCGGCATCCTGCAGGTAAGTGAAGTGCCGTCGCGCCAGGCGCTCAACCTCGGGGTTGATTTCGTAGATGCGGCAGATGTCGCCGCTGCGGCAATAAGCCGCGACCGTCCCCACGCCGAGGCCAATCATCCCGATACGCTGGCGCGGCGCATGAATCGGCGCACGCAGCCGCTGGTCATTGACGGCACGACCAAAGCCTGACGTGGGGGTGTAATACGTGGTCGGTTCCCGCCGCCACTTTTCGTGCGGATATTGCTCGCCGTGCAGGATCGCTCCATGCACGAGACGCAGCAGATGACCCTCGCTGCCCGGCTGGTCGTACGCCTTGACCTTCATCACGCCGTAGAAGTTACGGGTAACGTCGAGCGCATTTTCGTGCTCCTTGCTCAGGTAGTAGACGCCAGTGGCAAAGGCACCCGCCGCCAGGAAGATTGCCGGCCAGGTCAGGATCGGTTGCACGGCTGCAGCAACCGGTATGAACAGCAGGGCCGCTATCCAGAGGGCAACCGGCGTTTCGAGCCAGGTGGGTGCCAGGAGTGGTGCCGCCACACTGACCAGAAGCGCACCGAGGGCTCCGCCAGAGGCGATCAGCAGATAGAAACGGGTCAAGTGCTCCGGCGCCGGCTTGGCCAGCACCAGTTCGCCATGCATCACCATGCAGACCACGAACAGGCCAACGCAGAAGACGCTGGTCTGCACGACCAGATCGAACTGAAAGGTCTTATCGACGAGCAGGTAGCACATCCCGATGACGACGACAAAGAATGGACCGGCATAGGTCTCGCGTCGGTACCAGCCGGTGCCGTCGAAGGTGAGGATGAACGTCAGCAGATAGAGCGTCAGCGGCAGCACCCATAGCAGCGGAACGCTGGCAACGTTCTGGGTGATATGGTTCGACACTGCGAGCAGCAGCATGGAACCGACCGCTGACAGCAGAATCCAGCGCGCCTGGACGGCGAGACTTGGGGCGGGGCCGCGCACGCCATCATCACCTGAGGAAACCGGACCGGTCGCGAGTGACGTCGATGCAGCACCCGCCACCCGCCATGCCAGCGTGCCCACAAGGACCACGAACACCCCAAACAGGATGGACCATCCCCATGCCTGATCTCTTGTGCCGACGAATGGCTCGATCAGCGCGGGATAAGACACCAGGGCGGCAAGTGAAGCGGCATTGGACAGCGCGAAAAGACGGTAGGGATCGCGCCCTGGGTTCAGGCGGGCAAACCACGCCTGGATCAGCGGGCTGGTGGTCGAGAGCAACAGGTAAGGCAGGCCGATCGTGACGGCCAGGAGCAGCAGGATTCGCGAGATTGGTTCTTCCAGGCCACTCGGCTTGAGTCCGATCGGGGCAAGGATCGGCAAACTTACGAGCGCCAGCGTGGCAAGCGCGATGTGAGCCCGCGGCTGACGGGTAGGACCGAGCAAACGTGGCGCGGCGTCTGCATAGGCATAGCCAGCGAGAAGCGCGGCCTGGAAGAAGAGCATACACGTCGTCCACACGGCCGAGGACCCGCCGAACCATGGCAGGATCTGCTTTGCGATCAGCGGTTGGACGAGGAAGAGAAGGAAGGCCGAAAGAGCGACGGTGGCGTAGAAATGCATAAACGTGGAATGTTGTTCGTCGCCCCCAAGTCGCCGGCTAGAGGCGCACACTCAATGCTACCTGTAGTCACGGATGACCGCCTGCAGACTCCGCAATCAACGCCATCCTTCGCTCGGGTGCGACTCGCCACCGGGAGCGTGGTCGCGTAAGAAATTACGGACACGCTGAAGAAAGCAGCGAGCGGGATGAAGCGCAAGGCGCACGGGGCGCAGCGACCGAGAAAACGAGCGAAGCGAGTTTGAGCGAAGGCTAACGGACATGGCGACGGCCACCCCAGAGCATGATTGTCGCCGTGTCCGTTCCCTCTCCTTAAGCCCCTCCCCCCGAGGGGGAGGGGAGCGTCGTGAGTCGGCTACGCGACT